>Ga0307375_10002175_pt1 | contig 20448 bp, 26 predicted proteins | sample TR1MG_FD_202531 | JGI IMG/M metagenome (GOLD analysis project Ga0307375, IMG submission 202531) | Soil microbial communities from Risofladan, Vaasa, Finland - TR-1 | ecosystem: Environmental > Terrestrial > Soil > Coastal area > Acid sulfate soil | place: Finland: Risofladan, Vaasa | collected...
CAGCAGTAACGGTCTCGTTAGAGGTCGCTGTGTCAGCCGTTCCAGCCTGGTTCTCAGTGTCAGACATTTCAGTCGTCTCCTTATTGGTTGTTTCCTCGGTGTTGTCGGCTGACTCCACCTGAGATAGCGTTGCGAAGCAGTACGGGCAGACGGGGATGTAAGCACTTACCCCATTCCCACATGTGGGGCACATGGTCTGCTGTTCCGCTTCGGTCGATTCTTGTGATTCGGGCTTGGTAGATGGGGCCGTGGTAGCGGTCGTGTCCATCGTGTCAATATCGCCGTCTTGATCGGGGTCAATGAAATACATGCCCATGATCGCGGCGAGTGCAATGCGGTGTGCGACTGCGAGCAGGTCGGAACCGTCGTTGGCGTAACCATTCGTAGTAACGCTTCCGTCACCATTCGAAACGGTCATCGAGGCGTACATCTCGTTCAGCCCCGAAATTTCGAGGGTCTCCATGATGCCCGCTACGAATTCTTCGTACCACTCGGCAATGTTGATGCCGTACTTCTTAGCGGCACTCTTGATCTTGCCCTTCATGCGAGCAAGCTGAGCGGACGAGTACTTGCTCGCGTTCTTCGGCATGTTGATGTAGCTCCATGCAGCCTTGACGTGCTGCTCGGAGTCGAGTGGATAGCGCTTCTTCTTATCCGCCTGGTATCCAGGATCGGCATAAGAGACAGCACCATAAGGCTCCTTGGAGTCCTTCTCCATAACCTCTGCCATGGCGTCTAGGACGCGCTCCACGATGTCCTCGGACAAGGCGTTCGGCGTTTCCATCTCGGTGAACGGCTCAAGAGTCACTTCAACCGACTCGGTGATGTCCGAGAAGACCGAAGGATCGAATGCCTCATCTGACTCCTGAAACGACTCCAGGAAGTCAATGCCTTCAATGGTGGCACCGTCAACGCCAGGGGAAGCCGTACCGTCTGCGCCACCTAGTCGGAGCGTAGGAGCGGTGAGAACCTTCTGCCCGTCGAAGTCTTCAATCGTTGGGGTCGATCCCCAGCCACCACGAATGGAAATGGTGCGCTGGAAACCGCCGCTCGTCAGGTTGGCGTAGTCACGACCGGTGGTGGTGTTGGGAACGTCAGCCTCGAACTTGAGAGATCCGTCGTCTTCCTGCCATACCTTCGTGAACTTGCCGACGAGAGCCATCGGGTCGTCTTTTGCGGCAGCATCGTGTGTGGTGTACATGTTGAGAGTCGCACCAGCAGCGAGGTCCTTGTTGGCAGCTTCTGCTGCGCTACGGATGTTCTCGGCGGTGTAGAGACGCTTGTTCTTACTCACACCCGGCTTAAGGAGGGTGCCGCGAATGGTGGCAACCTTGGTATTTGTTTGTGCCATCGAAGCTCCTAGGAGGTTACTTCGGGACCCACATGTGGCCCCGGTGCATCCAATTCTTTTGGTGAGCCAATCGCTTCTTGCGTGGCTTCACGATTTTGACGAACCCAGACGAGTTGTGAGTTCTTGTCCACGAAGTTCTGAGGGAGAAGTTCCCAACTCCGATCTCTTTGATGAACTTGTGGTATATGCCCGTAGCTTTTAATGGCTTTGGCGCTTTCTTCGCGTCATACGCAATAAATCTGTCGCCTCTCGGGAGAGGGCGAAGGCCAGCAAGATAAGCACCATCTTGGAAACGCTTTCCATACTTATGACCCCTTGACGTTGCAGTTCCGTAGTGGCCGGTTTTCGGAAGCTTTATTCCGCTGTGGTGTATCCTTTGAGCTTTGGTGATCTTGTTGATGTTGGTTACTGAGCCAAGACGATCATGGTTAGCGATTTCTAAGTTCGCTGTTTGGGCGGATAACTGAGCAGAAGTCTCGTTACCCTTGGAGTACTGAGCGTGTAACGCAGCGGAGCCAGCAAGGGCTCGGTCGTGCGGGCTGCTAGCTCCAGTTACTCGGAAGCTAAGCCCTCTACGAGCCATCGGTTATTAACCAACTTGCTTGTGCTGCAAGGCTGCAAACTGTGAAGCTCCGGGGATTCCACTAGGAGGAGTGCCGATCACAGCACCCATGAGGGCACCGCTGGCAGGAGCGGTCGCGGAGTCAAGGAGAACGTGCCCACCGAGACTTCCGGTGAACAGAGCCGCCTCGTGCTTCGAGTTGTCAACCTCTACAGCCGGTGCTTCTGCAACAGCCTCGTCAGTGGTCTCATCAACCGTCTCTTCAGGTGCGTCAACCGTCTCGTCAGCGGTCTCTCCATGCTTTTTGGTTGCTTTCTTGGCGGTCATTGGGGGTTCTCCCTAAGCGTTGGGTACAGGACCCATAATCGTCAGATTGACGTAGGTCTCTTCTTCTAGTTCAAATTCGTAGTCAGTCTCTTCGAATTCGTAATCGAAGTCTTCTGACTCGGTTGCCTTTGGCGGCTTGGGGGCCTTGGAGCCCGCAGGAGCTTGCTTGACCTTCTTGGCGAGAGCTTGCTTCTGCTTCTGTGCGGGATTCATGCGGTCAGGCTTCCCTGGGTTGGTAGAGGGACCGGCAGGCGCATTAGAAGTTCCACCAGCGGTAGTGGGCTGAACTCCGACACCCTTCTGTGTGGCGTCCGTACCAGCAGCAGCCAACTGGACAACGGCGAGGTTGGCCTTGGAAAGAGCGTCGAGGTCACGCACAACAACCATGTTCTGACGGTCAACGATGATTGAAACATCGCCGCCAGGTGTGGGAGGCTCACCGATGTCGGCACGAGCACGGTTAACAGACCAGGTACCGTTACGGATACGGAGGTCCCTAATCTGCTCAAGAATGTGGTCATCTCGCCAGTCAACTGTTCCGAAGAACAGCGCCCAGTCCTGTACCCCATACGCTTCGTATAGAAGCTTGAATGAGAACTTTTCGAGAACGAGTTCCTGGGCCGGGCCAATGGTGTTGATGCGGAAGTTACGGTCTTCTGACACGCCAAGTCCGCCACCGAGTCCACCCTGTTGGGAAACTCCAGCCTTAGAACGAGGTACACCGAGCCCTGATAAGATCTCGTCACGGACATCAGCCTGGTTGTTACGCCACACGGCGATGTTGTTGGTGCCCAACTCCTGGACAGTCGCTCCACCCTTGGTCTCCAGAAGGGTACCGATGTTGGCGAGTCCGAGATTCTTGGTGCGGTACTGGTCCTGGAAGCGCTGACGCTCAACGTCAGGGAGCGCGATGGGCCAGTCAATGTGAGCCTTCAGAGGGTCACCCTTCATGAAGGTCATGCGGAGAAGCGAAGCACCGAAGATCCAGGTGGTCACCGGGAGTATCAGCTTTTCGATTGGGCTCAGACCATAAACGGTGTTGCCCGGAGAGTCGAAGCGGACGTGAATGACTTGCTTGAGTGAGAAGTTCGCCGTCTTGTTTCTCTTCGTCTGCTGATAGTACCCAGTAGGGTCACCATGGTCGTCAGTGAGGACGGTGATGGTAGCCGGGTCGAGCGGGTAAAGAGCAAGAGGTGCGCCCTTGAGGTACACCACTTCAGTGAATGAGTCACCGTAGATGTACATGTCCGTAAGAACCCCGCGCATTAGTTGGCGAGAGTCCATGGTTGGGTTCACGTAGCGAAGCAACTTCGTCACAGCAATGACGCCTGGGGGAGGCGTTTGCTTGATCTTCACGGATGAGTTCATGTCGCGGATTGGTCGTGGCGTCAATCCACCAGCAGTTGCTGTCTTGGCGATCACGTCAACTGCAACAGAAACCGGGTAACAGTTGATGTATAGACCAAGGAGCTGGTCCATGCGTGCCTGTCTATTTGCAGAACTCCCGCCCCACGAATCTGCTGGTTGAGTCGCTGTGGCACCCCCATAGGGAACGCCCTCGGCATAACCGAGTCGTTGTGGTGCCTTGGGCTTACGCCCTTCTAAGACTAGCCCAGATCGAGAGTCGTGGCGTTCCTGAATACTGTCTAGCTTTGCTAGGAAAGATGGCATTACCACCCTCCTCTGCTAGATGGGTTATTAAGGTCAGCGGGAAAATGAAAGTCCTCACTGCTCATACCGAATCTCATTGGCTTGGAAAAATCAGCGGTAGGCTGGTCATTCATCCGTTCGAGAACCTGTTGTGCAGTTGGAGGAGTGTAGTCTTCGTAGAAGATTGGGCTGGCAAAGTTGCCTGCGTACATGTTCACATAACGCCAGGCGTCGGGCATGTGGTCTTCTACGTTACGGGTTTTTGCATCGTCGGGACGAATGTCGTCGCGAGGAAGGGCCGGAACTGTCTCAATGAACTTGGGACATGCCGACTCGAAAACGTGGAACATAGGGCAGGTATCTCCATACCAAAGCCCCAGCTCTCTCTTGTGAGCGTGGTACTCGCAGATCGGACCCTCGTTGAGACGCTGGTGGCAAAGTGACCAACCAACTACTCTGTCGTTGTTCGCCTTCAGCAGGCCAACCCCTTCGAGCCCATAAATGTCTGCAATGGAGTACGGAGTTCCGCGCTGCCCCCACATTGAAGGGTCGGCAACGTGAACTACTGATGACTCCTTCGCGGCAACTTCAGCGGCCAGGATGAGCTGCGCCTGCTGAGGAGCCTGAACATCAGTCAAGCAGTACTCTCGATAAGCCCACATACGGGAGTTGTTATCCAGAGCGATCCACAGAACGGCCCATGCGTCGTGGATTCCATAGTCAACGCCAGCGTAACGCTGCCATTCCATGGGGATGGTGAAGGTGTCTTCCTTGGGGACAACGTGGCGGGCACGGCTCCATTGGGTGAAGAACTGTCCTTCAGAGGTGTCCCAGTCACCGTCACGCATAGCGGCTCGACGCTGGGGATCCGGGATGGAGTTGAGGGTGTCGTGGTATCCGTCATCAAGGTACGGGTTGTCGTACGCTGTTGCACGGATGAACGAGTACTTCAGGACGTTCTCTGAGCCCTCAGGGGTGAATTCGTAGACGATACGGCCATCATCGGTTGGCTTGATGTAGTTGTCTTTGTAGAACTGAGCGCCGATCCCACCAGGGTTACTACCGGCTCGGGATCCAAACACGGGGATGAGCGGGGTTCTGGTTCGAAGTCGCTCTTCCAGACGCTGGATTACGCGAGGGTCGCAGAGACTGGCCTCGTCAAAGTACCAGATGTTGTACTCTCCACCCTGAATCTTGGAGGCGTCCGCGAGGGTTTCAGCAAACTTGAACAGGATGACCGACCCGTTGGGGAAGGTGAGCGTCTTCGCCGTCTTATTCCAGCGAGGCTCAGTACCGTTCCAGACAGAAGCGAGCTTTTTGGCGTAGTCCCAGTTGGACAGTTCGCGGATCAAGGACTCGTCAAGTTCGGGGTACGACTTTCGGTGCATACCAATTCGAATGCGCGGGTAGTTGGTCGCGAACCAGATGGCGTCCTGGATCATAGCGGCGGTTTTCCCACCACCGGCAGCACCACCGTAGAGAATACGGTTGACTCCGCCACGGGACTGCGTGTGGAACACTACCTGCTTTTCAGTGGGCTCGTAACCCATGATGGCAAACGTGTCTACGAGGTCCGGCGAGATTGCCGAGGCCAGGAAGTCGCCTACGTTAAGACCCATTCCTACTTGTCTCGCTTGGTGATGAGAGCTGTAAGCGCGTCCCAGAAGTGGGCACGAGCCATCAAGTGGAGGTACTTAGCGTCTTCCACAGCGACTTCAGCGCGGCGCTGTTCGAGGGGAAGAGTGAAGCTGTACTCAAACGCCATCTCAGCGGTGAGCGGGTCAACTTCCGGTTCTGGAGTTGGTTCTGGCTGCGGCACTCCACCATTCATCACAAGAAGGATGTTGGGATCGAGCTCAGACGGGTTAGAACCCGGAGCGTAGAGTGGCTCTTCTTTCATGAAGCCAGGAACGATGAGCTCTTTGGCAGCGTATTCGTCAGGTGTCATTGGCATTAGAAGCCCAGCCCTGGGATAGTCCCGTTGTCAGACATAACGATGCGGATCGCTTCTCGATAGACGATTTCTCGCTGGTCAGGGGTGGCCTGTGAAAGGTATGCAACCTGCCAGTCGTTGAGCCCAGCCCAACGAAGATCGTCGTCGGAGATCCGCACGGGCAGAGTTCCTTCAGTGTCTACAGACATTATAGCGCCCTTTGAGCAAAAATCCACTCTTTAGATGTTTTACTCATTAAAGATCCGTCACCAACACAATGCCCTCAGAGTTTCGCGTCTGCTGGCAGTACATGACGAACCGTTGGCGGTCGCACCCGATGGAACGCCACTCTTCGAAGTGCTCATCGCAGAAGCCGGACTTCTGTGCCGGGAGCGGACAGTTGGCTTCGCAGGGGGCTGATGAAGTCTCACGCCTCTTCTTCTCTTCGGCGTAGAAGAGGTACTGTTGGCGCTCGACTATCTTCGTGGACAGTGATTCAAGCTCGAACACCCAACGCTCCATCTCCCGGAGGTCCTCGCGGAAGGGGTCTCGGATGTGACGCTCGACATCGGGGCCGCCCCCCCGGCTGCTGTACCTCGACAGAACAGCGCGTTCGATGGGGGTGCTATCTGATCCACCGCCACGTGAGTTGATGACGATGCTGGATCCGGTCGCGGACTTTGCGAAGGTGTCAGGCCCGATCTGGTCGCGGCGGAACAACTCCCCTAGCGCTGTCAGATCGATACGGCTGAGATTCTCGTTGGCCTTATCAAGGGACTTAGAAGCTCTGGTGAGCCTTTCCTTCGACCGCTGATTGATTGATTTGGCTCCAATGGTAGCGATTCACGCTTCTCCCTTACTTGCTTCTTGTTCTAGGCGGTTCAACTCGGCCACAATTGCTTTCGCGGCAGGGACAAGTTGATCCAGTGGGAGGGTTACATACGACTTTGATACGTTCTTGCGAATGCGCTTGTGAACCACGGCGTAGGGCAAATCCACTCTGGCCCCTGAGCGCTCGGCCTGGTCGATCCACTCCGCAAGGGTCATGGACTTCTGGTTCTTCGCCTCCAGGACGATGGGGAAGTTGACGAAATCCCCGTGTGGGCTTGAGAAGGGAGCCCGTTCGATGTCGGGGAAGATCGGCTTAAGCCAATCACGCACGTCTACCTCATATCCAGTGCCCTTAGCTCTTTGTTTGCTCACTAACAAGCATCCCTGTCGCACATCACACAGCCGCCAACGCAGCATGAGGATTGCTCAGTGATCGGGTGAAGGAATGTTATAGACGATCCACCAGGGGTCGGGTCTTCGGGCCCATCATCCCAAACATGTCCACACACTAAACAGGTGTACGCGAGAGGTCCCTCCTGGGATCCCTCAGGACGGATTCTGCCATTGAACTCGACACGCGGGTTCTTCCCCGGCTCAACGATCTCAATGGTTCTCACTTCAGACGGGATCTGCTTAACACCACATTTAGGGCACACCCAAGGTGTCTCGAACATTGTGATTGTGGAGGTTGCCGGAGGCGAAACGTTAGGTGGCCAGTAGCTTGGGACCCAAGGATTGGTGGGGAAAAAGTCTCCGACGTAGTAATCATGGCCAAGTGTCATTACATAAGCTCCCTGAGAAATGCGTAAAGACCTTCCCACAGGATGGTTAATGGCCAACGCGCGGAGGACGAAAGAATATCGGGGAGAAAGCGCAGGTAGGTGATCGGGCGTCCCAACTCATCGGTCTGCAACCCTCGGGTGGCCTTCAGCTCGGCGCGTTTACGGTTGACCAGTGTAGACACGCGCACAAATACCGCCGCGAAGACGGTAAGGTAAACAGAAACGAGCCATTGTAACCAGGTCATTACCTAAATTGTACAGTGTCTTTCAACTCTTTACACGAGCTTGAGGAGCTGACTTCTCTTGAAGTGGGCGAACTCATAGGTACCCGTTCCGATCATCTCGGCTCCATACTCTTGCGTAGGGCTCTTACCGTTGCTCGACAGGACGATCTCTCGGATAATTCCGCGCTTGCCGGATGCCTTGGGCTTGATGATTACTTCTTCGTCCAGGCTGAATTCGGTTTCGTATGTGCTCATGGGTGTCAGCATAGCACAAAAAAATCCCCTACCCGAAGGTAAGGGAGATTGGTGTGCCCTCCCCGAATTGAACGGGGCACCGAATGGATATAAGCCACCCAGCCGCGACCAAGGCAGGCTCCAAGGCACATTGGTATCTCAGGAGTGAAACGAACACTCTCATCAGGGATATGAGCCCCGAGTCCGAACCATCGGCAGAGATATGAGTCGAGGTAGTAGGAGTCGAACCCACATTGAGGAGGTAGAAGCTCCCCGTCCTTATCCGTTAAACGATACCCCGGTGGCTTTGGGACTAGGCTTCGAACCTAGAAAAATCCTCTTTCAGAGAGAGGTGGGTCTACCAGTTCCCCCATCCCAAAATGGTCATAAAAGTGGCTTTAAGACTCTAAAAGATACTTAAAGATCACAATCATGTCTACTGCGCGGAAGACGGACTACTCGAAAATCATCCCTTGCGGGACCCATCGCTTAGCAAGCGAGTTCGGTACCCTGACCGATTCGCCTTCCATGATACTTCACTGTTCCACAAAAAGCCTTGGAACGATGAAGTATTAGCTGAGAGAGAAGGGGTCGAACCTCCACAGACTGAGTTCAAAGCCCAGCGACCTGCCAATTAGTCTATCTCTCAATGCTTACTGCTCTATCTTGTGATTCTTCAGTCTATGCGTAGTCCCGAGCAAGCGGCGAAGATCCTTATGGATGTTGCTGCACCAACAGCTCTCCTTGCCGCAACGCCTTTCGCGCCCCCTGCGCTCGCTTTTGAATGTCCTACTCATAGTCCTGCTGGCGGGATTCGAACCCACAACTCTGGAGGTTTGAGCTCCAAGCCTCTACCGATTGGGCCACATCAGGTTGTTCTCTTTACCTTTTGACATAAATATGCAAGATTTGCATTTAAAGGTAAAAATGTAAAGCACCATTATGCAAATTCTGCACTTTTATGCAAGGTGCAATATATTACATCTTAACTCACCTTACGTGCAGTACAACGATCATTACGACCGTACTGATTCTACCACATCGGGGGAGAAAACCCCATCAAATGGATCAAAACCGCACGATCATACTGATTTCAGCGGAGAGCAGAGGTGTCGATCCCCCATCCTTTCAGAGCGTCCCTGTTTTCAAGACAGGTTGGCAGGCCGCTGCCGTGCTCTCCATACAATGCCGGGATATCCCCACTTAACGCAATGTCGGGATTTAAGCACATCGTGCATCATTGGACAATGTGCCTAAACCACAACATCGAGGCGCAGATCGGATTCGAACCGATGATGATAAAACGGGTTTGCAATCCGTCGCTTTCAGCCGCTCAGCCACCGCGCCATGGAGTGCGGCCCCTAGGTTATCGGGCAAGCCGACCTGCCAGTTGCGAAAACCCCTCCGCTATACCTGATCGACACCGCACTTCGTAGGCATAAGGAGACTTGAACTCCTACTCCCTTTCGGGAACAACCACCTCAAGGTTGCGCGTCTGCCAATTTCGCCATACGCCTATTGTTGCAGCAGCCGGAAAACGGTGGCCTACCGACGACACTCCTGTGCGCCGACTACTGCTTCGTACAAGTGGAGAGATTCGAACTCCCGACAAACTGGTTCTAAGCCAGTCACCTCTAGCCGCTGGGTTACACTTGCATGTTGCTGATATTCGCAAACTGTGACCATTGTGTCACACTTGCTGATATTCGTAAGCTGTGACAGCTCTGTCACACTTGCATGTTGTACAACTTGACTGACGAAAAGCAACAGGTTCTACTTTTGTCACTAACATCGTACTGATCCAGGGATTCGAACCCTGACTGAAAGGGGTTTAAGCCCTCTCCCTCTGCCAATTGGGGTACATCAGTATGTCGCCGTCCACTCTCGGATACGGCTATGTGTCACACCACTCCGCAGGTGTCGCGTAGAGCTAGTCTTTGCCGAAGACAGTGGAGAAGGTGGAATTCGAATCCACGGCTTCCGCATTGCAAGTGCGGCACTCTGGCCAACTGAGTTACAACCCCATGTTTACTGCTAGTGGAGATACGGCGATTTGAACGCCGGACCCTTTCGATGCCATCGAAATGCTCTACCAACTGAGCTACATCCCCATTGGGTTTGCCGGGAGAAGGGAAGAAAAGATCAATTAAAGACCCTTCCCCCGGCACCGTGGTCCCCCTCAGGATCGAACTGAAACCGACAGGATTTCAAGCTGCCGTGCTTACCAATTACACCAAAGGACCATGTGCCCAGACTATCCCTTCGTCCTCCAGGCTGTTCCGACTCCTTACGTCTTTGTCGGACTACCACATCAGCAGACACCGTGTTGCACACGGCACTTACCTAGTACACAGCGAGGGACTCGAACCCCCAGCCTTCTCGGTGTAAACGAGTTGCGCTTCCATTGCGCCAGCCGTGCATAAGGGCAGTGAATTTCACCCCTGGCTTTTTTCATTACCAGGGCCATAGAGCGCTCTCACGGGCACCCCAAGGACTACCTCCAGTCTCCCCGGACAGATTCGAACTGCCGCCGATGACTTCGTAGGTCATAATTCTTGATCCACTAAACTACAAGGAGATGTCCCCGTCTCTCCGGAGCGCCAAGTCTTTATCCGAGTAACATCAGGACGAATCCTGAATCCGTGGCTAGTTTGACTTTCTACTAGTAGTGGTAAAGAGTCTCGAACTCCTGGCCTTCTCGGTATCAGCGAGATGCTCTAACCAACTGAGCTACACCACTATGCTTTGCTACTTTGTCCAAGTTGGCACTAACTCACATTTTCCGTGAACTCCTGCCATCTTGCACAACTGGGGTGAAAGACGAGGTTCGAACTCGCTTCCTCCGGGGTCACATCCCGGCGTTCATCCACATGAACTTCTATCACCATGTGAAGCGAGGAGAGTGTCCGTACACAGCGGTGTCTCCATGGATTCCGGTCGTGCTGTGTGCGTGCCTTCATTCCATCTTTTCACTTCAAAATCAACTTACCACATTCTTGCGAACCTGTCAAGTCTTTTTCGCAGGGAAGGCAGAAATCGAATCCACCTTGGAGGTTTTGGAGACCTCTCGTTCACCTTGAACACTTCCCTATGCTTACTACTTGGTCGAAGGAGAGGGATTTGAACCCCCAGTGTATCTTACGTCACTGTTTTACAGGCAGCTTGCTTCACCGTTTGCATACCCTTCGTTGTGCCCGTCTCTCCAGGTGTGTCGCGCCTTTAGCTGACGTTTGCTGCCGATTCCTAGGGTTGCCCCGTCTTCGGCATCGCTGTCCAAGAAGGGCTCGAACCTTCAACCTAGCGATTAACAGTCGCTTGCTCCGCCATTGAGCTACTGGACAATGCTTACTTCTTACTACTGGTGCCTCCGGTAGGTTACGATCCCACTCGCTTCGGATTAAAAGTCCGCTGCTCTTCCGATTGAGCTACAAAGGCATGGTCCTCCAGGACGGACATGATCCGCCGACCTTGCGATTAAGAGTCGCCTGCTCTTCCGGCTGAGCTACTAGAGGATAATCAGTTAGTCGTGCTTACCCCATGTTACACCATCTCCATGCGTTACGTACCCGCATCTTGGAGACCAAGTATGGACTTGGACCTACTACTGGTCTAGTTAGAGGGATTCGAACCCCCGACTTCTCGGACCCAAACCGAGCGCTCTGGCCAAACTGAGCTACAACTAGATGACGGATGCTCTACCCGCTGAGCTACCGACCCCTCCGCCCTTAATAGGGGCTATGGAACCGAGGCGGACTCGAACCACCGACCTTCCGAACATGACGGTGCTCTACCAATTGAGCTACACCGGGGATCTCTCCCCAGCGACAGGACTCGAACCTGCAACCTCCGTCTCGCGCCGTTGAAGGGGTACGATCCCTCTGTCTCTAGATTGACAATCTAGCGCCTTTACCACTTAGGCTACAACAGCATGTGAAGTAGGCTGGGCCTCCAATGGCCCTAAGCGACACAGCATTGCCGCGCCTACATCGTACTGTCAGGGAGAATTGAACTCCCGTTACCTGGTTGAGAACCAGGCGTCATAACCGCTAGACCATGACAGCATGTACTTCAAAAAGAGCGGCGGTGGCTGCCTCTCCCACCTCCCTCCGCAGACGCCGCGCGACGCTATTCTGTGAAGGAAACGAGTTGAACGTTTATCTCCGCTTCGTACTGTGTATGGGATTCGAACCCATGATCTTCTGATTGAAAGTCAGAGGACTTAACCGCTAATCGAACACAGCATGTTTACTACTTGGACCAGTAGACCGGATTCGAACCGACACCGAAGGCTTGGAAGGCGCTCGTGCTAACCGTTAACACCACTACTGGATAATTGCCGGGGGAGCAGCCACACTGTGGTATTCGACTTCCCCGACTTCAAAACTGTACTGCACGCTTCCCCCCGCTGTCAAGTATTTCTCATGACAATCAGGTTACAACGTAGAGTCTCAGGAGGGAGTTGAACCCTCGCCCCAACCTTGGCAAGGTTGAATTCTGCCGCTGAACTACTAAGACAAGGCCGTCTCTCCGGCAGTCACGCCTACCCAGGGGCGTTCCTAGTGATCAGCCCCGCTCCTAGGAGGTAGGTAACCACTTCGATCCGCAAGAAGGGAACGATCCTTCTCCTCCACGTTACCAACGTGGCGTGCTGCCTTTATCACCATCACGGAATGCTTCACTACTGGATCCCCGAGCGGGAGTCGAACCCACGCCGCTGGTTTACGAAACCAGGGTTCTGCCACTGAACTACCAGGGAATGCGGGCCGCTAGAGAGATTCGAACTCCCGACCACTCGCTTACAAGGCGAACGCTCTGGCCAACTGAGCTACAACGGCACTGTTAATGCAAAAATCCTGACTTCCAAGTTACCAACCCCTCCCAAGGTTAGGCAGCTCTTCCGCCAGGATTTAAGACTTTTCCTATTGCTAGGACTTAGAGGCGGAAGTTGGATTCGAACCAACGTTCTGAACGTAATGAGCGTTCCGAGATAGACCAGGCTTCTCCATTCCGCGACGCTTATTACTTCACTGCTTTACTTCCTACTGCGGGCACTACTGGGGTCTTCGGCTGGAGTAGAATTCCCAGCAACCAACCCATCTTCGGGAACCTTGTTTCGGCCCACTGGATCGCCGCATGGTATGTCCCCGCGAGCGCGAGCGCTAAGCCCGCGAATTGGCCCTTATTAAAGTGGGCCCACTTCGAATAGAAGTACGAAGCCACAAGACCAACGGCACCCGTAATGATTGTACGAATTGTCGCACGCACACGGGTGGTAAATATTGAGTTTGTGGGCTGCGCCACTACAGGAGTCGTCATGCTTACAATATAGCATGGGTTTTTCTGTTTGTCCAGTCTTTAGAAATACTTGCATCACATGGTATAAACGGCTACACTCATACCATGGAGAAAAACCACAACGGAGGACATATGGAAATCAAGGTTTCAACGGATCCAAAGACTGTCAAGATGTTCCGGCGACTCGAACGTTTTCTAGACGATGAAGGTCTCGCGACTGGGCATTCTATTGATTTTCAGAATGCAGAGACGGGGCGCGTTTTCGCCACTTTCGTCCCCACGGAGTCTTACCGAGAGCTGCTTGAGGATAACAAGTACCTTGTAGGGGCGCTTCGCGAAGCCCAAGCCCTCATGTTCGAAGCTGCCGAGCACATCGACTTCCTCGAAGACGGCAACGCCCTGCTCGATCTTATCGACCTTCAGAATGAAGTGATTCAGGGTAGAGCCATCATGGATGAGGCGGAATTGTCCGATGACGAAGGCCATGGCCCAGGTCCATTCCCAATTCCTGGTACTAATGGCCAAGTGGAGTGGGTCTTCACTGGCAATGACGTGGCGGGGAACGCCGGTACCCTCATCTCGGCCCAGGAGTACGAGGAGTTACTCAACCTGCGCAAGAAGCGCGAGCGCGACCACAAGGCGCTCTCGTCAATGGATGCCAAGTTGAAGGAATACAAGAAGAACATCAACTCCCTTCAGTCTTCCCGCGACACCTGGCACGCCAGGGCTGACGAGAATTACGAGATGGCCTTGCGTATTCTCAACAATACCCGACGCATCAACGGGCTAGCCCCCCTTGACCTTGTTCCCGCTCCTTGGAGCGATGGGCACATTGCTTTCACCGCTGACGCGATCCGGTCAGTGAGGTAGTACGATGACCAAGCGTATATATGTCGCCGGTCCCATGAGGGGATACGAGAAGTGGAATTTTCCTGCGTTTGACAGGAACGCTGAATTCCTCGCGAGCCTGGGATGGGATCCGGTGTCACCGGCTGATCTTGACCGGCAGATGGGCTTTGACGAGAACGACGACACGGTGGTGTTCGGTGAGGCTGAGTTCCACGAGGCGATGCTTCGTGACTACGAGGCCATCCTACGCTGTGACGCCATTGCCTTCATCCCCGGCTGGGAAAAGTCAACGGGGGCGGCGTTGGAGCGATCATTCGCCAGTCGCCTGAAGCTCGATATGTATCGGGTTGACGCCGACAATGCCTATCTGGAGAAGGAGCTCGTCATCGGCCTGACTGGGTATGCCCAGAGTGGGAAGAACACCTTGGCCGACATCCTCTCCAGTAACTACGGATTTGAGCAGCGTGCATTCGCTGATTCTCTCCGTGGCATCCTGTACGCACTTAACCCTCGTCTCCCCGAGCCCGACTGGGCGGAGGTTGGCGATGGGTTCGGGAACACTGGGGTTGTGCGTGTCCATGACTACATCGACAAGTACGGTTGGGAGTATGCGAAGGAGAACGTCCCTGAGGTTCGCCAACTGCTCCAGCGCCTTGGCACTGAGGGCGGTCGAACTTTCCTGGGCGAGAACGTGTGGGTGGATGGGCTCTTCAACAAGCCTCACGCTGCGCGACTCGTCACTACGGACTGCCGCTTCCCTTCTGAAATCTCTGCGGTCAAGGAACGTGATGGCGTCGTGATCCGTGTAGAGCGCAATGGGTATGGCCCAGTCAACAGCCACGTTTCTGAGACTGCTTCCCTGGGCCTTGAAGACTTCATGGTTCACAACGATGGAGAAATCTGGGAGATGGAAGAGCAAGTCTTAGAAGGACTTCGTGAGAGAGGTGTGAAACTCTGATGTCCTATCAGGTAGCTAACGGGATGATAGAGAATGTGCATTCGCCACTTGTCTGTGAGGGTGAGAACTGTTGCATTCACAATCCGTCCGCGCACTCGATGCGTGACTTCCCCCAGTACTTCGGGCGACGAGGGACGGTGTTCATGGAGCGCCAGTGCCCGCACGGTTTCTTCCACCCGGATCCTGACGACCCCAAGACCAAGGATTGGGTGGAGCGCCGTCACAACTGCGATGGGTGCTGCCAGGGATGCTACGAGGGCTATCCCGGAAAGCCGGACTGGTGGAATGAGATGCACACTCCTGACCAACGCCTGCTGGTCAACAAGGCCCAGTGCAGGGCTTGCGGAGACATCATCCAGTCAGTATCCCGCCATGACTTCGTGAGCTGCGATTGCGGAGCAATTTCCGTTGACGGGGGGGTTGACTATCAGCACTGTAGTGCAGACTCCTGGGAGAACTTTTGGGACCTCAGTATCTACGAGGAGATTAACAGTGACTCTTAGTGAGGCCCTCGATACCGGGGCGATCATGTACTCGCGTCAACAAGCTCTCGGGGTGGAGTACGTCGAGTCGTACGACCTTGGACGGCTGGACATGCTGCTTGATCTTCTCTGTGATCCCCTGGCAATTACCGACAACCACACCCGTGAGTTCATCAGACTTGCGGCGGAAAACATCTGTGAGGGGCTGAAGGACGCTGGGGTGTTCTTCTGGTCGATCTACGGAGATGCGGAGGAGTACCTGTGAGCGGTCTATTTGGAGGCGCTGTCCTCCTTCTTATCATTCTGATATTTGGGTATGGCTTATCGCTAGCCATCACCTACTGGTTCATTTCGATACCGCTGTTCTGCCTGTTGATCTACTCACAGGTGAAGCGTGACCAGAGGCGTGCGGCGAGGCCCCTGACCCCGGCGCAGCAAGCGGCGGAGGCGAAAGCAGCGGCAGACATCAGCCGGTTCATGGCGAAGGAAGCGATGTACCGGCAGATAGGGAAGGACGAGAAGAACAGGATGAGGGGACGATGAATCTAAACAAAGAGAAACTCAGCTCGGGGCTCAAGGACAAGCGGCGCAAGAAGTGGACCAAGCAGCGCACCAAGCGTGGCTACTCAGACCGTGACGTATGGAACTTCGACGGCTTCCTGGCGGAGGTAATCGCGGGCGGCGTACGGCAGATCAGCCTCTTTGCGGGACACCCAGCAGGCGTGAATGAGCAGGAGTGGATCGACACTCTGACCTTCATTGCCGATCAGTTCGAGTGGTACGCCAAGGAGCAGTTCTCCTACGACAAAGACTTCCGCGACAAGATCAACGACCCCGAGGGGGACTTCCACAAGGCATGGGTCTTGCTGGAGGCTAACTTCGACTGTCTCTGGACCTAACGGTTCTTCGCCCTGGCGAGTCGCGCGGCCTTAGACCTACGGCGGCTCACCGCTGCCCTGCTGGCCCGTGATTGCTTGGTCATCGGGCTACCGTCTGCCCGGTGCGGCTCAGGGTTATTCCACGAGTTGACGCGGGTGTGGTGCGTACGGCCCATGTTGAGGGCGGTCATCATGACCATGAACTTTGCAAAGTTCTTCTGCATGACCCGCTGGCGTTCCGCTTCCTCTTCCGTGTACTTCTCTAGATCCTCATTGATATCAGGAAACGCCTCCATTCTTTCCGAATAAGAGGTACGTTCTAGGGTCTCTACAGGAGCTTCTATGGTGTCGTTCATTACCATCAGACTACCACGGGCTTCTAGCCTTCAAAAATTTTGCAAAAAAGGTGAACGTATGTGCTATGATATGGGGATGATAGAAACGCTCCAAGATAACGCGGTCTGCACCTGCGGTGTATCGAGCCCCGGCGTCGTGGTCGTCCTCAAGGGGGCCATCGAGCACCACTGCACATCACCCGCCCCCTGCTGGGTGGATCAGCCACTACCTGACATCGAGGTTTAATGCTGCACGAAATACGCTACATTTGGCTCCATTATTTCTGGCCCTCGGACCTGGGTAATGGCCCGGAGTCCATTCAGGAGATGGTGCTTCTAGCCGTCCTCTCGTCGTTCATCTACCCTCCTCTTCGTCACTACATCCAGCGTGAGTTCGAGAAGATCCACCACAAGCTCGATCACGTCACGAGCGGTACCACGGACCCATACGAAGAGCCTGAGTGGGACCGTTTCGAACATTGGGTGGCCAAGCTGATAAAGTTGGTCACTAGACCCTTTAGAAAGAAGGCATTGTAATGAAAAAGCGCGTCTATGCGTATATGAGCGGATTGGCATTCATCATCGCCGGGAACCTTGGCGAGGCCCACAGCGGGTGGTGGGGCTGGTGGGACATCCCCGCTTTCGTTTTCGTCATGATCGGGTTCTCGCTGATGGATGCTTACTCCAAGGAGTGTAAGAACTAAAATGAGCAAGCAAGCACACTGGCTGGATGATGTGGAGGCTCACGACTACGACGCTGCCGAAGAGTACCTATCTCTCTTGATGCTCGGCGGGAGTGCTAGGAGTATCGCCCTTAGTTTGAAGAGCGCGTCCCCCTTCCGCTGGTTTAAGGCCAAGGACATCCTCCGGGCTTCGGGTCTACCGGCGCTCCCCGAGAGCAACGCACACGTTCACAAGGACCTCTGGAAGATCAAGGATGGCGAGAAGCTCTCCCCGATCCTACTCTTCAGGGGGGGCCATGATCTCATCATCGCTGATGGATACCACCGCGTCTGCGCCAGTTACATTCTGGACGAGAACGCCGAGATACCTGCTAAGTTAGTGTAGTGGCGAGGCGCATCCTGGTAACTGGGGGCAGATCTTGTTACGACTGGCTGACAGTCAGTAGGGCGATCTTCGACCGCTGTAGCCAGGGCGATATCATCGTCCACGGGGGGGCGGCGGGCATCGATAGCATCGCATCCCAGATCGTGCGCTACAACCCGGATCTCTTCGATGAGGACCCGTTCCCCGCCGACTGGGACACCCACGGTAAGGCAGCGGGGGGCATTCGCAATCAGGCGATGCTCGATTCGGGCATCAGCGGAGCTCTTATCTTCGCTGGCGGGAATGGCACGGCGGACATGGTGAGGAGACTCACTGCCGCTGGCAAGAAGTGTTACGACTACAGCGGGTACTGGATGGGCCAGCCAAAGTAGAAGCTGTCAGACCCCCGGTAGCGCAACAAGGGCATGTGGGCTACAGGGGGTCTCCTCTGGCCCGATTAAAGACTCTGCGCCTTCTCTCGGGCCAGGAGGATGGTGGTCTTCTCGAAGGTATCAGCTCGATCCTTCTCCTTGGCGAGTTGGGCCCGAAGGCGCTCAATCTCCAACTGGTCCTTGGCACTCGAAATCTGGTGAGTAACCGGGGGACGCTGGGCAGTGTTGCGACGACGATTCTCCGTCCGCTCCTTACGGACCCAATTGCTGAGGGTTTGCTGGGAGACCTGGAACCTCGCGGCCACATCCGTGAGCCGTTCACCACCGTGAACCACCATACGCGCAGCTTCGTGCCTGAAGTCCTCGGTGTACTTGTTGCGGTGACGGACGAGATCCTCTGGATCGATCCGGGCTTCGGTATCTTCTGGCTTCACCTCAGTGGCTGCTGACATACATTCCTCCTTTGGAACTGTTCGATCAGAATGATCAGAACTGGTGAACTACCACAAAGATGAATATACGTTCACGGTTATGGTTTGTCAAGCCGATTTTTAACAACTACCCTGCGGGGGAGGTCCCTTCCCTGATCCGCAGCGATTAAATTTTCCCTAGAGGGGGGATAGAAGCGCCTTAAAAAGGGTCAATTCCTCCGAGTCGGCTACCAATTGATCATAGTCATCGACCCGGATCAGGACCGCCCAAGGATCCCCGTCAGCGTCATGGAAGGTGTACGGCTCCCGACCCATCCGGTACGCCAAACTCTCGATACAATCGCCCAACTCCTCGTCAGACAGGTCCTCACTATCCAAATGCTTCACCAATACCCCCTTGCCGTAGAGCCGCCTTCTGGAGCTCTCGGATCAGGATAACCATCACTCTTGGCCTTGTCAAGTATTTACACTGTGTATTTCCTACCGGGAACTACTGTTCTTTGAGTTTCTTCTCAGGACGCCCTCCCAGCGCAAAAAAATTGGGCGGGGGCGAAGCACTAAGGAATGGGGAACCCTAGAAAATTTTTCAGATTCGGGGCTCTTACCTAGACGGATCTTAGAAACCGCCAGGTTACCCCGGTTCGGCGGGGGCCTGCGGCGGTCGGAACCGGACATGGTTCAAGTAGCGGTGTTGCTACTCCACCAGCATATCAGATATTCCAGGGTCATCCGACACTCGCTGCGCTCGCTGACCCTGTTTCTGGGTCTATCTAAATGGCCACCAGCCCGTCCAGGAGGGGTCAAACGGGCCCGCGAATCCCTTAGAAGTATCCTAGTACCCCTTAAAGGCGAATAGGGGCCTTCTAGAGTCTCTTGAACATTCGTTCGATATCATGAGCTGGAAGTTGCGTGTGGTGGTATCGCAATCTTCCACACTGATCCCAGTACGAAATGGCTGATGATTTATGCACTGTAACCCTCCTTTAATCATCGTTCGATTCTGATAGCATATCGTCCACAGCCTGTCAAGTTTTTCGATTCTACAAAGTAGGGTAGTTCTACCCTCACCAGATAGTAGCGGGCTCATATGGGCCATCTAGGTGCCAAGGGTGGCAGTCTGGCAGTGGCCACGGTAGGGCAGTCTGCACTATGGCAACAAGAAAGGCACCCCGTAGGGTGCCTGACTTGCCTTTGTGGTGAGTATGTGCTAGGGGCGCGTTAGCCTCTTGATAGTGCCGTCAGTACCGCCGAACGGTAGTAGGTGAGACTCCGTAGTGTCGTATGGGTTATCTCCATCGCGGTCAGTGTGGATGGTCACTACTGGGCGACCGTAGAACCCGTCGTTCAGTAGGGCGCGTGCCTGACCTAGGTACGTGGCGACTCGTTGCGACATATCTACTGGTGCATATTGGTTGCCGATACGGCGACGGAACCCATGAGCGGTGAGAGTCACGCCGGTCAGGTCAGTCCTACGGATAACCCAACTACCGGATAGTTCGCCAGTGTTATCAGATAGTGACCATGCACTAACGCGAAGAGATACTTTGCCCCCGGTGTTGCGCGACACTAGGACATTGGCGACCAGTAGGTAACGGATACCGGCGACGGTAGCGGTAGTCCCTACTTGTAGGCGGTCGCCGAAGGTGTCGCCGGTAACGGTGTTCGCGTAGTCACCTTGATAAGCGGTAGCGCTGAACTTAGTTCTGATATCGCGTGCCAGCGTTGCTAGGTGTTGGCGGACTGTTTTGTCCTGTTCGATAGTAAATACTGACATTGTGACTACCTTTCACGGGCCACCCATTGACCCACGTAGTCAGTATATCGAACATGGGGAGGATAACAAGTCAAACAGGTAATTATTTCTGCCAGTTATTCCTACTAAGTTGA
>Ga0307375_10002177_pt1 | contig 20438 bp, 19 predicted proteins | sample TR1MG_FD_202531 | JGI IMG/M metagenome (GOLD analysis project Ga0307375, IMG submission 202531) | Soil microbial communities from Risofladan, Vaasa, Finland - TR-1 | ecosystem: Environmental > Terrestrial > Soil > Coastal area > Acid sulfate soil | place: Finland: Risofladan, Vaasa | collected...
GTGTAGAGAGATGCGAAGAAGTTGCCGTAGACGAACTTGTCGATGGCGGCCTGGTAGAGGCGCCGCTTGGTCTTCAACGTCTTTTCGTGGAGCTTCTTCCACTTTTCCTTCAACGACTCGTTGGTCGTGTCGTAGATGATGTCCGTGATTGGATAGGTGCAGAACTTCTGTAGCGCCGCGTAGATCTGCGAGCAGTTGAAATACAGGTACTCGCAGAGACGGAACAGGTCCTTCAGCTTCCGGGGTGCGAACGCCGTCAAGAAGTCGAACAGCGGCGACCCGTGGGAGCTGGTCGGGGACAACATGTCTGAGATGGTGGGGTCGCTACTGGGATCGGGCATGATTTGTTCCGCCTTTGTTCACGTATTGTAGGCCAGAGCTGTGTTGGCCGTGTCTAGGCTGTTTGCGGGGTGCCAAAAGGCGGGAGGAGACCGGTGCCCGAGGGATGTTTATCCCATAGACCGTGGCCCGTGGGTTGTGGTACATCTTGCCGCTCAGTGCAGGCGATGTCCAGCGCCCTGGCTGGAAGGAGAGACGATGAATGTAGTGGTCCGTTTGGGACGCGCGAGCAATGGCGTCCCTGTCTTCACGATTTCGGAACAGTCGGCTGAGTTCGGGAGACCGTTCGGCGCTGTCTGGAATGGTGAACAACGGCTCTGGATGTACCCGGCGTTCTTGCCAGCTGCAAAATCGGTGATGGCGGACTTCGAGCAGGGGTTCGACGCCCACATCAATTTTGAATTCTCTGACCCGGTGCAACGCTACCTCACCGGACTCGAGGAGACTGAACGGCGTAAAGAGGCTCTGACACTCCCCGAGGGCTTCGAGTACGTGACCAAGCCCTACGCCCACCAGGTTGAGGGACTTTGCCACGTCTACTTCTATTTGCGGGCCGCCCTGTTCTACGCCGCGGGGCTCGGCAAGTCGAAGATCATCATTGACCTGATGCGCCTGTTGCATTTCCTGGGGCACAAGAGCCCCACCGTCATCCTGGGCCCCGTCGTGACGGTCCTCAACTGGGGGCGCCAGATTGACGAGCACTCGGGAGGGGCGCTGCGCTGGGGAGCCGTCCTGGGGACGCCGAAACAGAAACAGGCTGTCATTGAGGCGACGGCACGCGGTGAGTTTGACGTGCTGCTGGTGACCTTTGATACAGCCCGGAATTTCGTCGACCTCATCCACCAGGCAGTCCCATACCGGTTGGTCGTTGCGGATGAGAGCCATCGCATCAAGACGTGGGGCACCGGTGTGACGAGGGCAGCACATGAGATCGGTCAAAAAGCGTCACGCAAGATTATCATGACCGGCACCCCAACATTGGGTAGTCCTTTGGACCTCTACGGCCAGTATCGCTTTTTGGGCGACTGCTTCATGCCGGAGCCCTACAACAAGTATAAGCGGAAGTTCCTCAACCACGCGGGCCCGAATTCTCACGTGGTTCTGGGGTACAAGAACCTGGACATGCTGAATGCTAGGACTGGTCTCCTGGCGATTCGTAAGACGAAGGAGGAGTGCCTGGACCTCCCGCCGCAGACGTTGGTCAACCACGAGTTCGAGCTGTCGCGGCATCAGAGCGTCCTCTACAACCAGCTCGTCATGGAGATGGGAGTCGACGTTGTCAACCTCATCCACATGCTCGGCGGCATGCATTCAGTCACAGACGCGCTGCCACCGGACTCAGTGCTCCCGCACATGGCTGTTCTCCTGAACAAGTTGCTCCAGGTCTCGTCGGGGTTCCTCATCACAAACGAGACCCTCGGCCTCTGCGACAATGTCGAGGACGGGGGGTGCCCCCACAAGTTTGCTTGTGTTCCCAACGGCATCAAGCCTGGCACCCCTGCGTGTGCTGTGGCCCCGGCGCGGCTCGAAGATCAGGTCACCGTCTTCGACAAGAACCCCAAGTTGGAGGCACTCGTGGAGCTGTTGGACAGCATCCTCGTTGACCCGCCCAACAAGACCATCGTCTGGGGCTACTACAAGAAGGAATTGGACATCATCGGGGAGCGGCTGACGAAGATGGACATCGGTTATGTCCGCGTCGACGGGAGTACCGGAAGCAAGATTCAAGCGCGAGCTGACCAATTCAACGATGACCCTGATACACGCGTTTATTTAGCCCAGGTCTCGACCGGGGTCGGGATCACATTGAATGCTGCCGCGTACATGGTCTATTACTCCCTCCCCTATTCGCTCGGATCTTACCTCCAGAGCTTAGACAGAAACTACCGAATTGGGCAAACAAAGAACGTGACAGTTTGGCGATTACTAGGTAAACAGACAGTGGACCCGGCGATCGTGCATTTGCTCGACAACAAAGTAGAGGTCGATAGGGTGTTGGCCACGAAGCTCGCTTGCATCTTTTGCGACCGCAGTATCCCCTGTCTCGCCGGAGGCGTGGCCTTGTTCGACACCGCGTGTAAGTACCAGCGCAACATGTCGCGTCCCGTGTTGCGAGCGCAATTCGTAGAGGTCACGGAGGGCTAGTGAAGATCAAGGTCACCTACGAGAAGAAGGATATCTTGCGCCTGGTTCACAAGGACATGCAGGCGCAAGGCATTCGCGTAAAAAGTGGAACCACCCTCGCATATAAAGGAGCGCTCCAAGTTACTGTGCAAGTAGATACCGAAGACGAGACGCCCGCACCCGAGGGGTCTCCTTCTCCTTCTTCTGCCGATCAATCGACAGAGCAGACTCCTCCTCTCACAGCGGCTGAAGAGGCGGTCGGAATGGGCAGTGTCCTGGGTGCGTCGAAGCAGCTCGTAATGACGCAACCTGGGAAGTTCGAGCCCAAAGGACCCCGACAGCTGGCTCGAAACGACATGATGCAGGAATTCGATGAATTCCCGGAGGAAAACTAGTGCCAATACCCGGAATGGAAGAGATTGAGGAGATCCTCGATCCCACGATACCGATCCCCGACGATGTTGGACCGTCGTTGGTGGACATCTTGCCCCAGGGATACCTCTCGGTGTCTCAGGCGACCATGGTCCTCAAGTGTCCGTACTCCTGGTACCTGCGGTACGTGGAGTTGCGTCCGCCCGTCACGTCGGCGCGCATGTTCCAGGGCATCCAGGTCCACCGCGCAGTAGAGCACATGCTCGAGACGCTATTGTTCACTGGCGTACTGCCGTCCTTGGATGTGTCGACGGACGTGTACTCCGACACTTTCAACAAGCAGATCAAGCTCATCGAAGACTGGGAAGGACAGACACAAGGGGCCGTGAAGGACCTCGGCATCCACTGTACCAAGGTCTTCCATCAAGAAGCCGCGGGCACCTCGATGCCGGTCAACGTCGAAAAAACGTTCTCCACCGTCGTGAGTACCGTCTCGTCCGACGGCACAGAGATGCGGCTTCCTGTCCTGGGTCGTATTGACTCGGTTCAGGTGCAGGCGCTCAATGAGCAAGAGTACCAGGACATCAGGGAACAGGTTGCGCCTGCCCTTACTTTGCAGAAAGAGGCCGGGGCACGCTTGCTTGTCGAGCCAAAGCTCCGAAAGCCTCTGCGCCTCCACGACTTGAAGGTCGTGACGAACAAATGGAACGAGGACAAGATCAAGAACTCGCTCCAGTTCATGCTCTATGCGGGAGTCGAGCACGTTCCCGACATTCAGGTCGATCAAGTGGTGAAGGGCCGTGCTAAGGTGCCGCGCCCTCGCTATGAAGCGCTTACGAGCGTGATGACTCCCGCCGATGTCAACCATGGCGTCAGCGTCTTGGGCGATGTCGCCCGGACAATCGCGACGGCCAATTGGTCGAAGTGTGACCCATCGTGTTGGTGGTGTTCTGAGAAGTGGTGTTCCATGCACCGCTTTTGTCGCGGAAAAAAATAGCCCTTCAGGAGAAGAAAAACGACATGACCCCCCAAGCTACTACACCCGCAACCAAGGACAACAAGACTGGGGCCAAGCCGCCCACCAACGGTGCCAAGGATGCTGCGCCCGCAACGACCGAGACGACCGCAGCCCCCGCGACGACCGAGGAGAAGCCCAAGCGGGTGAAGAGAGCCGTCTTCATCGTGGAAGGCAAGATCCGCATGTTCGACAACGCTCGCGATGCGGAGGCGTTTCTGAACGGCGGCGAAGACGTCCCGGAGACCTTCCGAGTCATCAAGGGAAGTCTGGTCGAACAGAAGCAGAAAGTCTCGCTACGCTAGACGTCTGATGAGGGGGCGGGCCTCCGGGCCTGCCCCCTTTCCTACGTGAAGAGAGGTCCGCTATGGAGAAGTATGGCGTTGTCACCGAAGAGCCGCCCAAAGAGGCCGAGGACAAACCGAAGGAAAAGCCGGAATGTCCGCTGTGCAAGAAAGCCTTGGAAGGTGACGCCAACGTTCCCAAATGCCCCGTGCACGGTACCAAACCCTTCGAGGAATAATGGTGCCACGTAAGGGGGGTGTTCGTAGCGGCCTCAGTTTGAAGGTGACGGGTGATATCGTCCGTCGCCTCGCCTGTATTCGTGCCTTGTGGCTCGCGGTCTACAACGACCCGGACTCATCAGTACAGGATGTAGCCGTGGAGTTCTATCACGCTGTAGGTCAGCTGCTCGAGGGGCGCTCCCTTGAACAGATGGAGTTCCAAAAAATCAACAAAGAACACGTGCTCGAGCACGTACAGGAGGGGTAATTTGGGCCGAAATGTAGTCGAGAAGATCCTCTATCGACGACGGCGGTTTGTGACGAAGGAGCGAATACGGACGGCAGCAGAGGTCATTTCGCAGCTGCTGCCGATGGTAGCGAAGGGGAAACCGTCCGCTAGCCGCGTTGCAAGCGCGCTTGACGCGCTTGCGAATCACACGAGCAATGACCTGCCGCCGCAAGCTGTCGCGGAGAGCAACCGCGGATTGCGGCAGCGCATCAAGGAGCTGAAGAGCCAGCTCCACAACACCCCAGACTCCGCCGAGTCCGAGCGACTGCGGGCGAAGTTGGATTTCCTCTACGACCTGTTGTTGGAGGAAGCGGAGAATCCCGAATGAGTGAGATCCGACAGATGGTTCCCTACGCCGATGTCGTCGTCGGCGACGATTTCAATAGTCGCGAGAGCTTCAGCGTCTTTGTGAAGAAAGCTTTCGACGTTGCGGAGGATGGGACAACTACCCTCAAGTCCCCTGTGGCGTTGAAGAAGGCGCTCGACGACAATGAGATGGCTATCCTCGAGCGCCTGAAGGAGTTGTCCGCGTCCATCGAGTCCGTCGGTCTCCTGCAGCCGATCATCGTACGAGAAGGAGGTCCGTCGAAGAAGAAGGGACGTCGCAGTTACTTCTTGATCGCAGGTGAACGGCGCTACCGTGCGATTGGTCTGCTCCGTGAGCAGAACAGCAATCGATTTCGTCAGATCGAGGTCAAGCTGAAGAAGTGCAACGCGACCGAGGCCGCGATTGTCGCGGCGCTGGAGAACCTCCAGAAGGAGAGCTTGGAGCCGCTCGAGGTCGCCAAGCAGATCGAGCAGATCATGACCCTGGGCAAGATGTCCCAGGCCCAAGCTGCCAAGGCCATCGGCAAGAGCGAACCCTACGTCTCGCAACACTTGGCCTTGTTCCGTACCGCCCCGGAGATCCGGGAAGCCGTGTCCAAGAAGGTACTTACGGCTACCCATGTCCGCGAGCTGTCCACTCTCCCTCACGAGCAGCAGAAAGAAGTTCTGGCTGTCGTCACGGAGAAGACCGCTGAGGGGCAGGCCGTGTCGGTGCAGGACGTCAAGGATGAGGCGGACAAGCGTAAGAAGGCGCTTGGTCTCAAGAAGACCCGGGCACGTAAGGGTGATGCCGGCGTGGAGTACGACAAGGACAAGATCGCGGCAGCGAAAGAGGTTCTCGGTGATACCGAGATCAAGATGCGCTCCGTGAGCGCTGCTCTCGAGCAGTACGGCATCCTTGTGGCACGGTTGAGCAACCCGCAGACGAGCGACGCGACCAAGGCCGTGACCAAGATTCAGATCAACGCCTCCGAATTCTTCATGGGAGCACGCGCGAAACTGTGAGCACTCCGCGCCAAGTAACTCTCGAGACCTACGTCGAGACCGCAGATGAGATTGATGAGGTAGACCTGATCCTCCCAATTTCGGGACTCGTTCCGCCTGCGGTACGCGACAACCTGCGGCGGTTGAACCGCCTTTCTTTGCTGCGTACAGAGGTCTTGCTCTCTCTGATCGGGCAGGCACCGATTGACCCGTTCGGGGTCTACGGGGCTCTACAAGGTACCGGTGTCTGGGCCTTCAATCCGCTGGACTTCACCGCAGTACAGATCCTGGCCAAGAAGGGGTCGAAACCCGTCGCCTTGATGCGCATCGACCTCCTGTCTGATGACATCACGATGGTCGCCTTGAAGAAGGAACAGCTTGTCGTGCACACGACACTCGAGGCTGACTTCATCGTCTCGAAGCTGAAAGAACCTGGTGTCACGGAAGACGAGGTTTTTCGCTGGCTCAAGGGCTACATCGACGCCGCGATCAGCGACGGCATGAAAAATGCGGAGGACTAGTAGTCACTAGTAGACGTCGTGCGATGCACTGATAGCCCGCGTCTCGAGGAGATCCCGGAGGAGGGACACGCCACTGATCTTGATTTGGCGTACCCTCTCGGGGCACATGCCCAGGATGGCAGCGATCTGTACGAGGTTTCGCGGGTCGTCCTTGGTGCCGAAGTAGAGGTTCAACACGGTCTGTTCTCTGGGAGGCAGCTCCCCAATGACCCGCCGTAGCAGGTGGTTTGAGCGCAACGTGTTGTAGGTGGCCGGCGTACTGTTTGGGTCGTCGTCCGCAGTCTCCTGCAAAACATCCATAGTGATCGTGACGCCCTCAGGGACGCCAGGATTTAGCTTACGGAGCTTGGGGCTATCTGGCCCCTCTGTCTGCACCGCCTTCTGGAATTCTTTGGCATGCCGACGCTGTGCCTTTTGACGGTGTGTTGGGACGTGGACGAGAGAGGAGGTTGCATAATCCTCGTCGGCGATCTCCTTCTGAATCCACCACCCAGCATACGTCAAGAAGCGTGGCGCGGGTTTCCGTTTGAGGTCGTATTTGTCAACGGCCTTGATGAGCCCGATGTTGCCTGCTGCAATCAAATCCGGGAGTCGGTCAGGGTCTCGTGACCGTTTTCTAGCCAGCGTCACCACGAAGCGAAGGTGCGACTGTACTAGCTTGTCTCGTGCTGCACGATCTTGCTTTTGTTGCCACTGGCTGATGAGGCGGCGCTCTTTTTGTTTGTCGACAATGGGGACCGTTTTGGCGATGTCCCCGAAGTAAAGCGTTGCACTGTGCGCCACGTGAGTTTCCATGAGTTTCCACGGTAACAGCCCTTCCCCGGCGGAGCAACAAGAGTTCTTTACGGGGTTTACTCAAGGGTGTCCCAGGTGGCCGAAGTGCGCGACTTTTCGGTGCCTCAAATGAATCGACAATTTACGCCGATTCACGTTAGAAAGCGCTTGCTACTCTGGTTTCGAGAGGCTTAGGATGAGTCACCAATCAGCGCTGCTTGGTGATTGGATTTTCAATAACGAACAAAGGAATTTTGAATGGCCAAGAACGACAAGACCGCTCCCACGAAGACCGAAACACCACCTGTTCTGGACACCACGGCAACCGAGGTCCCGCCCACGGCAGCCCTGGTGGTTACCGAGCCTGTCGTCACGATGACGGTCGTGGAGAAGCTCAACGCCCTGGGGATCACCATCCCTACGGAAGCGGAGCTGACCAAGATGGCGGGGCGCATCGCCAAGAAGCGAGAGGCGCTGACCGACCTCATCGACGACTCCGAGCTGAGCCCCGAGGCCAGGGAGCAGGTGCGCGTCCTCGTCGAACTGGCGAATCCCGCCAAACCGGGCATGGAAGAGGTCAGCGACACCTGGGCGCCTCCGCGCATCCAGATCCATCAGCCCACCTCCAATGACCCCAAGAAGCCGGAAAGCTCCCGCCCGGGGAACCTCTACAGCACGTCGGGCCAGTTGCTCGAGATGCCGTTCTCGTTCGTTCCCTTCTACTTCCACGAGGAGTACATCAACTTCGAGCAGGGGTCCCGGAACCCGGTCTGCTCGTCGCCAGATGGCAAGGTCGGCGGCCAGTTCGGTATCTGTGGTGTCTGCCCCTATCTCCCCTTCGGGAAACAGCGCGGCGGCAAGGGTCAACAGGAGCGCACGGACTGCAACTCGCAGATCGTCGTGGCGATGTTGGCCTCTGACATGAGTCAGATCTACACCTGCCAGTTCTCAAAGACCAGCCGGTCTGCGGGGCAGGCCCTCATCGCGCTCGCGAAGGCGCACCCGTTCCCCTGGAAGCAGGTGTATTTGCTCTCCACCGAGAAGCAGACGGGCGACCTGGGGACGTACTGGAAGTCCAAGGTCGAGCCCACGGGGCGCGACAACGACGCGGGCGTCAACAAGATCGCCCGTGCTCTCCAAGAGCTGTATCAGGCTGAGCGGCAGAGATCTCTGGGAGATTTCCATCTCCGGATCGCGTCCGCACCGATGCAGGCAGCACAGATGGAGGCTGCTGTGTCCGAGTCGGCCCTCACCGCCGGTCTCGATGATATCGAGCCCGACCTGGATTCCACGGAGTCGTCGGCGCGCAACGCGTCGAAACCGATGTAGTACCGCCGGCAACTGTCGAGGGAACCTGAGACACAAACCCTGGTTCCACGGAAAGCTGGGCCGTCCAGCTTTTCGTCGAGGATAGAGGCCACGCTCTGTGTTCGACGAAAAGCTGGACATTTCTAACGGGGGTTTTTAGGTTTGGCAATTGACATATCGCAACTAGCGGCGCAATACGGGCCCTGGTCGATCTCGAAAGCGGGAACGGCGAATACGTGTCCGGCGCAGTTCAAGCACAAGTACGTCGACAAGACGCCTGGCGGTGTCTCTTCATCGGCGAACAAAGTAGGGACCGCGGCGCACACGGTCCTCGAGCATCGCGTGGTTGGCGTGGACGCCGAGAGCGCGAAGAAGACAGCGTTGGAAGCTACGCCTCTGACGGCGCAAGAGCGGGACGATTTGCGGACGCTCGACGACGCCATCGACGCGTTCCTTCAGCGCTTCGACGCATTCTGCAAACGTGAGCGAGTGGTAGAGGTCTTGCGCGAAGTGGAGTGGGGATTCACCCAGGAAGGTGCGCCGACGGGGTTCTTCGCTGAAGACGTGTATTTCCGTGGGAAACTCGACCTGGGCGCTTTGACGGCAGCCAAAGACCTGTACGTGCTCGACCACAAGTCAGGTGTCGCACGAGAGATTCACAAGGACCTGTCGAAGAAGCATCAGCTTTATTCGTACGCGGTTCTCGCGGCGGCCAATGTCCCAGACCTCAGCGGAGTTCGTTGCGGCATCAACTTTCTCCAAGGGAAAGAAGACCTACGTCTTCAATGGTTGGATTACATCCCGCGGACCACGATCCTGACCGTCTACAACCCCTGGTTATACGGGCATCTCAACGATGTTGCGGAGAACCTGGTCGAACCCTTCGTGGCCAAGCCCCGCGCTTCGTGGCCGTGCAAGTGGTGTGATTTTCGACTGGTTTGCAAGCCCTACCAGGAGTTGACCGGTGGCGCCTAGAGGCAAAAAGGCAGAGAAGAAGATCCTCTTCAACAAGCTCCGCGAGATTTGGCGGGAGCTTTCCTGGGGCGACTGGCTTTCCATCGCGACTGAGTTCAAACCAGACTCAGGGTGGCACGGGACGTCGAACATCAAGGGCTGCTGCCCTTTCCACGACGAAGACAAGCCATCGTTCGTCATCACGCCCCATAAGGGGATCGCCAAGTGCTTCGGCACTTGCCACAAGACCTGGGTCAACCCCATCACCTTCGTTGCTGCGCTGCAGGCGGAGCGCGGTACGCCGCCGAATGTTGGCGAGGCGATTCAGTATCTGCGCAAACGGTTCGGGCTCAAGGCCGCGATTCCTGACGCGCTGTACGAGAAGGTCCGCGACCACTCGATCCAGCAGAACTACAAGCGCATCTTCACCAAGTTCTTCGGTCAGCTTCTCTTCGATGCGATCGCCTCGTACCCCGACATGGACAAGGCGGGATACGGGTGGGCCGAGACTGCGGTGAAGTACCTCATCGAGAGAAACCTCGGTGACTACGCCCCAACGGAAATCCGCCCTCTGATAGAGAACCCCGAAAAGGCTCCATGCCCCGGGGACCCGCTAGGTATCTGGCACACGATTGTCGGGAGCCAACTGCTCGGTCTCTTCCCGCCTCAGTACGTCGTGTCGAACAAGTTCGGCGCGGAGTCAGAGGAACTGAAGTGGTTCTTGAACTACTTCGCCGCGTACACAGGTGCGCAAGTCGGACAGGGCTTCCACGGTTACCTCGTTCTCCCGCTGCACGACGAACCCGACTCTGTTTGCCGCTTCAAGATGCGCAAGCCCTCGTCGAAGGACAAGTCCATCTTCTTCGTCGACGACCCGTACGAAGCCGAGATGGGGGATTTCCGCGGTCTCTATGGGCTGCACCACTACCGTGCGTACATCGGTGCGAAGTCGTACGACGACCACTCGATGGTTGAGGATTGCGTCGTGGTCGAGGGTGAGTTCGACGCGCTCGCCTGCATTGCCCAGCAGACTGCCCGACTGCGGGACGATTTCATCGTGCTCGCGACCGGTGGCGCGGCGGTGCAGCCACTCACACGCCTGCTGAACTACGGTCTGCGCATGGTCCACGTTGTTCAGGACCGTGACCGGGCGGGTACCAACGAGACCCAGAAGATCCTCAAGGAGTCGGCACACAAGGACCTCACGTTCCGCGTGTTCAATTGGCCCGACGAGTACAAGAAGTGGCGAGATCCAACGAACCCCGATGCCCGGATCAAAGACCCCGACGAGGCCATCCGGTACCTCGGTTACCCGCGGTTCGCCCGCCATGTCAACGACACACACAACTACTGGTCTGTACCGGAATGGTGTTTCGATCAGGCGTCGCGAGAGATCTCTGCGGCCCCTGCTGGTGACCAAAAGCGTCGCTCAAACATAGCAATGGAGTGGGGACGGCTCATTCGACATGAGCAGTCGTGCAAGTCGTATTGTGAGAGCATCGAACGCGCGTTCGGTGATATCGACGCGGTCCTTCTCCTGCGGGAAACGCTCACCAAGGACGAAGGGGAGGAGGCATTCATCTCTCGGTTGGCCAACGTCATCCGGGAAGCCTTCCACTTGATTGGCGTGCAACGCGGGGAGAACCGGAAACGGATCTTGCACATCTGGAGCAAGGAGGAACGCAAAACCGAGCAACTCGTACTGAACGATGAGCGGGCTCTCGAGACGATGCTAGCCCAGTACTACGGGAACATCTTCGAATTCGTGTCGAGTACGACGGGGGACCCGGGCTTCATGACCGACGGGGAAGAGATGGTGTTTGGCGTGGAAGTTCGTGCCAAACGGTATCGGACCTACGCGAACTTCGCCTTCCTCGAGTTGGCGAAGGGATTACCCTCTCTCGACCACGCAGTCACAAAGGCGCAAGGATTCCATTACGCCGGCGAAACGGAGGGGGAGCATAACTCGTACCTGATAAACGGGAAGGACGTCTACCACGTCCTCCACGCAGGCGAGCGCTACGAGGTGGTAGCGCTGGACGGCCCCAGTCACAACGGCGTCATCTTCAACAATACAGGGTTGCCCTGGATCACGTTCGAAGATCCCATGGAAGACCTGCACGCCGACATCGATATTGTCGACCTCTACAACCGGTCCGTGAACATCCTCAACACCGGCTGGACATTCCGTAACCAGGAAATCGACTGCATGTTCCTGGGTGCACACATGATGACTATTGCGGTGATGTCGGCGTTCAACCGGCAGACCGCTATCATGGTGAACGCGGAGCACGAGTCAGGTAAAAGCCGTCTGGTCTCGGGTCTCATCGGTGGCGCAAGCTTTCCACGTATTCACATCGTGGCGCACGCGATCACCATGCACCTTTACTCGGCAGCGGCCATTCGGCAGGAACGGAACAACAGCTCCCTCCTGCTCTGCCTTGAGGAGTTCGAAGATTACGGCGCCAATGACGCAAAGTCGATGCGTACCCGCGCTGTCCTCGAGATGTTCCGAGACCTCATCTCTGAGAAAGAGGTGCGGGTGTCCATCGGAACGGTTACTGGCGAAGCACGGACCTTCCGTTTGCGCTTCCCTGTGGCGGCGAGTGCCATTCGACCGCTGCGAGACGCTGCCTCGTTGTCACGGTTCGTCGTGTTTGAGCTGGTCAAGGACCCCAACCGAATGGACCCGGTACAGGCACTTCAAGATGCTATTGGACAGGCAGGTATTTGTAGCCTTCGCCGCGACCTGGCAGTGGGGCTTCTGCGCCACATCCCTCGTCTACGTGAACTGCAACTCGAAATCGAGCGCGAATACTCTGCCGGGGCATCTCTCCCTGCCCACGCTTCTTCACGCTTCCGGGAATCGCTTTACCCCGTATTGACGATGATGAAGTTTGTCCAGGAGTATGGGCTTGCCCACGGGTACTCCATGGCGCAGCTCCCTGACTACAAGACCTTCGCGTACGATTTCGCAGAGAGTCGCAAGGGGATGCTCGCCCGGCTGAAGACGACCTCTGAAAACGAGCAAATCTTCGAAGCCATCCTCAGCTCCCCCATCAGCGTTGAGCGCGACGCGGGGCACATGTCGGCAGTAACCAGCATCCGGAACATGTTGGTTGACCCCAACAACATCGGGATGATCAACAAGACACGCATGGGAGTCTACCTCGACGTCAAGAATGAGTGGCTCGCAGTTCACTGGCTACAGGCGCAGCAAGGCGTTCTGTCTCATTCGCGGTTCAAGACCGAGCACGTGAACTACCTCAAGCAGGTATCCGAGCGGTCCCCCCAGCACGTCCCAGAGAAAGTCGCGAGAGCCGCCAAGGTTCTTGAAGGATTGATGGACGAGATCGGACCGTGTGTTGCTTACGAACAGGTGTCCGTCTTCAAGGTGGACCACCTGCTGGCAGCGGCACGTCAGCGACGCAAAGAAGCAATGGAGGCGGGTATTGTGCCCGCGTCTGAGATTCCAGAAGACCTCAGCATCCCAGGAGAAGAGAACAACGAAAAAATGGAAACTGACGACGAGGGGGACATCATTGTCTAGGATGCCTCATGGCAGGTAAGAAAGTCGAACTTCCCAATGTCCCGATCGGCGATGCGTCGATCGCTCCGGACAATGTGTCCAATGCGGCCAAGGGCATCATGTGCAAGGAGTGCCCGCTGGTCAAAAAGCTGCGCTCCGTCGGGGAAGGTGCTCGCGGTGAAGTCGACATCATGTTTGTGTCGGAGTCGCCTTCGTCCTGGTCGGTCAACAACCAACAGGTCTTCTACGGGCGTGGTGGACGCATCCTGCGCAAGACGTGGAAGACGCTCAAAGACCTGGACGAGAAGACGGGCGGAAAGCTCCGCTTCGCCCATCTCCGTAAGTGGGACTGCTACGCGGTCCAGTGCCAAGTCGAAGACGGACGTGAGAAGACTGCGCGTGTTTCAAAGGCCGTCATCGACCGCTGCTCCTGTTACCTCCGTGCCGCGATCCTCCATAAGCGCCCCAAGGTCATCGTCGCGTTCGGTGCTACCGCTCTGAAGTCTCTCGGTGTGAAGGCTCAGAAGTTCACCGAGGTACGAGGCCAACAGATGGCACTGCAGATCGAGGGGCACGAGGTCGTCGTCATTCCGACCTTCTCGACGAAGCACCTCATGGCCAAGACAGGGCTGTACAGCCTGTTCTACACCGATGTGATTCGTGCGTTGCGTCTCGCGTCCGGCGTTGATGACGCGTTGGCCAACACCTCTATTGAGGAGGTCACCAAGAACTATCGATACGCCAACACCGTTGAAGAAGTGAAGGATCTGTGTGACGACATCATCGCGTACGTTGTCCCCGGTGCAGATTCAGCGGCGAAGTGCGCGTTGGCTGTCGATATCGAAACGAATACGCTGCACCCGCAGCGTCCTGACGCTCACGCGTTGTGTGTCTCGTTTGCATGGGACACCGGGCTGTCGACGGCTATCGCTCTGGACCACCCGGAGTCTTCATGGTCCGAGAAAGAGTTGGCGGAGGTGTGGGGTCACGTCACGCGCGTGCTCCAGTGTGCGAAGCCCAAGGTCTTCCACAACGCCAAATTCGACTTGAAGTTCCTCGAGCTGCGTCACAAGGTCAAGGTGTTCAACTACGCCTGGGACTCGATGCTCGGCGAACACCTCCTACGAGAAGACCAATCAGGGTCCTACTCCCTCAAGGTTTTGGGACGGAGCTACTTCCCGAAGTTCTCGAACTACGCTGATAAGGTCCACGAGTTGGCCGAGACGCTGACTGTGGATGAGATTGCAGCGAAGAACGCACTTGAGAATGTTCGCAAGGGGAAGGTCAAGAAAGGGACACCGGGGTTTGACCCGGGCATGACGTCGGATTGGACTAAGAAGCAGGTTGAGACCTATCTCTTCGGACGGAAGAAAGACCGTCGCAAGCGCCTCAATGACTCTGGGTACGAGCGTGTGCCGTTGGAGACTTTGCTCCCCTATGCGGCGATCGATACTGATCTGACGCGGATGTTGCTCAAGAGCCAATTCACCCGGATGCGTGAGGACAACTTCCTCAGCAACGGGAAACGGCTGATGACCAACCACTGTGTCCCAGCCACTCGCGCACTTGGAAAGATGGAGTTCGACGGAATGCGGGTCGACCGCCCCTACGTCGACTACCTCGAAAAGGAGCTGACGCGCGTCGTGGGAGAGAAGACTGCCACGCTGCGAGGGTATTGGGATGCGAAGGACGGTGAGTTCAATCCGAACTCCACGGCTAACGTAGGGCACGTCCTCTTTGGGCGCGGCGTCTGGGAACCTGAGACCCTGGACCCGAACACAGGGGAGCCGGGTGTACACGTTCCACGCTCGGGCCCGTGGGCGGAGCGGAACGCCAAGTCGGGGCAGTTCAAGACGGACAAGGCAACGCTGCGTGCGATTGTCGAGAACACTAGCTGCCCCTTTACGAAAGCGCTCCTGGACTATCGATCGGCGCACAAGGCGCTCTCGGGGTTCATCCACGACATCAAGCTACTGTCGGAGGCTGACGGCTTCCTGCACACCAACTTCCACATCCACGGAACGTCGACGGGACGGCTGTCCTCGTCTGACTTGAACACGCAGAATCTGCCCGCATGGTTGGCGGGCTACAACATCAAGAAGATCTTCATTCCTGACGACCCCGAGGAAGACCTCATCCTCAACATGGACTACAAGGGGGCGGAGATTCGCGTCTTTACGGCGTACGCACCTGACCCGGCCTTGATCAAAGCCCTCAACGACGGGCTCGACGTCCACTCCTTCTTTGTTCAAGAGGTCTTCGGCATTCCGTACGACGAAGTCGAACGGCTCAAAGACATTGACAAGAAGATGGGGGCCACGCGTACGACCGTCAAGCGCGTCGTTTTCGGCACGCTCTACGGAGCCATGGCGAAGAAGATCGCCGAGACCGCCGGCATCTCGATGGAAGAGGCGCAGGCTGTCATTGACAACCTGTTCAACCGTTTCCCGACACTCGTCGAGTACATGAACAGCACCGTAGCGCAGATTCATCGTTTCGGTTTCGTAGAAACTCTCTTTGGGCGCCGCCGTCGGTTTCCGCTGCAGAACGTCAATGGCTTCTTCCGCGGGCAAGCTGAACGTCGCGGTAAGAATATGAAGATCCAGTCGACGTCTTCGGACATTCTCATTTCGCAGCTATGCGAGTTGCACGAGCACCTACCGGAAATCGGCGGGAGGCTCTGCTTGACCGTGCATGACTCTGTTGTGGCCAACGTGAAGAAGAAGTACGTTAGCCAGCTCCCGGAGTTCATCAACTACTACGCCGTTCAACGGGTCCGGGAGAAGTTCCCATGGCTCCCGGTGGACTTCGCTTGCGACATCGAAATTGGGCCTAGTTACGGGGAACACGTAAAGCTCAGTGAATACCTTGCCGAACACCAACCGCAGACCCCGACTGCTGATGAAGCGCTGCTCGCGGCGCTAGACGAGGAAGCTCTCAATGAGTTCAGGGAAGACGAAGAAGAACAAAGGGAAGCGAAAGCAGCCGCAAGCTAGGAAGAAGGCTGCCCCGGCACAGCAGGAGAAAGTCCCCTCCTGGGAAGAGATCGCCAAGTACCCGCCCGTCCTTTTCACGACGCTCGGGCGCGGTGTGATCATCGGTTTCATCGGAGGCGCGAGTGAAAGTGCCGTGCGGATCTACGCACCTGCCGCCATTCAGGAAGCGCCCCCGTCGAACGTCCTCTTCCTGCCGTTGTTCCCGATTGAGTCGTTCATGGACCTGCGCCAAGCGTGCATTTTCAGCTCGTCACCGATTCCGCCGATCTTGTTGAAGGGCTACCTGGGGTACTTCGAGGAGTTCGCCAAGGGCAGTTACCGCATGAACCCCGTCGTGATCAACGCCGCCATCGACGCCCCCAACGGAGAGCACAAGGTGTCTGGGGTTCCCGAACCGGAGACGGAAGAACCGTCCGCCGGGGACCCTCTTCAATGTGTCCCAGAACCGCCTGTCGAAGAGGCTGTTGAGCCTGTCATAGAGGCGTAGTAGGATAGTAAACCAGATAAACATCTGTGGTATAAGCCTCTAGTTGGAGACCGGTATGGCCTACTACAAACGCCCACCCATCAATGAGCTGAACCTCTTCTTTTTCGACTGTGAAACAGGGGGCCTGCGTCCCGCGTTGGCGGACATGGTCGAGGTCGCCTGCGTCCTCACGGACTGTACAGGGGAAACGATTCTCGACGAGTACTGCGCCAAAGTATTCCCGGTCAAGGAGGTTCATCCTCGCGCCGCTGCCGTCAATGGCTACACGGCGGAGAAGTGGGCGACAGAGGCCATCGACCTCGACAAGGCTATGGTTCCTCTGTTGCGGATGGCGAACAACGCGTTGTTCACCGCCCACAACGTAGCCTTCGATTGGGGGTTCTTCGAGTTCGCCATGGCCACCCGGGCGATGCGGTGGCCGAGTGACTACCATCGCATCGATACCGTGGCCCTGGCACACCCGCTCCTCGTCTCTAGGCGAGTTTCCAACGTAAAGCTCGTGACGCTCGCCAAGTACTTCGGCTTCGAGTTTGCGGACGCTCACAGCGCCCTTGCGGACGCGCACATGTGTCGCAAGGTCTACTGCGAGCTGATGAAGCTCTACGCGCCGTTCTTCGATCAGGCGTAGAAGCGCAGGTCCTGTATCAGGACGCGCCACGCTAGCCAGCCAAAGAGCTGGGCGTGGAAGCAGTCATCAGGCTGCGTAGCAGCGTGTCGCCACACCTTACGGCCTGCCATTGTCGTTTCTTCGTAGATGTTGAGGATGTCGTCGATGGCAGGCTGTATTTGCGAGAGCTTGGGGTAGACCGCTTTCTGGTGCGTCAGAAACAGGGCGTAGTTATCGATGAGCGTGGTGCGGTCACAATGGTAGGCCATTGTGTTCGGGTTCCAGTCGATCGGTTTCGACGCACTCAGGTATCGAGCTTGCACCACCCGGTGTGCCCCTAGTTTGTCGCGGAGCATGGCATTGGCCAGCGCGCCCTCGCCGGCGTCGCCGCAGATCATTTCGACGCCCCACGCCTGACACAGCTCAACGATTTCGTCGATCCAACCAGAAGGGTGGCCATTCGGGAAGATCTTGTAATACATCGTCTTCAGCCGTCCGTCGCACGCATCGCCCCAAATATGCAGCACTGTGCGTGACTTGAGCAGGCCTTCCATCCCCTTGACCTCGCCACCACCCCCCGACCAGTCGACGCCAGCAACAACTCGCCGGATTCCTGTGCGCGATTCACGCAACGGCAAACGCGTCATTTCATAGTCGGGATCACAGAGCGCCTCGAGGATTTCTTTTGTCAGTAGACGGGCACCCGTGGACGTCGAGACCCCGATGCACTCGTTGAGGAACTTGACCTCGCCCCAGTTCTCCATTTTGTAGAGAATGCGTTGCCAACGCTCGACCGCCTTATTGTAGTAGGCGTGCGAGGGACCCCAGCAAGCCGGGACGTTCTCCGGCATCATAGGCTGCGAGATGTGGAACCCCTTGATGCCTGCACCGGGGTTCATGTCGATCCAGCGGCCCTGGCGTACATCTAGTAACTTGCCGCACCCGAGACAGATGGGCCCATGGAGCCCCACGGCCTTCGTGCTGTCGATGAAGGTCAGCTTCCCGCAGCCGTCACATTTGATGCACCACTCGGACTTCGTCGACCGGTCCCAAAGCACCTCGATGGTGTTCTCCATCGTCTTGGGAGTGCCGCAGTACATTGAGTACGCCTCGTCCTGCGCGGACATGCACTCCTCGATAACGGGAATCACCGGCTCGAAGAGAATGTCTTGGACCTCGTCAAATGCACAGAGATTCGCGGTGTAACCACGTGCCCGGTCTGGGTCGTCCAGCGCGTACGTGAAGGCCATCTCCGACCCGTTCCGCAACATACGAAGGAGGACACTATCAATCGATTCGGGACCTACGAAATAGCGCCGGAGGTCAGGAGAGTACGCGAGAATCTTGGCAACACGCGTGTGCGAGAACTTGCGCGTTTGCTCCTGTGTTGGAGAGATGTAGTAGCACTTGAATTGCTCTTGCCCGACGCACTGGGCAATCATGAAGCTGGCGATTGTCGTAGACTTCGCAACTTGACGCCCAGTTTTCAACAGAATACGAGGGTAAAACCCGTCGTAGATAGCTACGTACATCGGGTAGTTCTCGAGCGAGAACGGCTTCCCATCCACGTAAAAAAGCGACTGCGCGATGTTGGAACGGTAGTTCTCTACCGGGCCTTGCGCCGCCGCACCCTGCATCACACCACCAACCCTACTTGGAGAGAATCATGAAGAACAAAGACCAGGCCGACGAGCCCTTCACCACCAAGTTGGACATCGCCATGGTGTCCACCTCGATGTACCGTCGAGTCGTCGACCTTTACGCCGGAACGAACCTGGTCGTAGCCGCTGTCGGCAAATCGGGCATCGGTAAGACTGCAATCCCACGACAAGCCGCCGCAGATCGAAAAGCCCCGTACATTTGCATGGACGGGCCGACTACCAATATCGATGATTTCCATGTTCCTACGACCGCGGTGGATACTAGAGCATACTACGATCGACGTGTTCCGCGGAAATTTCAGAAGGTGGTCGACTTCTGCCAGGCGGAACGGGAAGCCAACGGGGGTGAGTTTCCTGAAGGAAGAAACCCCATCCTGTCGGTCGAAGAACTGAACCGCACAGTCGACAAGCATGTGACGAGGGCGTTCTTCACCCTCCTCAATGAGCGCACAATTGGCGACATCCATCTGGACCCCGCGATTCAGCTCGTTGTCACCCTCAACCCATCGGGGGGTGGGATGGCCGTCAATGAGTTCGAGCGGGACTCCGCGATGCGGCGTCGGCTCAAGTGGTTCGGGGTCACGGCCAACTACGGTGACTTCATCCGGTATGCCAAGAAGGCCAAGTTCCACGACCGGGTCCTGGCTCACTTGGAGAGCCAGCCGCAGCACTTCTACGACGACGGCGCTGCCCTGGCGGGTAAGGTCTTCGCGTGCCCCGCATCGTGGGAAGACATCTCGACGATGTGCTGGCGCCTCGACAAGGTGTCCATGTCACTCACCGGGAGCGAAGCACGGGCTTCGTTCGCGGGGGCTATTGGGATGACGGCAACACAGGCCTTCATCGAGTTCATCGAGGACTCGAGCGTCGTCATCACGCCCGACGAAATCCTTCAGCGCTACACCAAGAACTCCACGGTGCGGTCGCGTTTCAAGAAGCTCGTCGAGGATAGCCGTCTCGACCGCGTGTCGACGCTGTGCACCGCGGTGGCCATCAAGATCTACGAGAACACCAACAAGCGTCCCGAGGTCATCGGGAAACAGCTCGGTCTCTTCATGGCCGATATGCCCGAGGAGGTGACGTTGGCCTTCATCCGCGAGATCACCGAACAGTCCAAGTCCGCGACCGGGGGCCAGCAGTTCCTCCTCGCCCTCAACGGCCTCATGGCCAAGGAGAAGGATGGCTACTTCCGTGAGGCCGTCGAACGGCTGCAGAAGGCGCAGCGCAAGGGCCAGGAAGAGGCCGACAAGAGCGGGCTCTGATGAAAAACGCACAGACAGCAGGGTGGATACGAGGCACAAAGGGCTTTCAGCAACTGAGAGACGGTGACAACTTCGGGGAACCGTGCCCGCACTGTGATGCCCTGTTGCGTGTACACCGTGTAAAAAAGGGCCCGATTAAAATCTGGTGCCCCTGTGGGTACACCGACAACGCCAAGGACTTCTATTAGGCGAGCGCGTCCAGGTCAGCTTTGGTCGTCTTTTCCCGCTCCTGAATGTGCAGCTCTACCATCGCAAGACGGGCGAGCTGGACCCCTTCAGGAGTCTCGGGAAAAGCGTGCGAATCGAGCTTTGATTTGTCGAGGGCTTTCCATGCTTTCTCGACATCCTCAATTAGCTCCGTGTGGTTCTTGGTCAACCTCTTCAGG
>Ga0307375_10002178_pt1 | contig 20431 bp, 16 predicted proteins | sample TR1MG_FD_202531 | JGI IMG/M metagenome (GOLD analysis project Ga0307375, IMG submission 202531) | Soil microbial communities from Risofladan, Vaasa, Finland - TR-1 | ecosystem: Environmental > Terrestrial > Soil > Coastal area > Acid sulfate soil | place: Finland: Risofladan, Vaasa | collected...
GCGAGGATATCCCCCACTGCCGCGACTATCTGCCCGGGCGAATCCTTATCGACCGCCCAGCCGGTTTTGAAATCAGGAGCCGGTACATGCTCATCTATTTCATTCGGGAATAGCTTCGCGCCTGCCCCGTTAGAAATAGCCCGCGTGCGGGCGCTATTTCTATTGGGGTCGAAGAGGAAGTCCGCGATGCCGCCCTCCTGCGTCGCGATGACCGGCAGTCCCGCCGCCATCGCTTCGATGAAGGAATTGCCCATGCCTTCCGAACGGGAAGGCCGGATGAATATGTCGCACGCTTTGAGCGCAAGCGGCATCTCAGCGTGCCCTATCTGGCCTGCGAAATGAGTCCTGGGTGCGACCCCGAGGTCATCCGCGAGCTCCCGGAGCATCGCTTCATCAGGACCGATGCCGTAGATCAAGAAGTGAATATGCTCAGGCAAAAGCGCAATCGCGCGGATTACATCGTCGACAGCGTTCTTGTGCACAAGTCGCGAGGTCGTGACGACGTAGATATCCCCTGCACGCTTCCCGAGCTTCTCTCGCGCTGCTGAAAGTTCGTCGCGTGAATAGTCCTGCGTGAAATGCTGCGTATTGACCGCATTCGGTATGAGTACCACTTCCCCTTTGAATCCTCGACGACGCGCCCAGCCGCCGAGAAAATTCGATATGACCGACACTATATCGGCAGTGGTGAACGCTCGCGAGAAAAGCGGCCACAAAGGACGCATCAGTCGCTCGATATATTCGGGAGGATCGCCTTCCTGCAGTTCAAGGACATAGGGTACTTTCGGGTACGCGATCTTGAAAAGCGCTGCCGGGACCCCGCACGAATGCGCCATCATCGCCCAGATGGCGTCGTAGCGATATTCCCGATGAAGCGAGATCGCTTTATATGCAGCGGCGAATTGAAACCAATATTTATTAAAGTGGAGCGGGAATCTCTTGAGATCGCCCATGCTCGGATCCGGGCGTGAGAATCCTATGCGATGCACGAGAACATTCCCGATCTTCTCGACTTTAGGAAGGGACGAGTCGTATCGGAGCGTTATCATGTGGAACTCGCTATCCGGCATACGATCTGTCTTCTCTTTTATCGCGACCTCCGCACCTCCGACATGCTTCGGGAAATAGGCGAGTGAAAAGATAAGTATTTTCCTCATAGCGGCAAAAGCGACACTCGTCGATTGAGGAGGATCTCCGCATAGGCGAAGCGAAGCTGATTCGCAAAAGCATCTCCCTCACCTATCGAATTATGCAAAGGTTTTTCAGGTACGAGCTCTGTCGCATGCCTTTCTTGCGAGGCACTCGCGCCATACACTTGGTCAGCGCCCGACAATATATGCTTGAGGACAAAGCGGACGAACGGAGAAATGTTCTTGAGATCCTGATCGGCGAGGGTCACAAGAAGCGGCAATCTCGTCGCCCGCTTGAGGAAGACGCCGGCAAGAGCGGCATAACTCGCCATGAGCGACCATGTAAAAAGATACGAATGTTCCTTCTGTAAGGAACGCGCGACTCTATACCCGAGCACCGGGAGCAAGTATTTGTCGCTTACACGTCCGAATCCGACGCGATATACGTGAGCATTGTTTGTCGGCGACCCTGAGCGCTTCGCGTCGGGAGAAAACGCGGTTGTCACGATATCAAACTGCACGTCTGGCATCTTGCGCATAAGATCGATGAGGGCTTCTTCTGCAGGGCCGACTGTCGGATAGAACGTGGTTGAAAACACGAGGACGCGCTTTTCACACGCCTTCCCGCGCGGACAAGCGGCGGTAAACTCTTTGATGTATCCCTCGAGCGTGCGTTTCGCCTTCCAGCCGAGTGCGCTGATTTTCGTCGTATCAAGAGACGATTGCATACGATTGCCGATACGTTCAGGGAGCATAACTATCTCTCCTCCGAACATTCGGGCGACTTCAAGTATCGTAAAACTCTTGTCGTTTCCCACGCCGTATTCATCGCTCTGTCCTTCATCTCCGACCAGAATCAATCCGTCGACGATATCGCCGACATGAGTAAAATTACGCTCCTGTGTTCCCGGCGCAACGACCGCAATCGGCGTCCCGCGCAGATACATTTGTTTAAACATCTCAATGACTGTCCCGTACATGTCTGACCGCTCGCCGGGGCCATAGACGTTATAAAAATAGGTAATCGCATACGGTAACCCATTATCATCTCCTATCTCCTTTACCGATTCAGAGTTGGCGGCTTTGGTCGAAGCGTAAGGTGTCGTGCTGCGGGTAAGTCCCCCGTCACCGAATTTAGTAGAAGAACCCGCGTACACTAATTTACAGCCGCGTTTTCTCCAGAAATCAAGCACACCTTTCGTGCCCAATACATTGAGATCGTATACCGTCTCCGGTTCCAAAAGACTTTGTTCCACGCGGGAATATTCGCCCAAGTGGTAGACGAGGTCGGGCGTCTCTGGAATATGCTTCTCGATATCCTTCGTGTGTCCCTCGCGATAGTCGACGCCGGGGACATGGTTCTCGCGGCTCCCGGTGAAGTAGTTATCAAGGGAGATGACCTCATGACCCTCCTTCACGAGACGCGCGCAGAGGTGCGATCCTATAAACCCTGCCCCACCCGTCACGAGAATGAGTTTCTTATCCTGCATGGTATGAGAGTAGTACAAAAAGCGACGCAATGCGAGCCACTCGCACCAGTTGAGTAAGGTTTAACCTTACTCAACCGTCCCCGCCATCATGAGTAAGGTTAAACCTTACTCAACTGCAGATTGGTGCCGTGGAATGTTTAACATTCCCATTTGGGGATGTTAAACATTCCCACTTTCCCAACTGGAGCTAAAGGAGGATGAAGGCGCCGGCAGCGAGGGTCATGACGCCGGCGAAACCGAGCGTCCAGGGCGACGTGAAAAGGCTATGCGCAGCCGGCGCTGCGCCGGCTGCGGCGATCGGTGCGGCCGGCACATCCGGCAATGGCGCCCCCGCTGCAGTCCCTTCATTCGGGACTGCAGCGGGGGCTAGTGCTGCTTCTTCATATGATTGAACGAGTGTCCTTGGGCTGGTAATGGGCTCGACCGCTTGTACTGATTCATAACTCGCGTCGGGAGACGGAGGTTGCACGTCGGGCGCGGTGGCCGGCACTGCGTATCGCGCGGCGATGATGCCATCCGGGTATGAGAGCGTCGTACCGAATGACACCGGGAGATTCGTCACCGCCTGCGGGAAAAGCACGCTCGCATTCGGCAAGAGCATCGTCCCTTCGGGGATACGGAATGAGCCGGCGTCGGCGGTGAGCCGCCACGCGGAGAGGTCGAGTCGCTCATCGGCGCTGTCATTCGCGAGCGTGATGCCGTCGCCGGTGATCGCGGCGATGCGCGCCGGGGCCGGCTTCACGGTGACCGTGATATCGTCCTGTGCCTCGGCAGGGCCATCCGTCGCGGTGGCGACCACGAGGTAGGTGCCGGGATACCGGTAGGTCTTCTCCACCGCGCTGCCCTCCCCCGAGGAGCCGTCGCCGAAGCTCCAGAGGATGCGCGCCGCCGTGTCGAGGGAACCGCTCTTGGCCGTCACGCGCGCCGAGAGCCGGAGTGGGACTTCGAGCAACGCCATCTCGTTCCCGCTCGCGGCGACCGAAAGAGCTGTCGGAGGCGTATAGGTCGCGATATCACCGGCTGATGACGAGGTGCTCGATGCCGCCTGCTCAGTCGTGGACGCTTCCGGAACGGCAGTGCCAGCATCACCGACCGTGATGAGCGGATGTATGTGCGCGAAGATACCCGATTTGATGCCGGTCACATTCTGGATATCTTCGATACGGGCGAACGGTCCGTTCGCCGTACGGTAGTCGATGACCGCCTGCGCTACCGTGGGGGTGAGATACGGGAGGCCGTCGAGAGTCGCTTCATCGGCGGTGTTGATATTCACGAGCGCCGCGGAAGCGAGCGCAGGAAGCGTGAAAAATGACAGGATCAGAACGACGAGTGCCTTACGCATGCGAGCCCCGTTAGATAACCACCATTCGGGAGGTTTTTCATGATGTGAACCGTGGTGCGAGCTACGTTCCGACATAGGGATATGGGTGAGTATCTAACGGGGCGAGCGTACGTATGAGGTCGTAATCAGGTGTCGCCCTTCAGTATTTTCCGCAGCGTGTCCTCGGGGACTTCGAATGGCTTCTTCTGTGCGGGCGGCGGTGTCGGCACCGGAAGCTCTGCCCGCGGCGGCTCCGCCGCCGCGGGCGCCGGTGCGGCGGGCACCGGCGGGACTGCCGGGCGCGCTTCTTCCTTCCGGCCGCTCTTCTCGAGAACTCCAGCGAGCGCACCCTTGAGCGACTGCTGGTTCAGCGTCTGCTTCTGTTCCCGCTCCGCGCTCGTCTTCGCGGTCATCGTGCGCAGGATCGCTTTCAGGTCGTCAGGGCTCTTCGTGGGCGGCACGAACAACGGCCGTGCTTGTTCTCGCGTCGTGCCCTCCCGAGATGGGGAAGGTGCACTTTCCCGTTTGGGGAAGTTAAACTTCCCCATCTGCGGCGCGTTTCCCGCAGGCGGAAACGGAGCCGGCACTTCTTCTTGGCGAGGAGCGGATTCGCGCACCGGCGGCTTGGGCGGACGCAGCGGGGCAAACGACGCGTTCAGGGCCGGCCGTATCTCTTCCCGAAGCATCGGAGGGCGCGATGCCGGCACCGGCTTCTTGCGCATGCGCGCGTCGGGCGGCGCTTCAGACGCGGCGCTCGCGGCGAGCTCCTCCATGATGGCGCTCTCGATACCGGCGCGCGGCGCGGTGAACTGCGCGCGCGACGCCTCGATGATCCGGTCGCGGTACGACACCTTCGGCGCTTCTATCGGCGGGATCGTCACCGCCGAGAACGGCGCCGACCCGACCCCGTCGATCATGAGCGTCATATAGACCTGCCGCTTATCGAGGCTGACGATGTCTTCTTTCGTGAATTTCGGCATGAATACGGTCTCGAGCACCTCGGCGTCGAAGGGCCCCACGCGGAACACGACGGTGGTGCCGACGTTGCCGAAGACCGCATCGCGCACCTCCTCTTCCATCTGCTCGATGTACTGGTGCGCGATGACGAGGTTGAGCTTATACTTGCGCGCCTCGGAGAGGATCTCGGCGAACGTCTCATTCGCGAAGTTCTGGAACTCGTCGACATAGAAATAGAAATGCGGGAGCTTGGCGAGCTTGGGCGCCGGGAGGTCGGCGCGGCTCATCGCGCCGAGGAAGATGCGCGTCGTGAGCATCGAGCCCAAGAGGCGCATGTTCGTCTCGCCCACGAGCCCTTTCGAGAGATTGATGATGAGGATCTTCCGCTCGTCCATCATGGTGCGGATATCGAAGGATGACTTCGGCTGGCCGATTATGTTCCGGATGAGCGGATTGCCGGTAAACTGGCCGATCTTGTTCTGGATGGCCGGCGTCGCCTCCTGCGTGTAGCGGTCGCCGTAATTGGCAAACTCTTTGGTCCAGAAATCCTTCACGACCGGATCCTTCACGTTGTCGACGACCTTCTGCCGATAGGCCTTATCGGTGTACATGCGGTTCACGCCGAGCAGGGTCGCGTCCGGATACTCGAGGAGAGCGAGGAGCGTATTGGTGAGGATGTACTCCATGCGGGCGCTCCAGGCATCCTCCCAGATCTTCTTGAAGGTGGCCATAAGGCCGCTCACCACGAGGTGGCGCTTATCATAACCGACGTCCTCCATCACATTGAAGGCGATGGGGTGCTCCATATCGAACGGGGCGAAGTAGACGACGTCTTTGATGCGGTCTTCGGGGACGTACTCGAGGAGCCGCTCGACCGTGCCGCCGTGCGGGTCGATGAAAGCGAGCCCTTCGCCGTTCCGGATATCCTGGATCGCCATGTTCTCGAGCAGCGTCGACTTGCCCATGCCGGTCTTGCCGATGACGTACATATGGCGGTCGCGATCCTTCGCCTTGATGCCGAATGGTACGCGCTTCCCGCGCGAATCAGTCGCAGCGAAGTAGGTGACGCGCTCCGGATTATCGATCATTGCATTGAGTATACCCCGTGAGATGGCGCTTCGTCATCGCTTGGTGCGTTGAGAGTCAGTTATCTCATGGGGTAGAGCAAAGACTCGCGCGCCCTTGGCGCGCGAGTCTTCGGGAGTGTGCGGTTATTCCGCTGTCGGAGCGGCGCTCTGCACCGCCTGCGCGCGGAGCGAGAGGCCGATACCGAGCACGCAGGCGCCGAAGATGATCGTCAGAAGCGAGCGGAATGAGACCGGGAGCCCTGAGAAAGGCACGATGAGGATGAGGACACCGAGAGTGATGAGTGCGCTGGTGCGGGACATGAGCATAGTCTATCAAGGCTCGATAATAACCACAAACTCTCCCCGTACGGTATCGGGATGCGCAGTGAAATGAGCAAGCAATTCACCCGGTGTGCCCGAAATGATCTCTTCATGGATCTTCGTGAGTTCACGGGCGACGGTGATATGCGCCGCTGGGAGACTCTCCAGTTCTGCCAGGAGCTTCACGACGCGATGCGGCGACTCGTAGAGGACGACCGGGAGCTCGCTCTCCGCTATTCCCTTCAGCGCCGTCTGCCGGCCTTTCTTGTGCGGGAGGAAGCCGAGGAACGTGAAGCCTGGCGAATCGAGCCCGGCGATCGAGAGCGCCGCAGTGAGCGCCGAGGGCCCCGGTATCGCTTCTATCGCGGCCTCGGGCGCGAGGCGACGCACCTGCGCGACCAGGCGCGCGCCGGGGTCGGAGATGCCCGGCGTGCCGGCATCTGAAACGTAGACGACACGCTCCCCCGCCAGAAGCCGCTCGACGACCTCGTCCGCCTTCTTCCCCTCCGTCACGGCATCGAGCCGCTGCAGCGGCTTCTGTATCTCATACCGCGCAAGCAATTTCGCTATGACGCGCGTATCCTCGGCATAGATAACGTCGCACTCCTTGAGCGTACGCAGAGCGCGGAGCGTGAGGTCCTCGAGATTGCCGATAGGCGTCGCGACGATCGAGAGCGTTCCCATGCCGTTACTGTACCGCACGACAGCCGAAACGGCATATTGCTTTATGGAATACTTATGACATAATCAGTCCCGGACGTATCCTGTCATCAACAAACGGAAGAAGGAGAGGTGTAATCATGAGCACTACCTTGAGGCTGCCGACCGGAAGGACGACCTCGCTTATCGCGGCTTTGGGACCGGACGACGCGGCTGAACACAGCCTCGACAACTGGTCGTTAAAGAGGCTTCAGCAGCACGGGGATGTCCCGAGCAACCGATCACTCGTCAGAGCGCTCTCGCAGGAATTCTGCGGCATGGGCATCACCGAAGCGTTCGCTCCGAACGTCACTCGAGCGAGCGCACGGATAATCGAGCCGAAAGAACTCCTCGACCAGATATGGCTGGACGGTGCGCGGACCATCCGTCGGAATCAGTACGTTCATGCCGACGGCATATTTCTCGCTCCAGATCAGGCATTCATCGCGAGCGCTGCCGGGTGCGGCATCGTCGTCGCCAGTGCCGGGGACTATGAGTGTGTCGCCCACGGCGGACGCGACTCGCTCATCAACCGCGGTGCGGTCGTCGGCAAACCCACTCGCGCGCACATCAGTGTCGTCGACGCCATCATCGAACAGTTCCGATGGCTGGAGATCGAGCCGAGCGAGATAGCGATGGTCCTGCTATTCTCGATCCCCGCACGGGCATTCGAGCATGACGCGCGCCATCCCGTGCACGGCGCCTACAATCGCGCGCTCGCCGACTTCGCCGACAACCGCTGGCCCGGCAGCATCATCCGCGAAAATGGCACGACGTTCCTCGATCTCGAGCACGTGTTCATGGCTCAAGCGATCGAGGCCGGCATCACGAAGGTGTGGATGGCGCACTCGCTCGCAGAACACTCCGACCTCGCCCACACCCGTGACGGGAAGGGCACCGATCGCCGAAACCTGATCATCGTGAAGCGTGAATCATGAGCGAACGACTGAAACGAATAAGAAGAGCGGTCGGGTGCAAGTCCCGATCAGTGATGCCCTCAGCATCACCCTCAGACGGCCCCACAAGGGCCGTTTTTTTATCGCTCCCGCACGACCAGGGCATCGGCAACTTTGTAGATGTCGCCCGCGCCCATCGTCATGATGACGTCGCCCGGGCCAGCCGCAGCGAGCGCCTGCTCGATAGCCTCGAACGACGGGAGTGCCGTCGCGCGGGCGCCCGTCGCGCGGATACGCTCGGCCAAAAGCTCGCTCGAGATCGTGCCGTCATCCTCTTCGCGCGCGGCATAGATGGGCGCGATGAAGACCGTGTCGGCGTCAGCGAAGGCCGTCGCGAACTCGTCGAGCAGATCGCGCGTGCGGCTGTAGAGATGCGGATGGAAGGCGACATAGATCTTCCCTTTCGTCTTCGCACGAAGCGCTTTGAGCGTCTCACGGACCGCCGTCGGGTGATGCGCGTAGTCGTCGTAGACATCGGCGCCGTTGGCCGTCTTCCCTTTGTATTCGAATCGGCGCCACGTGCCCTGAAACGCCGCGACGCTACGATATATCGTAGCGTCAGATATTTCTGGAAGCACTATGCGCGCGGCCGCAGCGGCCGCGCGGGCATTCATCTGGTTGAACTCGCCCGGCAGACGGAGGTCATAGGCCGGCTCTTTCGTGTAATCGACGACGCGCGCCTTCGCACCCGCGAGCAAGGGCGCGATATTCGGATCGCTCGGGTCGGTCACGATTGCCCCCTCCGCCGGCACGCGCGCAATCGCCTTACGGAAGGTCTCCTGGAGCGCTTCGAGCGACGGGAAATAGTCGGTATGATCCCACTCCAAGTTCGTGATGACGAGCACTTCTGGTGAGAGCTCGAGCAAGTGGTCGCGATACTCGCACGCCTCGACGACGAACAGCATGTCGGACATATCATGTCCGACATCTGATGTCGGACATGATATGTCCGACATCGACCCCCCAGCGAGATAATTCGAGCCGAAATCTTTCACGATGCTCCCGACGACGACCGTCGGCGACGCGTCCGCATCGACGAGTATCTTCCCGAGCAGGCCGGTCGTGGTCGTCTTGCCGTGCGTCCCGGCGACCGCGATCGTCTTCTTCTCTGCTGACACCTCCCCGAGCATCTCGAAGTAGGAGAGCTGCGGTATGCCGAGCTCTGCCGCCCTCGCGCGCTCCGGATTGTCTTCCGGCACGGCGTCGCTGTACACGACCCGCTCGGTATCAGCCGGTACATTCTCCGCCTTCTGCCCGATAGCGACCATGATGCCCTTGGCTTCGAGAAGCTCCGTTACCGGGCTCGCCTCGCGGTCCGAGCCGCTCACGCGGGCGCCGTCATGCGCGAACATCTGCGCGAGCGCAGACATGCCAATCCCGCCAATCCCGATGAAATGTATCTTCTTCGCTTCCGTCATATATCGTCTAATCTACTACCAAGCGAGCCGAGTGACAAAGCATGTCTGCATGCATTTGTCCGAGGCAAGTACCGGGAGGAAGCTCGGCTCTGCGAGCTTACTGCTCCAAGCGAGCCGAGTGACAAAGCATGTCTGCATGCATTTGTCCGAGGCAAGTACCGGGAGGAAGCTCGGCTCTGCGAGCTTACTGCTCCAAGCGAGCCGAGTGACAAAGCATGTCTGCATGCATTTGTCCGAGGCAAGCGCAGGGAGGAAGCGCGTCATGCGCTTAGCACTTCGATCGAAGGCTCGCTCGCGAGGCCGAGCAGAGCGACGCGGTCGCGGAAATGCTGCGAATCTTTACTGATGATGAAGCGGATCGTACCCTCGCCGACCTCGCGCGGCCATAGCTGGCGCTTCACGCGCTCAGCGACCGCGAGTGCCGGGTCATGGAGCGAGACCGGTCCGAGCACCCGAGCGAAGAGGCGCGCGACGAGCGGGTAATGCGTGCAGGCGAGGACGACCGCGTCGAAATCATCCATCCGCACGCCGGCGAACGCATCGCGGATGGTGCCCTCGATCTCTTCTTCCGAGCTCCCGAACTCGATCGCCGAGGCGAGGTCGGGGATGGCGAGCGTCCCTATCTCCTTCCCTATCATGCGGAAGGCATTCTGATAGATCTCAGAGCCGATCGTGGCTGGCGTCGCGGCGAGCAAGAGCCGCGCGGGAGAGTCCTTGAACGAGCTCACGGTCGGCCCGACCATCTCGATGAGATGCTCCGGCGCGAGCGAGAGCGCGTCGAAGAGCGATATAGCAAGCGATGCCGAGACGCTGTTGCAGGCGCTCACGATGCTCGTCGCGCCACGTCCCTGAAGAAGCCCGATGGCGCACGCGGTGAGCGACCCGAGCTCCGCATGCGACTTCGAGCCGTACGGCGCGTTCTTGATATCGCCGAAATACAAAATGTCCGCCGACGGCATCCGCTCGCGGATCTCTTTCAGCACCGTCAGCCCGCCCGACCCCGAATCGAAGACGCCGATCATTAAGAAAGCTCCTTCACGAGCGCGTTAAATTGGTCGCCGCGGTCGTACTCGTTCTTGAACATGCCGAAGGAGGCGAAGGCCGGGGAGAAAAGGATGATGTCGCCCGGGACAGCAGAAGCGGACGCCTCCCGCACCGCCTTCGCGAGATCGTCGAAGACCGACGCGCCAGGCAGGAATTCCAGGACGCGATTCGTGCCTGTCCCGGCGAGGAGGATGACGCGCTTTGCGTGGTTCGGTATCTCGTACAGCAGCGTATTCATATCGAGGTCCTTGTCGGCGCCGCCCATGATGAGGATGATGCGAGGTTCGAGGGATGAGGTGTGAGGTGTGAGGGCATGCAGCGCGGCCAAGGTCGCCTCGGGCGTCGTCGCCGTCGTATCGTTGTAGACCTTCACGCCGTTCACTTCGCGGATGAGCTCGAGACGGCCCGGCACGCCTGCAAACGACTGGAGCGCCGCGCGGCTCGTTTCGTCCGGGATGCCGAGAGCGCGAGCGGCAGCGAGCGCGAGCGCAGCATCGTAACGGTTATGCACACCAGGGATGCGGAGCGTCCAGGTGTCTGGCAACTTCGACTCATCGACGACAATCGTCTTCGATTCGATCATCTCGCCATATTTCTCGATAATGGTCGGGGCGCACTGCTTGCCGAGTACCAGCGTGTCCTCTTCTGTCTGATACAAAAAGATATTTGCCTTGTCGGCGAGATACACTTCTTCGTTCCCTTTGTAGTAGTTCGCATGGTCTGGGTAGAGCGTCGTGAAGACAGCGATATGCGGGGAGAGCCGCGCTTCGCCGAAACCCTGCAGCTGCCATGAATCAAGCTCAAGCACGGCGATATGCTCGGGTGTGACCTCGTCAAGAAGAGCGAGCGTCGAGACGCCGCGCACATTCCCGCCAAGGAGCACTTTCTTCCCTGCTTCTTCGAGGATGGCATGCACCACATGCGTCACCGTCGACTTGCCGCGCGTGCCGGTGACCCCGACGACCGGCACGCCCGAGAGCTCCGCGAAGAGGTCGGCGCTCATGCGGACGGGTATATTATTTTTCTCCGCTTCCGCGATATAGAGAGAATCGAGCGGCACGCCAGCCGCCTTCAAGATCATGTCTCGAGTATTGAAATCCTCGAGCCGGTGCTCACCGAGGACGAATGTGATATCCGGAAACGACTCGAGTTGTGCGACCGATTCGGCGAGTGCTTCGCGTGACTTCAAGTCGGTGACGATGAGGTCGGCTCCGCACTGCGCCAAGTAACGCACATCACCGACACCCCGACCCAAGAGGCCGAGCCCCATGACGGTTATCTTCTTCCCGCGGAAATAGGCGACGGCGTCCACCCCGTTAGAGACCCGACTCGCAGGCGAGTCGGCAGACATTTCCAATGCCTTGTCTCTAACGGGGTCCATGCCGCTTATGGTAGCCCATCAACCCGCGTCGCGCACGCGGATTCAGTTCGGGCAACTCGCCGTCGTCGAGATGTCCTGGTGCGCAAGCGGGAGCGAAGTAGTCGCTACTGCGACGAGCTCATAAGGGGAATCGGCGACCGCCTGCGGCGCGCATGCGCTCGCCGGCTTCGCGATGATGATGGAAACGAGCCGCTCATTCGCGTCCTCGATCTTCGCGACGGCGATCGAAGCGCTCGGCTGCTTGCCGGCGAAGACCGCAAGGACGGCATGCGTTGCGAAATCGACTGTCGGCGGGGTGCCATGCGCATCGATCATCTTCCACAATTCGCTCAGCTGGCTCGGGGACGTGATGAGATAATTCGTGCGATCCGAGACGGCCGACGTCGTGCCCTGCACGAGCTTCGTGAACGGCACAGCGGTCGCCGTCTCATTGCTGTATCCGGTTGCCGCCGGAGAGCCGTTTGAGACGGTCCCCCGCCCCGACACGAAGACGAGCGCGCCGACGATGACCGCTATGACCGCTACTCCCGCGAAGATTATCTTGTCTCTCATGCCCTCAGTATACGCGCATGCAACCCCTCTCCCGTAAGGGTATGGGTATAACGAGGAAAGCCGGCACCTTGATTCTGTTTTGTGTGCGCGGTACGGCGGCGTACCGCGCCGAAAATGAAAAAACGTCTCTCTAAAGACGTTTTTTCATTTTGACTCGGTGCGCGCGGTAAGAGTCGAACTTACGACCGCCCGAGTATCAGTCGGGTGCTCTACCAACTGAGCTACGCGCGCTTGGTGGAACTTCTTGATACTACCAAAAATCCCTTTCTATTTCCACCTCCAACACGAAACGCCCCGGAAGGGGCGTTTCGTGTTGAGTATCGAAAAGATGTGTGTGCTCTTTTGTTCCGCCTATTCTGCTCCCGCTTGAGAACTCATATGTGGTTCTCAAGCGACCATCGGGTTACGTTATCCGACTTCCGAGCAGCGTTTAGAGACGACTGCTATCTCTCATATCTCTTGCGAGATATATCGACATGGTATGCCTTTCGGGCGATACCGATTCCAAATTGGATATGTTCCACGAACAGCTTCCGCTACCCGTGCCTTGTTACGACTTAGTCCTTGTCACTGAATTTACCGTAGTCCTGCGCAAGGCAGACCTTCGGGTACCCCCAGCTCCCTTGACTTGACGGGCGGATTGCAATAAGCCGAGACGCTCTTGCGTTCCCACATAGCATACGAATTTCTCGTACTACGCGAGTCCAACAGTCTTTTGATTCATGCGCGATTTGAGCTTGAGTATTTTCTCAAGACCCTCCGGTGTCAAATGCCTTTTCTCTTTTACGAGAACAGCAATTCTGCGGAATATCTCGAAACTCGCACCCTTCGACGCACTCTGCAACGGATATTTTGTGAAAAACGGGATAACAATCTCTTGTATATCTCGTTCGGCACTTACAGTGTAGCGATAACACTGACAGTGATTAGCACGCAACTCCTTTTGGAAGTAGACGCCGCCACACCCTATCGTGTTTTTCACTTTTTCGAGTAATTCCCGATCGCGTTCCTGCATTTTCAAATGAAAATGCAGTTGGATTCGGTACCCTGCTCGATAGCGCGAAGACTTTCCTACATTGACGTAGAAACACCCTTCGCCGTCCGTAAGGCCGACAACATATTCGTTACTGACTGTCGGTATAGTCCTTCCCATGCCATAAGTATGACTTACCGCATGGTACTACGACACAGCTGACTTCTCATAGGTGTTCATAACATCTCGATCCCTATGAGATCTCCCTGGGTCATTATTCATTCCTTTCCTTGCATCCACCCAACGCGATTCAGAATTACTTATCTGTGCGCTTCCCCATTACTCACCAGAATGGGTCGCGCATACGCTCTGTATCTCTACAGGAGGGCTGCTTTTTGCTACTAGAACTCTCCGCCAATGACCTCGCGATCACTGACTGCTCGTTTGCTACGCTCCCGAAGGAGGGTCCGATTTAAACGGACTGGATCGAATAACTACCAGGCACATTTTTGAATGAGTACAAGACTCGAGAACGTATTCACCCCAGTTTGGCTGACCTGGGATTACTAGTGATTCCGGCTTCATGAGGTCGGTTGCAGACCTCAATCCGTACTGGGGGTGGTTTTATAAGGATTGGCTCCACCTTGCGGTATTGCAACCTGTTGTACCACCCATTGTATTATGCGTGCAGCCCAAGGTATCAAGGGACATGCTGATCTGGCGTCATCCCCACCTTCCTCTCCCGTGAGGGAGCAGTCTCGCCTGGCCATATAGGCAACAGACAACGGGGGTTGCGTTCGTTACCCCACTGAAGGGAACAGTTCAAACCACGAACTGACGACGACCATGCATCACCTGTCCAACACCCTCGAAGGCTTCCCCCCTTTCAGGGGGCGTGCAGTTGGATTTCTAACCTTGGTAAGGTTCTTCGTTTATCGACGAATTAAGCCGCATAATCCACCACTTGTGCGAGTCCCCGTCTATTCCTTTGAGTTTTAATCTTGCGATCGTACTACCCAGGCGGCTCGCTTACCGCGTTAGCTTAGCCTCACAGAGGGTCGATACTCCGTAAAGCGAGCGAGCAACGTTGAGGGCCAGGACTACGGGGGTATCTAATCCCCTTCGCTACCCTGGCTTTCGTGTGTGAGCGTCAGGAACGTACCAGTGCATTGCCTTCGCCTTTGGTGTTCCCCATGATATCAACGGATTTCACCCCTCCACCATGAGTTCCATGCACCTCTTACGCCCTCGAGCCATACCGTTTCCCTCGCAGACCACAGGTTGAGCCCGTGGATTTAACAAGAGACTAATATGGCCGCCTAGACACCCTTTACGCCCAATGATTCCGGATAATGCTTGGGGCCTCTGTATTACCGCTCCTGCTGGCACAGAGTTAGGAGCCCCTTATTCATCGGGTACCGTCAATAAACTTCGTCCCCGATAAAAGCTGTTTACGTACCAAGGCACTTCATCCAGCACGCGGCGTCGCTCCGTCAGACTTTCGTCCATTGCGGAATATTCTCGTCTGCAGCCTCCCGTAGGAGTATGGACCGTGTCGCAGTTCCATCGGTGGGGGTCAGCCTCTCAGCTCCCCTAAGCGTCGTAGCCTTGGTAGGCCATTACCCTACCAACTAGCTGATACTACGCAGGCCGCTCCCGAAGCGAAAAACCTTTACCCTTGCGGGACTATCGGGAATTACCCATCCTTTCGGATGGCTATGCCCGACTTCGGGGGACGTACCTACGTGTTACTACCTCGTTTGCCGGTTGCCCTTGCGGGCCCCCTTGACTTGCATGACTTATCCACGCCGCCAGCATTCATCCTGAGCTAGGATCAAACTCTCAATAAGAATAGGCGGAACAAAAGAATTCACACTCTTTTCTTCCAACCCCTATCGCCATTCTTAGGAGCGATAGGGGTCTTGCCCGGCATCTCCATGCCGGGCGTTCACCCCGTTAGAGGAGTGCTGCTGCGCCAGACGCCTGTAGGCGTCTTTCCTCTAACGGGGTTCACGTATTAAAATGTCAAAGAAACACCCATCCCGCCTATCGCGGGACAGTAGAGCTATAGTATATGAGGCGGAGGAGAGCGTCAAGCTGCTATACTGGGGCCATGGGAAAGCCTATTATCGTGGCGGTTTCGGGCGGGTTCGACCCCGTCCATATCGGGCATGTCCGGATGTTCCAGGAGGCGAAGAAGCTCGGGGACGAGCTTGTCGTCATACTCAATAATGACCACTGGCTGACGGACAAGAAAGGGGCCCCGTTCATGCCCGAGGAAGAACGCCGGGAAATCATCGAGGCGATCGCGGGCGTCGACCGCGTCATCGTCACCGACCACACCCCGGGAGACCCCGACCGAAGCGTCTGCCGCGCGCTGCGAGGCATCACGCCGCACATCTTCGCCAACGGCGGCGATCGCAAGCCCGATGGCGACCCGGTGCCGGAAGTCGATCTCTGCGACGAGCTAGGCATCAAGGTCGTTTACAATGTCGGCGCTGGCGGGAAGGTACAATCGTCGTCATGGCTCATCAAGAAATCCGCGCAAGCATCCTCCGACACGAAAGCAGATTGAAACAAGTTGCATGCGTCGATGATGGGCGTACAATATACAGAGCCGTCACCCTTGCCCCGTGAGATATGTAAACGATGTCGCCACAATGATTTCCACTTCTCGCATACGTTCGAGAACTTTCTCTAGTTTACAAAATTATTATCTCATGGGGTTTGTCCTATTATGAACGCATCTCCGCGGGAGCGAATCGTCGTGTCAGTCGGGGGTTCTCTTATCGTCCCTGATGGTATCGATACCGACTTCCTCACGCGTTTCAAGACACTCATCCTTGAGAAGGTGCATCGGGGATTCACGTTTTCTATCATCGCCGGCGGCGGGAAGACCGCCCGCCGCTACCAAGACGCCGCGAACCAGGTCACTCCCCTTTCGCGCCAAGATCTCGACTGGATCGGCATCCACGCGACGCGCTTGAACGCACAGCTCCTGCGCAATATCTTCGTCGGCTATGCGCACCCGCAGGTGGTAAAGAATCCGACGATCGATGTCGACGCCGAGGAGCCAATCATCATCGCCGCCGGCTGGCAGCCCGGCTGCTCGACCGACTACGATGCCGTCCTCATGGCGAAGAACCAGGGAGCGACGCGGCTCGTGAACCTTTCAAATATCGACTACGTGTATGGCGCAGACCCGCGGAAAAATCCGGATGCGAAGAAGATCGAGAAGATAGCCTGGGCGGACTTTCGCAAGCTGATTCCCGAGGAGTGGGACCCGGGCCTCTCTTCCCCCTTTGATCCGGTCGCGGCGAAAGAAGCCGAAGCTATCGGCCTCGAGGTCGCCGTCATCAATGGTGCCAAGCTCGAGGAGTTCTCGAACTACCTCGACGGCAAGCCCTTTGTCGGGACAGTCATTTCTTAGAGAAAACAAAAATCAACAGCTCGTTAACGAGCTGTTGATTTTTGCTTTCTGGAGGATTTTAGGACTACTTTTTGTTGAACCAGTTGGCGATGGGGATAAGGAGCGGCGCTGAACGGGCGATCGAGGAGAACGTACCGGCAGCGACGCCGACGAGCATCACGAGCGCGAAGTTGCGCGTCGTCTCGGCACCGAAGTAGATGAGAGCGATGAGAGCGAGCACGACGGTGAGCGCCGTATTGATCGAGCGGTTCATGGTCTCGCTGATGGACTTGCCAATCGTCTCTTCGAACGGTTCCTTATTGTTCTCGCGTGAATTCTTGGCGAGATGCTCGCGGATGCGGTCGAAGATGACGATGACGTCGTTCACGCAGTAGCCGAGCAGAGAGAGGAGGGCGACGATGAAGAGCGAGTCGACCTCGGCGCCGGTGAAGTGGGCGTAGGCGGCGTAGAAGCCGGTCGGGACGATGATATCGATCACGAGCATGGCGACGACCGTGATGCCGTAGCCCCAGCCCGGGACTGGGCGCGACACCTTACGGAAGGCGAAGGCGATGTAGAGCACGATGACGAAAATGACAGCGAAGATGGCCCAGAGCGCCTTATTCGTGAACTGGCTGCCGAGCGCCGGACCGACGGAGGTGTAGGAAAGCTCGGTGGTGCTCGCCTGTGCGGAGAGCGCCGCGAGCACGGACGTGTGCTCCGCCGGCGTCATGGTGCGCGTGCGGATGGAAACGGCATTGTCACCCGTCGCGCGGACCGAGACCGACCCGAGCGGGATGGTAGCGATCTCTGACTGGATAGTCGCGAGCGCGGGGCGGCCGCTCGCGTAGTTCACTTCCATCAGGGAGCCGCCGGTGAAGTCGATGCCGAGCGGGAGGCCCCAGACGAGGATGGCACCGACTGCCGCCGCGAGGATGAGCCCCGTGAGCCAGAAGAAGAACTTGCGATGATTGATGATGAACATAATTTAATTCTTACGGAAGCCCGAGCCGAGGAGGAATTTCCAGGCGCCCTGCCCTTTTTCAGGAACGATAGCGAGCAGGAAGACGCGGGAGAGCGACACCGCCGAGATGAAGGAGGCGAGCACACCGAGCACGAAGACGAGCGCGAAGCCCTGCACGATCGAGGTCCCGAGCCAGAAGAGGATGACGCCCGAGATGATCATCGTGAGGTGGCCGTCGCGGATGGCCGTCCAGGCGCGTGCGAAACCGATGTGTACCGCCTCGCGCGGCGACTCGCCTTTGCGGAGCTCTTCTTTGGTACGCTCGAAGATGAGCACGTTCGCATCCACCGCCATACCGACCGAGATGATGAGGCCGGCGATACCCGAAGCTGTGAGCGTAACCGGGATGACCTTGATGACCGCGAGCATGAAGGCGAGGTATTCCGCGAGAGCGAGCACCGCGATGACGCCCGGGAGACGGTACCACGCGATCATGAAGAGCGCGATGATAGCGAAACCGATGAGGCCGGCTTTCACGCCCGCAGAGATGGCGATCGAGCCCAGGGTCGGACCGACGGCCGAGCTGCTCTCAAGCGTAATCGGGACCGGGAGCGCGCCAAAGTTCAGGTTGCGTACGAGGTCGCGCGCCTCAGTCGCGGTGAACTGCCCCGAGATAGTCGCCTGGCCGCCCGGTATCGCCTCTTTGATGACCGGCGTCGAGATCGGCTGTCCGTCGAGGAAGATGGCGAGCGTCTGCCCGACATTCTGGCTCGTAATCTGCTCGAAGAGCTTCGCCCCGTCGCTATTGAAATTGAGGATGACCTGCGGCGCGGTAATGCCGGAAGTCGCACCGTTCCCGAAACCGAGCGTGGCGCTCGAGAGGTAGCGGCCGGTGAGGCCGGTCGCGGCGTATGCGACCTCTGTCGTCGTACCGACCTTCGTCGTGGTCGCGAGACGGAACTCCAAGGTCGGCGTCTGGCCGAGCGCAGCGACGGCCGCATTGATGTCGGTCACGCCCGGCAGATCGACGATGAGGCGGTCCTCGGTCGTGCCAGAGAGCGCGCTCGCCTCTTCGGTCTGGACCAAGGGCTCAGCGACGCCGAAGAGGTTCACGCGCCGCTCGATGACGCCCTGGAGCGCCGCGAGCGCGTCGCTACGCTCGCTCGCCGGCGTCTCGCTCATGTCGGCCTTGTAGACGAGCTCCGTACCGCCGGCGAGATCGAGGCCGAGCTTGAAGCGATACGAGGAGAGCGGATCCGCTTCCGTCGACCACACGAAGTAGGCAAGCAAAAACCCTATGACGAGGGCGATGGCCGTGAGCACTCTGAATCGAGTCATGGGGAGAGTATAAACGAAACTGGGAAAAAGCGAAGTCTTGCGGTTTTACGTATGTATTGCCCGCTCTAAGAGGGTCACGGCGTTCTCGAAGAGGCAGGCGACCGCGAGCGGCCCTATGCCGCCCGGAACCGGCGTGAAGAGCGAGCAGACTTCGGCGCACGAAGGGTCGGCGTCTCCGGCAACTTTCCCGCCGAGCTCTGAAGTGCCCGCATCGATGAGCACGACGCCTTCTTTCAGCATCTCGGGCCTGATGAGATGCGGCGATCCGGCGCCCGAGACGATGATGTCGGCATCTCGAAGCACAGCGAGGTCGTCGCCAGGCGTCACGACGTCGACGACCGCACCCTGCCGTGCGAGCCAGGTTGCGGCAGGACCGCCGACGAGAAAACCGGCGCCGATGACGGCCGCCTTCTTCCCTTTCGGGTCAACGGCATACGTTCTGAATATCTCCGCGATGGCGTCGACGACCGGCGGCAGAAGCGCATCCGCATCGCCCCGCGCGAACTTCGCGCGGGCGGCGCTCGAGAGCACGTCGGCATCTTTCCTGATCGGAAGCGTGTCGAGCATCGCCATCGCGCTCGAGCTGACCGGGAGCTGGACGATCGCCGCATCGGCACCGGCGAAGAAAGACACCGAGGATGTCTCTTCGAAGAAGCAGCCGGCGGCTTCCGCGCTCTTCTTCTTGAAGTTCAGATACGATCGTGTCGCCAGCGTCGGTTCCTGCGCGACATACGCGATGACCCTCGGCGGGTGCGGCAGGCGCTCCGCACGCTCCTTCGTGCGTGCGAGCACTTCTCCGGCGAGCGCGCGTCCGTCGACGATCATACGATGCGCCATTCGCGTTTCATCTCCGCGATGCCGTCTGCAAGCGAGACCGCGGCGGTGAAGCCGAGCAGCTCTTTCGCTCGCGACACATCGGCGCAGGAGTCCCTGATCTCCTTGCGAGCCGGCAGATGCTCGCGTGCGCCGCCGAACGCATCAGCAAGCTCATTGACCGATGTTCCTCGGCCGGTGCCGATATTGATCGCTTCTCCGCCGCCGACGAGCGGGCTCTCGCCAGCCTTGATGAGTGCGGCGACGATATCGTACACGTGTATGAAATCCCTCGTCTGTCCTCCGTCGCCGACGATGGTGAGCGGCTCCCCTTCCTTGCGCAGCTTCAGGAAACGCCCGACGACTGCCGCATACGGGCCATCCGGATTGAGACGCGGGCCGTAGGCATTGAAGAAACGCAGCGACACCGTCTCCGTGCCATACAGCTTGCTTGCGAGAGCAAGGTACCGTTCACTGACATATTTGTGGAGCCCGTAGGGGTTCACCGGTGCTGCCGGGAGATCTTCAGAGACCGTCGGCACCTCAGTATCGCCATATACCGCCGCACTCGACGCGAACACGACGCGTGCCCCCTCCC
>Ga0307375_10002179_pt1 | contig 20410 bp, 20 predicted proteins | sample TR1MG_FD_202531 | JGI IMG/M metagenome (GOLD analysis project Ga0307375, IMG submission 202531) | Soil microbial communities from Risofladan, Vaasa, Finland - TR-1 | ecosystem: Environmental > Terrestrial > Soil > Coastal area > Acid sulfate soil | place: Finland: Risofladan, Vaasa | collected...
CAACAGAAGCCGCAAAGCACAGACACAACCTACGTATTCACTTCAGAGTCGGTTTCAGAAGGACACCCGGACAAGGTCTGCGACTATATTGCCGACTCGATATTGGATGCGTACATCACGCAGGACCGAAGGTCGCGGGTTGCGTGTGAAGTCCTTTGCAAACAGAACCACGTCATTCTCGCGGGGGAAATTTCCTCGCGAGGGACAGTAGACCACGAAGCAATTGCGCGACAGGCAATTCGCGAAATCGGCTACACGGACGCAGCTTCGGACTTCAACGCCGACGGAGTTACAGTCGAACAAATTCTCACGCGCCAAGCGGCGGAGATCGCGCAGGGCGTGGACGAGGACAAGAATGAACACGGTGAACAGGGCGCCGGCGACCAAGGCATCATGTTCGGATTCGCGACAACCGAGACTCCGGAACTGATGCCGCTGCCGATCATACTGGCACACCGCTTGACGCGGTTGCTGGCTGAAGATAGGAAGTCCGGGAAATACGCGTGGCTGCGGCCAGATGCCAAGTCGCAGGTTTCCGTGCTTTACGAGGGGAATGTACCGCGGCGAGTCACGGACGTGCTGGTGTCGACACAACATCGGGCGAGCGTGGAGCGCGAGGAGATCGCAGCTTACGTCCGCGAAGAGTTGGCGCCGCGGGCGCTGGATGGATGGTATGACCAGGGCGTGCGCGTTGCGGTGAATCCGACCGGAAGTTTCGTGATGGGAGGCCCGGAGGCGGATTGCGGAGTGACGGGGCGCAAGATCATCGCAGATACATATGGCGGGGCGGCGCACCACGGTGGCGGAGCGTTCAGCGGAAAAGATCCGTCAAAGGTCGATCGCAGCGCGGCATACTTCTGCCGATACGTGGCGCGGCAAATTATAAAGCAGGGGTTGGCGCGGAAAGCAGAAATCCAGGTGGCATACGCGATCGGTGTCGCAAAGCCCGTATCGGTAAAGGTGGATACCTTCGGCACAGGGAACGCAAGCGCGGCGGCGGAGCTTGTGAATACGTTCGACTTCTCGCCGGCGGCGATTGTGCGAACGCTCGACCTGCTGCGGCCGATCTATCGTAGTACGACCAATTATGGACACTTCGGCAAATCCGATTTGCCGTGGGAGCGGTAGGCCGGAAATGGACACTTACGCGACCAACCGGGACGGGTAGTGACGATTTCCCGTCCTGGCGGTCGCGGAGTTGGGGATCTTTCCGTAGAATGCAAGTCTATGCGGAAGCCGAAACTGCTGAAGATGGCCGGCGGGGTGATCGTAGTACTTGCGGGACTGCTGTGGATGGCGTCCCGTGCGGGGTACTGGCTGGTGATAGACCATCCGGAGAAGTCGGACGTCATCGTGGTGCTGGATGGCGATGCCACCGACGGTCGCTACTGGCAGGGCATTGACATGTTGCGCAGTGGATACGGGAAGGAAGTCCTGGTCGATGCCATGGACGATCAGTTGAAGTACGGCAAGACAGAGGCGCAATCGGAGAAAGAATTCATACATGAGTCCGCGGGGGTGCTGGAGCCCCAAGTGACAGTCTGTTCGATACGAGCGTGGTCGACAGCCGAAGAGACACGATTCGTCGATAAGTGCCTGCAGAAATTTCGTCCGAAGCGGGTGCTGATTGTTACGTCGGACTATCACACAAGACGCGCTCTCTCCGTTTTCAGGCACGAGCTTCCGCAATATGAGTGGTCGGTGTCGGCCTCGCATGACCCGACGGAATACGGTAGACGCTGGTGGACACATCGACAGTGGGCCAAGAGGTTTCTCGACGAATGGGAGAAAACTCTTTGGTGGAACGCAGTCGATCGCTGGCGATCCCGGCCTTGATGGACGTTACGGCAAAGACTATGTCCTCGCTTGCGAGCAGCTTTCAGCCGCGTTTTAGTGCAGTTCGTCAGCGATGACGGCGACTCCTTCCACTCGAATGTTGTGCTTATCCTCGCTCCATTTCGTCCACGCAGGATCATGAACCAGTTGCGAGCGCACCTTGGCAACCGTCGATTCGCGATGGCCAAGTGCAGCGTTGTCGCGATACTGCAACAGCAACAATGATCCCCATGGGCGGGATGCTTCATAGCGGTCGAGATATACGCCGTACATCGAAAGCGTGTTTGCGGCCAGCCATCCGTTCAACTGCGGGATCACATAGCCGTCGAGATAAGTAACGTACTCATCGGTGTCGACGGAATATTTGTACGGGATGACGAAGTAGACGGCGTGAGATGCAGCCTGCGGGGAAGACTTCATGCGAATCAGATCGGAAGGATACGTGTGGACGGCGCTAACGTCAGCGAGGGCTTCCGACCCCAGTCCCGCGGGTGAAGTGCGTTCAATTTCGTTCCATCCGGAAACGTCGGAATAATGACGGAAACTCAGGATGGCCATCATGTCCCAGTTGGCGGTGTCAACGTATCGGCTGAAAAGGATGTGGTAGTCACTGAGAACGCCCTGATTTTTCCATTGCGCAAAGCGCGCGAGTCCTTCGCTCATCATGTAACGGCGCAGCGCAGAACGCTTTGCTGGATGGCACTTGTAAAAGATCAGAATCGAGGTGGGACCATCCTGGTGAGGCTTGGCCTCCTGCGCGAGGCACACGACAGTGCCAAACAAAGTCGCGGCAAGAACAAGACTCACGATGACTCGGATATGGACAGTTTTCATCGGGTACCCTCCAAATAGCCGCGCAAAATGGCGGGTAAAGACATTTTCGTCGCCTCCTCACTGGGCTGCGACGGGTTATGTATATCAGCGAACGAGGACGCAGTGGAGAGAATTAACGGAATTTAATTCAAAGGTGCAAGGAAGATCTTTTTCGTAAACTGCACGAATTGACAGGGCTGGTGCGGAGAGATTCTGTGGTACCTTCTTTGCACCTGTTCGATGGATGCCGGCATAAAGACAAAAGCCTGAGTTCCATCACTAGCGGTGCAGTGAAACATTTGTCTGCAGGACACGAGGAAAAGGAGTCAGCGAAAACATGAAGGGTTTCATTGTTGGGCTCATTGCCGGGGTGATCCTGGTTCCGGCGTGCCTCTACGTTTATTTTGCGACGGGACACGCTCCAGTAGCGACGTCTGCGCCACCCATGCCGTTTGAGAAAACTCTGGCGCGGATGGCCCTGCACGCTCGCATGAAGAAAGAGATCAAGGAGAATCCGAGCTTTAACGCAGACGAGGGAGCCCTCATCTCCGGCGCAATGATTTATAAGGACAACTGCGCGGCGTGCCACGGATTGCCAGGCCAGAAGAAGACGAACATTGCAGCGGGGATGTATCCCCCACCTCCACAACTTTTCATGGGTAAGGGCGTGACAGACGATACTCCGGGAGAAACGTACTGGAAGGTGGCAAACGGCATCCGATTGACGGGAATGCCTGGGTTTAAATCAACACTTTCGGATGACCAGATGTGGCAAGTGAGCTTCCTGCTGGCAAAGGCGCACGAACTGCCGGCATCCGTGCAGCAATCGTTGGCGGGAACCGTTCCGGCGGCGGAGCCTGCGGCGGCGGCCACAAGTGCTCCGAAGAAGAAGTAACTCCAGCGATCTAGGAAGGTACGATGGCTGCGGGACTCACCGGTGAAATGGTGGGTTCCGCAGTGTGACTCTGCGCCAGCACCAGTTCGACACAGACCGTGGTGCCAATTCCTTCTATGCTTTCGATTCGTACCTCTCCACCGTGGGCGATGACGATCGCCTTTACAATCGACAACCCAAGTCCAGTGCCTCCCGTACCGCGTGAGCGCGAATTATCGGCGCGATAGAAGCGGTCGAAAATGCGCGGCAGGGCTTCCGCGGGAATACCCTCACCCTGATCCCGGATTTCCAGCCAGGCCTTTTGAGCGGAAGCCGACACTTTGATGTCGATGGTTCCGCCGTTACGGCTGTACTTGATCGCGTTGTCGAGGAGGTTGACGATGACCTGCTTGATCCGCCAGACGTTGGCCTCAACAAGAACCGAGGGTGCAATATCAAAGGTTGCAGCGAGAGCCTTTTCCTCCATCAATAGATGCATCTGGTCAGCGGTATCCTTTGTCAGCTGTCCGAGGTCCACGATGTCACGGGGAATTTCGCCGCTTGCGTCGATGCGCGCCAAGACCAGCAATTGATCGACAATTCGCGCCATGCGCTCGACTTCTTCCAGGCAACTTCCTAGTTCGTCCTGCATGTTGACCGAGGCGTATGGAAGGAGCGCCTCAAGTTCGCCGCGCAGGATGGTCAGCGGCGTTCGCAATTCGTGCGACACATCACCAGAGAATCGGCGAATCTCCTGGAATGCGGTATCGAGCCGGTCGAGCATTCGATTGAGAGCGCGAGCCAGTTGCTCGATTTCGTCTCCGGTTTGCAGGACGGGTAAATGCACCTCGGGACGACTGAGGCTGATCTGCTCGGCCGTTCCGGTGATTTCGCGAATGGGACGCAGGGCGGCGCGCATCACGTACCGTCCGCCGAACGATGCGAGTACGACGAAGGCCGGCATGCCGATGAGAAAAATGAGCAGCAACGCATCCAGGGTTTCATGAATGCGATTTTGTGCTGCGCCCACCTCCACGATGTATTTGTGCCCGTCCTGCGCGGAATATGGCAGGACGACGATGTAGAGTTCGGCGCGACCAGCCTTTCGGTCAACGTAATAGTCGGACGCGGGGATGGAAGAAAATGTCAGGCGAGGAACCGAATTCGGGTTAAAAGCTCCATTCAACGGTGGCTTCGAGACATAGAGGACCTGGTTGTTCGAGTCCGTCACGCGAATAAATTTTGCGTTGACCTCCGGGGCAAACCCTTCGGAAATTTCGCCGGAGAGAAATGCCTGACCTCGATAGTGATCGAGAAGTTTTTCTGCGATGGAGGTGGAATCGGCAAGCAACGAACTGCGCAGCTCCCAATGCAGAAAAGTGCTCAGACCGAAGTACGTCGAGGTTCCGAATAGCAGGAAGGAGAACGCCAGCATGCCGGCATACCAGGCGGTAACGCGAAATCCCAGTGACCGGAATTTCATCCCGCGTTCTCCTCGCGGATCATATAGCCGACACCACGAACTGTCTTGATCAGCTTGTCAGTGAATTCGTCATCCACCTTGCTGCGCAAATGGCGCACGTAAACATCGACTACGTTCGTAAAACCATCGAAGCTCTGATCCCAGACATGCTCGATGATCATATTGCGGGATAGCACACGGCCTGCATTGACCATGAGGTATTCGAGGAGAGCGTATTCCTTCGAAGTGAGTTCAATCCGCTTGTTCCCGCGCTTCACCTGCTGCGTGAGGCGGTCGAGCTGGAGATCGCCTACGCGGATGCAGCTGGCGCGATTCACGGGACCCCGCCGGAGCAGAGCCTTGGTTCGGACGAGGAGTTCAGCGAAAGCGAAAGGCTTCGTGAGGTAGTCGTCCGCGCCGGATTCAAACGTGGCCACTTTGTCCATGATTTCATCGCGCGCGGTCAGCACGAGAACCGGCACTTGAGTATCCGTGGTACGGATGTGACGGAGTACCTCTTGCCCTGGCATCTGCGGCAACATCAGGTCCAGAATCACCAGGTCGTAATGGTAGGTGGTGGCCAGTTGCAGGCCGGTGGCCCCATCGCGCGCAATGTCCACTGCGTAGCGTTCTGCGGTAAGGCCGCGTTCGACAAATTGAGCGACCTTCGATTCGTCTTCGATCAGCAGTATGCGCATAAAAAGCGGCCCAACACCGCACGGAAGTTTGCCTGCAACCCCGTATAGATTGATGGACATGTTACCTGTAGACGGCCGATTCGGAGATGAAAAGATTTTCATGGATACCGGGATATTCGGCTATGGAGGTAATGGCGCTCGTACAGTCACCCAAACTGGGCAAGGACGAGATTGTGCCCACGCGGCACTTTTTGTTAAGCCTGCTTTCATTTAGCCCCTGAGACACTTTGATGGGTTACTCTTCTGGATGGAATCAACCCGGGTACGTGTGAGGCAAGCGTGAGAGTTCTGGTTGTGGAAGATGAGCAGAAGCTGGCGAACAATGTCGCGCGAGGTTTGCGTGAGAACGCCGGCTATGCGGTAGATATTGCGCTTGACGGGGAAGACGGCCTGTTCATGGCGGAGTCGAACCCGTACGACTTGCTGTTGCTGGATCTCATGCTTCCCAAGATGGATGGCATGAAAGTGCTCTCTCGTCTGCGCGAGCAGTCAATACGCATCCCCGTACTGGTACTGACCGCACGTGACGAAAAAGAGTCGATCGTCGCGCTGCTTAACACCGGCGCGGACGACTACATCACCAAGCCATTCGATCTGGGAGAACTGATCGCTCGCTGCAAGGCGCTGATCCGTCGCTCGAAGGGGCACTCAGAGGCGGTGTTGAAGGTGGGTGACGTGAACGTCAACACACTGGATCACACGGTGACGCGAGCGGGACGCCCGATTCGACTGACGGCCATGGAGTACCGGGTGCTTGAATATCTCGCCCACCGGCCGAATGCGGTGGTCTCGAAGACGGAATTGCTGGAGCACCTCTACGACTACAATTGGGAAAAATTCAGCAATGTCATCGAGGTTTACATCTCTGGATTGCGTCGGAAACTAGAGGATGGATCGTCTCACCAGGTTATCCAGACCCTGCGCGGACAAGGGTACGTTTTGAGGGATTGACGTGATTCCAAACTCCATCAAGGCGCGACTGATCGCTGCCGTGGTACTGGCCCAAGTTGTACTAGGCATCGGCTCGGTCATAGTGGGCGGTATGTACACGCAGAAGCGGCTTCGCTTCGCCGTGGATACCGCGCTGCACTCACGCGCTGTAACGATTGCGGCGCTGGTTCGCGCTACGGACGGAAATCCGTATCGGCTGAGTTTCGAGACCCGAATGATGCCGCCGCCGATCGACCGGCGGATACGTCAGGACCTGTACCAGATCATCTCGCCAACCGGCGAAATCGTTGTTCAATCCCCAAACTTCCCAGTCGGGCTGGATATTCCTCTCCCGCCGCCCGATCACAACAACCGCCACTGGTGGTTCGATGCGGCCGGGCTGCCCTATCGTGGACTGATTGAATATGCGCCATTGTTCGGAGCCACCGGCGATGCCCGGAACCAGCGCCTGTTGGTGATGTACGCGACACCGACGATTTACATGCATGAGCAGATGCGCGAGGCGGGTGTTTATATCGCGGGTGTGAGCCTGGTGCTTCTCCTGCTGACGGTCCTGCTGGCGCTATGGGGCATTCGGCGGGGACTGCGTCCGCTGCACAAACTGGCGGAACAGGCGGGGAGCATCTCGACTCGCAACTGGGACCTTCCGCAGGTCGCGGCGGGAGACCGCCCGGATGAACTTGTGCCGTTGACGAATGCCATGCAGACGATGCTCGACGGGCTGCGCGAGTCGTTTACGCAACAGCGGGAATTCCTGGCGAATGCGGCGCACGAACTGAAGACACCCATTGCTATCTTGAAGTCAACCATGCAGTCCCTTCTGCAGCGTCCGCGGAGTTCAGATGAGTACAAAACGGGCCTGGAAGAGTCGCTGGAGGATGTGGCGCGACTTGAGAAGCTCGTCCATTGGATGCTGCGACTGGCCCGTGCCGAACAATGGGCCGCAGGTGGACTGCGTCGAGATCTTGATCAAGTGGAAATCGCTGAAAGTTGCGAACGAGCACTCAACCGTGTTCGAGGGTTGACGAAAGATCGCAACATTCAGCTTTCGCTCACTGGAAATCCGGAGTTGAGCGCATACGCAGATTCCGATGACCTTGAATTGATATGGGTAAATCTTCTGGAAAATGCAATTCGCTACAGCCCGGACAATTCTGAAATCGAAGTTGCGGTGGAGGCGGCCGCCAATGAGCGTGCATGCGTCCGCATCACGGACCATGGACCTGGAATTCCAGAAGCAGAACTGCACCACATATTCGAGCGATTCCATCGCGGTGATCCTTCTCGCGCGCGGGATACCGGTGGATTTGGCTTGGGGCTTTCCATTACCAAGGCGCTGGTTGATGCGTACGGCGGCAGGATTCATGCCACCAGCGAAGTTGGAAAGGGAACATGCATGATTGTCGAACTGCCCGTCACGCAGAATGTAGATCAAGAAGCCGCAACGGTGCACCAGGAATAAGAAATTCCCAGCCGGAAACGTCTTCGCTCAGGCGTTAATTCCTAAAGATAGTCACAAGAAGGCGGCATATCAGGATGTCGCCTTTTTCTGTGCGGAGTCCACGCCCTCCATGCGTTCCGCAGTCGCGCTTCTCGGAGCAGAATCCGCCTTCAAACCCTGTCAAACTTTTTTCCATGAGACTGGGACTGCCCTGACGGCATGCCCCATATACGTGCTGGACCGCATGCATAGCTCCACTGAGCACCTGAGGCCGGTGGCGCCGAAGTAGCGGACGGGAAGATGAAAGTTCCTTATCGGGACAACCGCAAAAGAAATTTCTTGCAAACATGACTACCAGTCATATATGAATACTAGTCATGACAGGTAAAGCGGCAAAGCAGCATCCGACTGGACGGCGCGAGAGGAGAAGAGTAGAGACCCGAGAGAAGATCTTTCGCACCGCGATGCGCCTGTTCATGGAGCGCGGTTTTGCCGAGACCACGATTGAGGACATCACGGACGCTGCCGATACGGGGAAGGGCACTTTCTTCAACTACTTCCGCTCGAAAGAGCACGTACTGGCCGCATTCGGCGAGCTGCAAAAGGACAAAGTAAGCGACTTTGTGGAGGCTGCCCTCGCAAGCGGGCGTCCGATGGAAGAACTGCTTCGCGAACTGGGATTGGTACTCTCCGAAGAACCAGGCAAAACTCCTGAGTTGTTTCGCAGCATGATGCTAGCGAATGTCGGCAAGCCGGAAGTGAGAGTTCACCTGGCGCGCAATATTCTCCAGGGACGCCGCAAACTTGCGGAACTGATGGCTTACGGCCAGCGTCGCGGAGAAATCCGGGAGGACCTTTCTCCGGAGCAACTCGCCCGGGGGTTCCAGCGGGCGTTCTTTGGAACGATGTTGATGTGGTGCATTGGACCCACGACTCAACTGACGAAGTGCTTCGCAGAGACCTTCGCCGTTCTCTGGCCGGGAGTACGAGCGACGACCGCGCAGCGAAAACAGAGAGGTTAGAGCACATGGCGCAACAATGTCGAGGAGTTGAGATGAATGGCGTTCGCAACTATGGAATATGGCTGGCTGTGGTGGTGCTCCTGTTGGCGGCCGCGGCGGGCGCGCAGAATGAGCCATCGGGCGCGCCATACAGGCTTACCCTGAGCGACGCCATCCAGCGAGGCCTAAGGGCGAACCTGGCCCCACAGTTGGCGGAAGCTCGAATTGCCGAGGCGCAGGGTACGGAGCAGCGTGGGTTGGCAACGTTATTGCCACATGCTCACATCGATAACGCCGTTGCGCTGCAATCACGCAGTTTGAAGGCGCAGGGAATCAGTGTTCCAATTCTGCCGGACGTGGTCGGTCCGTTCTCTACCTACGACTTTCGCGTGTATGCAGACCAGACGTTGATTGACCGGCAAGCGTATCACAACTACAAGGCGACACAGATCAGTGAGCAGGGCGCTCGCAGCGATTATCAGGATGCGCGCGACAGCGTGATCCGCCAGATCGCGTCCCTTTATCTTGCGGCAGAGTCGGCGGCAGCGCAGACGGCGGCAGCACGGTCACGTCTCGACAATTCTCAGACTCTGTACAAACTTGCGCGCGATCAGTACACGCAGGGAATCGCGACGGGCATAGATGTGTTGCGTGCACAGGTGCAGATGGCAAATGACCGGCAAGCCGTGCTCGAGGCGCGAAACGCGGAACAAATCTACCTGCTGACGCTGGCGCGCAATATCGGAATGACGCCGGGGACACCCATCGACCTTGCAACAACCTTGCAGTACGTCCCTCTCCAGATGCCGAACATCGCCGATGCGGTTCGTGATGCGATGGCCGCACGGCCCGACCTGCAATCGCTCCTGAAACAAAAGCAGGCGCTGGAGGAGCAACTTAGTGCGTCGAAGGCGCGTTATCTCCCGCGACTGAGCGTTTCCGGAAATTATGGTGGCATTGGGCGCGCGGTAGGGCAGGTGGCGTCCACAGGACAGATACAGGCAAACCTGACATTCACAGTATTCGATCGCGATCGCAAAGGCGAGCAGATGCAGATCGACAGCCGCATCCGGCGCGTGGACAAGCAGGTTGCTGACTTACAGCTTGGCATCGAGCAGGAGATTCGGCAGGCTGCGCTGAACCTGGAATCGGCTGCGGACGAAGTGAACGTCGCAAAGGCCGGGCTTGACCTTGCAGAGAAAGAACTGAAACTTGCGCGCAGCCGGTTTGAACACGGCGTGGCGAACAACGTGGAAGTCGTGAATGCGCAGGATGCGTTCGCCAGAGCACAGCAGAACGAGATCAGGGCCCTGACTCGTCACGTCGACGCCAAAATCTCCCTGGCACGCGCCTTGGGAAACACGGAAAAGAATTACGCGGCCTTTCTTGGCATGAATGAAATGCCGACGGAAAAGCAGTAATCGCAAAAGAATGGTTGGAGGCGGAGTAATGAAACGAGTGATCCTGATTCTTGCGCTGGCTGTTGTAGCTATCCTGATCGCAACCGTCTGGTATCCGCGATGGAAAGCGGCAAGAAACCCGCGAACGGAAATGCATCTCTCGGGCAACATCGAGGCGCATGAGAGTGTGGTCGGATTCCGCGTGCAAGGGCGCATCGTCGACCTGCCCGTCCATGAGGGACAGTTCGTGAAGGCCGGCGACGTTCTTGCTCGGCTGGATGACAGCGACTATCAACAGGAAGTGCGCATACAGGACGCTGCTCTCCGCACGCAGCAGGCACAACTCGCACTGTCCGAGGCGGGCAGCCGGACACAGGAAATCAAGGCTGCCGAACAGACAGTGGCAGATGCCAAGGCCGACCTCGATTTGAAACGGAAGGAATTGAGCCGCACGGATGCCCTCTATCGTGATGACGAGATTTCGGCGGAAGCGCGCGATATTGCAGCAACAGCCGTGAAGCGTTCCGATGCGAACTACGAGCGTGTGCAGCAGAACTACAAGCAGATACTGGAAGGTACACGCAAGGAACAGATCGCAGTGCGGCGTGCTGACGTCGGCCTCTCACAACAGAATCTCAAACTTGCGCAGGTGCGGCTTGGATATACGGTCTTACGCGCACCGAAGGACGGAGTCGTGCTGGTAAGGCAGGCAGAGTTGGGCGAAGTTGTAACGGCAGGCACGCCGGTTGTAACTGTCGCCGATGTAGATCATGTCTGGATGCGTGCCTACGTTGCCGAAACCGATCTTGGACGAGTGCACTGGGGCCAGACGGTTGACGTTCACACCGATACTTATCCCGGAAAGACGTATAAGGGCAAGATTGCGTTCATTTCCTCGGAAGCGGAGTTCACACCAAAGAGTGTTGAGACGCAAAAAGAGCGAGTCACACTTGTATATCGGATCAAGATAGATCTCGACAACCCGAACAACGAACTGAAACCTGGCATGCCGGCCGATGCCGTGATTGATCTGGCGAAGGCGCAATGACGCAGTTGGCCGCAATTCGTGTGGCGGAGCTCTCGCGCGATTTCCCCGGGGTGCGCGCCGTTGACAAGCTGTCGTTCGAAGTCCACGCGGGAGAGATCTTCGGACTCGTTGGCCCGGACGGAGCCGGCAAGACCACGACTATGCGAATGCTGGCTGGAGTGCTGGCACCGAACTCCGGCACCGCCCAGGTCGCAGGATGTGACGTGGTGAAGCATCCTGAGGATGTGAAATCGCTGATCAGCTATATGCCGCAACGGTTCGGACTGTATGAGGACCTGACGGTCGACGAGAACATTCGCTTCTACGCGAACATTTTTGGAGTTCATCGCTCGGAGCGAGAAGGTCGAGCAAAACAGTTACTGGAAGCGGCAGGATTGTCGCCGTTCCGGGCGCGACTCGCCGGAAAGCTTTCCGGTGGAATGAAGCAGAAACTTGGATTGGTGTGTGCGCTCATTCACACACCGAAGGTGGTTCTGCTCGACGAACCGACCAACGGAGTGGATCCCGTTTCGAGGCGCGAGTTTTGGAGCATTCTCTATTCGCTGCTGCGGGAAGACGTCGCGATCCTGACCTCCACGTCCTACCTGGACGAGGCGGAGCGTTGCCATCGAGTGGGACTGCTGCACCAGGGGAAGATGCTGTTCTGCGATACGCCGGCTCGCCTCAAGGAAAGTCTCCCGGGAGCGGCGGTCGCGGTTGTGGCTCCTGAGCCGCGCCGGGTGCGCGATGCGTTACAGAACTTCGAAGGAATCCGCAGCTTCGTACTTGTGGGCGATGGTGCGCACGTTGTAGTCGACGACGCGGAGAAGCGAGTTCCCGAACTGAAAGCTCGTTTGCAGCAGGCTCAGGTGGCTTTCGAGTCGGTCGAGAGAATCACACCAACCATCGAAGATCTGTTCGTGGCGGCGGTCGAACAGACGGATAAATCGAAATGACGAACAACGGCGAAAACTCGGTAGTGGTCCAGGACCTTGTAAAGCGATTCGGCGACTTCGTAGCCGTTGACCACATCAGCCTGGAAGCCCGGAAAGGGGAGATATTTGGATTCCTCGGACCGAATGGCGCCGGCAAGTCCACGACAATTCGCATGTTGTGCGGCCTCCTGAGGCCAACGTCCGGACATGCATTCGTCGCGGGGTTGGACGTTGCGAGGCAGGCGGAGCAGGTGCGCCAGAACATCGGCTATATGTCGCAGAAATTTTCGCTCTACAACGACCTGACCGTGCTGGAGAACATACGTTTCTTTGCCGGAATGTATGGTGTGCCGAGAGCGGTCCTTCCGGATCGCATCGAATGGGTGTTGCACATGGCCGGCCTGTCAGGCCGGGAAACGACGGTTACTTCAACGCTGGCGGCGGGATGGAAGCAGCGGCTGGCATTGGGTTGCGCGGTATTGCATCGTCCTCCGATATTGTTTCTTGACGAACCGACTTCCGGCGTCGATCCGATCTCGCGACGGAACTTCTGGGAGTTGATCCACGAAATGGCGTCGGAGGGAGTGACTGTCTTTGTCACGACCCACTACATGGATGAGGCCGAATACTGCAACCGGCTGGTGTTGATTTATCGGGGAAAGATCGTGGCTACCGGCTCTCCTCTGGAGCTAAAGCAGAACGCGATGAAAGGCCAATTGCTGCTGGTGGAGGCGCAGCCGCTTGGAAGTGCCCTGGAAAGTCTCGCGTCGGCGCCAACGGTGGAAGATGCAGCGGTCTTTGGCAATGCGATTCACCTGGTAGTAGATGACGCCGCACGATCCGGGCCGATCTTGCGCGCGTACCTGGAACAGAGAAACATCGCTGTGGGACGCATGGAACAGATTCATCCAACGCTGGAAGATGTTTTTGTTTCGATCACGTCCGATCGCAACATACCGTTCAAGGAGGTACGCGGATGAACTGGCGGCGGGCATGGGCGATTTCAACGAAGGAACTCCTGCAGATCCGGCGCGACTCGCGCAGCCTGGCAATCGTGATTGCGATGCCGGTGATACTGCTGTTTGCGTTCGGATACGGCGTCAGTTTTGACACGAAAAATATCCCGATTTACGTCTACGACCAGGAAGGCAGCCAAGCGAGCCAGAACCTGCTGAAGCACTTTCAGGCTTCGGAGTACTTCCATGTCGTGCGCTCGGTGAACAGCTACAAGGCGCTGGAAGACGCAATCGATCGCGACGAGTGCAGTGTCGCGATCATCATCCCTTGGAATTTTTCGCACCAGTTGAACATGAATCCGCCGGTGCACGTGCAGGCGCTTGTGGATGCAACGGACAGCAATACGGCAAACGTCGGAATGACGTATGTGCAGGCGGTCATCCAATCGTATTCGCAACACATCACGATGGACTGGATGCAGAGGCAGGGAAGATTGAACGCGTCCGCCCCGCTGAGTGTCGATGCCCGAACCTTGTTCAACGAGAACCTTGAAAGCGCGGCGAACATTGTTCCCGGAGTTGTCGCGGTGATCATGGCGGTGGTCGGAACGTTCCTGACATCGTTGACGATTGCCCGCGAGTGGGAGCGTGGAACGATGGAACAACTGGTTTCTACTCCTGTGACGCCTCTTGAACTGATGGTCGGGAAGCTCGCTCCGTACGTTGTCATCGGCATGGCGGATACGCTGCTATGCGCGGCCATGGGCGTTTGGTGGTTTCAGGTTCCCTTCCGCGGAGACTGGTGGGTCTTCACGCTCAGTTCCTTCCTGTTTCTCGCGGTCGTGCTGTCGATGGGATATACGATTTCCGTGGTTGCCAAGTCGCAGCTGGCCGCCAGTCAAGTGTCACTGGTCGCTACGTTTTTGCCCGCCTTCCTGTTGTCAGGTTTTATCTTTCCCATCGACCAGATGCCGGCAGTTATTCGTGCGGTGACACATCTGCTCCCGGCGCGCTATTTCATGACCATCGCCCGCGACGTGTTTCTGAAGGGCACGCCGCTGGCACTGATACGCGAGGAGTTGCTGATCCTGGCAGGCTTCGCGGCAATTCTTGGATTTATCGCCACGCGAGCATTTCGGAAGACGCTTGGTTAGGAGACGAGTATGCTGACCCGCTTGTGGCAAATGTTGATCAAGGAATTCATACAGGTCTTTCGGGACAAGCGTACTCGTTTTGTGTTGATCGGTCCGCCGATCATCCAAATGGTTGTCTTCGGATACGCTGCCACGCTTGAAGTGCGTCACGTCCCCACGGCTATCGTCGACTACGACAACACGCAGGTGAGTCGCGACCTGGTATCGCGCATTCAGGCGAGCCCCTATTTCAACGTGCGTGCAATGCTTGACGACGGGAAAAAGGCCGCAGCCATGATCGACAGCGGCGAGGCTCTGGTTACGGTACAGATTAATTCCGGTTTTGCCGAGACGATTCGCAAAGGCCAGACCGCACACCTGCAGGTGCTGGTGGATAGCAGCAACTCGAATACCGCGCTGGTGGCGCTGGGCTATATCAACCAGGTGGCCAATAAATTCGCACATGACTACCAACTCGAGCAGATCGACAGAACATCGCCGTTTCTCGCCGCGAAGATGCCAAGTATCGTGCTCGACCAAAGGCCGTGGTTCAACGCCGATCTGAGCAGCCAGTGGTTTTTCGTCCCGGGAGTGATCGGCAACCTGGTGTTGGTCATGATTGTGACGCTCACGGCATTTGCCGTGGTGCGCGAGCGCGAAGTGGGAACGCTGGAGCAGATCATGGTGACACCCATCCGGCGAATGGAATTTATTCTTGGCAAGACAATTCCGTTTTTCCTGATAGGCCTGGCGGATGCCTCGCTGATATCGCTGGTCGGGACATTCTGGTTCCGTGTACCCTTCCGCGGAAACGTACTGGTGTTGGTTGCGGGAACGGTCCTCTTCATCATCTGCATGTTGGGAATGGGGTTGTTTATCTCAACCGTGTCTCACACCCAGCAACAGGCAATGGTGTCATCGTTCTTCTTCATCATGCCTTCCATCATCTTCTCCGGTTTCGGCACACCGATCAGCAGCATGCCCCAGTGGTTGCAATATGTGACGTACTTCGATCCTCTACGTTATTTTCTGATTGTGCTCCGCAGCGTCTACCTGAAAGGCGTGGGCATGAACGTCCTCTGGCCCCAGATGGCCTGCATGTTGGCGTTTGGTGTATCCATGCTCGCGATCAGCGTGATGCGCTTTCACAAATCGCTGGACTGATTATCCTGAATACGGGCAAAGCAAAAGGGAGAGGCATGGCCTCTCCCTTGGAATGTCCCGTCGCAATTCCCGTTATTCAACTCCCATCGATTCAATCACGGCATTCCGCGTGTCACGCCACCCGGTGTATTTGTCATAGACGACGATGTGATAGACGGGTTGGCGGCGTTCCTCAATGGGCTCCACCAATCCTTCTTCCTTGAGAGGCAGCAGATATTCGTCGATCCATCTCCGTTGCAAGCGCGTAAGACCTCGCCGGGAAATGTCAACGGCGACACCAGTGAGGTGCGTGGAGGCAGTGTCTCCGGCAATGGGGCCGGCGTTACGGTTGTGGCGGCGAAGTTTTTTCTGTTGTTGTATGGTGCGAACCAATGAATTGATCTGAAGCGGCCGGTGGAACCGTTCGTAATACGCGCTCGCGAAATCCTTGAGAAAGTCGCGTGTCCAGGGCCGGCAGTAACGGCGTGTCGGAGTGAGGTTCGGGGCAATGACGAGGTATTCGCTCTCGTGCAGAGGCACAAGCGCATCGCTCTCTTCAAGGCGGACAAGTTCGTCGTCGTCGGTGATGCGGGGCAATTGTAACTGATCGATCACTTCGTTTTCGCGCACCAACATTTCGTGCGAACCCTTGAACATGGGGTTCCAGACGATGTGCCGGTAGTGCCGTACGTGTCTGGTACGTCGCAAGCGCGAGGTCCTGCGAACAGCAGCCGCCTCGGGCGGACCGAACATTACAGCCACGATCAGGAGGAGAAGGAATGACCAACGTCTTACAAACACAACGAACCTCGACGACGGAATGTGATCAACCGTAGCAGGGATTGTAAATGACCCAAGTCGGAAAACAACAAGAAGTTGCCCGAAATCAGCGGGGTCTTGCACATAATGGTGCACAACTTTCGGGGGATGACGAAACGGGAAGTACACGCACTGAGGTAACCTTTAGATTCAGGTTCCCATGTATTCGCAGACAAAACTCGAGGCGCATTTCGTACTAATTTTTGTTTTTCTTTGCTTCCTGACGATTGCGGGATCAGCACAGGGGCCGGGTACGCAGTCTGCCAACCGGAAAGCCTTTCTCGGATTCGACCGCAACGACTATCCAGGAGACGCGGCGTTGCGACAACTTCGCGATCACTTCGCATTCGCGGGGTATTGGCTCAACCGCGCTCCGGGTGTCTCGGTGAACACGTGGGAGGGCAAGAGAGCCAAGATTCAAAATGCCGGCTTTGGATTTCTGGTGCTCTTCAATGGCCGCCTTTACAAGCAGCTCAAAGCTTCGGGCGAGGCCAGGAAACTTGGGCTCACGGATGGCGCTGTTGCTGTGAACGCAGCTCGCCGTGAAGGATTCCCACGGGGCACGGTGATCTTCCTTGACCAGGAAGAGGGCGGCAGGATGTTGCCCGAGCAGAATGCTTACATCTTCGCTTGGGTTGATGCGGTGAACGCCGCTGGTTTTCGTGCTGGTGTGTATTGCTCCGGCATTCCCTTTCAGGAGTCGCGTGATGTTTCTATCGTGACAGCGGAGGACATCCGGCAAAACAAAGGCAATCGGCCGATCAGATTCTTCGTGAGCAACGATCAGTGTCCGCCGTCTCCGGGATGCGTGACGCCGCCGGATGCTCCCGCTCCGGCAGGGAGCGGCGTGCCGTTTGCCGAAGTGTGGCAATATGCGCAGTCGCCGCGCCGTCCTGGGATGACTGGGCAGTGCCGTCAGACCTACTCTCAAGATGGAAACTGTTACGCACCAGATATGGGCGCAGTGTCCGGAATATTTATTGATATCGATTCATCAATCTCAAGTGACCCGTCGCACGGGCGGACGCGCTGAACCGGATACGACGATATCCTCCTGTCTCCGGAACTATTCGCTTGCTAGTTCGCGTACTTGACGGAACATCCGTAGGGACGAGTGACGGGCGTGGCAACTTTCTTGCCTGCCATTGCCTCCGTCAGTGCCGCTGAAACGTAGTCCTTCGCGCCCGGAATATCCGCCAGCTCTGTCGTCGGCCGGTCATCGATGGCACCGTCGTAAATCAGTATCCCGCTGGGATCGATGACGAACATGTGAGGCGTTGTCTTAGCACTGTACAAGTGCCCTATCGCACCCGTGGGGTCAAGAATTGCCGCGGTGGGGGCAGCGCCTTCTCGCTTGATGTAGGCGTTCTCCTCAGCGGCAGTTACGTAGCCTTGTTTTCCAGGCGCGGACGAGATGATCGTGAGCCACACGACTCCCCTCGCCGTCCACTGCTTCTGAAGTTTCTGCATGTTGCCGGAGTTGTATTGTTTGCGCACATACGGACAGCCGTTGTTGTGCCACTCAAGCACGACGAATTTGCCGCGGTAGTCAGAGAGTCTGTGTGCCCGGCCGTTGCTGTCGACGCCCTGAAAGTCAGGTGCCTTCTCGCCGACGCGCACAGCCCATGCCGCGATGGCCAGAGCGAGCAGGCAAGCCAAGGTGCTGAGGAATCGAACTCTCACGGTATGTCTCCTTTCTGCGGTGCGGGTCGCGGTGCATTCAATTTTTCCGTGCCACGCGCTTTGGAATCACGGGCGCGTTGATGTCGTAAGAAACTCCATTTTCCAAAACCAGCAGGCCATCGAGTTGGGCAATAGGGCTGAGGAGTTCATCCGACTTTTTGATCGTCAGGGTTATTCCGTTCGGCATCGACCGAGGTTCCTGCGTGGCATCATTCGAGACTTGCAGTGAATGTCGCGGAATGAAGCTGGCGTTCGCCAGTCTTTTGCCGGTTTTTACGTGTAACAAGAAATGGTCTGGAGCCCCACTGACTGTCGCACTCCAACCAGCAGGTAACTTTTTCGGCAAGCTTGCGCGTGCTTGCCGGAAGAGTGCGCTTGATGCAGTTGGACGCGATGTTCGCGAGACCGGAAGCGTCAGGTCTAACTTTGATATTCCGGGGATACAGATTTCTCGACATACCAGCCAGTTGACATCGGCGTGGAGTGTGGCTTCCCGAGCGGCGGACGTAGACCGCACGGCAATCGGAACCGTCAACAATACCGAATTCGTGTATCCGTAGCTAACCAGCGAATCAGCAACAAGACGCTGTGGAGTGGGCCATTGAATGTCGCCGGCCGTGATTCCGCTTGGCAGGGTCCAAAGAACGCGCGGTGGTTCACCGGAGTCGCCCGCGTTGATCCAGTAGATGTGCCACCCGGGCACAAGCTTGAAGTAGAGGCCGACCGCCGTAGTTGTCCCGGGGACGAGCGCCGTGCGATCGGAAATCAATTTTACGTGCAGATGCGATTTGCCAAGGGCAGTTTGCGCGCTCGAGCCAAGCGAGATTAAGCAGAGCGAGGAAATGAGAAGTGTAATGACAATAGCTGGTTTACAGCGAGTCTTCATGCGGCGCGTCCCCCACGCAACATTAGATGCGCAGAATGTCCACTCGTTCAAGAGCCGATTGAGACGCGGCCATGAAGTGCCAGCTGGCAGGTTCTATCCAAAAGAAAAGGCTGGCTCCGCAGGTTTGCGGGACCAGCCCAATCAATTGCCACTTACCTTTAGCGTCCGCGACCACCACGGCTTACATGTCCACCGCCGCCGCGTGACGGCGCCGGCCGGTATTCCCGCGCAGGAGCCGCGCGATACTCGCGAGGCGCCCGTTGCGGAGCCGCTCGATACTGGGGCTGCCGAGGAGCGCTCCAGTTCTGGGTGCGCGGAGATTCAACCCGTGGTGCCACGTACCGTTGGCGATTCTGAGGTGGAGCCTGGTAGCGCGGGCTCGCCGATTCCCGCTGCTGGAACTGCGGACGCACTGACTCGTTTTGCGGCGGACGCGGAGCCGAACGGTTATACATCGGTTGCCGTCCGTCGCGACTCATCTGGCTATCGCGTGGGCCCGTCGTCTGGGGTTGATACCGTGGCGAGGATGTTGCGCCGCGGTATCCATTCTCCGGAGGACGAGGCACGTATCGTGGCGATCCTTCAGCAGAGCGTACACGAATGTCACTCTGCGGAGGCCGCGGAACGGCGCGAGGTGAGTACCGCGCGGTGTCTGCTGCCCGCGACTGCGGAACTGCGCGCGAGTTTACCTCGGGTGTACGTATCCCTCGCGCACCGGCACCGACTGCCGCACCTTCACGTCCGGCAAAAGGCGCAGGACGTTGCGGAGGCGTCAGGCGTGAAACGACCGGTCTCGAGAACGCCCTGGATGGCGGAGTAACGCCTACGCGGCGCGCACCCGCACCAAGCACGCTTGTCCGCACTGGACGAATGTCGGCTCCCCGCATGACTGGGGCTCTCACGGCCTCGCGTGTGGAGATCCGAAGCATGTTCCGGTTCACGCTTCTTGCCTCAACAAACGACCGGCGTGGAACCACCGTGACACCGCCGGGGACGCGCCGGTTGGCATACCGCAAATTGGTGGGCGCGGTGAAACTGCCATTATGGTAGTTACGGTAGTTGTTGATGTAGTTGATGTTGGTGATGCGCGTGTTCGTGATGTTTACATTGCGCATATATCTGCGACTTGTGCGGTACCACGGATAGTAAGGTTCACCGTAGCCAAGTGGAAACCATCCCACTCCGCCGCCGAACGATACTCCTACACCCCAGTGACGTCCACCGACCCAGCCAACGAGTGCCGGGGCATAAATCGGACGCATGTACCTCGGTCCTGGGCACCAACCCCAGTAGCCTCCGGTGTATATCCAGCGTCCATAGTGGAAGGGGGCGAATCCCCAGGGTTCATTGTC
>Ga0307375_10002180_pt1 | contig 20410 bp, 10 predicted proteins | sample TR1MG_FD_202531 | JGI IMG/M metagenome (GOLD analysis project Ga0307375, IMG submission 202531) | Soil microbial communities from Risofladan, Vaasa, Finland - TR-1 | ecosystem: Environmental > Terrestrial > Soil > Coastal area > Acid sulfate soil | place: Finland: Risofladan, Vaasa | collected...
GCTCTAGACTCTGGTTCCCACTCCTGGCGTCGCATTTCGAATCATGGCCTCGAGGCAGCTACGTCAAGCTTTGAGCGATTTCCCTCCCGAATTTCTAAGTAATAGTAGTTTAATGTACAACAAGGCTTTGCGGCATGGAAACGTTCTGTGCCCCCCCTGATGCCCACGTTTATCAATGGAAAACGGGAGAGTGGTCGCGATTACCTCCTGATATTGAACACTCTGATCGAACCAGACGGCAGAAGAGAGGAGGGGCGAGCATTGTCCATTCCATTGGCTCCATTGGCTCCATTGGCTCCCATTGACGAGATATCGATCGGAGATGATGTTGCAACCACAATTGATGATCCTTGGAACTGGAAGAAGTAAGAGGAAGCCGATGGAGTGGGGTCATTGAAGAGTGGGATCACTTTGGTCCTCAACTGTTTCGACGCACAAGATTGGCTTGACATGAGCGAGTACTGCGAGAACGAAGACGATGGAGACGAATGCAATGACGAGGGCACATTGAAATGCGACGAAGAGGAGTCGTATCGATTCCCCAAACTTCCACTGAAATTTCCCGAAATTTCCGAAATTTCCTCTTCGATGAGTGGAGAAGTACACCAGAGCACAATACGGTTCCTGAAGTCTCTTCCGACGACCAATGATCTGAAGACTTCGCATTGTTCTGAAAGTGGGTGCCAGCGATCCGATGGAGTCGGAGAAGTCCAGTTTCGTGTGCGAAGGTCGAAGTGCACCAGTTGATCACCCATCGTGTCCCAACAGACCAAGAGATCGTTCTCAATGGCTCTAATTCTCTTGAATTCCACAGAGGTAGAAGAGAGAAGCGCTCGCTTGCAGGTGAAGAGGTTGAAGGAGTTCAGAGTTCTCTCGGTCGCGAAATACAGCTCCTCCCCACTCACATGGAATGCCATCAGTACATCATTCTCCTCCAACTCAATGACAGTCGAAATCGATAACGTGTCCAAATCGAGGGCATAGACGCCCGAGTCTCCATCGAAGAAGAGAAGAGAGCGCCTATTGGAGAGTCTGTTTGTTCCATGACCATTGCTACCTCCTCCATTGCCATTACTCCCACAACCACTACCAATACCACTACCACCACCACCACTTGCTCCTAATTGGTTCATACATTTGCTGAATCTCCACTTGGGGAAGGTTGATCGACGTTCCTCCTTCTTCGTGGAATTCGCTGAAATTTGGCCAAAGTTGCCCGAAGTTTGGTTCGAAGAGTGCTGTTGTTGCTGTTGTTGAGTCGACGTGGAATGTCCGTTGTGTGAATGAGTGGGTTGGTGTTGGTTTGCAAATGACGATGCCGAGGATGACGATGAATCGTAGAGGTCGTGGACGACTTGGAATTGAGTGACCCATCCAGTCTTCGGCTCCACTCTCTTGAGCATCCTCTTCAGCTCTGCGTCCCATACTTGAATATCTCCTTCTCCGCACAATACGAAGCAACGAGTGGCGGTGGCTTCGAGGCCTCTGACGAGCACTCCAGGATCGAGTTTGAGTCTCGTGATGCACCTCTGTTCGTTCAAGCACCAGAGCTCCACGTGCGTTTCAGTTGATACATACGCTCTTGATCCAAACACTGACATGGATGAGAAACGATAAGAGAGCTCGAGGTGGTGCACGCAGGCGATAGAACTTCCAGGCTCCGCTACGTAGACTCCAGCATCGGGTAGAAGACCAAAGTACTCGAATTCACGCAAGATGGCGAGGCGAGAATGGGAAGCGCGAGCAACTGGACGGTTACGCGGATCACGGAGGTAGGAGAGGACAAACCCAAAGTACTCAGGATCTCGGTCCAGGAAGTAGGCACCACTCGAATCTCTCATCGCTGGCGATCCAAATCGCCCGCTAAACATAGCTTCCAACATAGAGCCAGGAACAGAGCACAAAGTGGACCTCAAAGTCGTGAACAAGACGCCGCCAACATTCAACCGAATAATCTCATCTGGAAGGGGGGCAGTTGACGAACTATCCAAGGAACAGCTTGTCATAGGAGCTGTAATAGACGCCAACACAGCCTCATCGCGATAGTGAGCCAATTCAGCCTGTAAACGAGTCACTTCGGCGCACAACTCCTTCTCTTTCAATTCATGCTCTGCAATGACTGCTTTCGAATCCAAATCGGCTTCAAGTTGTTCTAGAGACACATTAAAATCCTAATAGTCCGAAAAAGTCAGTTACGGATGAGATGGGGCGCTGAAAAAGGGAAGGACGGGGAGCAAGGGTCGTGCCGAACAGATATTGGATCAACAGAGTGTATACGAACCATTGTCCGGGACTTCCATTTGGGCGAAGTGTCTGTCTTCGATGAATGAGGGGCTCCATCTTCGCAGTGACAATCAAGGACGAAAAGAGGGGAAGGATTAGAAAACGGATACATCGATACGTCGTCGTGCGATTTCAGCCGCTGAGGCACTTGCAAAGCAATGATCATCAGATAGGAAAGTGAAGTTAAGGCATACCTCTATTTGATTTTCGCACAAAGTGCTGTAGCATGGGTGCAAAGAGGCGTGTGGATGGCAGTGGAGAGGAGAGAGCTGAGAGAGCGCGAGCTGGAGAGAGAGAGAGAGAGATTGAGATTGAGAGAGCTCTATCACTCAAACGGGACGTTTCTGATACCCATTACTCTCTTAATTGCTTTTATAAGTACAGCTCTGTCTGCGAGACCTGCCAATATGAGGTAAGTGTGGGTATATTGAAGGGAGGGACGGATTGTACACAGAGATCGAGAGACTCTCAGTGGCAGCCTCTTCAGCTCATTAAGCATCTGTTGCCTTGCTGCTCCAAGTGGGGGCACTCTCTTAGAAGGGCTGAGTTCCGAGGTGCTGTGAGAGTCCGGTGTCCGACTGCTGTGAGGCGGGGAAGTCCTGCGACGCAGAGTACGCGTTGTCGTGCGGCATGCCGAGCATTGAGTATCCAGACATGGCTGCGATTTGTCTTCCAAGGTTGATAGCGGCGTTTGAAGACGAAGTGGCGGAGTTCTGAGATGACGGAGCGCTGGCTTGGGTCAGGAGATCTGAATCCATCATGTTGGAGGATGACGAATGTTGTTGATGATGAGGGTTGTGTCCACGTCCTTGTGCTGCTCCTTGTCCTCCCCCTCCTCTCTTCTTATGTTGCTGATTCTGTCTTCCTCCATGGGATGATGGAGACGACGCTTGTTGTTGAGCAGCGCTCCTTGACTGAGCCATTGATGAAGACGACGACGACGACGACGACTGATGAGATGAAGCACCTTGTTTGGAGAAAGCAGAAGAAGCATGTTGGGTGGCAGTCTTCTTGCCAGCCTTGTTTGAGGGGTTCTTCGTGGCAGACTTTCCAGCTGGAGAAGATGTTGAGGACGAAGTCTTGTGTTGTTGCTGTTGTTGATGCTGCTGTTGTTGATGATGAGTGGATGAAGATCCCACTGCTGCTGAGGGAGAGGGAGAGCCGACGAAGGCCGTGTTTGCAAACGATGATCTAGCGTTTCTTGAAGTCGTAGACGTACGTCCTGGTTGATATGAACTTGGGTGATATGCTCCAGCAGATGTGCCATATGCACTTCCACCAATGCTGGATGATGATGATGAGGCGTACGAATAAGGGTTGATACCACCTGCTTCTCTCAGCAGCGTGGAGTGTGCGTTCATCATCATCATTCCCGAGTTGCCCACTCCCCCTACTTGTTGATCGTACGGGTTGAGTTCGAACTGAAGCGGTGCTGAGGCATACTCTGCGCCTCCCAGCGGCATTCCTTCACTCTCCTGCCATTGCATCTCCTGTTGTCTCCTGAACTCCTCCTCCTGTTTGATCTGTTGGTACTGCCACGTGTATGCTGCAAGTTTGTCCTCAGGTGCGTACGTGTAGACGATTCTCTGTGCGGGCAACTTGTACGAGGATGGTTTGAGCGCTGCCAATTGTCCCTCCACCAAGCATGATTGGGACGAAAAGTGCAGCAAGAGGTTGTGCCACAAGGGTTGTTTCGAAAGCAAGCGCGGATTTCCCAATAGAATGAGTCCATAGCGAGCACGAGTGAGGGCGACGTTCAAGCGCCTCGGATCCGCCAGGAAGCCAATGTTTGCCATGAGCTTGTTCATGTTGCTTGGATTCCATTGCTGGTTTTGATAAGACGATGAAGAGGAGGATGAGAATCCATACTGATCGTTGCCAGACTCGTTGGAACGAACGCAGGAGAAGATGATGTAATCCTTTTCTCTTCCCTGGAAGGAATCCACACTCGCCACCTCGATCGCCTCCGCTGTTTCTTGCGATAGATTCCTCTTGAGGTTCGAAACCAAGTGCGCTCTCTGTCCTTCGTAGGGCGTGATGACTCCAATCTGAGAGGGTTTGATTCCGGCTCTCATCATCGCATTGAGGATCTTCTCGCACAGTGTTGCCTCTGTTCTGTTCAAATACGATGTCGCAGATGCAGAGATCTCCTCCATGCCCGTCGAGGCGTAGAAGAACATTGGACACGATGGATCTGGCCACGAGAACTTGACTCCGTGGGGTGCGCTTCTCTGCTTCGTAGTGACTCCGTTTTGCAGCGAGCCTTCGTAGAAGATGTTGCTTGGCCACTCTGAGAGACATGGGTGCATGCGGTATTGGATGTTGAGGCGAATGGGCTTGACGCCGATGCGAATGAGACGTTCGAAGAGAGACTGAGAGAGCCCAGCCATTCCAGCCGACCTCGACATGATGACCGGTCCCAATTGACAATGGTCTCCCACCAAAATCACTTGTTGTGCACCTCTGACAATGGGGATGAGGCACTCGGGTTCGGTGGACTGCGTAGATTCGTCAATCAGGACGGATTTGAAGGTGAAGCGATTCAGACGAGAATCTCCAGCGCCCACGCACGTCGTGCAAATCACTTGCGCAGTCTTGAGAATCTCGAGTTCCAACGCTCTCTTCAGATTCTGATACTTCTTCTCGTCCGCAGGAGACAACTCTCCATGGTCGTCACGCAACTTCTGAAGTTTGGCCAACGTCAATTTGTATCCACCAGGATTCGTCTTTGTGTTGAATTGGTCGTTTTGGTTTTGGAATGATGTAGAAGAAGAAGAAGAAGAAGAAGAAGATGCAGAAGGATTGGATAGAAGATCTCGAAGAAGTTGTCGAACTTGCTGATGGAGAGTGAGATGATCGACTGAACTTGGAACCGCTTCTCTTGACTTGGCAGCAATCCTCACTACTCTCAATCCAGTCTTATCGATACGCTCCGTCAAGTGATCCACGGCAACATTGGATGGCGCACATACAAGTACTGGACCTTGACCCATTTGAGAGAGGTGGAAAACGATCGACGCAGAAGTGACTGTCTTTCCAGTGCCAGGCGGTCCCTGAATCAACGAAAGTGGAGAGGCGACCACTGCCTTCACTGCCTCCAACTGAGACGGGTTCAGCTCGGGAAGGTTCGGAATGCGGGTCTCTTCGACCTTCTTGCTCGTCGCCTCGTATGCTCTCAGCCACTCGTCCTCCACGTCGTGACCCATCAGTTTTCGATACAAGTAGTTCGAAACGGCAGATTCTTGAGACTTGAGGGTAGTCATTGCATTCAACATACGATCAAACGAGGTTGACTTCCAGACGAATTCAACTCGGTATCCATGCGTCAAATCCAATGGCACTTGATAATGATGGTGTCCATAGTGTGCGTACTTGGTATTCGACTTGGAGCCAGTTGAAGAAGATGAAGACGATGAAGAGGAGGGAGAAGAGACCACTGTGTCCAACTCGAGAGAGATTTCGTCTCCAATCACCTTTATCACGTGACCTTCACACTCCCAATCCTTCCTATTCGCAGAATCAGACGGTCTAATCAAACGCAGCTCGTCTCCAGGGACCAGACGCAACTCGGTATCGGAGCGAGGGAAGGAGAAGCATGCAACGGGTTTGGAGGAAAGTCCCACATCCCACCTCACAATGATGCCCTCCTGAGACTGAGCCTCCTTCAACGACTTGTCATTATCAGCTTCCATACGAACCAAGGGGCCAAAGATGTCTTGATACTGGAAAGCATCCTCATAGGACGGGAGCACAGGATGAGGCATATCCTTCGCCTTCTGCGCCACTTCATCTTCAATCGCCTCCGCTGACTTTCCATCGGAATTCATCTTCGCCTTAGGATCCTTTTTCCAAGTCTCTTCCAAGCGGTTGATCATAGACATCGTAACATGACGAGAGCGAGACAACTCATGTTCTCCAGGCGCCTTCACCAACCAATTCAACAGGGCACGATCCTCAATAAGTGGTTGCCATTGGCTCAAATCCCAATCATCTCCAATACCAGACTGGGGAACGGAAGCAGAAGCAGAAGCCGAAGAAGAAGAAGAACCAGTTGTAGCGTCTCCTGCATTCCCATTGCCTCCTGCAGTGTTGCCATCACCAGAAAACGTTTGTGACGATGAGGAAGAATCCGATTTGGAGGATAGAAGGGCAGAAGATGTTGATTGCTGAGCGCAGGGATCGCGACAAAGGATGACCACCACGTTATCTGTCTTAGCGGCGATGAACCCGAGCATGAAAATGTTTCGAGTACCACATTGATAGCATTCCAAAGGCATTTCGCCCAGTGGGGAGTCCTTATGAAGCACAACTTCCTTATGCTTGTTCTTCACCATGTGCGCAATGATGTGACTTGTCAACTTCGTTCCGGACTTTCCATTACAAAACCAACGCTTGCAATCGGGATGAGAGCACTGAATGACGCAACCAGGAGAGTGGATACCACAATACTGACAAGCATGCTCTGGAAGCTCTTGTACTCTCTCTTCGTCCTCGTCTTCCAAATCTCCATCATCAACAACATCAACATCCACATAACCAAGACCAGAAGGAGACTGAACACCGGCATGTTGAGGGAAGGAATGTAGATCAGGATTGCCGGGTGTATCGGAAGGCCCATTCATAACCATACTCGAAAATGCATGTGAAAGATAATCAAGACCCGATGGATGACCATAATCCACAGGGATGAGATGACTCATGCCAAAACCGAGGGGTTCATTTCCAATCGGACGAATTCCGCCCATGTGATCGTCATCTTCGTCAATAAAGCTCAAAGCCGATGAGATAGCAGGGTGATTCGACATGATCCACAACAATCACTCCAAGAACGACAAGAAGCAAGCGAGAAAACGCGATGGTGAGGTGCAGGAGTCGTAACACTGCATTTTCGGACAAGGTCAATGCACAAACAGGGAAAACGAATGGAATTAGTTAGAAATCGAATGTGTAAGGGAGACAAGACTCAGAATTGGGAGAAGAGAAGCGATCCAAGAGAGAAGGAGCAGCAAGAAGAGGAGATCGGGGAAATGACGACCCAACAGCCCACAGAGAAGTGGAATGCACTAACATTCAGAAGGGAAGATGTATCAAAACGTACGTATTGGATCGATATTCGACAAATTTACAGATGAAGAAGCCGAGGGAGCAGAGGGAGCGGACCACTCGTGCGGAGCAAATGATGATGGGTCTGCGGCTCTTGTATGCGAACAACCTCAAACAGAATATCGGAAGAGGGTCACCTAACTTAGGAGCACAAGCAGTAGGCAAACTTGATCCGACAACACTGTACCAAGGAATGCCCGAACGAGCGATGATCCTCGACCGAAACGAAGTTGATGATTTTCTCTAGTTCTTCCCCAACACATGGAGGAAATGTGGCGCCTCAAACGCCCCATTCGCCAGTGCCGCCTCTAGTGGCATCCCTCACGTGCTCAATTCCCATTCGACGGTGAATCATCCTTAGGAGCATCTATCTTCGTTGGCTATTGTACGACTGGTGCTGTTTTCCGCCTTCAATGCCTCCTTCTTCATGTCGATCTTTGCATCCTCTCTTTCGCGCCTCAGTTGTCCATGAACACCCTCTTCCCTTCCTGACCGCATTCTAACTCGATCCATTTGCACATGGTCTTCTCCTTATTGGTTGCTCCAATGTGATCTCGTCTCAGAATCGGACTGTTAGTGACTCGCCGCTTTGCGTTCGATCGTTCTCGCGTCATTAGTCCTCATTCTGCTGACTAGTGTCATTTTTATCTGCGCTCTTCTTAGCGTCTCTTTTCTTCTCGGTGGTGAATACATCGATCCTCGTGTTGCTCAGAATCGTCCAGCTCTCGATTTCCTTCTTCCCGTCCCTCTGTTGGTCTTCGTCTTCTTTATATCCCCTCTTCTCCTCTACTCTGCATGGCGTTTAATCCCGGTGGTGTTAGCGAGCCCAAGTTTGGCTTTGGTGCAGGTGCTGTTGGAGGCGGCGTGAAAACGCCCGCGTTGGGTGCTGCCAAGCCCGCTGCTGCTGTCGCAGGTGCTGCTGCACCCGGTGCCGTTGGAGGCGGCGCTGCGAGTGGGCCCAAGTTTGGATTGGCTGCTGCTGGAGGTGCGAAGGCAGGGGTGCCCAACTTCGGAGCCGCTGCGCCCAAGTTCGGTGCTGCTGCGCCGGCTGCTGCTGCGCCCACCGCTGCGCCTTCCCAGGGAGCGGCGCCTGGAACTGCCGCGCCCGCTGCCGCTGCTGGTACTGCTACCACTACAACACCCAAGTTTGCGTTTGCGGGTGCTAAACCCGCGGCTTCCGTGACCATCACACCAGGCGCTGCCGCTGGAACTGCGACTGCGCCCGGTGCCACCACCACAACCACCACTACTACTGCTACTACTGCTATTGCTACTACTACTGCTGGTGCATCGAAATTCTCACTTGGTGCCAAACCTGCTGGAATTGGAACGGCCGCGACTTCGACTACTACCGCCGCTGGTACCGCTAAAGCCCCTCCCGCATGGCGTCCGAATGTGGATATCCCTTCTTTGTTGAAAGGCAAGACTCTCGAGGAGATGATTAACGAGTGGAGCAGCCAGATCGACGCCGACATCTTCCAGTTCACGCAAATGGCGATGCTCGTTGGTGAGTGGGACAAGAAGGTGAGTTCCAATTCGAAGAAGATCTTGGATTTGAAGCAGAAGGTGGATATGGTGGAATCGGCACAATCGGATCTGAACAAGAACTTGGAACTGATCACGGCTCAACAGGCGCAACTCTCTTCGATTCTCTCTGCGTTGGAGACCTCAGTGGAGAAGTGGAGTCTCACAGTGGACCTCGGACCTCAGGACGCTGAAAGAGAGCGAGGATACGCTCTCGCTGATGATATCGACGTACAGCTGAACCAAATGTCAAACAAGCTCAAGGAGATGATAGACAGACTCAACGCCAATCAGGAGAGGGAGAACAAGGATGGGGACCACCCGGCGTTCCAAATCCTGCAAATCCTCGACTCGCACCTCAACTCTCTCGCTTGGATTGACAACACCTCCGCTGAACTTTCCACAAAACTACAAGACTTACAAACACAATTCTCAAGAAGAAACGCTGGATCATCATCGGATGCCTCGTGGGCAAGCAGGTACTACTGAACAGCAGAAGCCTTGCCTGTCTCTCCTCCAAACTCCTCTCCATCTCTCGGATATCTCTCTCTCATCTCTCGCCCCATACACACTGCGCTTCTTTAGCAACACAGAAAGACGCGCGCACACACTCACATACGCACATATAAGTCCGAAATGTAGAAGACGCTGATGGCTTTTTGACAAGCAACTTCGCTTTCACCCTTTCCTCCCAATGGCCTTCGAGACCGCCATACTTCAAAACGGTTCCAATCACCTACGATCGTGATGAAACACTTCCGAATATTGAGTACTGGTTGAAAGGTGTGAAGATTGGGGACGCACGAAGCTACGCACGGCCATAGTGACCTTCGAACTTGGAGACAATTGCCTCCTGACAGGAAATTCGATGACATAGGTCCGTTGTGTACAATTTCATATCTGGTCATCGGTGAGTCTGAGCGCCTGTTGAGGCAGGGTGAGAAGGACTCAGCCTCTGGCCAGAGGGAGTCAACGAATGCCTCTCTTTCTTCACTTCCACATGAGCCATTGCTCGATATACATGGACTCTCCTCCCGAGCAAAGCATACAAGGATTCTATGGGTATGTGTTTTCCATTCCTTTGCCTCGATTGATGGTCATTCGACATGGAGATTTCGGCTTTCAATGCGTTCCATCTGTAGAACTTGCCTTCCCTCTTGCTTCCCATGCGCTCCAATGCACTCTCCTCCCGCTAACTGTATTCTCTTCTACCTTACCTATCTTTTTAGACCCCAATACGTCTGCGTTTTGGCAAAGCAAGGTCAATAGAGGCATTTTAGAGTTGTCCGACGCTGTTATCATCTCCGAGCCTTCCTTCGACGCCCTCCTCGCCTTTCTCTCTCAGGATGTATCCGTAGTTACCCTCATCATCTCGAAGTTGCACTTTCTCTCGCTCGACAACCCGAAATGCGCCCAAAGATGGAACCTTCTATTTCAACCGCTCTTTACGCATCCCACGCTGCGGTATTTGGCGATCCGAGATTGTATTTTGCCACTTCAAGCACTGTTAGATCTGTGTAGCGTCTTGTATTTGGCCTCTCCCGCCCTCTATCCCCGAAACTCGGACTTCTTGCTGCAACTCTCTCTTTTCTCTACTGCGCCTCACGACCAAACCTCTCCTTCATCCAACTCTGTTGAAATCACGTCAAACATCACATTAACCATAGCAGACATCACTGCGCCCTGGAAGACGTTCTTTGACGTTCGCGAGGAGGTGTCGAAGGCGAACCTCGGTCCCTCTGCCTCTCAACAGAAGCACGCTGCTCTCATTCGCATGAAATCTCGCTTAAAGCTACATCATTTGGAGCTCTTCCACATATGGGACGATCCAACACTGGACGATAGCTTGGTTGCGTTTCGTGCCCTCTTGCTCGCCCTCTTCTACCACTCGTCCATCCACACTCTAAACTTGTTCCACAATGCATTGTCGCCGGTATTCGCTCTGGATGTGGCTCGAGTGGTACAACACGAAGGTCGCGGGATTGCGCTCAGTTTGGGCGCGAATTTACTGCTTTCCTCTCCCTCTACAGTCCCCTCATCTTCTGTCGAAAAGAAGCGCTCTAAGGATGCATCTCTACCTCAGTCTGTGTTTTGGAGAAACGCACCCTTCTCGAGTCGGGAATCGCGTCTCACAAGCGTGACCCTTTCACATACGAATCTCTCGAATGGCTTGCTCAAAATCCTCGTCGATGGTCTTGCAGTATCGCAGTGTATTAGAAGACTCGTCATATCTTCCAACCCAATCGCGTTAGGAGGCGAAGGGATGAAGGATATGCTTGGCCAACTTCCGACGCTTACGTCTCTGAACCTCTCCTATCTCTCAGGCTCTAAGTCTGCAGATTTGTCGTGGCTTTGCGATAACGCTGTAATGCCATCTTTGCAGGAACTGCTGCTCGAATGTTGCGTGGATATGTCGACCTTTTCCATTAAGAAGCTCTCTGAATCTCTGGCGACCAACTACACTCTCGTACATCTCTCCCTCCAAGGTAATCCTCTCTCAGGGGCTTCATTCCGTGCTTTGTCGGACTCAATATGCATCAACAAGACACTTCAAGTCCTCAACATTGGAAACTGCCTCAACTTCGACAAGCAACTTGCTCCTTCGCTCTATGCTCTCTCGTTTATGCTTCAGCACAACTTCTCTCTTTCTGAACTCGTCCTGATGACTGAAACTCAACTCAGCGATCAGTTGGATCCGAAACAGACGACGGAGTTTAGAACCTTCCTCAACACGCTCTCAACAGCCTTCATTCAACCTGTCACAGCACTTAATAGCACTCTCACCTCCATTCCGAACGATGGCGCTTGGAGATGGATCAGAGAGGCAGCGGAGAAGATGCCAAGGGAAGGCGTTTTGCAGGACGATATCATACAACGTTTGAACTCGCTGCAATTCAGATTGGTGGAGAACAGGAAGTTGGAAAATTGGAGGAGACAAGGATATGGAGAAGGAAGAGCGGCGTATCATGTCATGAATCACAAGCTCGGCATCAATCCAAAGGCCTCCATGTACTGCTTCAGACCTCCTGTATTGGATCTTAGCTTCAATCTTGGCGATTTTCAAAGCGATCAACACAACAGGCCATCTGCTAATAGAACGACAACAATGACGACGACGACTGCTCAAGACCATGCTGTGCTCGATCATCATCTGAATGGAAGTGCGGCCTCTTCATATACTTCTCCACCCTCCTCTATCGATGACAGCACCGCTGCGATCACTAGTTCTAGACGAGATTTGGATCCTTCTGCGTCAGGCTCTTCTTCCACGCGCATTCCATTCCCGAAGACCAAGAAGAAGAGGGACTCCTTCGACACTCTCCTTGAGGATCCTCACGATCATTTGAAGCAGCTCACTCGAAGGGAATCCAAGCTGCGTATTGAGCTTTGGGAACAAATAACCACAGGTTCCGCAAGTAGTCGTACTTCAAGTGCCAATTCTACGCCGAGTGGTTCGCTTCGAATCCCCTCATCGTCATCGTCTCAGTCCTATTCAATGGCTTCATCGTCCCATTTTGGTGGTTTGAATACAATCGTTGAAGACGGTGATGGTGGAAGTGACCCGTCCTCGTCCTCTTCCTCTGCAATCACCTTAACCTCAGCCATTGGAGCTCTCCCGCTTCGCATGTCCTCCTCCTCCTCTGCCATCCCCGCGCCTCTCCCTATCGATTTCGAACCCTCTGCATTAGTAATGAACGGTCTTGGCGTGTCTTCTTCATCTCGTTTGGCATCATCATCATCATCATCATCATCATCACCACCAACATCATCTGCTCCACGACCGAACCCTCCCTTCCTCCTACCTCCTCTCAGCGACAATATCGTTCGCCTATGCCTCGTTGGCCTTGGAATGACGCACGTGCCTGACCAGATCGAACTCCTCTGCAAGCACATCCATGAACTCGACTTGAGGAACAACAAGATCGAGAGAGTCCCCTCCTCCATCTCCTCGCTGCGCCAAATGACTTCGCTCCTCCTGTCTCACAACAACCTAGACTCTGTGCACTGCAGCCTCGCAGACCTCATCCAAAGTGGCACTCTGCAGACCCTCTCGCTGCAACACAACCCACTAAGATTGGTTCCCTACAAGGTGAAACTCGAACTATCCCAGCCAAGACTGCTCCTCGCCAAACAGCCAGCGCCACTCAAGCAATCACTTCTCCATGAACACCTTCTCTCTCTACAACATGTCTTCTTGCCTGGTGGTGCTTCATCTACTCCTTCTGGTACATCTGCATCTGCATCTTCTTCGAAAGCTGCTCCTCATGCCCCTTCTTCAAGTAGTGCTGCGACGCCATCATCAAGAACCGCGTCCGATAACGAAGTTGGAGATCAGACTCCTTCCGCATTCGCTGAAGCCATCCAGTTACACTGCCGAATGATGATTCTCGGCGATGCCAAGTCTGGAAGATCGACGATCCGCATGGGTTTCAGAGCACTCGGTGACGCTGCCGCCGAGGCCGCCGAACAGGCTTCACACATCGCGGCCCAAGTACACCAGGCCACCACCGACAAGAAGAGATCGAAATCGAAAGGGAGTGCTTCATCCGCTCAAGCAATCCCTTCTGTCCAGTTTGTACCTCCCACCTCTTCGTCGTCATCATTGTCCTCATCCTCTCAACAGAGCATCATCTCGTACTTCCAAACTCAATATCACGCCCCTTCCTCCTCCTCCTCCTCCTCCTCCTCCTCCTCTTCAACTCGTTCCAATGTGTCCTCCACCACTTCACCATCTTCAAAAAAGGGCTCTCAGGCTACTGCTACTGCTTATACTGCTTCTACAGTGTCGAACGTGAAGACTCTTCTCTCTTCCGATCGCACCGTTCAGTGGTTGTGTTATGACTTCCCTGACAGCCTTCAAGCTGTGCAGAGCCTGTTTATGGCTCCTGATATGGTGTTTCTGATCGTGTTGAATGCAGCGAACGCCATGGTTACGATTCAGAATCGAATGGATTATTGGGTGAATGTGGTCTTCCAGTCCGTTTCCAAGCACCTTCTGCCCTCCATCTACTTCATTGGGACCCATGTGGATAAAATTGCAGAGAGTCACAGGCAGGAACGTCTTGGGACCATCGCAAGAACCTTCCAAAATCTGACCGAGAATTTCTCCAATCGCATCTCCTGCTTCTTCGTCAACAACACCTCCACCTCCGCCATCAAAGAATCCACTTTGTCGGACATACCCATTCATTCCCTCTACAGCCTTGTTGGAGAGATCTCAAGGAAGGTAATAGCGACTGGAAAGTGCGTCAAACCTTGGCCTGTAGCACTTGACACCATCGCATCACTCATCCGAGAGCTCGCTCATTCGCCAAAACCAAAGTTCTACTCCACTTCCAATTCCCAACAGGCCGATTCCTCAAAGACAGAAGACGACGAGAACCACGAACAGGAGAGTCTCATGCCGCTCTCTGCCATCACTGCCCTCATCTCCCATTTTGGCTTCAAAGGAGATCGCATCATGCGCATCGTTCGCTATCTGGAAGAGTTCGGCTCGTTGCTATACTTTGGAAGGAATCGAACCGCAACCGTGCCTCAAACTTCCCTCTCGGCTTCTACGTCTCTTCTTCAAAGCGATGGCTCCCCTGCCACCTCAGCCTCTTCTCCTGATCAATTGCTTTCGAATCTCGTCGTCATCGATCCTGAATACTGCTGCAGATTGCTATCGTTGCTCACTTCGCTGAAACCGTCCGAGAGTGGTCTCATTGAAGCTTCTCAAGCCAAGTCAGTCCTCCTACAAGATGCGGCATTGCGTGTATCCAAAAACGATCACCGGAATGGTATCCTTGCGAGTGGTTCTGCGACCTCTGTGGCATCATCTTCGAATTCCTCTTCTGTTTCCTCCTCCTCTTCCTCTGCTCATGCCACTTCTCAGCCTTCCGCCCCCAAATCGCCCTCTATTGTCAATTTTCCATCCAATCCGTTGGTGCAGACGCAAATAGACCCTCAAGTGCAGATGGAAATGGACGTTTCGCTCTTCTGGGCGCTGCTGGAAGTGACTGGCCTTGCGATTCGTGTTCAGCGTCCCTCTTCCTTGCCTCCTCTCCTTGACGATGTGCCCAGTAGTCTCTTCAGCTCTCTAAGGAGTTCTAGGAGTGGGAGTAGTTCCACGACGTCACTGAATACAGCTGTGATGGATCCTGGCTCCATCTCCGCTACCTTCACTACCTCGACTGCCAACTATCGCCACTCTGTCAATCTTGCATTGCATTTGAACGCAGTGATGGATCCCGATACGAGAGCAGAAATGAACGCCAGGACGCGTCGCAAATCTCGCTTCTCCTTCCCTGCGCCCCGAACGACTTCTTCTGCCTCTCTCGGCCTCTCTTCTCCCCCAAATTCGATCTTACTCCCACCACTACCATCGCTATCATCTTCATCAGCATCACCATCAGCGCCATCCAACACACAGGGAGAGCAAATGGCGCCTGGGTCATCGAAATCTTCCTCATCAACCGTCTCGTCTTCGTCCTCTCTGAGCGCCTCCTCGTCCCTCCTCAATACGCAAGGCTCGCTGATTGAGTCGATTTTCGATGAACCGAGCTGGTACTTGGTGCCACATCTGCTCCACCCGCAAAAGCGTCCGCCCTGGACGAGCCTCCCCTCTCTCGTCGAACTCCCCGTCCACGATTCCCGCAGCGTTCAATCATCCGCTCGCTCTCACAGCAATAGACCACACCCAGAGGACATCTTCACGTCATCTCCATCTCAATCTCCGTCGCAACACTCGCAGATCATCGCCTTCTCCGCTCCTGCTGCGCTCGCCCATCCTCGCAAGTCCTCCTCTTCTTCCAACAAGGCTTCTTCTTCTTCTTCCTCAGATCAAAGCGAGAAGTTGAACTACTACCAACGGCTGTACATGTTCGGCAAGTTTCATATCAGTTTGAACGCGCAATTGCTGCGTCACGTGCTCTCCATCGCTGGTCTCGTGGTCCTCAATCCATTTGGCAAGGGCTTTGAAGTGCAGATGGGCGAGGAGAAGGCACAAATCTTCTTCCTGGACGAGTACAGGCTGTTCTTGGATGTAGTTGGTTTCCCCTCTGGTTCTCTGTTGTGGCTGCTCGATCAGACGATTCAAGACATCTTGGAGGGTTGGTTTGATACCGATGAACTGAGTGTGACGATGTACATAGGATACCGATGTGGAGCGGAGGACTTCTACTACGAGAAGAAACGAGTGGTTATGGACGCCATTCAGCTTGGTAAGTCAGAGATACAGTTCCCAGAGCAAAGATTGTTGGATCTTCACGCTCCCACTCTGCATAATGACACGACGAGAGTGCCAGTGAAGGAAACTGGAAAGTCGAAATCACAAACTTCAGCAGATCGTGGAGAGAAGCCATTGAAATACATCGATGTGACCCTAGATGAAGTCGTCCCGGACCAACTCATGAAATCTCTCGTACAACATCAGATCGATGTGACCGAACTAAGGCCGCTATCGGGAAATCTCGGTTCTGGAGGATTTGGTACCGTCATCCCCTGTCACTACAGAGATACGCTCGTCGCTGTCAAAGTGTTCAAATCAGGATCACCTTCGCTTGGAGACCCAACAGGGGATGTAAGGGCGCTAAAGGAGCTGCACCACGAGGTGAGAATCATGGCCTTGCTCGGGGACTGCGATTACTTGGTGTCTCTCAGAGGTTGGATGTTCTCTCCGCCTCAAATCGTACTGGAGCACCTATCTGGTGGCAAATTATGGCTCGGAACGTCACCTGCGGCCCTTGCAGTGCCAATGACCAACACCGCCATACAGGCCACCTCCAACCCTTGGATACGCTGCGGGCTCCCTCCCTCGTTCATCAAGAATGCGAAACTCGCTCTTTCATCAAATTCCAACCCATCTCCGCAACTCAACCCAATGTCGATTCAGCAGGCCGCGTCTTCAACTTCTGCCAACTTTGGCGAAATTTCTCCCCGAACTTTGGATCAATCCTCGGCTCCTCCTCCTCCTCAACATCAAGCTCATACTAATCCTCTGCCCTTCATGTATGAAAACGACGCCTTTTGGGAGTGGTGTGCGTCATTGAGATCGCTGCTGGACGTGTCGAAGGGCATGCAGCACATGCACTCGAAGAACGTGCTTCATCGCGATCTCTTCCTCTTCAATGTGATCCGTACGAGTTCTAATTCGCCGTTGGACTTTGGCACCCCCTTTGCGAAGATTATTGACTTTGGAATGGCTCGTTCGATGGTTGGTCGGGGCGAAACAGGCAAGATCACCTCGGAGCGCTACTACATCATGTCTCCTGAGGTTCGCGATCCCAACAACCCCGTCTTCAAGCCCGAGAGCGATGTCTTTTCGTTTTCGACGATGATGTATCAGTTGTATGTGCAGCAGTTCATGCTTGGAGTCTCGGACTCGGAAATGGTGCGCGGTATTCGTTCTCAGCTACCTGCTCTACCTAACTGGCCACAAGACCATCATCAATTCAATCTCGCTGCAGAGGCTCAAGGAGCAGAAAACGACATCAAGAGCTACTTTGCGCACGCACACCACGTGTCGAGGCCAACCGTGACGAGCAGATTGGCGCAGATGAAGTACCCGCGCTGCTACATGCTACATTCTCTTCGTCTCTTTGAGAAGCTCCTCGCTGAATGCTGGGACCAAAACGCGGACAACAGACCAACATTCGCAAACATCGCCGACAGACTCAGCGTCATTATCGCACTCTGGTCAAGACAGCTTCCTCCGCGCTCTCGTTGATCCCACTCTGGTATAAGCTCACCAATTCCCCCTGTAATATAACGAAACAAGACTCTATTTAAGGTATACTGCCAACATGAGGGAGGCATATTCACATTTTGCTCTCTCCTGTATCTTCGTTTCTCTCTTCTCTCTCGCTCGCTTGGAAATTCTTCGACGCATAGTCTCTACATCGGCTTGTATTCCTTCCAACCGTGCGTTTCCAACCTTTCAGCCTTCTTCAAAACTGCAATTTCAAGCGACTTTTGGTAGGTGACCATTGAAGCGAGGTACTTGGGGTCGGAAGTAGCCAGAATTCGAACGGCCAATAGTGCGGCATTCGTTGAGTTGTTGATGGCTACCGTCGCTACTGGAATACCTGCGGGCATTTGCAAGATAGAGAGCATTGAGTCGACGCCATGAAGAGGCTCTATGAGGATAGGCACGCCAATCACTGGAATCGGTGTCATCGACGCTACCATGCCAGGCAAGTGCGCAGCACCTCCTGCACCTGCTATAATCACTTTAAGGCCTCTTGCAACAGCATTCTTGGAGTATTCCACCAGACGATCAGGTGTTCTATGTGCGGAAACGATGGATACTTCGAATGGCACTTCCATCCTCTCTAGTAGTTCGCAAGCTGCCTTCATCTTTGGTAGATCTGAATCTGAGCCCATAATCACTCCAACTAGAGGGTATTGTCCACCTATTGTTTCTGAAAGAGTAGACGAAGATGCGCCGTGAAGTTGCGAGCTCGACTTGAACGTGTTTCGCAGTATTTCACTAGTTCGCTGGTACCAATCGAAGAGAGGATGAATGTTGGAATAATATCTCGTAGATGTCGGTAATGGGGAGGACGGAAGGGCAATCATCTCATCGGCATTCGGCCAAGACAGAATCTCCTCGAAGCAGTGTTGAACGGAGTCTCCAGTGACGTTTATGTGCGCAATCTTCCTCTGTTCCTTCCAAGGATGCTTATTGTAGAAGTAGACATTGGCACGCGCTGAAGCATTGGCAGGAGAGGCATTGAATGCGCCATTCATCAAATCCGAGACCTGTTGCACCTTTGCAGCCCCAGTTCCAGAACCTAGAATGTTGAGCATTACCACAGCTTTCGAGATGAGAGGAATATTGCAGATAGGGAGACCAAGTACGGCGCGAAGATGCATTTCAAATTGAGACACGCCAGTCGCAGCCAATGTGTAGTGGCCCGAGTTATGTGGTCTAGGCGCTACCTCATTGATCAAAATCTCACCATCTGTCTGATGAACGAACATCTCAACGCCAAAGATGCCAGCATCGTCGGTCGACTCAGAAAGCGCCTGTACAGCCCTCTTAGCGATTTCAATGGCCTTCTCCTCCACGTTTTTCGGTAGACGCGTAGGAGCTGCGATGATTCTAAGGATCGAATGGACGTGTAATGACTCAACAAGCGGGAAATGCGCGAAGGAAGCATCCCGCGATTTGACGACCATCACACTCACTTCTACTGCGTACGGTACCATACGTTCCACATACAGAGAATCTGCTGGCACTACCAACTCATTTGCATTGTGTGATGGCGGAATGAGCGCACGAATGGCGACCTCCAGATCGCTTTCTTGTGAGATCACGTAGTTTCCACGTCCATCGTAGGCATTGCATCTGCTCTTCAGAATCACAGGGTATACACCTCCCCACTCCTCTATGACAGCTTTGAGAGAGGCGACAGACGAAACGGGGCGGAAGGAAGGAGTAGGGAGACCAGATTCCAAAAACACCAGCTTCTGACGATATTTGTCCTTGATACGCTCTACTGTGTTGGGTTTAGGATAGATTTTGACGTGACTCTCGACGTCCTTGAGGGCTACGGTATTGATGTGCTCAATGTCGGTCGTAACAACATCGGGTTGACTTGGGATTCGAATTCACCAGGAAACGGGCCACATGAGCAACAGGTTGCAATAGAACACCGAGGAAACGTTAGAAAAGATGGTAAAGAATGAGAAAGCGGCCAAATACAAGGAGAGAAGAACAGTTTGAAGGCGAAAGGAAGGATGGAAAGTTCAAGGCGGCGCAAGAGCCATTCCAAGACAAAACAGACGATCAAACGTACCATTTATTCACGAAACTGAGAACATCATGGGCCTTGTTGAAGCTTCCGAGGACGAAGGTATCGTTTTGAGAGAGGACGTGGGAGGCGGAGCAGGAAGGGTTCGGATCCAAAACAGCGACTTTACAACCCATCCTATGGGCTGCTTCAATCATCATCGTAGCCAATTGACCACCACCAAGGATTCCAATCGTTTTCGGGACAATTGAGAACATTGACGCCATGACGTCTGTGCGCGTCACAGAGGAGAGAAATGCCAGGGTTGCCATTTCTCTCCTCTCTCTCTCCCTCCCCTCCCGTTTCTCTCCTCTCTCTCTCTCTCACAGAGCCTCCCCAGATTGCAGTTGGAGAAGTTGCTCCGCTTCCTTCACTCCTCTCCTTGCCTCCCTTCCTCTTTATGGCAATTTCCACTTGAATTGCATCTACATCGTGATACTCTACATGAAAATCTGGTTATAAGCTCTACCCTGCGCCCACGAACTGGAACCCCCTCTGAAGCTCGTGGCACGTGACGAGAATCGCGATTTGCTCCCCTTCAAACCCTCTCTTTGTCGGCAACACATCTCTAAAGCGCTAAGCTTCTCTGATGTGTACCTCTAAATTGAGGCATGGACGAATATGGACGGCAATCGAGACCTGTGGACGCATCAAACGGAACTCATCGTGTTCGTCTCGTGTTTGTCTCCCTACAGCACCTCGTTGTCGCTGAAAACTTCCTTGAT
>Ga0307375_10002181_pt1 | contig 20401 bp, 16 predicted proteins | sample TR1MG_FD_202531 | JGI IMG/M metagenome (GOLD analysis project Ga0307375, IMG submission 202531) | Soil microbial communities from Risofladan, Vaasa, Finland - TR-1 | ecosystem: Environmental > Terrestrial > Soil > Coastal area > Acid sulfate soil | place: Finland: Risofladan, Vaasa | collected...
CGTCTCGACGCCTTCGACGGTGCGCCGGCAATGGACCATCAATCGCCAACAGAAGCACATCGAGGAACTAGAGCAAACCTGCGGCGAGCAGAAGGACAGGCTCGCGGTGCTGGCAAAAGCGACGGGCGACGTCGCGCCAACGCCCCAGGAACAGCCGCAGTTTGTCGGCCTCAAGCAATTGATCGCGGGGGGATCGAACGATGACCAGCGCAGACCGTCGCCTCCTCCGTAGGCAGGTATCGCTCAAAGTGCCGCGTATGAGTGCCAGCGCACGGAGCGGGTGGGAATTTCACGGCATGATCTGATCGGGCATTCGTTTTCGCTCTCCCCCTCCTACGCGGATGCCTGCAAGCCTTGGCCCGGAGCGGCAAGCCCGTTCCGGGCATTCTTTTGCCCCATCGATCCTGAGCCAGGGACAGACGGCCTGAAATCCGGGGGGAGTGGTATCCTGACCAAGTGCGCCGACCAGGTGCCACCAGGTGCCGGGGAGGAGAGCATGGCGACCAGCAAGACCAAGAAGATCCAGCTCCCATCGCCAAGGACCGCGCTTAGCCCCGTCGCTTCGGCAGCTACTGTTTCGGGCGCCCGCTTTCCCATCGTCGGCCTGGGCGCTTCCGCCGGCGGTCTGGAGGCGTTCGAGCAGTTCTTCAGCCAGATGCCGCCCCACAGCGGGCAGGCCTTCGTGCTGGTGTCGCATCTCGATCCCGGTCACATCAGCATCCTCACCGAGATACTGCAGCGCTCCACGGCCATGCCGGTGCTGGAGGCGCAGGACCAGATGGTCGTGGCCCCCGACACGGTATATGTCATTCCGCCCAACCGCGACATGGCGATTTTCCGCGGCGCCCTGCAGCTCTCGGTACCCGAGGAGCCGCGCGGGCAGCGCATGCCCATCGACGCCTTCTTGCGTTCACTGGCCGAGGACCAGGGCGAACGCGCGGTCGGCATCATCCTCTCCGGCACCGGCACCGACGGCACCCTGGGGCTGCGTGCCATCCTCGGTGCCGGCGGCGTCACGCTGGTGCAGGAACCGGGCACGGCAAAATACGACGGCATGCCGTCGAGCGCCATCAAGGCCGGCTACGTCACCCAGATCCTGCCGGTGGAGAAGATGCCCGCAGCGCTGGTGGCCGGCGGGCGCAAGCACGTCGTACACCCGGATGCGCAGTTGCCCTCGACCTCGACTCCGGTGCCGGCGGGCGGCATGAACCGCTTGCTGTCGCTGCTGCGCACCGCCACCGGCCACGATTTTTCCCTTTACAAGAAGAGCACCATCGGCCGCCGCATAGAGCGGCGCATGGCGCAGCATGAACTCACCGACATAGAGGTCTACAGCCGCTACCTCAAGGAGCATCCCGTCGAGGCGCAGGCACTGGTCAAGGAGCTGCTGATCAACGTCACCAGTTTCTTCCGGGACCCGGAGGCCTTCGTCATGCTCAGGCAGGAGATCCTGCCGCAGCTTTTCGCCGACAAGCCAGAGGACTACGTGTTTCGCGTCTGGGTAGCCGGCTGCGCCACCGGCGAGGAAGCTTATTCCATCGCCATGCTTTTGCGCGAGTTCATGGACGAGACCCAGCGGGAATTCAAGGTCCAGATCTACGCCACCGACCTGGACGACGATGCGATCGCCGTTGCCCGCGCCGGTCTCTATCCGCCCAACGTCGCCGCCGACCTCTCGCCGGAACGGCTGCGGCGCTTCTTCGTCAAGGAAGATGCCGGCTACCGGATCAAGAAAGCGGTCCGCGAGATGGTGGTGTTCGCCATCCAGAACGTGCTCAAGGATCCGCCGTTCACCAAGCTCGACCTGGCCAGTTGCCGCAACCTGATGATCTACCTGGAGCCGGAACTGCAAGACCGCCTGATCCCCGCCTTCCACTATGCCCTGAAGCCGGGAGGAGTGCTGTTCCTGTCGCCTTCGGAGAGCATCGGCCGCCATCCGGAGCTGTTCACGCCCTTGAGCCGCAAGTGGAAGATCTACCGCGCCGTTCATTCGGCCACCGCCGCCCGCGCATTGATGGCCGGCGAATTCTCCTGGGCGACGGAAGCGGGGGCCAAGGGGCCGAAGGAGGCGGCGGTCAGGGTGAAGGAGAGCAACCTGGCCGAGATCACCCGGCGCGTGCTGCTGCAGACCTACGCGCCGGCGTCGGTGGTGGTCGATGCCAAGGGCAACATCCTCTATGTGCATGGCGAGACCGGCAAGTACCTGCGCCCTGCGCCCGGCCAGGCCAGCCTCAACGTGGTGGACATGGCGCGGGAGGGGCTGCAACAGGAGCTGCGCCCGGCCCTCTCCGCCGCCGCAAGCCATGGCGCTCCGACCCTGGGACGAAGGGTGTCGGTGAAGACCAACGGCGAATCCCAGGCCGTCAGCTTCAGCGTCCGGCCGCTGCCCGAGCCGGAGGCCAACCCGGGATTGCTGCTCCTGAGCTTCCAGGATCTGCCTCAAGAGGCGGCCAGCGCCAAGCGCGGCCGGCGTGCCGGATCGGCGGAGGTCGAACGCATCGGCGAACTTGAACGCGACCTGGCCGCCACGCGGGAAAACCTGCAAGCCAACATCGAGGAGCACCAGGCTTCCAGCGAGGAGCTCAAATCGACCAACGAAGAGCTGCAATCGACCAACGAGGAGATGGAAACCTCCAAGGAGGAACTGCAATCGGTGAATGAGGAACTGATCACCGTCAATTCCGAGCTGCAAGCCAAGATCGAGCAACTGGCCGGCATGCAGAGCGACATGAAGAACCTGCTGGACAGCATCAACATCGGCACCGTCTTCCTCGACCGGCAACTGAGCATCCGCCGCTTCACCCGCGAAGCGACGAAGCTCTATCGGCTGGTGGCCACCGACGTGGGCCGGTCCCTGGCCGACATCAAGTCGAACCTGGATGGCGACGCCCTGATCGGCCAAGCGCAGGCCGTGCTCGAATCCCTGCAGCCTTGCGAGCATGAGGTCACCGCCCAGGGCGGCGCCTGCTACCTGTTGCGCATTCAGCCCTACCGCACCCTGGACAACGTCATCGATGGGGTGGTGCTGACCTTCACCGACATCAGCAAGCGCGTCGCGGCGGAGACGGCGGAACAAGAGGCGCGGCACCTGGCCGAGAGCATCGTCGATACGGTACGCGAACCCCTGGTGGTGCTGGACGGTGACATGAAGGTCATTTCGGCCAGCCGCTCCTTTTACCGTTACTTCCGCACCGCGCCTGAAGATACCGTCGGCCGCAGCATCTACGATCTGGGCAACGGTCAATGGAACATTCCTGAGCTGCGCGAACTTCTGGAGACCATACTGCCGCGCGACCAAAGCTTCGAGGACTTGGTCATCGAGCGTGACTTCCCCCTCATCGGCCACAGCAAGATGTTGCTCAACGCCCGTCGTCTGGTCGGCGACGGCGGAGAAAAACCCTTGCTCCTGCTGACGATGGAGGTCGTGGCGCCGGCGTGAAGCGGCGCGCCTGCCGACAGGAAAGGATAGGCCCATGCGCAAGAAATCGTCCCCCACCCAGCCGCCGCAAGACGCAGCGGCGGGACTCGCCGCCGCCAGTCCGGCCGTGAGCCCGGCACGGTCCGCCGACGAGCTGCTGCATCAACTCCAGGTTCACCAGATCGAACTGGAGATGCAGAACGAGACCTTGCGTCAGGCCCAGTTGGCCCTCGAAGAATCCCGCGACCGCTACGTCGATCTCTACGAATTCGCGCCGGTCGGCTATCTCACCCTCACCGCTGCCGGCCTGATCGCCGAAGTCAATCTCACCGGCGCCGACTTGCTCAAAGAGGACCGCAGGAAGCTGCTGCAGCGGCGCTTCGCGCACTTTGTCGTGCCCGAGGAACGGACCAGTTGGCAGAAGCATTTTCTGCACGCGCTGCAGCAGGGCGGGAGACAGACCTGCGAACTGACGCTCCAGCGCAGCGACGGCACGCTGTTCGCAACCTGCCTGGATTGCCTGCGGACCGCGGCCCACGACGCTGCGCCGACGCTGCGCATCGCCCTGACCGACATCACCTTGCGCAAGCAATTCGAGCAGGCGCTGCAAGCCAATAACGTCGAACTGGAGAACGCCAAGGCGGTCGCGGAAAAGGCCAACCGGGCGAAGTCGGAATTTCTCTCCAGCATGAGCCATGAATTGCGCACGCCCTTGAATGCCGTGCTCGGCTTCGCGCAGTTGATGGCGGCCGAGACGCCGCCGCCCTCTCCGGCGCAGCAACAGTCGATCGACCAGATCGTGCAAGCCGGCTGGTATCTGCTGCGCCTGATCAACGAGATCCTCGATCTGGCGCTGATCGAATCGGGCAAGGTGACGATGGCGCAGGAGTCGATAGCGCTCACCGACGTGCTTCAGGATTGTCAGGCCATGATCGAACCGCAGGCCGGCAAGCACGGGATACAGATGATGTTTCCCCGGCCCGACAATCTCTTCCACGTCCGCGCCGACCGAACCCGGATCAAGCAGGTGATGGTCAATCTGCTGTCCAATGCCATCAAATACAATCAGGCTGGCGGCACGGTCGCGGTCGAATGCGCTTTGAGCGGCGAAGGCCGGGTGCGCATCAGCGTCAGGGATAGCGGCGCCGGCCTGGCGCCGGAACAGGTGGCGCAGCTGTTCCAGCCCTTCAATCGGCTTGGGCAGGAGACCCGTGGCGAGGAGGGCACCGGCATCGGCCTGGTCGTCACCAAGCAACTGGTCGAGTTGATGGGCGGTGTCGTCGGCGTCGATAGCAAGGTCGGGGTCGGCAGCGTGTTCTGGGTCGAGTTGCCCGCATCGGTCGCGCCGGATCTGGTGCCCGACGGCAGCGGCAAACTCGACGCGGATCAACCCGGTCAGGGGGCTGTGCAGCGGTCGTCTTCCCGACGCACGCTGCTCTATGTCGAGGACAATCCGGCCAACAGGATCCTGGTCGAACAACTGGTCGCGCGCAGACCCGACTTGAAACTGCTGACCGCCATCGATGGCCAGCAGGGCATCGAGTTGGCGCGCGCCTCTCAGCCGGACCTGATTCTGATGGACATCAATTTACCCGGCATCAGCGGCTTCGGCGCCCTGAAGATTCTGCGCGAAGATCCGACGACCGCCCTTATTCCGGTCATCGCGCTGTCGGCCAACGCCATGCAAAGCGACATCGATAAGGGCTTGAAGGCCGGGTTCTGCCATTACTTGACCAAGCCGATCAAGGTCGGCGAATTCATGGATGCGTTGGACCTGGCATTGCGTTATGCGCGGCTAATTCGTCAACCGACGTGATGTCGAGACGTTGTTCCAGAATCGCGCGCACGCCTCCTCAGTGACGCCTGAGTACCGCCTTGATCGTCTCGGCGGCATCGCCGAGGTTTCTTTCCGCCTTGCCCGAAAGCCTCTTCGCGGTGCCGCGCAGTTGCATTTCCCGATTGCCGATCAGCCTGCCGGCCTCCTCTTCCAGCCTGCCGGTGAATCCGCGCACCGCGCCCCTGACTTGCGCTCTGTTCATAGCGACGACTCCTGATTGGTTTATTTGATTGGGAAAGAGCGACACGGGCAGATCGGGTGCCGGATCTCCGCTCTCGAAGAAAACCCATGAATCGGAGCGCTCAGCGCGCGGGTGGCGCATCCGATGCGGGGACGATGACCACGGTATTGCCGCCGGTCTTGCCGCGCTCACCGCTTGCTCCCTTATCTCCCGTCGCCCCCGTGTCGCCCGTGGTTCCGGTGGCGCCGGTGGCACCGGGAGCGCCCATGGAGCCATCCGATCCTGTAGCGCCGGGGGCACCTGTAGCACCTGTGGCACCGGTATCGCCTGTTGGGCCTGCGGGACCTGGGACGGGTACGGTAACCACCGCCGCAGGCGTCACGTCGGCAGGTTTGTCGCACGCGCTCAATGCGATCGCCATCAGTGCTGCTGTGAGCACTATTGAATACTTCATGGGAATTCCTTTTAGTTGTTTGACGAAGGCCGCGGTCATGCACTGCGGCCACTCTGAATTGCCAGTAGACGATAAGCAATTCCCCCATCCGCTTCCGTTCGCTAGCGTACCCAGCCACGCGATGCCAGGTGGCTGAGCTCGCGTAACCCATACAGCTGTCCCGACCCGGTTCTTATGTGTGCTGGCGCACCGCATTTCCGGGAAGAATGCGCAACAATCCTGACGTACACGCCGGTTCTTTTCTCCCCCTTAAACGACTGGCGGGTCAGGCCCTCGGTCAAGTTCATTCCCGAGGGCTTTTTTTGCCTGCTGCCAGGGCAATCCAGCAAGTAGGCGCTCGTGAGATGCATCTTTGCTGCCATTCGGAGAGGGGCACGAAGCCGGTGTTTCGCTATGAGCGACATCGCACAGACGACGCCCTATGCCCCCTGCAATATGCCCATAGGCTGATACCGAATTGTTACCACCGAGAGAGAAAAAGACCATGATGAAAAATAAATATCTTCCGTTTGCGTTGCTGGCATTGAGCCCCGCTGTCTTCGCCGTGCCGCCTCCGAGCGCCGGCAGCCAGTTGCAGCAGATTCCGCCCGCCCCCATCCCGCAAAAGGCGGCGCCGAGGATTGCGGTCGAGCCAGGCAGCGCGCCGGCCACTGCAGCAGCCGACACCGAGAAAATCATGGTCAAGGATTTGAAAGTGACCGGCGCGCAGGCGTATTCCGAAGCCTTGCTGCTCGCGGTCGCAGGGTTCAAGCCAGGAAGTGAATTGACCCTCTCCGACCTGCGCGGCATGGCGGCGAGAATCGCGGATTTTTATCACCGCAACGGCTACTTCATTGCCCAAGCCTATCTGCCGGCGCAGGACATCAAAGCCGGCGTCGTCACCATCGCGGTGATCGAGGGTCGATACGGCAAGGTCGTGCTGCGCAATCGAACGAACCTCTCCGACGGCCTGGCAACCGGTCTTCTGGGCGGCCTGAATCCCGGCGACCCGATCACCTCCGCGCCGCTGGAGAGTCGTCTGCTGCTGCTCTCCGATCTTCCCGGCGTGAAGGTCAAATCGACCCTGGTTCCGGGGGCCGCCGCGGGCGCATCCGACCTGATCGTCGACGTCACGCCGGGCCGGCGCGTCACCGGCGAGGTCGATGCCGACAACGCCGGCAACCGTTACACCGGCGAGTACCGCCTGGGGGCGACGGTCAACCTCAATGACCTGGCAGGACAAGGCGACGTCGCCTCGCTGCGCGCCCTGACATCCGGCTCCGGGCTCAACTACGCCCGCGCTTCCTACCAGATGCAATTGGGCCGGGCGACGGCCGGGGTTGCCTACAGCGAGCTGGATTACAAGCTGGGCCGCGAGTTCGAGAGCCTGGGAGCTCACGGCACGGCGAAGATCGCCACCGTCTATGGCAGCTACCCCCTGATCCGATCGCGCAACAACAACCTTTATGCCGGGCTCGCCTACGACGACAGACGCTTCCAGGACAAGGTGGATTCGACCTCTTCGGTCACCGACAGGCAGGCGCACGTACTGATGGCCAGCCTGTACGGCGACCATCGCGACAATCTCGGCGGCGGCGGGCTGAGCAGTTACTCGCTGATCTGGTCGACCGGCGGGCTCGACATCGAGACACCGGCCGTTCGGGCTTTCGATGCCGCGACGGCGCAAAGCGACGGCCACTACAACAAGCTCGGATTCAGCGCCATGCGACTGCAACACGTGACCGACTCCGTCGCGCTCTATGCCGCGATCAATGGGCAGCTCGCCTCAAAGAACCTGGACGTTTCGGAACAAATGGAACTGGGCGGCATGTATGGCGTGCGCGCCTATCCGGAGGGCGAGGCTTATGGCGACCAGGGCTATGTCCTGAATCTTGAAGCCAGGTATCAACTGCCGAAGTTTTCCGAGCGCATGCCCGGGCAACTGCAGTTGGTCGGTTTCGTCGATACCGGCACCGTCACCGTTAACAAGAACCCCTGGTCGGCCGGACCGAACAACAGAACCCTGAGCGGCGCAGGCGTGGGAATCAACTGGAGCGACACCAACGACTTCATGGTGCGGACTTACTACGCCTGGAAGCTGGGCAATGCGGTGGCCACCTCGGCACCCGACAAGTCGGGCCGATTCTGGATACAGGCCGTGAAATATTTTTGAGCATGGTGGTCGGATACGACTGCTGGCTTCACCCGAAATTTAAGCAGCTAAGAATAGTGGAGTGACCCAATGAACCGCATCTACCGATCGATCTGGAACGACAAGACCGGCACTTTTGTCGCCGCATCCGAAAATGTCAAAGGCGCTGGCAAGCGCTCCTCGTCCGGCACCAGCCCGGCATCGGGGAGCGTGCGCTTCATGCTGAAGGGGCTGGTGGTCTCCTTGATGCTGGCCTTCGGCGGGCAGGTCTACGCCCTGCCGACAGGCGGCGTGGTTTCGGCGGGCAGCGCTGGTATCGCCGGCGGCACAGGCGCGATGACCGTCAATCAGGCTAGTCAGAATGTGGCGATCAACTGGCAGGGCTTCAGTATCGGCTCGGGCGAAGCGGTCCGCTTCGTGCAGCCCAACAGCAGTTCGGTTGCCTTGAACCGGGTGCTGGGTTCGGATCCTTCGAGCATCCTGGGTAGCCTGTCGGCCAACGGCAAGGTGTTCCTGGTGAATCCCAACGGCATCCTGTTCGGCCAGGACGCGGCGGTCAATGTCGGCGGCTTGGTTGCTTCCACCTTGAACATCCGCGACCGCGACTTCATGGCCGGCAACTATGAATTTTCCGGCGCCGGTAAGGGCACGGTCGAAAACCAGGGAGCGATCAACGCCGACGGCGGCTATGTCGCCCTGCTCGGCGCCAAGGTCAGCAACCAAGGCGTGATCTCGGCCAGGCTCGGCACGGTCGCACTCGTCGCCGGCCAGGCCGTCACCCTCGATCTGGCCGGCGACGGCTTGCTCAATGTCGCGGTGAGTCAGGGCGCGGTCAATGCGTTGGTCGACAACGGCGGTCTGATCCGGACCGACGGCGGACAAGTGCTGCTCACCGCGCAGGCAGCGGGAAACCTGCTGCAAAGCGCGGTGAACAACACCGGCGTGATCCAGGCGCAGACGCTGCAAAACCACAACGGCACGATCAAGCTGCTGGGCGACATGCAGAGCGGCACCGTCAATGTGGGCGGCAAGCTCGACGCCTCCGCGCCCAATGGCGGCAATGGCGGCTTCATCGAAACCTCGGCAGCGCACGTCAAGGTCGCCGACGAGGCCATCGTCACCACGCACCCCGCACAAGGCAGCAGCGGCACCTGGCTGATCGATCCGACCGACTTCACCATCGCCACGACCGGTGGCGACATGACCGGCACGGCACTCAGCAACAGCCTGGCGGGAGGGGCCGTCACCATCCTGAGCAGCACGGGAGCTTCCGGCACCAAGGGCGACATCAACGTCAATGCCCCGGTGAGTTGGAGCGCGAACATGCTCACGCTGACCGCCACACACGACATCAACATCAATGCCGCGATGACCGCGAGCGGTGCCGCCTCCCTGGCGCTGAATCCGGGCGGGGCAGGAATGGTCGTGACCGGCCGGGACTCCCTCGGCAATTTCATCGGTCACGTCGATTTCAGCGGCGCGGGCACGCTCGCCATCGGCGGGACCAGCTACACGATCATCAATAGTCTGGGTGCGCCTGGCAGCGTCACCGGCGCCGATTTGCAGGGCATCAACGGCAGCGCCGGCAACCTGGCCGGGCATTACGCGCTGGGAAAGAACATCGATGCGACGGCTACCGGCACTGCGCCATGGGGCGCAGGCTTCCTGCCGATCGGGGTATTCACCGGCACGTTCGACGGCCTGGGCCATACCATCACCGGTCTCACCATCAATCGGAGTGGCACGGCCGATGTGGGCCTGTTCGGGAACGTCGCTCCCGGTACCTCGACGCTGCGCAACGTCGCGCTGGTCGGCGGCAGCGTCACTGGTGCAGCCGGCACCGGCGGGCTGATCGGCAACAGCGGCGCCGGCGTCTCGGTCAACAACGTCTCCAATACCGGCAGCGTGAGCGGCGCTGCCGGCAGCGGCGGGCTGATCGGGAGCAACGGCGCCGGCAACGCGATTGGCGACAGTTACGCCACAGGTAGCGTCAGCGGCGCTGCCGGTACCGGCGGGCTGGTGGGCAGCAACGGTGCGGGCAGCCTGGTCAGCAACAGCTACGCCATCGGCAACGTGACCGGCGCTGCCGGCGCCGCCGGCGTCGGCGGACTGTTGGGGAGCAACGGAGATCTCAGCACGGTCAGCAAGAGCTACGCCGCGGGCAGCGTGACCATGTCCGGCGCGGGCGGTGCCAGCGTCGGCGGGCTGGTGGGATCCAACACCACAGCCGCGGTCAATGACAGCTATGCGACGGGCAACATAGTCGGCAACAACGCTGCCGACGTAGGCGGACTGATCGGGAGCAACACCTCGGGCGCGGTCCACAACACCTATGCGGTGGGCGGCGTGAGCGGCAGCGGTGCCGGCGTCGGCGCTCTGGTGGGGAGCAGCAATGCAGGCACGGTCACCGACAGCTACTGGAACAGCGATACATCGATCACGCAACTGACAGCGGGCGGCGGCATCGGCATGACCACCGCCAACATGAAGAAGCAACTCGACTTTACCTCGGCAACCGCAGCCAACAACCCCGACGCCCCGACCTGGGACTTCGCCAACACCTGGGTGATGTATGAAGGCGTAACCTACCCGCTGCTGCGGCCGTTCATGAGGCCGCTCACGGTGACCGCGAACAGCGCCAGCGCCACGTACAACGGTGTCGCGCAAACCGGCGGCGGCGTGAGCTATTCCAGCACGCCCAACGCAAACCTGCTGGGCACGGTGAGCATGAGCGGCGGCGGCACTTCGGTGGGCCGTTACGCCATCACCCCAAGCGGTCTGTATTCCAATCAGCAAGGCTACATCATCGACTACGTCAACGGCACGATGAGCATCAACCCCGCCAGCCTGACCGTCACGGCGGCCAATGTCTCGAAGCCCTATGGTCAAACGACGACGCCGACGGCCTTTACCGCAGCCGGTTTGGTCGGCGGCGACACCATCGGCCTCGTCACCGAGAGCAGTGCCGGCACGGCGGCGACCGCCAGCGTCGCGGGCAGCCCGTATGCGATCACGCCCAGCGCCGCCACCGGCGGCAGCTTCATCCCGGCCAACTACAGCATCGGCTACGTCGATGGCGCGCTGACGGTGGTCCCGATCGCACTGACGGTGACGGCGTCCAACGTGACCAAGAACTACGGCCAGACCTCGACACTGGGCGCCTTCACCGCGGCCGGCCTGGCGAACGGCGACACCGTCGGCGGCGTCACCGAGACCAGCCCCGGTGCGGCTGCGACCGCCAGCGTCGCGGGCGGTCCCTATGCGATCACGCCCAGCGCCGCCACCGGCGGCAGCTTCGTCCCAAGCAACTACACCATCGGCTACGTCGATGGCGCGCTGGCGGTGATCCCTGGTGCGCTGACGGTGACCGCCTCCGACGTCACCAAGATCTACGGCCAGACGCCGACCTTGAACGCCTTCACGGCGGCCGGCCTGGTCAATGGCGATACCGTCGGCCTCGTCACCGAGACCAGCCCCGGCCAGCCGGCGACCGCCGGCGTCGCGGGCAGCCCGTATGCGATCACGCCCAGCGGCGCCACCGGCAGCTTCGTGCCGGCCAACTACACCATCGCCTACGTCAACGGCGTGCTGACCGTGATGCCGACCCCCCTGACAATCGCGTCGCCGGACGTCACGATGACCTACGGCCAGTCGCCGGTACTGAGCACCTTCACCCCGACCGGCCTGTTGAATGGTGACACCGTCGGCAGCATCACCGGGACCAGCCCGGGCACGCTGGTGGGCGCAAGTTCGGCGGGTGGTTCGTATGCGATCACGCCCAGCAGCGCCACCGGCGGCAGCTTCGTGCCAGCGAACTACGCCACCAGCTATGTCAACGGCGTACTCACCGTGACGCCGGCCATAGTCCCAAGCGAAACGATCCCCGTGATGGCACCCGGGGCGCCGCCAGCGATGGCCTGGATGCCGGGCATAGTGCTGGCCGGGATGCCCCCCGAGCTGCTGACCGTCGCATCCGCTGCGCCGGTCGAAGCGCCGGCAGTCGTTCAGGAGCAGCCCACGCCGTCTGTAGAGCAGCCAACGCCGATCGTGGCGCCGGTCGAGACGCCGCCGAAGCCCTACGTGGCGCCCCGACGCCCGCGCAAACAGGATCTCAACTGAGAATGCCTGGTCCGTGGCCAAAAGCGTTTGGCTTGCCCTGCTGGCCGCCTGCTTAAGCCCGCAGCAGGCCTTCGCGGCGGCGGATCTTGCCCAACTGTCCAACTCGACCCCGGCTGCGCATCGGCAGGCGGGACCTTCCACCGCCGGGTCGGACTCAGTAGCGGTACAAGCTGCAAAACGGCCGGACTTCGAGCGCGCGAGTGCATCCCAGGACGCCCGGAACCTGGCAGACTGGGTCCTCGCATCCGGCGATAATCATGGCATGCCGTTCGTGATCGTCGACAAGAAAAGCGCCAAGGTGTTCGTATTCAATCCGGACGGCCGGCTGCGCGGCGCCTCCCCCGCGTTGCTCGGCCTGACCCCGGGCGACGATGTCGTTCCCGGCATCGGCAACCGCAAGCTGTCGACCATCCGTCCCGAGGAGCGCATCACGCCGGCGGGCCGTTTCGTGGCAGATCTCGGCCACGAACTGCACGGCGAGGAAATTCTCTGGGTGGACTACGACGACTCCATCGCCATGCATCGGGTGATCACGACCAACCCCAAGGAGCGCCGTGCGCAGCGTCTGGCCACACCGACGCCGAGCGACAACCGCATTTCCTATGGCTGCATCAACGTGCCGGCGAGATTCTATGATCGCGTGGTGAGTCCGGCATTTACCGGGACGAGCGGCATCGTCTATGTGTTGCCGGAAATCCTGTCGCCGCGGAGGGTCTTCGCTGCGTATGGCGCCTATGAGCGAATGCGCGCGCAGGTCGCAAGCGCGGACAAAGGCGCTGGTCGCTGATCGTGCATTGCGTGTGCGGTGGGACGACGCCCGAGACGATGCGTCTCGGGCAAGACCGACATTTACATCCGTGGCTCGCCGCGCTGGTTGACGGTCACCGTCGCTCCGGGCGGAGCGCTCATCTGCAGGCGATGCTCCCGGCCGCGGAATTCGTAGCTGACATCCCAGTAGTCCGGCCGGGCGTGGTTGGGTACGTCGGCGCAACGCCGGACATCCTCGGTCTGCTGTCCGCCGCCGTCGCGACCGACATTGGCGCCCACCGCGGCACCCGCGACAGCGCCGCCGACGGTGGCGATATCGTTACCGCGTCCGTTGCCGACCTGATGGCCGAGTATGCCGCCTATGACCGCGCCGGCAATCGCCCCGGGAACATTGGCGTCGCTTCGCTCCTGAACAACCTGCTGGCGCTCGATCCAGCAGCGCTGCTCGGGCGGACCGACCACGGCGCGGACGGAAGTGACATTTGCCTGGAACAGCCGCTCATGGCCGTGCCGCTGGTACTCGGAGACGGCAGGCGCATAGCGATCATCGTCGATGCGCGTCTCCCGGTCCAGCATTCGCGCCGATGATATGCGGTCGTTCAAGCCCATCCGGCCCAGGGACGGATAATTGCCCGGGCGCAGGACGACGCACCGACCGCCGAAGCGGACGTCTTCGCAGACCTCCCAGCGATCGCGCACCACCACGGCCGACGAAGCCCGGTCATTGAAGCCATAGCGCTTGAAGTTGCCGATCGCCTGCTCTTCGGTGAAAGACCGGCCGGCAAAGCCTTCATGCTCATAAAAGGTGATCTGTGCGCTCGCTTGCGCGGCGACAGCCAGCCCGGCCACCGCCAACGTGGCTTTCCATAAGCTACTCATTGATGTCTCCTGTAAAAGCCATCTCAGGCAAGACGCCCGGGATGGAACCGGATCGAAGCCCTGGCCAGCTCACCAGGGCTCGCCCCGGGGACGGCTTAGTTAGGAGGCGGCACAATCACGACGGTGCCGCCGGTCGTGGCCCCTTTTGCGCCCGTGTTGCCCTTTGCACCTCGGGTGCCGGTGGCACCGGTATCGCCCGTTGCGCCGGTGTCTCCGGTGGCACCGGTGTATCCGGTCGCGCCGGTATCGCCAGTGGCACCGGTGCCTCCCGTTGCGCCGGTGTATCCGGTGTTGCCGGTGTTGCCGGTGGCGCCGGTATTTCCGGTGGCGCCGGTGTATCCGGTCGCCCCGGTATCACCGGTCGCGCCCTGCGGTCCGGGCGGACCTGCGGGAAGCGTGAAGCAACCACCCAACGCGAGTGTGGCCAATCCCGTGACCAACAGTTTTGAATACTTCATGATGAACTCCTTAATTTGGCTTGAGAGAAAGCTGCCCCGTTCTTGATGGCAGCCGCACAGATTTGATCTGGCTAATCATCAGCGGCGGCGGATCAGACCATCGCTGCTACAGCAACCGCAGCCGGCTGACCGAACTGGTCCGAACGTATATCCGGGTGGCGCGTCACGATTGCCGATGAGACTACGCGAACCGCCCGCGCGCATCGGTTCGCTGGCGCGCATAGCGTGGATTGTCTGCGGGATTTCGACTCGTCCGGGAAAGGGCCGGAAGCCCGAAGCCCAAGGTCATGACGATCTCAGCGCGGTGACTTCGCCGAGGCAACTCAACAGCGCTTCAAGTCCCACTGGCTTGTAGAGCAGCGCGATACCCCGGCCGGCCATGCTGCGGATCACTATCGGCTCCGTATCGCCGGTAATGAGGACCGCCGGCAGATCAGCGCCGAAGACTTCTCTCGCCGCAGCAATCACATCGAAGCCGGTCTCGCCTGCGGCAAGACGGTAATCCGAGATGACGATATCCGGGATTCGCTGGGCCAGGCTTTCGAGCAGCGCGCTGCCGGTGCCAGCCGCGATCACTTCATGGCCGGCACCTTCCAGGGCGAGGACCAGTGCGTCGAGCGCCAGGGCATTGTCCTCGACCAGGCCGATCCTGAGGCTTCTCGCGACAGGCTGGATAGTCGGCAGAGCTCCTGATTCGACCCGACGCCCCGGCGGCAATTCAACGGCGAACATGGAGCCGCGGCCCGGTCGAGAGTGCACGCGAATCTGCAAGTCCAGCAACGCGGCGGTTTTTGCCACGATGGACAGGCCCAAGCCGCTGCCCCGGTTGCGTGCGCCATCGCCGAGTTGTCTGAACTCTTCAAAAATCAGGCCAATCGCGTCCTCGGGAAACCCCAAGCCCGTATCCCAGACCTCCACCCAGCGCCTCCCCCGATGGCGCCGGCACGCAAGCAGCACGCCGCCCTTCTCCGTGTAGCGGATGGCGTTGGCGACGAGGTTGCCCAGTATCCGTTGAAATAGCACGATGTCGGTTCGCGCCACCGCACCGGCATAATGCACATGAAGGCTCAACGCCTTCAAGTCGGCCTCTGCAGAATGAACGGCAGCGACGCTGGCGAGCACGTCATCGACGTCGAAATCGCTCAGTTTCGGAACCACCACACCGGCATCGAGCTTGCTCACATCCAGAAGGTCGGTGAGCATCCCATTCAGACTGGAAACGCATTCCTGAATCTTGACCGCCAGCCCGGCCTTGTCCGACGCGTTGCAGTTTTTCAGCAGACCGACATAAAGCGAAAGCGCCAACAGGGGCTGGCGCAAGTCATGGCTTGCGGCGGCAAGAAAGCGCGACTTGTCGTTGTTGGCTTTTTCGGCTTCGGTCTTGGCGATGAGCAGTTCGACTTCAGCGCGTCTTCGGCCGGTGATGTCGGTCAATGCAATGCGTAGTATCGGTGCCCCGCCGCTGGTCGCGGTGCGCAGGAAATCCAGGTGGGTTGCGAACACCGTGCCATCGCTGCGCTTGAGGCTCAGTTCACAGGTCTGCTTCTCGCCATGCGCTAACGCGTACAGAAAGTGTCTCTGCCAGTTTTCCATTTCCTCGGGCAGCACAAAACGCGCGAACCGACGTTGCAGCAAGTTCCTGCGGTCCTCGCCCAGCATCTCGGCGCCGGTGAGATTGACTTCGGCGATCAGGCCGGCATCGGTGAGGGTGAGATAGCCGACCGGTGCGAATTCGTAGAGATCGACATAGCGGTCACGGGATTCTTCCAGCGCGATCTGGGACAGGCGCAGGTTTTCATTTTGCACCTCCAGTTCGACCTGGTGCACCTGGAGTTCGTGCAGGAGTTCGGTAGCCGACCGGACCGATTCCTCATCCGGATCAATGGGCATGCGACGCCGGCTAGGCCAATCCTTATCCATCTGGCGCAGCCCGTCACCGACTACTTGGCGTGCTGCCACAACTGTTGTACCTCGGGCGGCAGCTCGTCCATGTGTTTCAGGAAAAGTGCAAGCGTCCAGATCTGTTGGTCGCTGAGGATGTGCCCGAACGAAGGCATGCCCGTCAAACGAATACCGTGTTTGATCTTCCAGAACGAAAAACCTTCCGGGTCGTCCTCAACCCCGTCGGTCGCCAATTGCGGTGGCTTCGGGTAAAGTCCTTTCGCTATCTGCGCTGGCGCCGCCCCCTTCGCGGAACCGTGGCAAGCCGCACAGTGGCGCGCGAAAAGGGGAACTCCAAGAGCGAGGTTAATCTCGGTCGGCGCCACCGGATTCTTGGCCTTTGGAGCGTCGCGACGCAATGTCGCATCTAGCGAAGTATGTGCCAGCCAGAGTTCCAGACGACCGGGATTCGCATCGGCATTCGCCGGAACAAGGCCGCTTTGCACCAGCGCGTAAGTGCCGATCAGGGCAAGGGCGAGCGTCAATGCGACGCCCAGAACCACACCTTTAAACATCATACCTCCTCATTCTGAGGCAACAACTCCCGAACATGAGACGCGATGATTTCATCGCAGTGAATTGCTGCACGGATTCACGCGCCCTTTCGATCGTATTGCAAGGATCCTAGGTACCCGGACATGCGTCGCTGATTTGCCTTCTGTTCATGACGGAGACCCGGTATGTCCGACTAGCCCAGATTTGAGCGGGTATGCTCGATGTCCAGACCGCCACGGTTTCCCCACCGGAGCCGATCGGCTTCAGAGGAGAGACGCGGTGCTGCAACTGCTGCCACGAGCCTGATCGCACGCAAGCCGGACGAGGGCCGGGTCTGCAGTTGCGACGGCAGCATCTTGACCTCGTAGCTCCGGGTTCGGCTCAAGGCGACGCTCTGGTTCTTGACAAGATCGCGGCACAGCAGCTTGATGCGATCGATTATTAACAGCCTTATGGTCATATCTTTCTCCTTGTGGCTCTGGTCTAAGACCGAGCTATCGGCGTAACAAAGTTGTCCGGCCGATGCGCAGATTGGACTCAAGTTTGTGGCCGATCTGTGCGGGAGCGCACCGATCGTAGAATCTTGGTAATACTCCGAGCGAGAGCGCACGCTAATGCGGCACCAGTTGTCATGACCGGCATAATCGATTGAGTGCAACGGTAGGTTCGTTACCGTACAGACCCGCGGCGGGCTTGCGTTCAGTCTCGAGTTTCCGCAGGGAGACCCTGTCAATTTCGATGAAGGAGTTCGTGATGAACAAGGATCAAGTCAAAGGCGTTGCAAAAGACGTCGCCGGTAAGGTGCAGGAAAAGGCCGGAAAGCTGGTCGGCAACAAGGAGCAGCAAGTCAAGGGTCTCGGCAAGCAAATAGCCGGAGCCGCCCAGAAAAGCTATGGTGATGCGAAGGAAATAGTCAAGGATGCAAACAAGCGTTCTTGAAGCGTTGGCGTGACACGCCACGGGCACGGCGCTAAGCCGCTGCGTCGAAGGCCACGTCCTGGTCAGCGCGCAGTGCTGCGGTGCTGCGGCGCCCGTAGAGCAAGCGGAATGAGATTGCCACCGCCGTAACGGCCTGGATTTTCCAGCGTCGGCTCGGTCGCGGTGCTAAGAGGAGAGCATTATGATGGATTACCCAGGTGGATGGATGAGTGGCTGGTCGAATGGCTTGATGGGCGGAGGGATGTGGTTCTGGATGGCGATCGTCGTAGGGGTGGCGGTCTTGCTGGCCCTCGTGATCAACAATCAGACCGGGAAATAATCCGGTGCTCGATCCAGGAAGCGTTGATCAGCCATGATCAAGCCGGACCTCGGAGCGGCGTCGACAATCCCGGCCAGGACCTGCCCGGGATGCTCCGGCGATCTTGCTGGGCTTTGCCTAGGCAGCGCGCAGCTCGCCGTCGAGGTGACGCAGGGCCGTGCGCAATCCTTCCTCGATGACCGGATGATAGAACGGCATCTCGAGCATCTGCGCGACGGTCATTTTGTTCTGCAGCGCCCAAGCCAGCAGATGCGCCAGATGCTCGGCGGCGGGAGCCAGCATCTCCGCACCCAGGAAGCGGCCGGTGGCGGGGTCGCCATAGACATTCAGCAGGCCTTTGTTCCTGAGCAGGATGCGCGCACGGCCCTGCTCTTCGAAGCTCGCCTGCCCGGTGGTGAAGCTGCCGGGTTTTAGCGACCGGAATCCGCCTCCCACGATGCCGATCTGGGGATCGGTGAACACGATGCCGAGGGGCGCGCGACGCAGGCCGGGATTCACCGGTCTTCCCAGCGCGAGCGCTGCGGCATTGCCGCCGGCGATACGCCCCTCGTCGGCCGCCTCGTGCAGGAGCGGGATGAAGTCGCTGGCGTCGCCGGCGATGAAAATCGGGCTTGCCCCGTCCGCGCCAGCGGCACGGGTGGTCGCCGGATCGGACGACGGCACGCCTTTGGCGTCGAGCGCGAGCGAGGTCTGGTCGAGGCCAATGCCCGTGACATTGGGCGTGCGGCCGGTGGCAGCCAGGACGTAATCGAAATACTCGGCCCTTTCGGAGCCGTTTGACCAGGTGCGCCGGATCGCGACGCGCTTGCCCTTACGCTCGATGGCGACGATGCGCGCGTCGGGCGCAAGCATGAATTCCTTGCCGAAGGTTGCGACGGCGTAAGCGAGTATCTCCGGGTCGCCGATGGGGCCGACGCCGCCGCCGCGACCGAGCACGGCAACACGAACACCCAGGCGATGCAGCGCCTGGCCCAGCTCCAGGCCGATAATTCCCGGCCCGATCACCGCCACGGCCTTGGGCAGATCGCGCCAGTCGAACACGTCCTCGTTGGTGATCAGACGGTCGCCCAGAGCCCCGAGCGAATCTGGGTGGGTGGCGCGCGAGCCGGTCGCGATGACGACGCTCCTGGCCGCGACCCGGGTGTGGTCATCGACCGCAAGCCTACGGTCGTCCACGAAACGCGCATGGCCACGGATCCGGTCGGCGGCGGGAATGGCTTGCACGTCACGCAGCACAAAACCGACGAAACGGTCGCGCTCGCGCCTGACTCGGTCCATGACCGCGCCGCCGTCGATGCGCATCAGGCCATCGACATGGATGCCGAAGCCCGGCGCGCTCCCGACCGCGTGGGCCGCCTCCGCGGCGGCGATGAGGAGCTTGCTCGGCATGCAGCCGACGCGCGCGCAGGTGGTGCCGTAGTCGCCGCCCTCGATAAGCGCGGCGCTCGCCCCGGCGGCTTTGGCCGCGCGGTACGCGGCGAGGCCAGCCGTGCCCGCACCGATGACCGCAACATCGACTTCGATGGCTTTCATGTCTGTCCCGGTTTAGGACGCTATTTCCGGCGGCTTCGGCAAGTCGAAATACGCTTCCAGCTCGTCCGCGTTGCCGATCAACTTGCCGCCGATGAAGACTTGCGGCCAGGTACCGCGGCCGGAGACCGCGCGCAGCGTGCTCGAGGTGATGTGCTTGCCGAGGCTGATTTCGCTGTAGCGATACCCCTTGGCATCGAGCAACGCCTTGGCGCGCGCGCAATGCGGGCAGCCGGGCTTGGCGAAGATCACCACGGGCTCTGGCGCGACAGCCCTCGGGTTGATGTACTTGAGCATGGTGTCGGCATCAGAGACTTCAAGCGGATCGCCGTCCGACTCCGGCTCGATGAACATCTTCTCGATCACGCCGTTCTTGACCAGCATAGAATAGCGCCAGGAGCGCTTGCCGAAGCCGAGCTTGGATTTGTCCACCAGCAGGCCCATGCCGGCGGTGAATTCGCCGTTTCCGTCGGGAAGCAAAACGATGTCCTCGGCTTCTTGAGCCTGCTTCCATTCGTTCATGACGAAGCCGTCATTTACCGACAGGCAGACGATCTGATCGACGCCGTTTTCCCTGAACACGCGGGCGAGCTCGTTATAGCGCGGCAGGTGGGTGCTCGAGCAGGTCGGCGTATAGGCGCCGGGCAGGGAAAACACCACGACGGTCTGGTCCGTGAAAATGTCATCGCTGGTCACGTCCTTCCACTGGTCATTGGCGCGGGTCTTGAATGTCACCTCGGGTACGGATTTTCCTTCGAGGCTCTTGGCGCTGGGCAGCATGGTCTTTCCTTTGGGAGTGGCTGGAACTCGTTCGAAGATAAACGTTTGCCGCGGCGGGGTCTGTGCGCCAGCGCACGAGGCGTTGCCCGTCGACGGCGATAGCGCGGAAGCTACGGGTTGAGCATGGGCCGAGTAATTTTGCTAACGGGCAC
>Ga0307375_10002183_pt1 | contig 20381 bp, 17 predicted proteins | sample TR1MG_FD_202531 | JGI IMG/M metagenome (GOLD analysis project Ga0307375, IMG submission 202531) | Soil microbial communities from Risofladan, Vaasa, Finland - TR-1 | ecosystem: Environmental > Terrestrial > Soil > Coastal area > Acid sulfate soil | place: Finland: Risofladan, Vaasa | collected...
TGAGCGCTGGCGCACCCTGGTTCGTCGCGACCTTTCTCGGTTTGGTCACCGGCGTGTTCGGCGGCGTGCTGCGCGACATCCTGTGCAACGAGGTCCCGCTGGTGTTCGCCGGCGAGCTTTACGCGACCGCATCCTGGGCTGGGGCGGTGGTGTTTATCGCGCTGTTGCATTCCGGAATCACGGGGCCGATCGCAAGCCTGCTCGCCATGGCGGCAATCTTCCTGACGAGAATCGCGGCAATCCACTGGCGTTTGACCTTGCCCAGCTTTGCCGCGAAAGCCTGAATCAGCTCATATTGCAGTCAGAGCTCAGTACGTTTCGACGTGATAGCGGCTCGCCGCCTTGAGTGCGGGCAGCAATGACCTAGCTGGGAGGAACGTATTATGTCGCGATCGCTGGCTAACATGTTTTGACTAGAGGACTGACCATGTTCGGCGACTATAACGACGGCTATTGCCCGCAGTGCGCGCTGCAGGATCAGGAGATCGAAATGGTATTGAATCGCAGGGACCACTGGGAATGTCCCGCTTGCCACCTTCAGGCGGTCGGTGGGGGTGGCAGATTCATGATTTTTCGACAGCGCGGCTCCGGACAATTCAAAAGCGAGCGGATTGGTGCAACCGAACATATCGTCGGTGCGTATGTATGCGCGCAAAGCGCAGAGGATCCGCTAGCGTCCGATAGCAAGTACATGGACGAGGCCGCATTTCGCGCGTTCCTGGAGCATGAGGTACGCTAAACCGACGAATGAGGTGACCAACATGACGCCGTCAATGGCAATTCTTGGACCCACCTTTGAGCAAGAGGGATAGAGCATTGGCGCATTTAGTTTTACTCGGCGATTCGATATTCGACAATGCCGCCTATACGCGAGGTGGACCGGATGTTGTGTCACAGGTCCGAAAGGCGCTCCCACCCGGATGGACCGCCTCGTTGCTGGCCGTTGACGGCGCAACCACCGCGGATGTCTTGAATCAGGTGCAACGCCTTCCCGTGGGTGCCACACATCTGGTGCTCAGCGCTGGAGGAAACGATGCTTTGATGCAGGAATCCGTGCTGGATACGCGGGCATCGTCCATCGCACAGGCTCTCGACTACCTGGCAGAGGTGGCTCTCGGGTTCGAGAGAAACTACCGTTCCGCCGTGAAGGCGTGCCTGCGCCCGGGTCTTCCACTGACTGTGTGCACCATCTACAACGGGTGCATGCCCGATCCGCAATATCAGCGCGTCATAACGACGGCCCTCGCGGTGTTTAATGACGCGATCTTGCGGGTGGCGATAGAACACGCACTTCCCGTAATTGATTTGCGCGCAATCTGCATGAATCCTGAAGACTATGCGAACCCCATCGAGCCTTCCTCGGTGGGGGGCGAGAAGATTGCGCGAGTCATCGCAGAATTCGTTTCAGGATCGAAATCGTATTCCTGGGCAACGCGAATCGTCATCGGCTAATCGGGTGATTCGCCATCGGGCTCCGGATCGCCAGCGCTGGCGGTCGGAATAGACCCGCTTGTGCTTGCTGCCTTGACGTAAGCGCAATGCTTACAATCCGTTGCTGCGACGGGCGCCAGCGTGCTTGCGAGGCAGTCTTTCACCGCTAGCAGCGTGGGTTCTACCCAGGCGTCGCTGCCGTCGTAGGGGATGAGTTTCGTGCGAAAGTGCAGGACGTCATCGAATGCGGAGTTGTCTTTGATACCGTTGGCATAAACAAACCATGCCCGGTTTGAAACCCGCAGGCCATTCTGCCGCAGCAGCCACTGGTAGAACTCCACCTGGCGCTTGTATCCGATCTGCCAATCATCATCGAGGGATACATCCGCCGCCTTGCTCGTCGCCTTGTAGTCCACGACATAATGCAGCCCGTCTGCGTCCACCCAGAGATCGTCGATGGCGCCGTACAAATCGAATCCCGTCGCCGCGTGCTTAACCGAGACGCCCTTGGTGTTCTTCCGCCAGTCGACAAATTGTGGATGCGCAGCTGGTATGTATGCGAGCCCGGCCTTCTGCAGTCTGGGCGGGACGATAGTGCCACCCCGGTAGGCATCGAACTCGCACTTAAAAAGATGATCGACCGCATTGTTCAGGTTGAAGGGGAACCCGGGCGGCCGTTTGACGCCGGCCTTTACGTCAAGCCAGAAGCAACGCGGGCAGTTCTGGAACAGTTCGATCCTATTGCGGCTCAGCTTCATTGCTTAAGCTCCCCAGAAGTTGATGTCGGCGAAATCCAGTTGGGCGACATCAGCATGGTACCAAGCTACAAGGTCGAAATGCGTCGCGGGTGGCTCTGATGTGAGATCAGCGCTGCTCAGAAGAGTAGGCAAGTAAGGCGGATGCCTCAGGGTAAGAGTGGCTTCAACGCGACGTATTATGGGCTGAACACTTGGTAAGCTGACTTCACAAATCAAAGCGAGGTCACATGCTCAAATTTCGCCGCCGCAGCTCAGAAGGTTCGGAAACCGTGGATGACTTGACGCGCCTGTGGATCCTGCGCCTGCTAGTCCCGCTGGGGGTGCACCGGTCGCTTCTCACCCGGCACGGCGTCCAGAACGAAGAAATAGTAACGGCGATTGGCCTGAGCGAATGGATCGATCCAGACGCAGGTGACTTCGATCTGGGGACCGCGCGCGCCAAACTGCGCGAGATCCACGCCGAGGCCGAGCGTTGCCTGCGCGAGGCGAAGGCTCCAGCTGTGCTGCGGGCGAACATTGATCGGCTGGCCCAGCTCCTGGGACTATCTGCCGTCGATTGCCAAATTCTTGAATTCGCGATCCTTATTCGCAACGAGAGGCTATTGAACGACACGGCGGACTTTCTCGGTGTTCTGTCTTCAGCCAAAGCGACCTACGTGCTTTCGATGCTTCTTGATCTTCCCGAAACACAGGTAAAGGCGGCACTTTCCGCGAAAGGCGTTCTGGCACGTACCGGCCTGATCACTATGGATCATCAGGGACCTTCAGTGTTTGGCGGCAATCAACTCCGCGGCAAGCTGATACTTCTCAACGAGCGCTTTGGCGAGCGCATGCTGACCGAAGAGGATGATCCGATTTCGCTGCTGCGCGATACGGTAAGCCCCTGCACCCCGCCGCATCTGACGCTGGACGATTTTGACCATATCAGCGCCTCGCTGAAGGTATTGCGGCCCTACCTGCGCCGCGCGATCGCGGAGCGGCGCCGTGGCGTTAATGTCTTTCTCTACGGTGACCCAGGTACTGGAAAAAGCCAATTGGCCAGGGTGCTCGCAAAGGACATGGACTGCGAACTCTTTGAGATCTCCAGTGAGGACGAAAACTCCCATCCGGTCGACGGCAAGCAGAGGCTGCTTGCGTTTCGCGCGGCCCAGTGCGTGTTTAGCCACCGCCGGGCCCTGATCCTGTTCGATGAAGTGGAAGACGTGTTCGACGACGGCAATAGTGCCTTCGGCTGCAAGAGCACGGCGCAATCGCGCAAAGCGTGGATGAATCGGATGCTGGAAATAAATCCAGTGCCCGCGCTGTGGCTCTCCAATTCGGTGGACTGCCTCGATTCGGCATTCGTACGCCGGTTCGACATGGTGATCGAGCTCAAGGCGCCATCGAAAGGCGTACGCGAGCGCATCGTTCAGGACGCCTGTGGCGATTTCCTGCCCAAGGCCACGATCGCGCGCATCGCCGCGTCCGACTCCCTGACCCCGGCGGTGATCGCCCGGGCCGCTTCCGTGGTCGGGGCAATCCGAGAAGATCTTGAAAACTATGAGGCAGCGCGTGCCTTCGAGCATCTGGTCAGCTGCACGCTGGAGGCGCAGGGACATTCTCCGGTGAAAAAAGATGGCTGCACGGCCGAGCTGCCCGAGCACTACGATACCGATTTCATCAACGCCGATACCGATCTGGCGGCCGTGGCCGATGGCATCGCGCAGGCCAAGGCCGGGCGCCTGTGTCTTTACGGTCCGCCGGGCACCGGCAAGACCGCGTTTGGCCGCTGGCTCGCCGACCGGCTGGGGGTGCCGCTCTCGGTCAAGCGCGGTTCCGATTTGCTGTCGAAGTGGGTGGGCGGTACCGAACGGAACATCGCGCGTGCGTTTCGCGAGGCAAAAGAGGAGGGGGCGGTGCTGCTGCTCGACGAAGTGGACAGTTTCTTGCAGGACCGCCGCGGCGCTCAGCGCTCTTGGGAAGTGACCGAAGTGAACGAAATGCTCACCCAGGTGGAGAGCTTTCCGGGCGTCTTCATCGCCTCGACCAATCTCATGGACGGGCTCGACCAGGCCGCCCTGCGGCGCTTCGACCTCAAGGTCCGGTTCAATTACCTCAAGATCGAGCAGGCTTGGGGCTTGTTGCAGAAGCATTGCGGTGGACTCGGTTTGTCAGCGCCCGAAGATAATCTCCGCCAGAGCCTGTCACGCTTGAGCGCGCTCACGCCGGGCGATTTTGCCGCCGTCGCGAGGCAGCATCGCTTTCGCCCGGTAAGCAGCCCGGCAATGCTGGTCGCGGCGCTGAAGGCGGAGTGCTTGCTGAAGGAGGATGGAGGAAAAGCGGTGATTGGGTTCACCTGAGGAAATGGTGAAGGCAATACCTGGAAAAGCAAGAAAGACCAATCGTGACCTCACAGGTATATGCCCAGACGCGATACGAGCACACTGGTCGGCAACGCCGTGCGCGGCTTTGCGCCGATCTACGCAGACAACGCGAAAGGGCTACCATTGCGCTGGCGTGCGTCGCGCGGCATTTTTCGGAAGGGGAGCCAAATGCCAGAGAAGCCAATCAGCATTACGATTGCCCGGCAATGGGAGATGCTCAAGCTCCTGCCTTCGCGCGGCGCCGGCGCGACTGCGCGAGCATTATCCGAAAAGCTCAATGACGCTGGATTCAAGGTGAGCTTAAAGCAGGTGCAACGCGATCTTCAGGGATTGCGAACCATCTTCCCCATCGACTGCAACGAAAAGAGCGTCCCTTGGGGCTGGCTTTGGAGGGAGGGAAAGCCGGCAAATTTGCCAGGACTAACGGTCTCGGAAGCCGTGTCTTTGCATCTGGTGGAAAAGACCGTGAAACCACTGTTGCCAAGCTCAGTGCTAAAGGCTCTGCAGCCGAGTTTTCAACAGGCCGCCGAGAAACTCAAAGCACTCGAACTCGAAAATCAAGAGGCCCAACTGGCGCGCAAGGTGCGCGCAGTGCCGCAAACCCTGCAGCGGCTTCCTCCGGCCATCGATGCAACGGTGCTAGAACAGGTGCAGAGCGCTCTGATTGCCAACGAGCAAATCGATGCCAGGTATCGGTCGATGGGCAAGACAGCAGACACTCCCATGCAATTGCAGTTGCGGCGGCTGCACCCGCTTGGACTGATCCAGCGCGGACCGGTAACCTATCTGGCCGCAACGGCCGACGCTCACACCGACGTACGACTCTATGCACTGCATCGCATGCGAAGCGCAGTTCGTACCTATGAAAACGCCAATCGCCCCGCCGGTTTCGATTTGGACGACTACATCAACTCCAACGCCCCGCTATTCGGTGGGGGGAAACCGACTTTGCTTAAAGCCCGGGTAGCCGAGGAGCTCGCACGCATACTGGACGAAACGCCGCTGTCCGCCAAACAGACCCTGACGCAGCCGAAATCAAAGAGCAGTCGCGTGCTTCTCGAAGCGGAAGTCCTGGATTCATGGCAGTTGCGCTGGTGGGTGTTGTCGCAGGGGGATAAGATCGAGGTGATTGCGCCATTATCGCTTAGGAAAGAAGTGGCAAAAATTCTTTCGGGCGCGGCTACGCAGTACAAATGATTTGCGAATCAAGATTGGAAGACCATTGAAATGGCAAGCGGCTTTGAACTAAATGGCCGTGAGTCTAAAGGCAAACGCCGCGCAAGGCTGCAGAAAGCCTATGACGCGGCCGCGTATAGCGTATTTGCAAGAAGGCCAAACCAATTACGCCGGATCAGGCGTCGAATAAGGGCAGAGATGGCGCATCCTACTGGGGCGCCAACGCCCCCAGTAGGACCGTTGCACAGCGGGATAAAAATGCCAGGTGATCTATGGGATGACATGATCGCTGGGCAAGATAGTGTTCTTGGTGCGTGTCGGAACGACTTGAACCAATGGAGAGCAATAATCGAAAAATGCCACTTAGCGGAAAGAGAATTGGAATGCCATGGAACGCTACGGAAATCGAGAACGGAAACGGAAACGATCGTCTCCGTTGACCTTGTTGTCGAATGGTTATATGAGACGTCACAAAGAGTGTTTGTGAACACCGGAACGCCTCGGTACAAAATAGGTAGAAAGATCTCCCGAAATGGAGGGCGCAAATTTTGGTATAAGCCAATCCGCAAGCCAATTTGGATGCAGACGCACCTCCCGCAAGTTAAGGCCGCCTTAAGGAATGAGGAGCTTGGCGATCTGATACGGAAGTCGCTTACAGTAAATCTTTGGGGCAACGGAAGTGGATCAGGGGATGATGGTAGCGGTAGCGGCGACTCCCTTGCGTGGTATGTGCCTTTCCACAACAATAGAGAAAATTGGGGAGTCTATATCCCGGTGACCGGTCTGCTGCAGTGCGCTAACGGTATCGCACCCTCCGGTTTCAAGGGACTTTGGCTCGATCTTGTAGAGCTAGCATTGCGCGGACTCCTCGCTCACGAGTTGATCCACTATGTTATCGAATACCGCTCGGCGCAACTTGAGCGTTTGATGGAAGCGCCCTGCTATCTGGCCGGCCAAAAGGCCTTGCTCCAAGGCGGGCACGTCCCGTTGGAAGAGAAACTGGCGAACGGCGCCCTTTTGCGATCCATCCAGTATGAAGCAGGTGTCAGGAAGATTGCCGGTGCTTACGAGAGCGCAGAAACTTTCACGAAGAAACAATCCCGTGGGTATCGCGATGGGCAGAAGTCGGTCAGGACAAGAAATTTTCTTGCCAACGCGAACGATCTGATGCGCCGCATTGCGAACTCACTGCCGAAGGTGAGTGCACTAAGCGACAAGCATCCAATGGATTTTGGTGCGCGACCGGCGACAAGAATCGATCGATCGACGGTGTTGGATTTAAATGGATCGCAGTGTCCGATTTATCTGATCCGCGATGAGGTTGAACTGGGCGTTCCATTAGGCGGCGCGATAGAGGTTACCTGACACTTGCGGTCAAAATGGGGTATTCCGTAGTGTGTATAGGAGGGTGCATGACGTACAACATAGAAGAACATAAGCATCGCTATGCTGCCTGGGCAGCAAGTAGAGCCGCGAGTACCAAAACGTGTAGATTTAATGTCTTACAAGGTAAGCAAATTATTGAGGCTGTCGGTCTTGACAAACTTCTTTCAGATCCAAGTAAGCTGCCCACTCCAGCGCGGATTGATGCGACACATCGTGAATGGCGGGAATCGGCAATTCGCGCTGCGACAAGCAAAGACCTCACTGGATTCAGTCACGGCGTAGCGGCAAAGCTAGTGAATGTTTATCTTAAAGGCGGCTTTGTCTGTGGTGGATGTGAGGCACACGCGAATGTCGCGGCACTTCATCCACCAATTGATAGCTTGCTTTTGGATGAGCTGTATACTCGCGATGTCGGCGGGTTGCGCGAGGAATGGGCAACTGCAAGGCAGTTGCGCTGGTCCAAATTCACCTCGGAACAGTATGAGGCGGTAATTGCAGCAATCCGAACCGCAATGGCTGGTACCGCTCTTTGGCACGTAGAATCTTATTGGCGTGGGTATCAGTGATGCACTCTAACAAACCGTTTCAGGCACGATGGCCATTGCGCGCCGTGGCCTGAATTCGATCGTTGGCGCGCTACGAGTACGAGATCACGATGAATCTTGCAGATATCCAACCAGCAATTCCAATGATTGTGGCGCACGCTGCGGTGACGGAGCTTCGGCGCCGTACGTATCTCGCGACCTATCCTGGAATGCTTGCAATTGGAACCGCACCTGGAGCCACGAGCGCCCTTCGTTTTCACCAATTAGCGACAATGGTGTATGGGTGGATGCCGCGAGTGGTAAGGATTGACCCCGCATATACGGCAGGAGGCGTGGTTGCGGTCGGGGCAGCGAGCGTCGCCACGTCGGCCACATTTATCACCGTTCCAATTCAGGAAGTCGCCAACTGTCTTCACTCCGTGGTTGGAGCGTCAAAATTGCTCCACTTTGTTAATCCTAGCGTCTTTCCAATATGGGACAGCAACATAGAAGCCTTTCGTGAGCTCCCAGATTCAAATATGAACAGTGTCGCGCAATACATACGGTATGTGCGTGAGGTAAACAGCATTAGAGCAGAACGCGATTTCCAGGCGTTCTATGCTGAATTCTGCAAAGCATATACGAATCGCCTCTTGGCGAGCGGAATCGCTGCATACACAATTTCAGAGGTCAGAGCAATTGAGTCAGCAGCATTCGAGCTGTCGCCGTGATCGCGCGCCCCGAGAAATACGTAGTAGGCGCAACCGTACTGACGGGCCGCGGGGCCGCGGCTTGAACTCAGTCGTGGAGCGGAAGCGTTTGGCTCCTTGAGTCGCGATACTGCCTCCGATAGCGAATCGAATTTGCTTCCTTGTTCAGTGCCAATAACTCGTCACTAACTGTATGCCCCTATTTCTACACACCGCCGACTGGCAAATCGGTCGCCAGTACGGCCAGTTCGAGCCGGACGATGCTATCCCGCTTGCTGAAGCCCGCTTCGCCGCGGTGGAGCGGCTTGCCATATTAGCCGTTGAGCACAAAGTCGATGCAGTGCTGGTCGCTGGGGACGTGTTCGATACCCAGACGGTTTCCGACCGCACGGTGCGGCGGCTGTTCAATACTCTCTCGGCTTTTCAGGGGCCGTGGATCATGATTCCGGGCAATCACGATGCGGCGCTCGCGGAAAGTGTCTGGACGCGCGCGACGCGGCTCGGGGCTATCCCGGCAAACGTGCGCGTCGTCTTGGAACCGCAAGCGCTGGCATTCCCGGACGGCGGTTTTGTCATTCTTGCGGCGCCATTGACGCAGCGCCACACCTATACCGATCTTACCGAGTGGTTTGACGCCGAGGAGACTGCACCCGGACTATTCCGCATCGGCCTAGCGCATGGCAGTGTCCAGGGCATCTTGGCCGAGGACATTGATTCCACCAACCCCATCGCGCCGGACCGAGCAGCGCGTGCGCGACTCGACTATTTTGCACTGGGCGATTGGCACGGCACAAAGCGAATCGATGCCCGCACTTGGTACTGCGGCACGCCAGAGCCGGAGCGATTCAGGGCCAACGATGCCGGGCAGGCGCTGCTGATCGAGATCGAATCCACAGCGTCCGAGCCCAGAGTGAGCGCAATTCCCACCGGCCAGTACCGATGGCAGGCACTGTCGCAAGTCATCACGGTGCCAAGCGACGTCGACAAGTTGCTTGCCGGTCTCGATCAAGTCGGCGCAGGCGACGTTGTCGATCTCACCCTTAGCGGACAGGTGGACCTCGGTAGCCATCAGCGCATCCGCGCAGCCATGGGCCAATTCGAGGCCCGCGCGCGCAGCTTTAGGGTCGAATTGTCGGCCCTGCGCCTGTCGCCCACCGCCGAAGACATCGCCGCCCTCAAGGCCGACGGTTATCTGGGCGAGGTGATCGCAGAGCTGCGCGACCAGCAAGGCGATGAGGCCGGGATTGCCGAGGATGCCCTGGAAATTCTTACGGGCCTGCTCGCCGAGGGTTTTCCGCAAGGGAGCAGCGCGTGAAACTCAAACGCCTGCGCATCGAGCAGCTGCGCCAGTTTCGGCAACCGTTGGAGATAAAGGATTTCGAGCCGGGGATCAACCTTTTTACCGGCGACAACGAAGCAGGCAAAAGCAGCATCGTGCGCGCCATCCGTGCGGCTTTCTTCGAGCGCTATCGCTCGACCAGCGTGGACGATCTGCGCCCCCGGGGCGATTCAGCCGCTGCTCCTACGGTGGAGCTGGAGTTCGATCTGGGCGACATCGCCTACCGCCTGAGCAAGAGTTTTCTGCAACGCAAGCGTTGCGAACTCAGGGTTGGTGCAAAGGTAATTGAAGGAGTTGAGGCCGAGGACCATCTGGCCGAGTTGTTCGGCTTTCAGTTCGCCGGCAAAGGCGCAAGCAAGGCTGAGCACTGGGGTATTCCGGGCTTGCTCTGGATCGAGCAAGGCACAGCCCACGAGGTCCACGGCGCGGTGACGAACGCGACCGACCACCTGCGCACTGCACTGAACGAGTCGTTGGGCGAAGTCACCGCGAGCGGAGGCGACGAGGTGCTGGCCAAGGTGCGTGCGGAGCGCGACGCACTGCTGACTGGCGGCGGCGCACCGCGGGCGGCTTACCAGGAAATCATCAAGCGTCGCGCCCAACTCACGCAATCGCTGGCGGACCTGGACACGCAGATCGCTACCTATCGGCAGCAAGTGGACAGTCTCAGTGCGTTGCGTCAACAGCACGCCGCCGATGAGCAGGAGCGCCCCTGGCTTCGCTATCGCGCCGAGCAAGCCGAGGCTGAGGCGAGCTTGGCTGCGATCGGTCAGCTCGAACTCAGACTTGCCGATGACCGCGCCAAGCTCAAGCAGTGCGACAGCACGCAGGCTCTTCTGCGCCAGCAGATCGACTCCTTCAACGGGCAGCAAAAGGAAATGACTGATCGCGAAGTCGCGCTGACCGCGGCGGGCGAACGCCAAGAAGAGGCACAGCGGTTGGAGAGGCAGTTGTCGCAACAAGTCAAAGCCATCGACATTCGCTACCAGCAGGCACACGAAGCCCTGCGGCTGGCCCGGCAGGAAGACAATCGAACCAAACTGCAAAGCCAGGTCCGCGAAGCCGGGGCCCGTACCGCGAGTGCAGCAGAGACCGTGGCCAAAGCGGAGGAAGAGCAGATCAAATTGACCGGGCTGCGCACACGGGCGGCGGCAACCGAGATCAAAACCGAAGATCTGGCGGAATTGCGCTCGAAATACGCGCACCTTCGTGAACTGGAGATCCGCCAAACTGCGGCCGCCACACGCGTGAGCTACGCACTGGAGCCGGGCAAGACCCTGATACTTGGAGATCAAGCGCTGACGGGGCATGGGGAGCATTTGCTCGTCGCCGCCGCCGAACTGCGCATTGCCGGGATCGGCCGTCTGAACATTGTGCCGGGGGGAACCGACCTTGCCGAACTCGCGCGCGAGCATGCGGAGGGCTTGGCAGAACATCAAGCGCTACTGCAGCGTCTTGGTTTGGAATCACTGGATCAGGCCGAAACCCGGTATCAGACCCACCGGAAGCAGCTGAACGACATCAGCCTCGTGGAGAACACGCTGGCGATCCTTGCGCCAACCGGATTGGATGCATTGCGCTCCGGTCACTCGGTCGAGAACGCGCGCATGGCAGAATCACAAGCTGCTCTGGATCTTTTACCCGCGCCGCCCGCCGAACCCGTGCCAGGCTTGCAGGTCGCCGAATATGAACAGGAGGACGCGCGCAGGGCCCTGGAGGCGGTCAATGCGCAGCAGAAGAGTGCGCAGCAAGCCTTAACCGTCGCCCAGACCGAGCGCGAAAGCGCCCAACGCGAGCGCGATGCCTTGCACGCGGCGCTCCAAGATCCAACCCGGCAGCAGCGCGTGCAGCAAGCGAATCAGGCGCTGGTGGATGCGGGAGCAGAAAAAGCCACGCTCGAAGGACGCATCGAGCAACAGTCCGGCCAGATCAACGCCGCACGTCCTGATATTCTCAAGCAAGACATCGAGCGCCTGCGCCGCAGCGCCGAGCAAGCCGAAAAGCAGTTCCGCGACCGCCGCGACGAAATCATCCGCCTCGAAACCGCGCTTCAGGCAGCCGAGGCGCAAGGACTGGAAGAGCAGCGCGCCACGCTGGCCGGCGAAACGGGACAGGTGGAACGGCGTCACGCAGAGCTACAGCGCCGCGCCATAGCGCTCGACTACCTGCTTACGCGGCTCGAAGCCAAACGCAGTGATCTCACCCGGCGCCTGCAGGCGCCGCTGCAGAAACATCTCAACCGCTACCTGCAATTGTTGTTCCCGCAAGCCACGCTGGAAATAGACGCGCAGCTGCGGCCTGGTCCGCTCACGCGGCCACGCGCAGATGGGCCGGAGAAGGAGGAGTTCGACAGTCTCAGCTTCGGCGCGCGCGAGCAGATGGGGGTGATCAGCCGCCTCGCCTATGCCGACCTGCTGCAGGAAGCTGGCCGTCCCACGCTCATCATCCTGGACGATGCGCTCGTGCATAGCGACGAGCAGCGCCTCGCCCAGATGAAGCGCGTGCTGTTCGATGCTGCGCAGCGTCACCAGATTCTAATCTTCACTTGTCATCCCGCGGGCTGGCGCGATATCGGCGTGGCCGCGCGTTCGATCGAGTCCCTGATGGCCGCGACGATCGTCTCGACCAAAGTAGCCTGAACGCATATACCGGAACCGCATAGCTCCGGCCTTGCCGGAGGATTGTCATCTCGCGGATCAAACTGGCGCACGAAGCGTGGCGCTAACGGCGAGTGGTTTCTTGGTTACCTGCCACTACCGCGACGCATTCTGGGCAGCCGATCAGGATAATGGGCTCCAGGTCGGACTAATGTGGATCCGTCTGCGAAAAGCACGTGCCATTCGAATTCCAATCCAAATCTCTTTTGGAGGTAAATATGAGCCCAATCACTGATTTCAATCAACGCCTGCTTGGTTACACCAACATTAGGGCCGACGGCAGACAGTACCTTTATGATAGCCATCTGCGCTGGCTTGGGTATTACGAACCATCCACCAACCTATCTTTTGACAGGAACCTTCATTGTCTTGGGCGCGGCAATCAGATTATGAGGCTCCTGCCTGGCTAATTCCTATCTTGTCGGTAGGCTGAAATCGAACGTTGCGAGTAGGGAGGGGAACAGGTAATGCTTCAGCGACTGCCAGAGATCGCCGCCCCGAAGTGGCTCCGTAATCTGTCGGCCGACTCCATCATGAATGAGCCATTCCCACGCCGAGAGCTTCTGCGCAGTTCGCTCTATTACCCCTCGAGCGGCTTCGATGGCGATCCTGTTAGGTCTCTTGCAGGCAGCCGCGTTCCCGCCTTGGACTATTCCGACCAGTTCAACGGTTAATCGCCTCATCCGGCTTGCTGCAGGACATTTTTCAACATCTTGGACATGTAGTCGTGCAGCACCTCACGCGCGGCGCGTCGACGGGCATTGCGCTCGGCTCGCATTATAGTTTCAGTTGAGCGCCCGCCACTCGCCGTACCCTGCTTTGCCCTCTCTGCCCCCCACCCCCTTAGGTAACTGATCGCCGCGTCTCGCAATGCACCGTCCTGCAACTGCAGGATAAACTCCTGCACCGCAGCTACAGCTTCCCGGGGCGGGCGATTGTTTTCCAGACCACGGTGGCTGTTCAATACGACGTAGAGCCCCACGTCTGCTCCCCTGAAAGATAGATCGAACGTGGAGATGCGGGCTCCGGAAGCCGCGCGAACCGAAAAGTACGCAGCATTACCAGACTGTCCATGTTCAAAGTGCGATGCGACACAATGCGTCAAGGCTAGGCCCTCAAGGAAGAAATCGGAGCGCGTCAATAATTGAACGATCTTCAGTCCATGGATTTCAATCGGATCTCCAAGCAGTAGCGTGAGCGATTCCGAGGTGGGGCCGTGCTTTTGCCTTCTGGCCGCAGCTGCGATGGCGAGGCCATATCGGGCATGCCAGTCATGGATCATGAAAGCCAGCTTTCGTATTCCCGTCCTCGAGGCCAGGTCGTGAATTTCGCCAACACAGGCGGCGTCCAGCGAATTGCGCTTGACAAGGCTGACGCCCTGTTCCGCTTTGACGGCGGCGAGCGCTGCCGTCTGTAGACCATCAATCAAAACGCTGAATAGATCCTTCAGGTCTTCGAGCAACAAATCAATGGGTATTTCGTCTGCGCCGTTCAATATCGTCAGGGGCCACCCCAACTGCGCCAGGCTGCGCAGCAGATTGGGGCCAATCTGGCTTACTTCGCCCGAATACCAGCTGCGTTTCATTCGTGAAGCCATTTCCTGAAACACCTGCCACTGAAGGCGGCTTGCGGGCCGATGGTTCGCGGGCACCATGGCAAGCGATCTAAACATGGAAGTTGGAGAAAACTCTCTGGGTGCCCGCCACGGTCCAATCTCATACTGATGCATCGGGTCGTCATGGCTATATTTCAGGCCGAGGTCATCCTCGCTCTTCCCCGCAACCGCCCTGGCAATGTCGCGGCTGACGACAATTGCCGATCCCCTAGGACCGACAAGGGCACTGCCGCGATCTACGGCCGTACGCATTGCCGCCGCCTCCTCGAGATCGCTTGATAGGAGAAAATCCGTCAGAAAGGGAAATTGCTCTACCGCTTCTCGGCGGCTGCGGCGCAGCGTGTCCGATCCCCGATGTTGCAGGTACGCATATAACTGAGGCCGATAGTTGTTGAGCTGCCTGCAGACACCGACCGCCGCTTGGTCGAGCGCCTGCGAAAACAACCGCAATTGCCGAAGGATCCTTTTCCATTTTCGCCCGAGACGAAGCTCGAATCCGAGCTCTATCGGGTCTTCAAAGTCGTGGAAAGACAGCAGGTGATAGCGCAAAAATTGGTAGTCGTCGCCCGGCGGCATCAAAGCAGCAGAGGAAGTGATGTCTATTCCCACGTCGTATGCGCCGCCTCGGCTCTGCTTGACGAGACCCGGCAGGCGAATTGAATAATTTCGTGCATTCGTCAAGACCGAGTCGGTCAATCCGACTTGATCCATCTGCGCCACAAAGGTCTCGATGGACTGTTCGGAGATCTCAAACAGCGCGTCTCGCTCGATCGCAACTGGCTCCCCCGCGACCTCGACCCGGGTTATGCGATCTAGCGTCAGGTCGACCATGATGCCGCTGCGCATATGCAACAACAGCGATGCGCCCGGGAGCAGCGTTAGCGCGCGTTTTATGTTTGGCCCCTGAGACCAATATCCGCCAATGGCCAACATTCGACGCAAACGTAGCGAATGTGGGGTCGCTTCGCTTATGAACGGCAGCTGCTCGAGAAAACGAATGGCCTCAGCCTGTTCGGCGATTGAAGAATCCATAGTCGCGCACCAACTGGATCGTGAAAGATCCAGCATAAGGTGCTCGCGCGACATTACGTGTCGCGATCACAAGACCGCGATGGATGGCGGCGAGGTATCGCCCGGAATTCACCCGCAACCCATTCGAGTGATCACTTCTCGATGCCCACGCGTCTAGTGGAGCGATCCGCCTCGGGTGTTTGTCCTTTGATTCTGCCTTTTCTGCTTCCGATCCGTCCCTCGGCGGCGGATGGCTCTTGCCTCCCTTTTCAGCTCCGACGCCTCGTCTCTCATATTGAGCTGTTCCAATGTCGTCGCTAGATTTTCGATGGCTTCCAGCACTTCGCTATCCGAATTGCCAAGGAGGCGCCGCTTAATCGCCAGAATTCTCGTCTCAAACGCCTCCGTAGTTTCGTAATCACTCGTATTCCAGCAAGTAACAGCGAGATTCTGCATCGCGCGCACCGAGGCCCGATGTTCCTCGCCCTGCACCCGGCAGCTGGCTTCCAGGACGGCATCCTGCATTGCCCGTTCCGCTTCCCGGTCGCCCAGATCGCCAAGCGTGATGGCCAGGTTGTTCATGGCAATGAGCGTATCCGGATGGTCCTTTCCCAGTACGCGTTGCCGGATCTGCAGGACGGACTCCTGCAGCGTCCGGGCGGTCGCCAGGTCTCCCCTGTAGCCGATGATCGAGGCGAGATTCCCCATAGCCATGAGTGTCTCCGGGTGTTCCGGACCGAGAACGCGTTGCCGGCCTTCGAGCGCGGATTCTTGCACGGTCTGCGCCTCCGCCAAATGGCCTTCGGCGAGGAGTATCTCGGCGAGGTTGTTGATCTGAGTGAATACCTCGGGGTCGTCTTCGCCCAGCACGCGTGGACTGATTGCCAGTGCCGATTTCTGCAGCGCGAGCGCTTCTGAGTGCTTGCCTTGAGCGCTTAGTGTCAGCGCCAGGTTGTTCATGGCGGCAAGCGTGCCCATGTGCTCGGCGCCCAGGGCGCAACGGCTGGTATCCAGCAGCTTTTCCCACACTGTCCGGGCTTCGCTTAACTTGCCAAGCTCGAAAAGAGTCTGTGCCAGGTTGTGCATGGCTTCAATGGTTTCCGGATGATCCTCGCCCGCGATGCGCCGGTGGGCCTCCAATACAAATTGGCCTGCCGGGAGCGCCTCCGACCACTTGCTCTGTTCGCGAAGGATGTATGCAAGCCAGGCCATTGCGGCAATATAGTCTGGGTGCTCTTCGCCAAGGGTGCGCCGGCCGGCTTCAACCACGGACCTTTGCAATGCAAGAGCGTCCGCCCCGTTGCCTTGAGCCGCGAGCGTTTGGGCGAGATGGAACATAGCTTGGAGCGTATCCGGGTGCTCCTCCCCCAAGCTGAGGCGACGAGTCTCCAGCACCGATTTCTGCAGCCGCCGCGCCTTCGCGTAAGCGCCCTGAGCCTCAAGCGTCCGGCCGAGATTGGACATGATGCTAAGGGTGTCTGGGTATTCACTGCCCAGGCGATCGCGAAAAATCTCCACCGCCGACTCCAGCAGCTGTCTGGCGTCGGCCCAATTGTCTAGGGCGAAAAGCGTCAGGGCAAGACTGTTCATGGCAACTGCAGTATTCAGATGCCCATTGCCGAATAGGCGACGATTCTCTTGCAAGACTGTTTCCTGCAGCACGCGCGCCTGCGCCAGCTTGCCTTGGTTCGATAGGGTAGAAGCCCGATCCGCCATCGCTGTCAACGTTTCATGATCCACCTTCGACCTACGGCGACGGGACGCCGGCGCAGCAGTTGCTTCCGCGATATTGCAATTGAAGGCCATCGAGGTTCTCCCTATAGTCGGCTTACAGAGGGGGGCGTGCTACGGAGCGCTGTACTGCTCTGAGTCAGGACGGAAATGCACGTGATTGCAACAGGAACGCGCAGAGTCTAAAGCCCTCCCGCGCCGGAATGCGGGGCGAAGCCAGTTTTTCGAGATAGCACAGACCAGATAGACAGGAAAAGGTACGGTACGGAACCGCGACACATTACGGGGTGAGCGAGGCTTATGATTGCCGCCCCCCCCCCAACAGCTTGGAGACCATATGTTGAATTCACATTCGAACATCAGCAAACGTGGAAACGTAGGCAATGGACGCGAAGGTGCTGATGTTGAGGAAATGTGGGCAATTATTGATAAGTTGAAGCGTGAAAACGAGCACCTCAAATTGCAGGGCAGCAAGCCGGGCGAGATCAGAAGCAATTTGAGTTCACTTGACAGGCTTACACGCAGGGGACGCAAGCGCTAAAGAAGATCGGATGATCGTGCGGGTCGCGTATATCGGGACGACGCGGCCCGCGCCCGCACAGGGCAGACGGCGGGTTGTATCGCGCCGTCTTCCCCTAGCGGGCCCGCCAATTGCCTAGCAGGTTGGCCTGTGGCCATCCGCCAAACGACGTGCTTTCAGGAACGGGTTCGGGCAACGCAAATGGTCAAGCCTCTTTGCAATTCCGGGGGACGGCAAACCAAGAGCCACGCGGGAGCCCGACACATTCCGGGGCGACAACGCCCTAATATTCGGTTACCTACTTCAAGGACGAATCCATGAGACCGCAGACGCTCAGCAAAACCCGGTTTAAATTGGCACTCGAGTGCCCGACCAAGGTTCATTACAGCCTCGATCCGCGCTACGCCAACCTAAAACACGGGGACGACTTCCTGCAAGCGCTGGCGAAGGGCGGACACCAGGTCGGTGCGCTCGCGAAGCTGATGTTTCAGCGCGAGTATCCCGATGCGGTCGAAATCACCGCGATCGACCAGGAGGAGCAGATACGCGAGACGACGGCTCTGCTGCAGCGCGAAAACGTCACGATCTTCGAGGCGACAATTAGGCACGACAATTTGCTGGTGCGGGTGGACGTCCTGGTGAAACGGGGCAGGTTAGTCGATCTCATCGAGGTCAAGGCAAAATCCTGGGACCCCGACGACGATTCGCTGATCGGTCACACGGCACGAGCAAATCCGATCACCCCGAACTGGGAGTCGTATGTCTACGACGTGGCATTTCAGCAGCGCGTGCTTACGCTCGCACACCCGGAGTTCACCATTCGGCCCTGGCTGATGCTGGTCGACAAATCGCGCACCAATACGGTACAGGGCCTGGCGCTCAAGTTTCCCATATCGGGGGAGGGTCGCAATGTCACTGTGGAAGTCGACGACAGTTTCGACATCTCGCAGCTCAGGGAGCCTTTGCTGATCCAGGTCGATGCGCAAGAAGCCGTCACCCGGGCGCAAACGCGGGTGCGGGAGAAGAAGGGCGGACGCGACATTCATTTTGACTCGCTTATCGCGGAAGCGGCGAGTGCGATTCGCCGCGGGGAGCGCTTGGGACCCTATGTGGGGCAGGCCTGCAAGTCCTGCGAGTTCTATTGCGCCCCGGCGCAGCGATCAGATGGCAATCGCAGCGGATGGGCGGAATGCATGGAGACGCATTTTCACGTCGCGGTCGATGGACCTCGAGAGGAGTCCGTCTTTGGCTTCTATGGTAAAGCCGATATTCGCAGACACATCAGCACCGGGCGGTTGTGGATTCGCGATCTCGACGAATCAGACCTGGACGTGACATCGGACGAGGACAAGATCGCGCCGACTGCTCGACACGATTTACAACTGCGGGAACTGAAATACCAAGATGCCGAGCCGTTTCTTAGAAAGGCGGCACTGCGGGAGGCAATGAACGGGTGGAGATTTCCTCTGCACTTCATAGATTTCGAGACAGCGTTGCCCGCGCTGCCGTTTCACGCGGGTCATCGGCCGTTTCAGCAGATCCTGTTCCAGTTTTCACACCATATTGTGTCGCGTGACGGCACCGTGCGCCATGCGACGGAGTGCTTGATTACTGACGGAGTTGATTCACCTAGCATCGACGTTGTCCGGCGCCTGCGCCAGGCGCTCGGGGACGATGACGGCACGGTGCTGCATTGGTATCCGCATGAGAGAACCGTGTTGAACAAGATTCGCGAAGAGATTGTTGCGGTGGCGCCAGATGATACGGAGCAGTTGCTTGCGTTCCTCGATAGCATGGGGCTTGAAAAGGACTCTAACGGACGGCTCTTCGATTTGGGCAAGCTGATTGCGAATCAGGTGTTTCTGGCGGGTACAGGTGGAAGCAGTTCGATGAAGAAGTTTCTGCCGGCGATCCTGCAACACTCTGCCGCTGTGCGGACCCGTTACTCGAGGCCTGTCTATGGCACGGCGGCAATGCCAAGCCTTAACTTCAGGGACCAAGTCTGGGTTCGGGAGCGTGACGGGATCCCGCTGGATCCCTATCAACTGCTGAGTCCATTATTTGGCCAAGGCAAACTCGACAATGCAGTGGCGCGCCTTGAGGCCGCAGAAGGCGAGGTCGTAGCAAATGGCGCCAAAGCCATGATCGCCTATGCCCGGCTGCAGGATCCGCGGCTCGCGGCGGCTGAGCGCGAAGATCTTCACAAGCAACTTCTGCGGTACTGCGAACTGGATACGCTGGCGATGGTGATGGTGTTCGAAGCGCTGCGCGGGTGGCTGTAGCTCGTGGAAACATGTAGAGGAGAGCAGGCATGTATTGTGTGAAATGTGGATCTGAGATCGCCGCGGCGAAGCATTGCGACAAGTGCGGTGCAAGCCAGCCCAAGAGAGCCCCCGAACAGCATTGCAAAGCTTGTACAGGCGGTAACGCAGCCGGCGCGGTGTTCTGTCAGGCATGCGGGCATAGGCTTTCGGATGCAGCGGCCCCCAAGTGCCGCATCCCTAAATGCTCTGCGCGAACACCGCAAGAATCGCGCCAGCCGGGCGGGCAATGGTCAGCAATGGAGCTTGGAGGTGCACACGCCACAATCCCCACTAGTTAAATTCATACTGGCCAAGGTCAATCCACCGGGAAACCTTAAAGAACATACAAATGAAACCGCGGGTCCGGTTGTTACGTTCGTGATTGCTGTGATTGTTTGGATCATCAGCTTCTTCGTACCTGGACTTCCGTGCTGGGGCAAAATTCTTATGTTTCCCATTTGGTGGGGTGTTGTTTGGGTCTGGCTAGGAGTTGCAGCGAACGACGTCGAATGGGCCAATAAGGTGAGCTGGCAGGAAAGGTACATGGATAAGCGGAAAGGTCCATTCGACAGCGAGTAACTCGAATTTTCGTTGAGCGGACCTGAATGGCGCGTGGACTTCTGACTCCGTAGTGGAGACTACGACGTATCAGTACGTCTCCACGTGATAGCGGCTCGCCGCCCTGAGTTCGGGCAGCGCGCGCGACCAGTCCATGCCGTGGCTGCGGCAGACGTCGGCAAAAGCCTCGTCCACGCCGGCCTCCATCGCCTTCAGGCCGCAGATGTAGATGTAGCTGTTCTCGTCCTTTAGCAGGCGGGCGATGTCGTCGCCGCGCGCGCGTATCAGGTCCTGCACGT
>Ga0307375_10002184_pt1 | contig 20378 bp, 11 predicted proteins | sample TR1MG_FD_202531 | JGI IMG/M metagenome (GOLD analysis project Ga0307375, IMG submission 202531) | Soil microbial communities from Risofladan, Vaasa, Finland - TR-1 | ecosystem: Environmental > Terrestrial > Soil > Coastal area > Acid sulfate soil | place: Finland: Risofladan, Vaasa | collected...
TCTCCTACACGGGTGCACATTCATGCACACCACTGTGACGTCGGCCTCCACTCTCCGCGCGCCCTCCATCATCACCTTGTTTGCTCCGCGACAGCGCACCGACGAAGACGGCGGGATGTCTCCTACAAAAGCCGTGCCCGCAAGCGCGCTCCGGGACGCTCCTGCCTGCCGGCGTACCGACATGCGCGAACCCGGCGCAGCTCTGTTTCAGCCCGCCTGTCGAGCGCAATTTCTTTCATCGCACGCTGGCGGCTTGTAGGCAATCCGCATCGGAAAACGTAGTCCTTCCCCTACATTTTGTGAGCCACAGTCGGGTAACGCCTGAGGCCATTGGTTGCTTGTGATCGTGGGTTCTTGCGGTGGCACGCAACTCAGAAAAATTCCTATAGCCACTCGCCGTCCCGATGCGGAATCATGCAAAGACGCCTGCAGGAAGACGACGCGTCGGCGTCTTTGGAAAGCAGACAAAAATCCGTCAGTGAAAGGATGCATACGTTTTGTCGCAGGGCCTGTTTCGCCAGGAAGTCATCGACGCTAAGCGCGGCGAGTGGCTGGGGTCCATCATCGTGGCGCCGCCGCTGTCGCGCTGGCTGCTCACCGCGCTGGCGCTGATCCTGGCTGCCGCGATCCTGCTGTTTCTGTTCTTCGGTCATTACACCCGCCGCGAAACAGTCAGCGGACAACTGGTGCCGAGCGCTGGTCTGCTCAACATCGCGGCTCCCAGCGTCGGCACGATCACCCGCGTGCACGTGCACGACGGCCAGGCCGTCAAGGCCGGCGACGTGCTGCTTGAACTCTCCAGCGAGCAGGACAGCGCCACGCTGGGCGATACCCATGCGCTGGTGGGGCGGCAACTGGATGCCCAGCGCGCGCGATTGCAGGCCGACCTGCTCAATCAGCGGCAGCTGTCACAGCAACAGGCCGAGGCATTGCGGGCCAAGGCAGCACTTTTACGATCGCAATTGACCCAGATCGCCGGACAGCTGGCGATCCAACGGCAGCAGGTCACCAGCAACCAGCACATGCTGGCGCGCTTCGAGCCCCTGGCTGCCAAAGGTTATGTCTCAGGAATGCAGATCCAGCAGCAGCGCACCGCCGTGCTCGATGCGCAAACCCAGTACAAGGCGCTGGTACGTCAGCAACTGGATACCCGCCAGCAACTCGATACCGCGCAGCAGCAACTGGCCCAATTGCCGCTGGACGACGCCAGCAAGCGCAACGACACCGAGCGGCAGCTCTCGTCGATTGCGCAGTCGATGGCGCAGAACGAAATGCAGCGCGCCGTGGTGTTGCGCGCGCCGCGCGACGGGGTGATTTCCACCGTGCTGCTGAAGGAAGGGCAGATGGTCAGCGCCGGCCAGCCGCTGCTGTCGATCCTGCCTGCGGGTTCCACCTTGCAGGCGCAACTGCTGGTGCCCAGCCGCGCCATCGGCTTCATCGAGCCGGGTAGTCGCGTGGTGCTGCGCTATCAGGCATTTCCCTATCAGAAGTTCGGCCAGCAGTACGGCCGGGTGACGGACATTTCCCGCAGCGCCCTCAGTCCCGCCGACCTTGTGGCACTGGTGGGGCAGTCGTTGCAGCAGCAGGAACCGCTGTACCGCGTTCAAGTGGCGCTCGACAGCCAGCATGTGCTGGCTTACGGCAGGCAGGAGCCGGTGAAGCCGGGTATGGCGCTGGACGCCGATATCCTGATGGATCGCCGACGGCTGATCGAGTGGGTATTCGAGCCGTTGTACGGCATGGCGCATCATCTGACAGGAGCTGCCGCGCATGGCTGACGGTAGCCCGCAAGCACAGGCCGCTTCGTCATCACGCGGCTATCGCGCCGCGTTGCAGTTCGGCTGGTACCGGGCGCTGCCGATGATGCTGCAGACCGAGGCGGCGGAATGCGGGGTGGCCTGCCTGGCCATGATCGCCAGCTTTCACGGCCACGATGTCGATCTGGCCGGCTTGCGCCGGCGCTTTTCCACCTCACTCAAGGGCACCACCTTGGCCCGGGTGATGACCATGGCAGGCCAATTGGGTTTGACCTGTCGCCCACTCAAGCTGGATCTGGAGGATCTGAGTCAACTCAAGACACCGTGCGTGTTGCACTGGGACCTCAACCACTTTGTGGTGCTGAAAAGCGTCGGCAAGCGAAGCGCGGTGATTCACGATCCGGCGCGCGGACTCCGCAAGCTGCGCATGAACGAAGTCTCCGAGCATTTCACCGGCGTGGCGCTCGAGCTTAGCCCGGCTGCCGACTTTGCACCGGTCAGCGAGCGCCAGGCGATCTCTCTGCGCGCACTGGCCGGCACCGTTCGCGGCTTGCTGCCGGCGCTGGCGCAAATCCTGCTGCTGGCCTTGGCGCTGGAAGTCTTCGCGCTGGCGGGGCCGTTCTACATGCAATGGGTACTCGACCAGGTACTGGTCTCGGCCGACCGCGATTTGCTGACCCTGCTCGGTCTGGGCTTCATCGGCATCGCCATCTTCTCGGCGATCATTACCGCCGCGCGTTCCTGGGCAGTCACCTGGCTCGGCGCCACGCTCAACGTGCAATGGGCCAGCAACCTGTTCGGTCACTTGATGCGCCTGCCGCTGGACTGGTTCGAGAAGCGTCATGTGGGCGACGTGGTGTCGCGCTTCGGTTCCATCCAGACCATTCAGCGCACGCTGACCACGCAGTTCATCGGCTCGCTGCTGGACGGGCTGATGTCGCTGGTCACCCTGGTGGTGATGGGGTTCTACAGCCTGTGGCTCACTGTGCTGGTGGTGGGGCTGTTCCTCGCCTACGGCCTGATCCGCTGGGTCTTCTTCAACCCGCTGCGCCGAGCGAACGAGGAGCAGATCGTCTATGGCGCCCGCCAGCAGAGCGAGCTGCTGGAATCCATTCGCGGCGCGATGCCGATCAAACTGGCCAACAAGCAGGACGAGCGGTTGTCGCGCTACGCCAACGCCACGGTGTCCACCGCCAATCGCGAGTTAGGCATCCAGCGTCTGGGTATCGCATTCACCCTGAGCAACCAGCTGATGTTCGGCATCGGCCGCGTGGCGATGATCTGGATTGCCGCCACACTGGCTCTGGACGGCAAGTTCTCTGCCGGCATGCTGATTGCGTTCATTGCCTACGCCGACCAGTTCACCAGTCGCGCCGCCGGCCTGATCGACAAATGGGTGGACTTTCGCATGCTGAAGCTGCACGCGGAGCGGGTGGCGGACATCGCCATGACGGCGCCGGAGAAGAGTGCCGAGACCGAATGGGTTGGCCCGATGCCCGAGGCCAGCATCGCATTGCACAACGTCAGTTTCCGCTACGCCGAGGGCGAGCCATGGATCCTCAAGGACTGCAACTTGCGCATCGAGACGGGTGAATCAGTGGCCATTGTCGGACCCAGCGGCTGCGGCAAGAGCACGCTGGCGAAGATCGTGCTGGGCTTGCTGCAACCGACCGCAGGTGAAGTGCGCTTCGGCGGCATCGACATCCGCAAGTTGGGCCTGGAAACCTATCGCCAATGGATTGGTGCCGTGATGCAGGACGACCAGCTGTTTGCCGGCTCCATCGCCGACAACATCAGCTTTTTCGACCCCGAGACCACGCCGGTGAAAGTGGAGGCCGCTGCTCGCCTGGCGGCGATCCATGACGACATCATGGCGATGCCGATGGCCTATCAGAGCCTGGTGGGTGACATGGGCTCAAGTTTGTCGGGTGGGCAGAGGCAGCGGGTGGTTTTGGCAAGGGCGCTGTATCGGCGACCGAAGTTGCTGGTGTTGGATGAGGCGACCAGCCACCTGGATATCAATCGCGAGCAGCAGGTCTGCGCTGCGGTTAATCGTTTGGCGGTCACCCGGTTGGTGATTGCGCATCGTACCGAGACTATTGCCAATGCACAGCAGGTGCTGGTAGTCGCCAATGGCACAGCGCAACCCATCCCGTCACGTTCACGCGAAGTGGAGGTGATGGGGTAGCAGACGGTTGCAAAAAATATCGGCTTCTTCAGCCGAGCTGCCACATCAACTGAGATCGGAGTTGCCGAATGACTTGTACCTATTCATTGGGAAATTACCTTAAGCCATTAACGTCTCTCGGAGAATATGGCGGCACGCAGGGAATTACCATAAGCGCATTGGAGCGACTTTAAAAGTTGAAGCCACTCGGTGTTGAGATATCCGTGCAAAAGCGATGCTAGGCAAAAAATATAAGATTTGGTCAAACTGTAGCGTCCGAATAATCAGTTTGATCATGGTCGCACCAAAAAATGGTGCAAATTTGGAAGTTTAAATCTAGGAGAACGAAATGTCATTTTGTGAAGCCATGCGTGAACTGAACCAATATGAAGTAACTGAAGTGACCGGATGTGGGTATGCACCGCTTTACGCAGCGGAGGCATTGGGAGCCACGAGCATGGGAGTGATCGCCGGCGTTGTGTCCTCAGCGGTACTCACCCCTGCAGGTGGCGTTCTAGTTGGCATAGCGGTCAGTGACGTAATAGGATTAGGTTTTGTGGGAATCAATTCTCTCCTTGGGATGTGAGTTGGTGACTGCTTTCCCAGTCGCATCGAAGCGCATTGCGATGTGGTTGATGCGACTGGGTCTTACTGAGGAACGTTTATGAAACGTATATCAAATGTCCGGTTAGCGCTTGCCGTTCTAGGGGTATTGTGGATCCCTGCAATAATGTCGACTGGGCTTGTGCTCGTTTGGCGTTCATGGTTTCCCAATCATGGTGGTAACGGAATAATCTACGCTTTGGCGTTTTTTATTGCATCAGCGGCTACCGCATCTTTCGTTCTATTTTGGATTCGGCGCCGGGAGCCGTAAAAAAATAGTAGAAGCGCGCCAGCACCAAAATGGGCTCTCTCGCGTCTGGTGTGGTTGACGTGAGGTAGATCTTGCAGCGGCCGCTGGATAGATGCTTAGGTAATTCGCGACGATTTCAGCCTTCATTTGGGTGCATAAAGTGTCCGCTACAACAAAATTTTATGATACACTTATGGGTAAACTCCTTCTTTTCTATGAAAATCAGAAGCACGTTGCCCCAGTCCATTCCAAACATCATGGTCTAGATAAGAAGTTAATAATATCTATGACATCTTATGGGCCGCGATTCAGGTGGCTGCACCTAACGATACATAGCCTTCTTGAGCAAACTGTCATTCCAGATATGCTTGTCTTATGGATTTCTGAAGAAGAAATGGAAAATCTTCCAGATTCCGTTAATGAGCTAAGCGACAAAATTAATATTCAGCCGACACAAAATATCTATTCCTATAAAAAAATAATTCCCACGCTACATATGTATCATGATGCCCACATTGTGATATGTGATGACGATATTTATTATCCCAGGCACTGGCTTGAGGACCTTGTGTGTGGGTTGGTTAGTAACAGAAGGGCTATATTGGCGCATATGATGCATCGATTCCACTTTTTGCCGGACGGCGAACTGGCCCCTTATTACGACTGGAGCTTCGATGTTCAGGACAATAGGGCGCGTACACGTAGCTCAGACACAATGGCTGTTGGCGTAGGTGGAGTGTTGTACCCGTCCGGCAGCTTGCATGCTGATGTGACTGACGAGTCACTTTTCAGCGAACTATGTCCTAAAGGAGACGATCTTTGGCTTTTTGTTATGTCCAGGTTAAATGGATTCCTTCCAGTTAAGGTTGGCAACAGATTGCACCCGATCTTTTGGCCTGACACTCAGTCGGTTGGGATGTTCAAAGAAAATATGTATAGAGGTGGAAATGACGATATTGCAATTTCTAAGTTGAAGTCGCATTACGGGGATGAAATTTTTAGTGCCGTTGTTACGGGCGAAGTGCAGGGCCGTTGATTCACTTGCAATAGATAAACCTCAGCGATCCCCGTCGTCGTGGTCTGAACGACCGATCCCGCCCATTTTGCATACCGCGCCATGCGCCGCAGGACCGTGAACCCCGAACGCGCCCGGCGCGCTTGATCCCGATTCATCCACAACAACAAGGACAGATCTGATTAAGCGTAAGCGGCCGGTGACGACATACTGTGTTGGAGCTGACGCATGCCGTGCCAGAGCGTTCAGAGGCGCAGAGCCATGGATAGGGCGGAGCTGTTGCCGTCGATCGGTTGCGGTAGGAACGCCGGTTGCCCTGCGCCCCGCGCAGTGCAGGCGCGCGAGAACACCAGTACGCCATCCCGGTTTGAATGACCGATTCGCTTCACCCGGCACTGCCCATCGCACTTGGCGACTCCACCTGATCCATCACCCCCAAGGACAAATCCAATGAAGCATCAAGTCATGCAATTGGCCGCCGCGATTGCGCTGGCCCTCGCCGCCGGGACGGCCGCCGCCAGCGGGTCGAACGACGTCACCCGCGCCACCCTCGACAATGGCCTGCGCGTGGTGATCGTGCGCGACACGCTGGCGCCGGTGGTGACGACGGAGATCAATTATCTGGCCGGTTCGGACGAGGTGCCGGCGGGGTTTCCGGGCACGGCGCATGCGGTGGAGCACATGATGTTCCGCGGCAGTCCGGGGCTGTCGAAGGATCAGCTGGCGGCGATCGCGGCGAACATGGGCGGCGCGTTCAACGCGGACACCACGCAGGGCGTGACGCAGTATTACTTCGTGGCGCCGGCACAGGATCTGAACGTGGCGCTGCATGTGCAGAGCCTGCGTATGCGCGGGGTGGACATGGACGCCGCGGCGTGGGCGAAGGAGCGCGGTGCAATCGAGCAGGAGGTCTCGCGCGACCTGTCCAACCCGGCCTACAAGTTCTACGAGCAGTTGCAGGCGCAGCTGTTCGAGGGCACGCCGTATGCGCATACGGCACTGGGCACGCGCGCCTCGTTCGACAAGACCACGGCGGCGATGCTCAAGCAGTTCCACGACCGCTGGTATGCGCCGAACAACGCGATCCTGGTGATCGCCGGCGACGTCGATCCGGCGACCACGCTGGCTACGGTGAAGGCCGATTTCGGCGACATCGCGCGCAAGACCCTGCCGGCACGGCCCACGTTCGCGTTCAAGCCGGTGCAGGCGAAGACGGTCAAGTTGCCCACCGACAGCCCGTACGGCTCGGTGTACCTGGGCTACCGCATGCCGGGCGCGCTGTCGAAGGATTACGCCACCGCCACGGTGCTGGCCAGCGCGCTGGCGTCGCAGCGCGCGGCACTGTTCGGCATGGGCATGGACGGCACGGCGCTGTATGGCACTTTCGGCGCCAACCTGATGCCACAGGCGGGTTTCGGCATGGCAGTAGGGATCTTCCCGAAGGGCGGCAACCCGCAGCCGGTGCTCAAGCGCATGCAGTCGATCCTGGCCGAAGCTGCTGCCAAGGGCATCGATCCGGCGCTGATCGAGGCGGCCAAGCGCAAGGCGATCGCCGCACTGGAGTTCAAGAAGAATTCGGTGGACGGCCTGGCCAATGCGTGGTCGAGCGCACTGGCGTTCCAGGGGCTGGATTCGCCCGATGCGATGAAGCAGGCGATCGAGGCGGTGACGCCGGATGCCGTGAATGCGCTGGCCAGGACCACGTTCGATCCGGCGCATGCGGTCACTGCGATCCTGACCCCGGAAAGCTCCGGCAAGCCGGTGGCCGGCAAGGGCTTCGGCGGCGCCGAGAGCTTCGCGTCCAGCCCCGACAAGCCGGTGGTGCTGCCGGACTGGGCGGCGCATGCGTTCGACCAGCTTTCGGTGCCGCGCTCCACGCTGTCGCCGGTGAAGACCACGCTGCCGAACGGCCTCACCCTGATCGTGCAGCCGGAGTCGATCAGCGACACGGTGGAAGTGTTCGGCCAGATCAAGACCAACGAGGACCTGCAGGCGGCGAAGAATCAGGAGGGTGTGGCAGACGTGCTCGGGGGGCTGTTTCCATTCGGTACCACCCACTTCAACCGCTTGCAGTACCAACAGGCGCTGGATGCGATCAGCGCGAGCGCGAATGCCGGTGCCCGCTTCTCGCTGGCGGTGCCGTCGGCGCATTTCGCCGAGGGCATGAAGTTGCTGGCCGACAACGAGCTGCATCCGGCGCTACCCCCGCAGGCGTTCGCAGTGGTGCAGCATCAGGTGGCGGGCATGGTGGCCGGGCAGATCCAGTCGCCGGACTTCCTGGCGCGCTATGGCATGGACAAGGCGCTGCTGCCGGCCGGCGATCCCGGGTTGCGCTTCGCCAAGCCGCTGAACGTGATGCGGCTGACCCTGAACCGGGTGGAGCGCTACTACGTGCATACGTTCCGGCCCGACATGACCACGATCGTGATCGTCGGCAAGGTCGATCCGGCGCAGGCGAAGTCGGTGGTCGAGGCGACCTTCGGCGGATGGAAGGTCAGCGGGCCCAGGCCGGACGTGGATTACGCCGCAGTGCCGGCGAACAAGCGCAGCCAGTTCCACGTGCCCGACGCCAGCGCGACGCAGGACAGCGTGCAGCTGTCGCAGACCATCGACGTCACCCGTGACGATCCGGCGCGTTACGCGCTCAACCTCGGCAACCAGGTGCTGGGCGGCGGCTTCTACGCCTCGCGGCTGTATCGCGATCTGCGCGACAAGAGCGGTCTGGTCTACAACGTCAGTTCCAGTTTCAATCTGGACAAGCACCGCGGCACCTACTCGGTTTCCTACGGCAGCGACCCCGACAAGGTAGCGGCGGCGCGGGCGATGGTGATCCGGGATCTGAAGCAGATGCAGAGCGAGCCGGTATCCGGGAGCGACCTGAAGCGCGCCAAGGGCATCCTGTTGCGGCAGATTCCGCTCGGCGAGTCCAGCTTCGGTGCCATCGGCGGCCAGCTGCTGCAACTGTCGATCGAGGACAAGCCGTTGGATGCGATGACCATCGCCGGCCAGCACTACCTGCAGCTCACCGCGCCGCAAGTGCAGCAGGCCTATGCGAAGCACATCCGTCCAGATGACTTCGTCACCGTGGTGAAGGGGCCGATGCCGTAGGAGCGCACCCTGTGCGCGATGGGCTCGGCGGGAAACGGGCATCGCCCACAAGGTGGGCTCCTACAGGTACGGCTTGCCTACCGTAGGAGCGCACCCTGTGCGCGACCGCTCTTGGCTTTTGCAGGAGCGGCTTCAGCCGCGATGCTTTTGGCTTGGTAAGAGCAAGAGCATCGCGCGCAAGCACGCTCCTACAACTTCTGCAAAAGCATTCGCGCACTTCGGTGCGCTCCTACTTCAGCAGCGAGCGCAACATCCAGGCGGTTTTCTCGTGTTCCTTCAGGCGGCCGGTGACCATGTCGGCGGTGCCTACGTCGCCGACGGCATCGGCTTCCTTGATGGTGCCGCGGGCGGTGTGCGCGGCCAGCTCGTGGCCTTCGACGAGCTGGTTCACCATCTCCTTCCAGTCCGGCACGCCGGCCTCTTCCTTGATCGAAGTGAGCTTGCCGAACTGGCTGTACGAACCGGGCGCGAACACGTCCAGCGTACGGATGCGCTCGGCCACTTCGTCGGCGGCCAGCCACAGCGCGTTGTACTGCGCTTCGAACATCGCGTGCAGGCTGTTGAATTCGGGTCCGGTGACGTTCCAGTGGAAACTGTGGGTCTTCAGGTACAGCGAGTAGGTGTCGGCCAGCAGCTTGGACAGATGCTTGGCGACCTGCTCGCGATCCTTCTTGGCGATACCGATGGAAATGGCCATGTGCTTCTCCTTATTCGGGGTTGAGGGATGTCTTGGAGCCCGGCGGACTCTGGTTGGCCGAGCGGCGAACCCGTCTGTGCGGCCCGCCATCCGCCGCTTGATGCCGATGGAACCGCCATGGGCCGGCGAAACGTCGAGTTCTGTCCTCGCACAGCCGATTTCTCGCCTCGACCGCCAAAGTCCGACACGCTCCTTGCATGAACACTAACGGCTCGGCACGTGACGGGAAAATGAATCCTTTCGATGCCGCCGATAGTCAACGGCTATCATGGGCGGCCTGATTGGCCGATCCCCCATGTCTGCACCCGATGCCACCACCGCCAACCATCGCCTGCGCAGCGTGCGCAAGGCGCTGGATTCGGTCTCAAGCCGCGACTTCGGCCGCCTGCTGGGCCGTTGGCGTGCGCTGTCGCGGCGGCTCGACGAGACCCGGCTGGCGGCGCTGATCGCGGATATCGAGGCATCGGCCGCCAGCCGCCGCGCACGGGTAGCCGCGAAGCCGCCGATCCGGCTGGACGAATCCCTGCCGATCACCGCGCGCGCCGAGGAAATCGTCAAGCTGATCCGTGCGCATCAAGTAGTGGTGATCGCCGGCGAAACCGGTTCGGGCAAGACCACCCAGTTGCCGAAGATGTGCCTCGCCGCCGGGCGCGGCGAGGCGGGCATGATCGGCTGCACGCAACCGCGACGGCTGGCCGCGCGTTCGATGGCGCGGCGCGTGGCCGAGGAACTCGGCAGTCAGGTCGGCGAGATCGTCGGCTTCCAGGTGCGCTTCAACGACCAGGTATCCGCGCGCACCCTGGTCAAGTTCATGACCGACGGTATCCTGCTGGCCGAGACGCAGGGCGACCCGTGGCTCAGTGCCTACGACACCATCATCATCGACGAGGCGCACGAGCGCAGCCTCAACATCGATTTCCTGCTCGGTTACTTGAAGCGGCTGGCGGACAAGCGGCCGGATCTGAAGATCATCGTCACCTCGGCCACCATCGACACGGCGCGTTTCGCCGAGCACTTCGGCGGCGCCCCGGTGGTCACGGTGGAAGGACGCGCGCATCCGGTGGAGCTGCGCTGGCGGCCCGTCGATGCCTCGGCCCCTGCTGTAGGAGCGCACCCTGTGCGCGAAAGCTCTTCGCCGTTGCGCGAAAGCTCTTCGCCGTCGCAGCAGAAAGAGCATCGCGCACAGGGTGCGCTCCTACGGCGATCGCGCGAGACGATGCAGCAAGGCAGCGCCGAACACATTGCCGCGGTGCTGGACGAGATCACTCACGAGGATCCGCGCGGCGACGTGCTGGTGTTCCTGCCAGGCGAGCGCGAGATCCGCGACGCGCATCTGCTGCTGTCGCGCCGGCAGTATCGCGAGACCGAGATCCTGCCGCTGTATGCGAGGCTCTCCGCGGGCGACCAGGACCGCGTGTTCAAGCCCGGCCCGAAGCGCCGCGTGGTGCTGGCGACCAACGTGGCCGAGACTTCGCTCACCGTGCCGCGCATCTGCTACGTGATCGACACCGGCACCGCGCGGGTGAAGCGCTACAGCCAGCGCAGCCAGCTCGAACGGCTGCACGTGGAGCCGGTGGCGCAGGCCGCCGCCGACCAGCGCAAGGGCCGCTGCGGCCGGGTCGGCCCGGGCATCTGCTATCGCCTGTACGACGAGGCCGATTTCGCCGCGCGCGCCGCGTACAGCGATCCGGAACTGCTGCGCTCGTCGCTGGCCAACGTGATCCTGCGCATGCTGGCGTTGCAGCTGGGCGAGGTGGAGGCGTTCCCGTTTCTGGAGGCGCCCGACCCGCGCGTGGTGGCGGACGGCTACCGGCGCCTGGCCGAGATCTCGGCGATCGACGAGGCGCGCAAGCTCACGCCGATCGGCCGCACCCTGGCGCGTCTGCCGATCGACGTGCAGCTGGCGCGCATGCTGGTCGAGGGCGAAAAGCTGCACTGCCTGCGCGAGCTGCTGACCATCGTCAGTTTCTTGAGCGTGCAGGATCCGCGCGAGCGCCCCGCCGACGCGCGCCAGCAGGCCGATGCGGCGCACGCCCTGTTTGCCGACCCGAAATCTGATTTCGTGGGCGTGCTGAACCTGTGGCGCGCCTATCACGAGGCCCACGAGGAACTCACCCAGTCGAAACTGCGCGACTGGTGCTCGCGGCATTTCCTCAGCTTCATGCGCCTGCGTGAATGGCGCGAGCTGCATCGGCAGCTGCTGCTGGTGGTGGGGGAGCTGGGTTGGACGCTGGAGGCGGGCCTTGCTCCCTCCCCCCCGCGGAGAGAGGGTCGGGGTGAGGGGGCGCGCTCGCGGCAGACTCCGCGCGCCGGCACGGTGGCGGCACGGAAGAGCGCAGGTAGGAGAGATTCCCGCGAGCATCCGCCCCTCACCTCGATCCTTTCCCCAGAGGGGAGAGGAGGCGAACGCGAAGAGCGATCTGTTGATGGCGAGGCCGCCGGTCTCTACGAGGCGATCCATCGCTGTTTGTTGGCCGGTCTGCCGACCCAGGTCGGGCGCAAGGACGAGAAGGGGGTTTACCTTGGTACGCGCGAGCGCAAGTTCCAGGTGTTCCCCGGCTCGGCGCTGTCCAAGGCGCCGCCGAACTGGATCTTCAGCGCGCAGATCCTCGATGTCGGCGGGCGCGTGTGGGGCATGATGAATGCGCGCGTCGAGCCGCTGTGGATCGAGCAACAGGCGGCGCATCTGTTGCGCACGAGCTGCCGCGATGCGCACTGGTCGAAGAAGCGCGGCGCGGTGGTGGCGTACGAGCAGGTGAGCCTGTTCGGCCTGGTGCTGGTGGAGAAACGGCCGGTGACGTTCCAGGCGCAGGACCCGGCACTGGCACATGCGATCTTCCTGCGCGAGGCGCTGACCCGCGGCGACATCGATGCGCGTGCCGATTTCGTGCGCGCCAACCAGCGCGTGTTGCAGGAAGCGGCCGATATCGAGGCGAAGCAGCGGCGCGAGGGGTTGATCCGCCACGAGGACGATCTGGTGGCGTTCTTCGAAGGCAAGCTGCCCGCAGAGATCGCCAGCAGCCGCGCGCTGGATGCGTGGTATCGCAAGGCGCGCCCGGCCGAGCAGGCGGCGTTGCGCTGGTCGCTGGACGACGTGCTGGCCGGCGGCGCCGCACTCGATGCAAGGGCCTTTCCCGCGGTGCTGGAGATCCCGCCGCAACGCTACCGGCTGGAATACCGTTTCGTGCCCGGCGACGACGCCGACGGCGTGACCCTGCATCTGCCGCTGGCGATGCTCAATGCATTGCCGGCGGCACGGTGCGAATGGCTGGTGCCCGGCCTGCTGGGCGACAAGGTGGCCGAACTGATTCGCGGCCTGCCGAAGTCGCTGCGTCGCAACTTTGTGCCGGCGCCGGATTTCGCGCGGGCCTTCGTCGAGGCCGAAGCGCCGCGCGACGAACCGCTGGCCAAGGCCTTGGCGGCGTTTCTCAAGCGCGCCACGGGCGTGGACATAGGCGCGGTCGAATTCGCGGCGGTCGCATTGCCCGCGCACTTCCTGATGCGCTATCGCCTGCATGACGCCGACGATGCGCTGGGCCGGGGCAGCACCCTGGACAGCGGCCGCGATCTGGCCGCGCTGCGCGCGCAGTGGCAGGGCCAGGCACGTGCGGCATTTTCGCGCAAGACCGATATCGAGCTGAGCCGCGAGAATGTGACCCGTTGGGATTTCGAGGAGATCCCGGCCCAGGTGCGTGCCGACGGTGGCCTGCTGGCGTTCCCGGCACTGGTCGACCTGGGGGAGACGGTGGCGCTGCGCGTGTTCGAACGCCGGGACGACGCGCTGGCGGCGCATCGGCAAGGCGTGCTGCGGCTGCTGCGCAATGCGCTGGCCGGCGAGGCGAAACAGGCACGGCGACGCTTGCCGATCGGCCATGCACTGGCGTTGAAATATGCGCCGCTGGGTAGCGTGGATGGCTTGCGCGAGGATCTGCTCGAAGGCGGCCTCGGCGATCTGTTTGCACGGCAGGATCTGGACGTGCGCACGGCCGGCGCGTTCGAGGCGCTGCATGCGCAGTGTGCGCGCGAACTGTTCGCTGCCGCTGTCGAACGCCTGGCCCTGGCCGAGCCGATCATCGAGGCCCAGGCAGAGTTGAAGCCGTGGCTGCAGCCGCCGTTGCTCGGCTTTGCCCGGGCCAGTTACGACGACCTGCAGGAGCAGTTCGACGCCTTGCTCACGCCCGGTTTCCTGCGCGAGCTGCCGGCGCAGCGGCTGGCGCATTTTCCGCGTTACCTGAAAGCGATGCGGCTGCGCGCCGAACGCCTGCGGCAGGACCCGGCGAAGGATCAGCAGCGCATGCTGCAGGTCATGCCGTACTGGCGCGAGTACCTGCAGCATCGCGCCGCCGGCACCGCTGCGCAGGATCTCGCCGAACTGCGCTGGCTGGTCGAGGAATGGCGCGTGTCGCTGTTCGCGCAGGAACTGAAGACCGCCGAGCCGGTATCGGCGAAGCGGCTGGCCAAGGCGCTGGCGGCGCTCGCTGCGTAGGAGCCCGCTCGCGGGCGATGCTCTTGTTTTGAATCTCCCAAACATCAAAACAAGAGCATCGCCCGCGAGCGGGCTCCTACATGCACATCGGGGTTGTTCGAGGTGTCCTGGGACGGATATCAGTGCACGCGCCGCACGTGCACGTCGTCGTTGCAGCCGTGCACGTACATCAGCCAGTTGCCCATGATCGACGGCTTGACCTTGACGGCAGGGTGATCGGAGGTCATGCAGGCGGGGGTCTCCGAGCCGACCTGCTTCCATACCTGGCCGTTGTCCAGGGTCATTACGTTGTTGCCTTGCCAGCCACCGAAGTGCCCGACCAGATGTGCCTTGATCTTGTGGCGCTTCTGCCCCGCATAGAACACCGGCTTGCCGCTGGAGTCGACCACGCGCGTGACGACCTTGTCGTGCCCGTGGGTTTGCAACCAGCGGTCCAGATTCGCCAACTCCTGCGGCGACAGCTTGTCCAGGCCGGCAGCCTTGAATTCGCTGCTGCTCATGCGTTGCTGCAACCCGGCCGCCTGCCGGGCCTGCGCGGACACACCGACCAGCGGCAAGGCAAGCAGCAACGGCAGGATCAGGTAACGGGAGCGGAACGTCATGGGCGAATCCTCTTCAATGCGGCGCGGCGACGAGGGGCAATTCTGCGCGACATGCCCCTCCAAGCCAAGCGTCAGGCCGGCACCGGCCGCTGCATGCGCACGGGCTGCGGCTAAGATGGTCTTCCACAAGGACACCCGGACCATGGCTCAAGCCGCCAAACCCGCCAATCTGGCCCAGTGGCGCGATCGCGCCGGTGCGCTGCCGCCGCTGCTGGACGAAGCGCTGCAGGCGTGTGCCGCGCAGCCGGCGCCACCGCAGCTGCCCGAAGCGCAGTGCTGCGATGTGCTGGATCTGCTGGGGATGCTCGGCTGCGATGCGCAGACTCAGGCGGCGGCGTTGTGGTTCGAGCTGGCGCGGATCGATCCGGCGCTGTGGACGGCGCGGGGACCGAAGCTGCCGCCGGAACTGCAGCGCCTGGTCGCCGGCCAGCAGGCGGCTGAGCAGGTGTGGGCGCTGCATGCCCAGCATGCACCACCCGAGGGTGCTGCCGAGGGCTTGCGCCGTCTGCTGCTGGCGATCGTGCGCGACTTGCGCGTGGTGTTCGTGCTGCTGGCGCGGCAGCTGGCGCGGATGCGCGCGGCCGCCGCCTGGCCGGAGCAGCAGCGCGTGGCGCTGGCGCGACTGACCCGCGACATCCATGTGCCGCTGGCGAACCGGCTGGGCATCTGGCAGTTGAAATGGGAAATGGAGGACCTGGCCTTCCGCTTCCTGCAGCCGGAGGTCTACCAGCGCATCGCGAAACTGCTCGACGAGCGCCGCACCGACCGCGAGGAGTTCATCCGCGACTCGCTGGCCGAGCTGAAGCAGGTGCTGGATGCCGCCGGCATCCGCGCCGAGCTCGCCGGTCGGCCGAAGCACATCTATTCGATCTGGAAGAAGATGCAGCGCAAGGCGCTGGATTTCTCCGACCTGTACGACATCCGCGCGGTGCGCGTGCTGGTCGACAACGTCACCGATTGCTACGCCACGCTGGGTGTGGTGCATGCGCGCTGGCCGCATCTGCCGGGCGAGTTCGACGACTACATCGCCCGCCCCAAGGCCAACGGTTACCGCTCGCTGCATACCGCGGTGATCGGGCCGGCCGGCAAGACGCTGGAAGTGCAGATCCGCACCCACGAGATGCATTACGCGAACGAACTGGGCGTGGCCGCGCACTGGCGCTACAAGGAAGGCGGCAGCGGCGATGCCGAATTCGAGGCGAAGATCGCCTGGATGCGCAAACTGCTGGAACCGCGCGGCGCGGACGACAGCGCTCTGGCGGCCGATCTGCAGGCCGAACTGCTGGAGGACCGTGTCTATCTGCTGACGCCCAAGGGCGAAGTGTTCGATCTGGCGCGCGGTGCGACGGTACTGGATTTTGCCTATCTGGTGCACACCGAGGTTGGTCACCGCTGCCGCGGGGCGAAGGTCAACGGCCGCATCGTGCCGCTGACGTTCCAGCCGCAGAGCGGCGATCGGGTGGAGATCCTCACCGCCAAGGTGGGCGAGCCCAGCCGCGACTGGCTGTCGCCGCATCACGGGTATCTGAACACGGCGCGGGCGAAGGACAAGGTGCGCGCATGGTTTCGCCGGATCGCCCACGACGCCAATCTCGCGGTCGGCCGCGGCATGCTGGAACGCGAGCTGAAACGGCTGGCGCTGCCGACGGTGGACGTGGCCAGGCTGCCCGCTCACTTCCATCTGCAGACGCACGACGAGCTGCTGATCGCGCTGGCGCTGGGGGAGATCAGCCCCGGCCAGGTCGCGCGTGTCCTGCAGGAGGCCGCGCATCCGCCGGCGGCATCCGGGCCGGCGCCGGCGGCGGCCGCGCGGCCCGCGAAACTCGATCACGGCGCGCTCAGCATCGAGGGCATCGGCAACCTGCTGACCACGCTGGCGCGCTGCTGCCAGCCTTTGCCGGGCGATCCGGTGCGCGGCTTCATCACCAAGGGGCGCGGCGTATCGGTGCACCGCGCCGACTGCGGCAGCCTGGCGCGGCTGGCCCGGCGCGATCCGGACCGGGTGATCGAGGTGAGCTGGGGCAGCGCCGCCAGCCAGCCCTATGAGGTCGACATCGAACTGCGCGGTTACGACCGCAAGGGCCTGCAGAAAGACGTCACCAGCGTCATCAGCAACCTCGGCACCCACATCATCGCCTCGTCCAGCCGCATGTTCGCCAGCACCGGCGAGGTGGAAATGCGCTTCACCCTGCGCGTGCGCGACTTCGAGCAGCTGTCGACCCTGCTCGGCAAACTGCTGGCGCTGCCCAACGTGATCGATGCGCGACGGGTCGGGGTAGGGTGAGCGGCGACCGGCGTTCGCCGGCAAGCTGAACGCCAATTCCCGTGATGCGAAGTGCGTCCTGCCCCGATGTTAAGCTGCATCGGTTGCCTTCACTGCCTTGAGAACATGAGCGGACATCGAGACCCTTACGAAGCCGATTCACGAGGCCGCACCGAGCCGACGCTGGGTGACATCGGGCAGCTCGATACGCCGTCCGCATCGCCCGGCGACGGCTTGCCGCAGATCATGGTCGAGCCGCGCCCCCGGCGTGCCGGGGTGGTCGCTGCCAAACCGCGCGGTGGCAGGCGCGGCTGGTTGCTGCTGTTGATGCTGGTGCTGTTCGGGGCCGTCGTCACGGCCTGGGTCAACCAGAACCGCTTGCGCAGCCTGCTGCCGCGCACCGAGTTCAACGACGTGCTGGGGCGAGCCCGGCAGGCGCTGCAATCCGGCCATCTGGACGGCCACGACGGCACCAGTGCGCGCGAGCTGTTCCAGGAGGCGGTGGCACTGGAACCGGACAACGATCGTGCCCGCGACGGCCTGCACCAGGTGGGTCTGGCCGAGTTGGCGCAGGGCGATGCCGCGCTGCAAGCGGGGCATGTGGAACAGGCCGCCCAGTTGGCGGCGGTTGCCCGCGAACTGCTCGGCGGTGGCAGCGACATCGATCGGCTGGATCACGCGATCAGCAGCGCACGCGTGACGCAGGCGCAAACCGTGGTCCTGATCGAGCAGGCACAGCAGGCACTGGCGGCCGGCAAACTCGATGGTGCGCAGGGTGCGGGTGCGCTGTACCAGCGGGTGTTGCAGGCCGACCCCGGCAATGCGGTGGCGGCACACGGGCTCGACCAGGTGGGCGACGCGCTGGCCGCGCAGGCGCGCAAGGCATTCGACGCCAACGATGCTGCCGCGGCAGACGCCAGTATCGAACAGTTGGCTGCACTGCAGCCGAACAACGGTGCACTGCCTGCATTGCGCGCCCTGCAGGCGCAGAATCGCCAACAGGACAGCAGCGCGCTGGACGCCGCACTCAAGCAGGGGATGGACGCCCTGCGCGCCGGGCGCATCAGCGGCCCCGGCGACGACACCGCGCTGGCGCACTTCAAGGCGGCGCTGGCACTGGATCCGGACAATGCGCAGGCCACGGCGGGGCTCGGCATGGTGGCGCAGGCGCTGACCGTGCAGGCGAATGCGGCGATGGATGCCGGCGACAAGGCCCAGGCCGGTCGTCTGCTCGATCAGGCCGCCACGCTGGCGCCGAAGTCGGCCGACCTTGCCGCCGCCCGGGCGCGTCTGGGCAGTACCGATCAACAGGCACCGGGAACGTTGCCGTCGAACGACCTCACGCAGGCGGCGTCCGGGCTGTCGCCGCAGCAGAAAGCGGTGGTGACGAAACTGCTGCAGCGTGCCCAGGCGGCGACCCGGCATGGCGACATCATGCTGCCGCCCGGCGACAGCGCCTACGACCTGTATCGCAGCGCGCTGGCGATCGACGGCAACAATGCCCAGGCGCTGAAGGGTTTGCAGGAGTTGCCCGTCGAGGTCCAGAAGCAGTTCAAGCGGGCTCTGGCCAAGGGCAACCTGGCGCAGGCCGGCGAAATGCTGGACGACCTGGCCGAGCTGTCGCCCGGCGATGCGGCGCAGCCGGCCCTGGCCGATCAACTGGCCTCGGCGTGGCTCGATCAGGCCGAACAGCAGCTGGCACGGGGCGACCGCACCGGGGCCGCCCAGTCACTGGAGCGGGCGCGCAAGCTGGCGCCGAATCATCCGCGTGTGCACGAGCTGAGCGCGCGGCTGCAGGGCGGCGCGTGAGCGCGGCATGACGATCCTGGTGTTCGGCGGCAGCAGCCAGATCGGCCACTTCCTGTTGCCACGATTGATCGCCCGTGGTGAAGAAGTGCTGGCACTGAGCCGGCAACCGCGGGCGGCCACGCCCGGGCTGACCTGGCTGCAAGGCGCACTGCCCGATGCCGTGCCGGCACCGCCGTCGTTGTCGGCGATCATCAGCTTCGGCCCGTTGCAGGCGCTGGCCGATTGGCTGGCGCGCACGGCGCGGGTCGGTGCGCCGCGGGTGATCGCCACCAGTTCCATGAGCGCCGAAACCAAGTGCGATTCCAGCGTGCCCGCCGAGCGGGCGATCGCCCGTCAGTTGCGCGATGGCGAGGCGGCGCTGGCGAAGGCGTGCGCCGGTCACGGCTGTGCCTGGACGGTGTTGCGCCCGACCCTGATCTACGGCGCCGGGCTGGACCGTAGCCTCACCCCGATTGCCCGCCGCGCCATGCGCCTGCGGCTGTTTCCGTTGCCGGCGGGCAACGGCCTGCGCCAGCCGGTGCACGCCGACGACCTGGCACAGGTGGTGCTGGCCGCGCTGGAATGCCCGGCTGCCGCGGGCCGGATCCTGCCGGTCGGCGGCGGCGAGCGCCTGCCGGCTGTTGAGATGTTCGCGCGGGTACGCCGCAGCCTGCCGCGTTCCACCGTGCCGCTGCCGCTGCCGGCGTGGCTGTTGCAGCTCGGTCGCCATGCATTGCCGCGATGGCGTGGTCCGCTGCACCGGCTGGACACCGACCTGATCGCCGACAATGGCGAAATGCAGCGCCTGCTCGGCATCAGCCCGCGGCCGTTCCGGCCCGAACCGTCGATGTGGATGCCGCCATTGTAGGAGCGCGCTTGCGCGCGATGCTCTTGTTTTGAATCTCCCAAACATCAAAACAAGAGCATCGCGCGCAAGCGCGCTCCTAACCGGGCAAACCGTTGCTTTGCCCGCGTATTGCCACAGGAATGCCCGCTGTGTTCATCTGCGCGCCGGGTGGCAGGCTCTATCATCGGACTCCCTGCATTGCGGATTTCCCCACGTTGGCTTTCCTGACACGTACCCGTTCGTTCGCACGTATCTGCTGGCCCTGGCTGCGCATCCCGTTCTGGATCGGCATGGGCCTGCTGTTCGGGTTTCTGCTGCCGTACACGCTGGTACTCAACCAACGCGTGCAGGATCGTTTCAGCGACCTCGTGTTTGCCGTGCCCACCCGCGTCTATGCGCGGCCGCTGCCGCTTGCTGCGGGCAGGCCGATGACGCCGGCCGCGCTGGAGCTGGAGCTGACCTTCGCCGGCTACAGCCACGATGGCGAAGGCCGCATCCCCGGCAGCTGGATGAAGCACGGCACGCGTTACACGATCGCCTCGCGAGGCTATGCCGGCCCGGACGGTGGCGAACTGCCCAAGCGCATTCGCGTCACCCTGGGCAACGGCATCGTGCGGCAGGTACAGGATGCCGCCAGCGGCAAGGCCATCGCACTGACCCACCTCGATCCGGCGCGCATCGCCACGCTCTACGGTGCCCGTCAGGAGGATCGCCGCGTGGTGGCGCTGGCCGATGTGCCGCCGCTGCTGCTGAGCGGGCTGCAAGCGGTCGAGGACCGCGACTTCAAGCACCACA
>Ga0307375_10002186_pt1 | contig 20362 bp, 18 predicted proteins | sample TR1MG_FD_202531 | JGI IMG/M metagenome (GOLD analysis project Ga0307375, IMG submission 202531) | Soil microbial communities from Risofladan, Vaasa, Finland - TR-1 | ecosystem: Environmental > Terrestrial > Soil > Coastal area > Acid sulfate soil | place: Finland: Risofladan, Vaasa | collected...
CTACCCATTTGAGCCCCGCCCCTGCAGCAGGCAAGTTCATCCCGCACTAGGTAGGGCCAGACCAGCACTGTCACCTGAGATCCGATGCGGCCACCGGAGCAAGGCGCCGCTCACCAGAGGCAAGGCGCCGCTCACCAGAGGCAAGGCGCCGCTCACCAGAGGCAAGGCGCCGCTCACCAGAGGCAAGGCGCCGCTCACCAGACATAGAGAATGGCCCCGACCGAAGTCGGGGCCATTCTCTATGTTCCAACCCGCTAGTTGGTAACCGTTGGGGAAGGTGTTGGGGAAGGGGAAGTGCTTGGTGAGACCGACGTGGTTGGCGTCGGCGTTGGCGTCGGGGCAGCAGCCCGGGCAGCTTGAATTGCGGCACGAAGGGCGACATTTGCCGATTGAAGGGCGGCCCTCAAAGCGTCCTTCGCTGGTGCAATTGCGGTCTGGTAAGCAGTGCGTGCGTCAGCGGTTGCTGCCTTGAAGGCGTCACCAGCGGCCTGACGCGCTGCCTTGAAAGTATCCTCAGCGGCCTGCTTGCCAGCATCTGTGGTTGCTGCTGTCATGGCAGCGTCGAATGTAGTTTTCGCAGCCGCAACAGCCGCATCTCTAGTCGCCTGAGCCGGAGCAACGGCAGCCTTGAATGCGTCCTGGGCACCCTGAATGGCTGCCTGGAAGGCGGTAACCGCAGCAGTGCGGGCAACCTTGTAGTCGGCTAGCGCTTGAGTCAGAGCCGGATCTAGGGCGCCGTGCTTGCCGTGCCCGGCCCGCTTCTCCATGGCGCGAACTTGACCTTCAAGGCCTCTGCCTTTGCCATCCAGACCGTTGACCTCACCAAGGAAACCTTTGTCGTCTCCTGCAGCGCCTTTGATCTTTGGCATTGAAATCTTTGGAGCGCCAAGATTCTTAGCATTTACTTTCTGGCCTTGGTGCTGCTTACTCTGCCCGCCGCCTTTTCCATGACCATTATCGGCCTGTGCGATTGGGGCCAAGGCAGTAACGAGGGCGAGAGCTGAACCGCCCGCAATAAGGAGGCGGCTCGTCTTAATTCCCTGCTTCATCTCTTCTCCACTCTCTTGTGTGAATTCAAAGTACGACAGGTTTTTGCGGTAAGTAATAGATCTTTGGGAGTTCACACGAACCCCATATCAATTCCTTCGACGACATGCGAGAAGGAGCCCCCGAAGCGGGGACTCCTTCTCGTGGGACGAGTTACTTAGTGCCCATCGTGACCAGCTTTATGGCCATGACCTTGACCCATGTTGCCATTATTGTCGTGAGCCTTGAGGTTCTTCGGCTCATGCCTGACGAAACCAGGATCAGTAACGCCGGCAGCTTGGATAGCAGCGGCCATGGTCGCCCTTGCAGCTGCAATTGCAGCTTCATACGCAGTACGGGCTTCCAAGGTTGCGGCCTTATAGGTGTCGAGCGCGCCTTGGATGCTTACTTTGAAAGCATCATTAGCGGCTTTAACTGCGGTGCGAAAAGCCGTATTCGACTCTCGCTTGTCGCCGGATGCGCCCTTGAAGGCAGCGTCGGCGGCGGCAATGGCAGCATCACGAGTAACTGCGAATGGTGCAACCGCGGCATCGTAAGTCGCTTTGGCTGATTGAGTACTCGATACAAATGCGGTGTTTGCAGCTGTAACAGCCGAACTGTTTGTCGCTCGGGCTGTAGCTTCTGCAGCGGTTGCACTCGTAAGTGCACTCGTAAGTGCAACTCCGGCGGCAGCTACTGCAGCATCACGAATTGCAGCATCTGGCGCGACTGCAGTGTTGTACACAGCCTGAGCCGGAGCAACATCTGTAGCGAAGGTGCCGTTGGCACCAGCTAGCGCACCTGTGTAAGCGGTCCACGCGGCTTGACGATCTGCATCAGTTGTCGCAGCTAGAAGAGCAGCGTTAAGTGCGCTGGTGGCTGTGGCAATGCTGGCATCACGAGTCACGATGAATGGTGCAATGGTGCTGTTGTACGCCGTTAAAGCCACTGTGGTGCTCAAGGTGAACACCGAATTAGCCGCAGTCACGGCCGAATCATTCGTAGCCTGAGCAGTTGTTCTGCTCTGCGTTACGGCTAGAAGTGCGGCCTGAAGTGTCGTCTGCGCGGCAGCAATCGACGCATCCCGAACGGCCGCTAGTGGCGCAACGGCTGCGTTGTACGCCGCTAGTGCGGTAGTAGTGCTGGCCGTGAAGGCAGCATTCGCTGCGGCAAGAGCCGCGTCATAAGTGACTTTGGCCGCAGTGTTGTTCACATTTGTTCCATGCTCACCACGTGGGTAGGCGCTCTTAGCGGCCGCAATGGCTGCTTCGCGAACTGCCTTGGCAGGTGCAATGCTGGCCAAAAATGCGGCCTTAGCAGGAGCAACGGCTGCCTTGTAGGTATCGCGAGCTGAAGCGCGAGCAGTTTTGTAGGCCGTCTTTGCAGCGTCCACTACTGGATTCTTCGCGCCCATGTCTTCCTGGCCATGTACATCTTCGGACCTGCCAAGTGCCAAACCTGAATTCATAGAATTGTTAATGGATGGCCTGGTATTTGTCGAGTTCTGACTCGCAAAGGCAAGCGGCGAAACGGAAGTGATCATGGCGAGCGCTGAGCCCCCGACGATCAACGTGCGTAGCGAAGTTCGCTTCATGTGAAATCCAATCTATTATTGAAATTTCTTATCGAAATCTCTTATCGATCGATTTCAACGTATGCCCTGTTTTGCTGATTAATGGCCGATCTTTGGGAGTTCACACCAAGACCAGACAACACCCATTGGCACGACTCTAAACACGCTTAAGAATAGTGAGCAAGGTCACCACACTATGGGCCAATTCACAGGTTCAGACTGTTTTGAACTCCTGCCGTCCCCTGAGGAGCGGCCCCTAAGCCGCCGCCAAATCCACGGAATCAGAAAAGCAACCACCCATTGCATATCTTCAGCAAATTGAACTAGCTTCGCGCTGTCTTTCGTTGGCGGAAGTTTGTCGCGCCACGATGAATCTTGCGAATAGCCAATCTTCTCCAGCACTGCGGCTGCAGTTCTCCTATGTCCTTCATTGTTTAAATGCAGTCGATCTGAAATCCAGAAACGCGGATCCTCGAGTATCGATACTTGATCGGCCTCGATCAAAATTGCGTTGTGCGCAATCGCTGCGGCCCGAACCTCCTTGTTGAAGGCGGCAATCTTTACGGCAAGCCTTTCGGCCGGCTTGCCCTTCCCACTGACTGGCTCTGCAACGGTGAAAAGCATTACGTCGGCTCCCGTGGCGCGAAGGCGCTGGACCCCGTCGACATATTGAGAAGTTGCGACCACGTGGTTGTAACTCGGCCTCAAGAGATCATTGGCTCCAGCGTGAAACGACACCAGCACATTTCCATCGCTCGCGTATTTGAGCGCAAGAGGAAGTTGCTCCTCGACAACTTGTCGGATTAGTTTTCCCCGGATCGCCAAATTTAAGAACGTAAAGCTAGCGTCGTGCCCAGCCAATCCATCGGCTACTCGATCTGCCCAACCGCGGTAATGTCCAGTCTTTTCGTACGTCTCGTCGCCGACACCTTCGCTAAACGAATCGCCTAGCACTATGAATCGCGAGTAGTACTTCATCGGAGAATGTTCACCGCTCGAGCAATGACAAGACCGACGGTCAACAACGAAACCATCGACTGAACCAACATTAGAAACTTCGCCCAACGAGTCAATGGCATGACATCAGTCGGGCTAAACGCGGTGGCATTGGTAAAGGATGTATACAAATAGTCGAAAAATGACGGCGCCCAGTGACGCGGCGCATAGCGTGGATCGCTCATCTGCGGAAAGAGAAAATCTGGAAATGGCCGCCTGGCTAGCGCTCTAGCGCCCGGACCGCCTCGGTCAAACTCCCAATACCAGAGGGCGAAGACCACGACGTTCGTTAGCCAAATTGATCCGCCGGAGAGAAGCAGGTTGGTCGCGTTATTCACTCCCCCTTTCGCTAAAGCGTGAATGAGGAGAGCGACGGACCAAATGTTCGAAACACTCATTATGGAAGTAAGAATCAGGGCTAACACTCGAGTTACGGCGTAGTGCCGATTGATCCTTCTAGGATTTAGAACAGTAATCGCAGCCAGGAACACTAGTTCTGTAGCGCTGCTCCAGAAGGGCCAGAGGAAGCGCAGGTCCGTTGGTAGTGAAAGTTGAAGTCCAACAACTAATAAAACAACAACGGAGACGGGCCATCTAACTTCCCCCGGGTGGGCCTGATGCCAATGACCGACTGTCGCGTGTTCTGACTTGCCGGAAGAAATCTCGCCCGGCTGCTCAGCCGAACCTTCAATTCGCGCCATAAGTGCAAGTTTGTCGGAAAGCCAGGGGCAGCGCGAGGCCGGGCCGCAAAGCGGTAACGTGAAGGCGTGACTCACCCACCGCTTCGAGAAAGCGCTCCACTCCTAGATGCTTATCTGACCTACCGAGAAACTCACTCGACCCCCTTCACGCTGCCAGGACACAAACAGCGAGCTAGCCGTCTCGATGCCGGTCTTGGCATCTGCGTCGATTCAGACGTGCCACTTGGCGGCGGACTCGATGAAATCAAGCACACTAAAAATGTTCTACCCACCAGCGAAGCCTTGGCGGCAAACTTATGGGGCGGCGAATGGGCACGCTTTACTTGCAACGGCTCAACTCACGCCAACCAAGCCATTTTGCTGTCTCTTGCCCAACCCGGGGAACGCGTGGTCATTTCCCGTACGGCTCATCGATCGATGCTGGTGGGGCTGGTGTTGGCGGGACTTGAACCAATCTGGGTCACCCCGGAAATAGATGCAAAAACTAGTCTGCCGATTGGAATTGATCCAAAGAAAGTCGAATCGCTCCTCCTAGAGCACAGAGCTCGTGCGGTCATCGCAATCGAACCTGGCTATCTGGGCACCATGTCACGCGTCGACGAACTTGCGGCCGTCTCCCACGCATATGGAGTGCCACTGGTGGTCGATCAAGCTTGGGGCGGACATCTTGGCTTCCACCCCGATCTCCCGCGACATGCACTTCAATTGGGTGCGGACGCAATGATCATCAGCATTCACAAAGCCCTTCCAGGCATAAGCGGTGCAGCTCTGGCGGTAGCTCGAACCAACTTCCTTGATCGCGCACGTTTAGATCAAGGTTTTGACGCCGAACTAACAACCTCTCCACCGGGTGCCATCTTCGCCTCGTGCGATGGGGTACGGGCACTAGTCGAAACGCGCGGCGAAGAATTGATTGGCGCCATGATTCAAAGAGCAGCGCATTTTCGTTCACGCCTGATGGCAGTCTTCGGACCTGAAATTGTGCTGTCTCCCATCGACTTTCCGCCTGGGCGATTTGATCCAAGCAAGATCATTGTTCGTACCAGCGTCATCGGCGCTGATGGAGTCGATGTTGAAAAGGACCTGATTGATCAAGGCATTCGACTCGAAATGACAGACCGCGACACCATCGTCGCGATACTCGGCCTGGTAGACAGCGATGAAGAGATGGAGACTCTGGCCGAAGCTTTAATCGACTCATTGTCTCGGCACTCTGGGCCCCCGCGCCCGACCGTGACCGCCTTCTCTTGGACTGTTACGCCCGAAACCGTACGTTCGATTCGGGAAGCTTTCTTTGCACCAGTGGAGATGGTCACCGCAAAGCAGGCCGTTGGCCGAATCAGCGCCGACCTAATTTCGCCCTATCCACCCGGCGTTCCAGTAGTGGCCCCAGGCGAATTAATAACCCCAGAGATCGTGGATGGTCTCAGAGAGTGCCTGGACCAGGGCACCCGAGTGGCTTATGCGACCGATCCGCAATTGAGGCATTTTCGAGTCTTGGCGTAAGGCTCGATTGGGCCTAGCCTTCATAGGTGTTCGTTGTTGATTCACAACGCCTTCGCTACCTGCGGTTTGTCGTCCCGGCAGGGGCGCTGCTGCATCTGGCTGGTCGTCTGGTCATCCATCTGCCAAATTTCTGGTGGGATTTAGTTTTTTATAACGCAGTGGTTTTCGGGGCCGGAGTCTTCGCCTGGCTTGGTTCATCCCAGGTAGACGTCGATCGCCTGGGCGCCAGGGCGCTTTCCCTGGCCATCTTCCTCTGGGGTGCCGGTTCCTGCATTGCGACCTGGTCGATTTTCCGCGGCTACGAGCCAATCTCTAACTATGGAGATATCGGATACGTTCTGTACTACCCACTGGCACTGCTTGGAATCGCAAGGTTATTGCGTCGTACCTCACCACTGACCTTCGCCGAAATTCTTGATGCTTTGATCGTAGGACTGGGCGTTAGTGCGGTGGGAGCGGCGTTGGCACTTAGACCATTATTAGTTTCAATCTTCTCTACCTCGACTTCCCTCACTTTTACGGGCGTGCTTTATCCGGTTGCTGATCTCGTGCTCTTCGCTTATGTTGCGGCAGCGATCAAAGCCTCTGGGCGTCATCTATCGCCCCGGACAGCATGGCTAGCAGGTGGGATTGTTCTCTTCGCCCTGACCGATGGACTCTTTCTCTATCAGAACGCAATGGCTTCCTACACATTTGGTACTTGGCTTGATAGCGGGTGGTTACTCGGGTTCGCGGTACTCGGGGAGTCGGTCTGGCACCCAAGGGAAGAAATTTTAGAAACTTCCCAATCCACGATGGCCCAGGGCTTGGCGTTGGCATCAGGGATGGCAATTCTGACGACTTCGGCAGTCTGGCCATCCCTGTTTCCCACGTACGCGCTGATTCCGGCCAGCGCAACTCTCGTCGCCGCATTTGTACGAATGGGACTTTCGCTTCGAGAAGCACGCAAGCTCGCACAAGAAGAACTCCTCGCCCGGACCGACGAATTAACGGGTCTGGCAAATCGTCGTCTCTTCGTCTCCCAGTTGTCTGCCGCGGTAGTGAGTTGGAAATCCGGCAGTTCACACGGTGCACTGATGATCATTGATTTAGACGGCTTCAAAGAGGTAAACGATTCGCTTGGCCACCTGGCAGGTGATGCGCTCCTACGCGGGGTTGCGGGAAGATTGAACGCCAAAATGCCAAGGGATTCGCTCCTCGCTCGCCTCGGCGGTGATGAATTCGGAGTAATCATGAGATCTCCTCGGATAGTCCAGGACTCGGACGAGTTGGCTCGCCAGTTACGCGAGACATTGCTTACCCCATTTCAAGTTTCCGGCGTGAAGATTCGAGTCGACGCCAGCATCGGCGTTGCCTACGCCCCACTCCACGGTGACGACGCTTCAACTCTGCTCCGGCGCGCAGATATTGCGATGTACCGAGCCAAGCGCGCACACACCGGCGTCAGCATTTGGGATGAAATGGCAGATGAAATATCCCCCGACCGCGCGGGCCTTGCCGAAGAACTCTCTCAAGGCCTGCGACGATCGGAATTGATTCTTTATTACCAACCAATTGTTTCGCTAATAGACGGACACGTTGAAGCAGTCGAAGCTCTCATGCGATGGCGCCATCCACGACTTGGTCTACTAAATCCGGAACACTTCCTTCCGCTTGCCGAGCGGATCGGATTGATCCATGACATCACCATCACTGCACTTACCCAGGGCTTGGCCACAATCGCCGAATGGCAGCGATTTGGGATTTCTACCTCGATTGCTGTGAACATAAACGCCCGAGATCTAATCAGAATAGATTTTTTGGATTCAGTGGAGCGTGCGTTGGATACCAGCGGTGTCGATGCGACCTCTCTGATCCTCGAAATCACCGAAGATGTCCTACTAGTAGATGCTGGTGCGGCGGCGCGAGTGATCAACCACCTCGCCCAAATGCGCGTTCGAATCGCAATCGATGATTTTGGTACAGGCTTCTCGTCTCTGTCTTACTTACAACAACTCCCGGTGCAATCATTGAAACTCGATCGTTCGTTTGTTGCCCATCTCTCCGACGCCGAAGGCGCCGGCATGCGTGCAGGTGCAGTTGCGAAAGCGGTCATCGATCTGGCCAAGTCCTTGGATCTTGACTGCGTAGCCGAAGGCGTCGAGAGTGAAACGGCCCTTCACCTGCTGCGCGAGCTGGGCTGCACCAGCGCACAGGGCCGGTATCTGGCGCCGCCGATGCCAGCCTCGGAATGCCTGAGGTGGCTTTCGACACAGCACGCAATCATCACCCCCTGAAATGCCGTAACCTTTCCTCTCCCTGGCTGCAAATTTGGTGGCCGATTAAGGAGGCTTTAATTGTCTGGTCAGTTCCAAGGTCGTGTCCTTGTGCTCGGAGCCGGTTCGGTCTCGCAATGCACTCTCCCGCTCCTCCTCGACAATCTGGTCGAGGGTAAACAAGTAACGATCATGGATCCGCTAGACAATCGTCATCGCCTCACATCCGCGTTAGATCGTGGCGCCACTTATGTTCAAGCCCAGGTAACTAAAGAAAATTTAGGCGAACTTCTTGGCACGTATGTCGGCGCAGGAGACATTCTTGTAAATCTGGCCTGGAACATCGACGCAAACACGATCGTTGGCTGGGCGCACGATAACGGTGTCATGTATCTAGACACTTCAGTCGAGGAGTGGGAACCATACACTCAGATCACAGATCGTCATCCGCTTGAGCGAACGTTGTACCACCGCCACATGCGACTGCGTGAAATGAAAGCTTCGTGGAATAAGAAGGGCCCGACGGCGATCGTCGAGCACGGAGCTAACCCCGGATTAGTTTCGCACTTTGTAAAAAAAGCGCTGATCGATATCGGCACGCGTGCGCTCAGCGATGGCCTGGCTGGTACTGGCGTCGAGAAAGCACTCGAGAACGAGTCGTACCCAGATCTATCACACTCGCTCGGCGTCAAGGTGATTCATATTGCGGAGCGCGATACCCAGGTCACCGACCGACCAAAACTTGTTGATGAATTCGTCAACACCTGGAGTGTTGAGGGTTTTTATGAAGAGGGAATTGCGCCGGCTGAACTCGGTTGGGGGACGCACGAGAAGACGATGCCGGTCGGCTCATTTGCACATGAGGGCGAGGGGCCACGAAATCAGATCGCTCTCGCCAAACCAGGTGCCACTACTTGGGTTCGATCATGGGTTCCCGAGTGTGAAATCACCGGCCTGGTAGTTCGACACGGAGAGTCTTTTACGATGAGCGATCACCTAACAGTGTGGGACGGTGACAAGGCGATCTACCGTCCAACCGTTCATTACGCATACTGCCCCGCCGATGCAGCAATCAACTCTATGCGCGAACTTGAGATGCGCCAGTGGAAGCTTCAGGAGAAGCAGCGGATCATGAACGAGGAGATCATCGACGGCGAAGATCGCCTTGGCGTACTCCTGATGGGACACCCGTACAAGTCGTGGTGGACCGGATCGCTCCTGTCGATTCACGAAGCGCGCAAACTCGTCCCTGGCCAGAGTGCGACGACCCTTCAAGTGGCAGCAGCGGTTTATGCGGCAGTTCATTGGATGATTAAGAACCCAGAAGCTGGGCTGATGGTTCCCGATGATCTTCCTTGGCGCGAGATTTACGACATAGCTGAGAGGTACTTGGGTCCAATCTGGTCAGATGCGGCCGATTGGGACCCGATCCAGAGTCGGAATGATCTGTTCGTTCCTTGGAACGGACGCAAGTACGACACCGAGGATGTCTGGCAGTTCGGCAACTTCCTCGCCTAACAATTCGCTTATTTCGGTGAGCGGCGGCTTGCCTCCCGTGAGCGGCGGCTTGCCTCCCAAATTCCAGAAGCCACCGGCGCGAATGCATGACTGACGGTAGTAGCTCGCGCATCCGTCGGTGAGTTTTCGAAGTTTCGCCGCAAAACGACTGCCATCGAATGTTGAGCAAGCGGACTCGCGCGCCGCGGTTCTCGTTCGCTGGCGTGCTTATCCGCCAGCACCACTTTCACATTCTCATCCTGATCGGACGACAGCAATATTTTGATCCAGGCGAAACCGCAGTCGGCAAATACGTTTTAAAGTTTGACCTAATAAAAACGGTTGTCCGAACGATTTTTTAAGTCCCTCACGGGAGGCGAGCCGCCGCTCACGGGAGGCAAGCCGCCGCTCACGGGAGGCGAGCCGCCGCTCACGGGAGGCAAGCCGCCGCTCACGGGAATCCCCAGAGGATTACCTCGGGTAACCCGGCAGACCCTTCGGATCCCAGCCGGCAACTTGTTCAGGTTCGCGCGGACCAGACCCGATATACCGAGCCGACGGACGAACCAGGCGACCGGTGCGCTTCTGCTCCAGGATGTGCGCGGCCCAGCCTGCAGTGCGTGCGCAGGTGAACATTGAGGTAAACAGGGGTGAGTCGACTTGGGCGAAATCAAGGATGATCGCGGCCCAGAACTCGACGTTGGTCTCTAGTACGCGGTCTGGACGGCGTTCGCGCAATTCGGCAAGGGCTGCCTGCTCAAGTGCTTCTGCAACCGCATAGCGAGGTGCGTTCAATTCCTGAGCAGTACGGCGAAGCGTGCGAGCGCGTGGATCTTCGGCCCGGTAAACGCGGTGACCAAAGCCCATCAGGCGCTCGCCCTTGTCGAGCAAGTCCTTTACATAAGCGCGCGCATCGCCACGCTCTTCGACGCCTTCGATCATGTGCAACACACGTGACGGCGCGCCACCGTGCAGTGGCCCGGACATCGCACCGATCGCGCCTGACATTGCCGCCGCGACGTCAGCGCCAGTTGAGGCAATTACTCGGCTAGTGAAGGTCGAAGCATTCATGCCATGCTCGGCAGCCGAAACAAAGTAGGCATCTAGTGCCTTGACGTGCTTAGGATCTGGATCGCCGCGCCAAGTGATCATCATTCGCTCTACAGCTGTGAGGCCCTTATCGACTTCGCGCTGAGGAACTATCGGCTTGCCGAGCCCACGAGCCGACTGGGCTACATATGACAGAACCATTGCCGAGGTACGCGCGAGATCGTCGTGCGCTTGTTCGTCCGAGATATCAAGCAGCGGAAGTAGTCCCCACACGGGCGCCAACAAGGCGGTCGCGGCTTGAACATCGACCCGGACGTCGCCCGAGTGGATGGGTAGCGGGAATGGCTCTGCTGCTGGCAGACCTGGCGTGAACTTATCGTCTACAAGCAGGCCCCAAACGTTGCCGAATGAAACTCGGCCGACGAGGTGGTCGATATCGACGCCACGGTAGCGAAGCGCGCTACCTTCTTTATCCGGCTCAGCGATCTCGCTTTCGAAGGCGATAATCCCCTCAAGGCCAGGTACAAAATCAGACATGATGGCAGACCCCTCTTAATAATTACCGAACAAGACAAATACTTTGAAACCTCATTCTGGCGGTCTCAGGTAGCCAGGCAAACTGGAGGTGCCGTTAGATGGGTCACATGGAACCTCAAACCCCTGCCTCAAACGCCGATTGGCCTGCAATTTTGGCGCAAATGCGCCTCTCTTACCCCGAAATACCGCTAGAACTAGCCAACCTGGATCCCGACCCGTTCCAGCAATTCGCTCACTGGCTGGTTGAGGCTAGCGCCCACCCCGCGATTGTCGAACCAAATGGAATGGTTCTAGCCACCGTAGATTTCAACGCTCGGCCCTCCACCCGCTCGGTTCTGCTGAAGGGGGCCGATCCGCAAGGATTTACCTTTTTCACAAATTATGAGTCGAAAAAAGCACAGGATCTCGACGGAAACCCGAATGCGAGCCTCACCTTTCCTTGGTACCCACTCTTCCGCCAGGTTCATGTTTCCGGAAGCGTTGAAAGATTGCCCAGGAAAGAATCCATCAACTATTTCAAGACGCGACCCTGGGGAAGCCGGATCGGAGCCTGGGCAAGCCTTCAATCAGAACCACTAGCGGAGCGCACAACTCTGGAGGAGCGTTGGGCACACTTTGCGCATATGTATCCGGAGGGCACCGATGTTCCAATGCCAGATCATTGGGGTGGTTTTGTACTAACACCGATCACGATTGAATTCTGGCAAGGGCGCAGCTCACGTTTACACGACCGCTTTCGTTATGAAAAAGTAGACGATTCGCAGTGGCAGATCAGACGCTTCTATCCCTGACCACTTTGCATCGTCCAGCATTTGGAACGACAAAAAAGTTGGAACGACGAAGCATCAGCGGCAGATAGACTTTGGCCATGCGCGCTGACCCGATGACCATTCATATTCCGCAGGACCTTCTGCCAGTGGACGGCCGGTTCGGCTGCGGACCATCCAAGATTCGTCAGGACGCTCTCGATGCGCTTTATGCAAGTGGAACGTCAGTGCTGGGCACATCACATCGACAGAAGCCAGTGAAACAACTCGTCTCGTTTATCCGCAGCGGCTTAACGGAACTTTTCAACTTGCCCGATGGGTATGAAGTGGTTCTTGGCAACGGTGGCACAACTGCCTTCTGGGATATCGCCGCTTTCGGTCTCATCCAGGAGAAATCCCAACACCTTAACTTTGGTGAGTTTTCATCGAAGTTCTCTTCAGCGATAAAAGCCGCCCCGTTCCTCGCCGATCCAACAATTATTAGCAGCGAGCCAGGCACTCACCCGGTGGCGAGAGCCGAGGGCGGCGTCGACGCATACGCTCTCACTCACAACGAAACGAGCACCGGTGTCGCGATGAACATCTCGCGTCCCGTCGGAACCGATCAAGATTCACTCGTACTGGTCGACGCAACCAGTGGTGCTGGCGGTTTGTATGTGGACGCCAAAGAGTTTGACGCCTACTACTTCGCGCCACAGAAATCTTTTTCATCAGATGGCGGTCTCTGGCTTGCCATCTTGAGTCCAGCCGCCATTGAGCGAGTTGGAAACATTCACGGAACGAATCGTTGGATCCCGGCTTCAATGGATCTGCAAATTGCCATTGATAACTCAAGACTTGACCAGACGTATAACACGCCCGCAATTGCCACACTCTTTCTTCTCAACAATCAGATTGAGTGGCTCAATAAAAATGGCGGGCTGGCTTGGGCCGCATCTCGCACAAAGGAATCAGCCACTCATCTATACGAGTGGGCGGAGAGTTCAAAATTTGCAACTCCATTTGTTGTAGATCCAGCAATGCGCTCTAACGTGGTTGGCACGATCGATATCGCAGACGAGATCGATGCCGCAGTCGTAGCGAAGGTGTTACGCGCTCACGACATCGTCGATACCGAGCCGTATCGAAAATTGGGTCGAAACCAATTACGCATCGCTCTATTCCCATCAATCGATCCAGCAGATATCGAAGCCCTAACTGCATGCATTGATCACGTAGTCTCCGAACTCGGCTAATGAACCAAGCTTCGCCGATGGTCACGGCAGAAGCGCCTTTCCGACGCGACCGCCTGACCCTTGCCATGTATGGGCATCTGGGTGTTTACGGCTATTTTTTATACTGTTTCGGACCAGTCCAACCGCTGCTACGCCAGGAGCAAGGGACGTCTCGTACCGTGGCCGGCCTCCACGGAACGGCTTTGGCGCTGGGCGCGATCTTTGCCGGATTACTAAATACGCGGATCTCTCATCGTTTTGGTCCCGAGCGGGCCTCATGGATTGGAATGTCGGTTGCCGGAATCGGCATGCTGGATCTGATTGCCTTTCACTCGCTCGCCTTTACGCTCTTGGGCGCTCTCGTGACTGGCATCGGTGGATCGGTCGCAACCAACAGCACGACGGCCGTTTTTCATGCCAACTTGACGACCGGGCAAGCAGAGAAAGCGGTCACCGAAGGTAACGCTGCGGCAGCGCTCATCGGTGCTTTCGGCACAACCCTCGTCGGGTTGTTGGCTGCAAGTAGGTTTGGATGGCGAAGTGCGTTCGTTCTCGCGCTGATCCTCATACTGAGCGTGCGCATTTTCATTTACCGCAAACCAACTGAGATCCATATCCCAAGCCCGAGCGGCCACTCTTCCGGATCGCTATCGAAAATGTTCTGGATTGGCTGGCTCGGTCTAGTCGCCGCAGTTGGGATCGAATTTTCATCTTCGTTCTGGGCGGCTGCCTTAATTAGCGCCAGAACCGGTGCGACCGCAAGCAATTCAATTCTCATAGTGATGGTTCTAGCCCTTTGTATGGGAATCGGTAGATTTTTGGGAAGCCGCGGACTTCATAAAGCTTCGCTCGACCGCCTGCTTATCGCTTTCCTAGTACTCACCGGCTTGGGCTTCGCAGTTTTCTGGACGGCAACCACCAAACCGCTTGCATTCCTTGGACTTGGACTGGTCGGCTTTGGCATCTCTATGCAATACCCGCTCGCGATCAGCCGATTGATCCGCCTGAGCGATCATCGATCTGATCTTGCGCTGGGACGAGCATCCCTCGGAGCAGGAGCCGCTATTGGAATATCTCCGCTACTGCTTGGCTTCCTGGGCGACCACATTGGAATTCAGCGGGCTTACCTAATGGTGCCGGTACTTATTGCAGTTGGAATTGTGTCAGTCTTAGCCTCACCGAGCGATGCCGTACAAGTTGGGTACAAGTAGGCTCCCCCCATGCGCCCGCGTACGAGGAGAATCGTCACTCTGGCCGTTCTGTTTGGCTTAGTCCTGCTTGTTGCAATTAACGGTCGCTGATCCCGAGTTTTCCACGCGTCAAAAGTAAAGCGACGAGTGCGGCAAGTAGCGAGACTAAACCCCCCATGCCCATCGCAACGCGCGGACCAAAAGTTTGACCGATCCAGCCGACGACAGGTGAGCCAAATGGCGTTCCACCGATGAAAACCGTTAAGTAAATACCCATAACTCGACCACGGTTCTCTGGTGTTGAACGCATTTGCATCGTCGAGTTTGCGGTAATCAAAGTAGTGAGTGCCATCGCACCGCAGAACGGCAACATCAGCGCGAAAGTAAGGAAGGTTGGCATGATCGATGCCAACGTTTCGAAAGCACCAAAAATCAAGGCAGAACGGACGACGATTAGGGCAGTTGGCGCTCTTTCGAATCGTGCGGTAAAGAGCGCACCGCTCATTGAACCAACAGCAATGGCAGCGGCCAGCAAACCGAAGGCCGCAGGGCCACGGTGAAAGACTTGAGTGGCCATGAGGACCGTGAATATCTGGAAGTTGAGCCCGAATGCTGCCGTAAAACCTACGACGAAAGTGATCGCCTTCAGATCTGTACGTTCGCGCACATACTGAATGCCGTCACGAATCGTGACTTTTGGCTTCTTGCGATTATCGAGCCGAACCAACTCGTCCGTTTGCATCATAAGCAGCGCACCAATGACGACAAAGAATGAGGTTGCGTTAATTAGGAAAGATGGGCCCGTACCGAAGGCGTTGATGAGAACGCCGGAAAGCGCAGGGCCAACAAGCCGCCCGGCGTTGAAATTGGCTGAGTTGAGACTTACCGCATTTGATAGATCAGCGGGGCCGACCATTTCTGACACAAAACTTTGACGCACTGGCGCATCAATTGCAGAAGCCATTCCAAGGGCAAAGGCGAGTGCATAAACTTGCCAACGCTGAACATTTCCGCCGAGGGCTAAAAGTCCGAGAATTAAAGCAACGGTTCCCCCTGCAAAGTTCGTGAGCATGAGGACTTTTCGCTTATCGAATCGATCGGCGATCGCACCGCCTTGTAGGCTCAGAAACAGCGACGGTAAAAACTGGAGTCCAGTCACCATCCCAAGGTCGGTTCCGCTGTGCGTAAGTTGAAGAACCAACCAGTCCTGAGCAATTCGTTGGACCCAAGTTCCGATATTGGTGACGCTAGCTGCAATGAAATAAAGACGGTAATTTCGATGCCTCAATGAACGGAAAGTACCCAATCGAACCGGCGCCATGGCCGTGCTCTCGCTCACTGGTGCAACCCTACGCCACTAACCTGGGAGTACTCTGACGCAATGACCGAGTCGAAACCCAACCCGAAGCCTTACGTCGCCAGGGAAGTGCAAATAATCGGAGCGGGTACGGTCATCTGGGTTACCGTTGGACTAATTCTTGCCCTGTCAGGAGCCACATCAGACCGTCTATGGACTTGTGCCGTCGGAGTGCTGCTGGGTTTAAATGGTCTTCGGATTGCCCTTAAACGGAAGAAGCGGATGGACTCCGAAAAATCAAGCCTCTAATTGACCGGCAATCCCGCGGAGTACCCGACCGACTTGTTCAGCCTCCGCAGCGCTCGGATGGCGTCCGTGACGGAGGCCATTGCCGATTCGGTCCAGAATCTTGATTGCATCTTCGATAATTGCGGCCAGATCATCGGGAGCCATTCGGTTGGCGGCGACCATGGAGGCTGGCGGCTCGATGATCGTCACTGAGAGGGCTTGCGGACCTCGTCGACCTTCTGCCACCCCAAACTCGAGTTTGGTACCAGGCTTGACGGTGGTTACACCTGCCGGCAGGGCTGAGGCAGCCAGGTAGACATCTTCGCCCTCATCGGATGCGATGAAGCCAAAGCCCTTCTCCAGGCTGAACCACTTAACTTTGCCACTAGGCACTTTGCTCTCCTTGTTCGGTAAGAAGGCTACCGCGAATGACTACCAGTATGAGAGGACTTTATGGTTGAGGGGCTAATCGACGACCAGAGCCTGACTATGTGCTCCGCAGCCATGATCGGCAGAGACCACCCGGGAGTCGTCCGGTGCAAATTCGTTGCTGCATACGCCAAAAGCCGCACGCAGTGATCCAGCGATTGGGAGGAAGAAGCCACACGAGCCACATGGCAGTGGAGCGTTGATGGCGATCTCGGCGCGGGGGCCACGATCTAAGGAGTACCAGCGCTTTGCCGCAGCATCTCGCCCCTCGGACGAAAGGACCCGGGCGCGGCCGAGGCCAAGTTCCCAGAGTTGCGCCGGATCCAGTTCTTCATCCGCTGGCAGCGCCGCATAACCGGGAACCAGCCGAGGATCGTCCGCACGCGTTGGTAGGAGATCACCCACGCCAAGATCCCCAGGTTGAACTCGCTTCTCATACGGGATCCATTCCGGTGGCAGTAGCGCATCCGGGCCAGGCAGGAGAACTACGTCGCAGACCGTCACACCATCGAGATCTTGAACATCCTCTGTCCTTGCAACCGTGACGGCCCAACGCCAAGCCACGTAGCCGGGCAATTGAGCCTCAAACAGATGCGTGACCAGACGCTCGTCGTCGGCCTCGACTCCGACCGGAGCACCCACAAGTTGTGCGTCGCCAGCTTGGTCAATGGCGGCGGTTCGCGCTGCTTGGACGGCCGCTACTAAGAGGGCGTCAGGTGCCTGCGTCATAAGGAGTAAGTCTAGTCGGCGAAACGACGGGGCAATAAACCAGAGCGAGCGCTGGCCCTAAGCGACCAGTGACTCCAATTTTGCTTTCACGGAGTGAATCGACGGGTTGGTAGCGGCGCTGCCATCTGGATAGATGATCGTTGGAACCGTCTGGTTTCCCCCGTTTAACTGCGCTACAAGATCTGCAGAGACTGGATCGGTCTCGATGTTGATCTCCTTGAAGGCGATTCCCGCTTCCGAAAGTTGATTTTTCAAACGCTTGCAATATCCGCACCAAGTGGTGCTGTACATCGTCAACATAACGGGGGAAGTTGCCATAACGATACCTCCATATTTCATCGGGTCTTGTCTAAGTAACCCTGAAACCAGTGCGGAAATTCCCGGAGATCTGTCAAAATCACATCCGCGCCTTCAGCTTCGAGCTCTTCACGCGATGCTGGCCCAGTTGTTACTGCCACACTGACCGCACCGGCAGTCCGAGCACCGATTACATCGGCAGGATGATCGCCAATATAAATAATTGCATTTTCTTCCAGAAGCGCCGTTGCCTTCGCCGCTGCAAATAGGTCCCCGCGCACCACATCTACCGGAAGATCTAAAAAAGTTACGATCTTCACTACTGCTTCTTCAAGTTTGGCGCTAACAACCATTGTTCTGCCACCCGCAGCATGTATTGCATTCAGCGCTTCGCGTGCTCCAGGAAGAGCAGTTGCAATTGGAATCCCAACGGTTTTGTACAGATCGCGATACCGCGCCACTGCTGCATCAACTTGATCTGCTGCTATCCATTTTGGAAATGTATCCCAGAGTGGCAGACCGATTGTGTTGTAAAGCTCCTCCCGAGAAACAAAGACACCGAGTTCTGAAAGAACCATCTCCATTGTGAAGGTAATGCCGTCGCGAGAATCGACCAACGTCATATCGAGATCAAAGCCCACCATGAAACTCATGTATCGACCCTAGCTTTCAGTTCAACTTTCATCTTGGGGACGATGCAGATTGGGCCCCGACTTTCGTCGGAGCCCAATCGTCAAACGAATTCAGAATGGACTAGAAGTCCATGTCTCCCCCGCCTGGCATTGCAGGAGCCGAACCCTTTGGTTCTGGCTTGTCTGCAATAACAACTTCGGTTGTGAGGAAAAGTGCTGCGATCGATGCAGCGTTCTGGAGTGCAGAGCGAGTGACCTTAGCTGGATCGATAATCCCGGCCTTGATCATGTCTACATACTCTCCGTTTGATGCATCAAGGCCCCAACCTGCTTCGAGGTTGCGCACCTTTTCAACAACAACTCCGCCCTCAAGCCCAGCGTTGACCGCAATCTGCTTGAGCGGTGCCTCAACAGCAATTTCAACGATTCTGGCACCAGTGGCCTCATCGCCTTCGAGCTTCAACTTGCTGAATGCAACCTTTGAAGCTTGAAGCAGAGCAACGCCACCACCGGCGACAATGCCCTCTTCGACAGCTGCCTTCGCATTGCGCACTGCATCCTCAATGCGGTGCTTGCGCTCCTTGAGTTCAACCTCAGTAGCAGCACCTGCCTTGATTACTGCGACGCCGCCCGCGAGTTTGGCAAGACGCTCTTGTAGCTTCTCGCGGTCGTAATCAGAATCGCTCTTTTCGATTTCAGCGCGAATCTGGTTTACCCGACCAGTGATCTGCTCGGCGTCGCCAGCACCCTCGACGATGGTTGTCTCGTCCTTGGTGATAACGACCTTGCGAGCGCGTCCGAGAAGATCCATTGTCGTCGACTCAAGTTTCAGACCGACCTCTTCCGAAATTACCTGAGCGCCGGTGAGAATTGCGATGTCTTGGAGCATTGCCTTACGGCGATCTCCAAAGCCAGGGGCTTTCACCGAAACTGAGCGGAAGGTGCCACGGATCTTGTTGACGACAAGAGTTGCAAGCGCTTCGCCTTCAACGTCTTCGGCAATGATCATGAGTGGCTTGCCAGACTGCATGACCTTCTCAAGGAGAGGTAGAAGGTCTTTGATCGACGAAATCTTCGAGTTAGCGATAAGAATGTATGCGTCTTCGAGGACTGCTTCCATGCGCTCTGGATCGGTGACGAAGTATGGGCTGATGTATCCCTTGTCGAAGCGCATACCCTCGGTGAGCTCAAGCTCAAGTCCGAAAGTGTTGCTCTCCTCGACAGTGATAACGCCTTCTTTGCCAACCTTGTCCATTGCTTCTGCAATCATTTCACCGATTGCAGTGTCAGCAGCGGAAATTGAAGCCGTAGAAGCGATCTGCTCCTTGGTCTCAACATCCTTTGCCATCGTACGCAGCTCGTTTGAAACTGCTTCGACGGCCTTCTCTATTCCGCGCTTGAGAGCCATTGGGTTTGATCCGGCAGCCACGTTGCGAAGACCTTCGCGAACGAGCGCCTGAGCAAGAACCGTGGCAGTAGTTGTTCCGTCGCCAGCGACGTCATCGGTCTTCTTGGCAACTTCCTTAACAAGCTCGGCGCCGATCTTCTCGTATGGATCTTCGAGTTCGATCTCTTTAGCGATCGAAACGCCGTCGTTGGTGATCGTGGGTGCGCCCCACTTCTTCTCCAACACGACGTTGCGACCACGTGGTCCGAGCGTAACTTTCACTGCATCTGCGAGCTGGTTCATACCGCGCTCGAGACCCCGGCGCGCCTCTTCATCAAAGGCGATCATCTTGGCCATGGGGAATTGATCCTCCAGGTTAACTGGCCGGTATGAGACGCCCGCGACGGACGGCCTCTTGGGAGACCTCGCCTACCGACCTGATGGTTATCACTCTCACCCCGAGAGTGCTACCTCATAGATTGGCACTCGATTGGTCAGAGTGCAAGCCGATATCGGCCAGCCTGGCGCGGTACTCGACAACGCTCATCTCAAAAATATCTTCAGGGCCATCCTCTTCGTCTATCTGTTGACCGAGGAAATGAAAGCCGAATTTCCCAATGATGGCCTGGGAGGGCGCATTTTCTGGGGTGACCGTATATCTCAAGGTCTTCACCCCGACCTCGTCGATCACCCAGCCCCACATGCCAAGAAGAGCCTCCTTTGCATATCCCTGGTTTTGAAAAGCCGGTTCGATCCCGAGGCCAATTTCGATTACGCCCGCTTCATCTGGTCCAGAATGAAAGCCTGCACTACCAATGATTTCGTTGGGCCCACGCAGGACAATTAGCCTAAGAAGGTACTTAGCGAGATTCGGATCGGTCCGGATCCGCGGAATGCGGTACGGCAGCGGCCCGGGATCGACAATTAAATGCCCGTGTGGGTTGGTAAAGCCCCGATCGACCCAGAGCGCCGGATCCGCGCGGTCGATAGC
>Ga0307375_10002187_pt1 | contig 20348 bp, 23 predicted proteins | sample TR1MG_FD_202531 | JGI IMG/M metagenome (GOLD analysis project Ga0307375, IMG submission 202531) | Soil microbial communities from Risofladan, Vaasa, Finland - TR-1 | ecosystem: Environmental > Terrestrial > Soil > Coastal area > Acid sulfate soil | place: Finland: Risofladan, Vaasa | collected...
CTGCAATGGTTTTACGAGATTATGCGACCTATAAAGCAAATTTAACGTTGAATGTTTTAAGTAAGGAGAATACGACACTTACCATTACTAATTCAACACCAACTGAATATCGTGTTGGGCATAGTTGCTATATTTATGGGACTTTGAAATTTGAGAATGGGACCAAATTGGTTGGTAAAATAATCACGTTCAACATTTCGCTATGGAACGAAGGGGGATATAAATCAAGCTTTCTAGAAACCCGAACAACCGATTCTAACGGGGTTGCAACCTATTATTATAGTGAGATCCCAGATGAAATCGATATGCTAAGGATCAATGGGTCATATTCTGGAACAGAAAAAATTGATCCTGCCGTGGGATTTCAACAAATCCCAATTGGACCGAAATATAACGTAACTTTATTAGTAAGCAATTACACCCTGCATGAGTATCGCGTCGGTCAAGATTTATACTTACAATCAATTCTATTTTTGGAGAATGGAACGTATCTAGTGAATTACCCCATCCTTTTTAATGTCTCGTTCTATGAAGGCTCTACATTAAAATATAACGATACAGAAATAAAATTTACTAATACAATTGGTAAAGCCACTTATTATGTAGCTGAAATTCCGGACAATGTAGATACCCTTATTTTCACAGCCACCTTTGCTGAAACCCAAATAATTGAGGGGATAAGTAATAGCACGATCATTCCAATCAAACCAAAATATAATACGACGCTAACCATTCTTTCTGAAATCCCTACTAAAATTTTAGTTGGAAAAATTTTATCAATCGAGGTTTTACTTTGGAATGAGGAAGCTGATACGGGGATAGCTAACGCAACGATAGAGGTTGTTCTGATTTATAATGGCCATGAAACAACTCCAAGAACCGCAACCACTAATAGTCAAGGAATTGGATATGTAGAAATTGAAATTCCCTCTGAAATGGCAAATTATGATTCATTCTATGTAGAAATTCGATATGACGGATCGACGGTTAATCAAAAATCAACCGTTCAAACAGAAACTGAAATTATAATCAATACTTGGACGAAAATAATTATCGGATTCTTACCATATATTGCAATTGGGATTGCGGCAGTTCTTGGTTCATATTTATCCTATAGACAATTCGTAGCAGTGCCCCGCAGAAGACGCAGATTAACGCGTATGCTAAAAATCGCCTCAAAGTTTTCAGACATCATAAATGTACAACATATTCTTACAATTCATAGTGGTACAGGTAGTTGCATTTTTCAACACTCTTTCGGAGAAGTAAACTTTGATGCCGATTTAATAAGCGGCTTTCTTACAGCCATTTCTGCGTTCCAAACTGAATTTCAAGCGCCTACTCAAAAAGTTCCTTTTACAGGAGAGAAACTACTAGAAACTGAAAAACGGGAGACAGGGTTTGAACTGAACTATGCAGACTTTAAAATTCTACTTAAAGATGGGGAATTTACACGAACTGCACTAATCCTTTCGATAACACCAACAGAAAGCCTCAGGAGGTCTTTAAATGAATATGTTAGTCTCTTTGAACAAAAATATGGGATTATTTTGGAAAGTTGGAAAGGTGCAATGGCGCCATTCCAAGATGCAGAAAAGGTTGTGGAACAAGCATTTGAGACTTCGTTACTCTGGCCCCATACCATTGAAACCGAGGATCCCAAATTTCAAGAGGAAATTAAAAAATTAAATAGTTTAGAGAGTAGTCTTGTTACCCTGGCACTGACTATTCAAACAGAAAAATGGTATTTCTTCCTTCCTTCGCTAGTGCAGAAGGCAGAGGGCATACGGCGAGAAACCCATGTGGAAATCCTTGGCACTATCGATGATTTACGGCAAAAAGGAATATTTAAAGCGATTACTATTGAAGAATTAGGCAGAAGGCTGCACCAATAATAAAGTATCACGTAATTTTTCTTTTTTTTCTTAAAACCAATCTTTTTTGCCTAATTGACTTACCATTTTCATAATACTACGAATAAAAAAGCCGATTTGTGGTCCCTCTAACACATCTTCTGGGCTCAAAAGATAAAAATTTTCAAGTTTATTACTTATTTTTTGAATAAGATCCGAGTTTTCTTGCATCTGGGCGAGTTGTAGGGCTTTTTTATAAATCTTCAGTGCAATTTTATATTCTAGACTCTGTTTTAAGGCATTTCCTAGTTCCAAATAAAGTTCAACATTAGTGGGATCTTGTGTTATGCCATAATAGAGGTAACGAACAGCATCAAATCCTTTTTTCTTTTGAATTAAAATCCGGCTTATTCTAAGAATCTGTTCTGACATTAGGTTCTCCATTCGGAAGCAATATAAGTAACTCAATTATAAAATCATAAGGTAATATCCTTTATTAAGGATTGTTTTTAACCATTTAATTCACTTAAAATAGTAAATTTCAGTAAAAAAGAGGATTCATTAAAATAATCTCTGCTGTAATAAAGAGTTAATAATGAAAATATTCGAGGGAGTGATAAGACTGACTGAAGATTTGAACAAGATTGATGAGTTTGCCCATAAAGGAGAACTTATAGATTGGTGGTACTTCGGTGGACTATTAGATAAAAATGATACGAAAGTTTCAGAGTGGACAATCATTACTAACTTTGTAATGGCGCGAGGGTTTGTGGATAATTTGGTTTGTATTTTAATACCGCCTGATAAAGAACCTATCGATTTATCAGGGTGGGGACTAAAGGCTGGATGTATAACAGCTGCTGATAATAAGTTGAATGTAGTCTGCCAGACAAATAATTGGGTAACTGGTGCGTATCCCAACTGGAATCTTCATATGGAACGAACAAAAGACGGTCATAACTACATCATCGATATCCAATTTCAAGCGGAAGTGGATTCTAATTTTCGGGTATATGCTATTGGAAAATCGAAATTAGGGCATTTCGCCGTATTTAGACAAAGAATGAACGGAAAACTCACAATTGATAAGGACTCCTTTGATATTTCTGGAGTTGCTTATTATGAACATATGTATGGATTTATCGATCCCAAATCCAGCCGTGGTTGGTTCTGGTACTGCATACCTCAAACAAAAGCAGGGAATCTCTCGATTAATATTGCACTGGGTGTTAGTCCCCAGAATGAAATATTCCATAAATTTGTATATTTTACAGAAGATGGAAAAAATTTTGGGGAGTTTTTAAATTATAATTTCGAAATCTTAGAAGAACGGTCATTTGAAGGGGTAAAATATCCCTTTAAATTTCGAATACATGAGAAAAATGAATTGGGGGCATTAGAAGCGGTGGTAACTCGAACATCCAATCCCAATCAAGCCATGCATAATACACCCTTTGGAAAAATTGCCTTCATTACGGGAAATGCGCATGTTACTGGAACGATTGAGTGGAAAGGTAAAAAATTTGATATAGATAGCAGGAGTATTGGCAGTAATTTTCTCATTATTTATTAAATTTTTAATAAAATTTATATGGAATTCAGATGGCATTCGAGCGGGTTCTGTTAGTTAAGCCACAAGGCGCAGCAGGTTTAGGTATTATTGTTGGAGCGCTTATCCCGTTAGGGATGGAATACATTGCTGCATGTTTAGAAGATATAGCAGAAGTGCGCTGTATAGATCATGATGTAGATCACTTTTCATACGCTTATTTTCGGAAATATGTGAAACAATTTAAACCGGATGTTGTTGGGTTCTCAATGAGCGCCACCGAACACGGAGATGGGTTGAGACTTGCGAAAATAGCAAAAGAGTGCGGAGTAAAAGCAACGGTGATGGGGGGATTTCACCCTACTGCAATTTCAGAGGCATTGTTAGCTCACCCACAAGTAGATTTAGTAGTTTGGGGGGAAGGAGAATTTACAATGCGAGAGATTGTTCAAGCAGGAACCACTCAACCGGAGGGGATATTAGGTGTCTCTTATAAAGATGGGATGAAAGTGATTCACAATTCAGAGCGCCCATTGGTTGAGGATTTGGATATTATTCCTTTTCCCGCACGGCATCTACGCTGGAAACCTTACCTTTATCGATTTTCTTACGCACTTGAGAAACAAGCAGATCAAATTTCCTTTTCACGTGGCTGTTATGGAACATGTACCTTTTGTTGTGAGCCACGGATGTCAAAAAGCTATATCAGGTTTCGGTCCCCTCAAAACATTATAGATGAATTGGAAGAAATAGTGAAGTTCCACAAGTATCGCCCTTTACATATGTTAGTTGCAGATCCTGATATTATGGGGAATCCGAAGCATTTGGACAAGATCCTAGACGCTTTACTGGAATTTCAAGAAGGGTTAAGGAATAAAATTAGTTTTAATGCAATGGTAACCTGTCGCCGAGTTGCAAAATATCCAGAAATCATGGCAAAAATGTGTCGAGCAGGAATTAATAAGTTTTGCATGGGAATTGAGAGCCCAAGCCAAGATGATTTAAATATGACAAAAAAAGCCACGCTTTCAACACAAATTCAAGAAAAGGCAATTGAAATAATAAGAAATAACAACGGTGTTGCAGGGGGAACTTATGTTATTGGATTGCCTTGGCATACCAAAGCAGAAATCAAAAAGTTTCCAGATTATGGTAAAAAAATAGGTCAGATGTATGCGGCATTTGGGATTGCAACGCCCTTTCCAGATTCCGATTTTTATGACGACCTTAATCAGAAAGGACTTATCTATGAGAGGGATTGGAATAAGTTTGATGAAATGCATGGAGTTTTTCAAATAGATGGAATTAAAAAGGGCGAAATGGAATGCCTTAATGCGTATTGTTTGGGTCGCTTTTATACCCCGGATACCCTTTTTGACCAAATACAGGTAGAATCAAGACGTCGAGGACGTAAAATTCATATCTTCGAATTTTTCAGCTCACGCATAAATGGCCTTTATTTTATGACTCACGGAGGATTAGGATTACGAAGACATCAATTTAATAGGGATGGCATATTCTTTTTCCAAGGATTTGGGGAAGCTACAGGTGTACGCGGAAGATCCAATAAATTACAAATTCATAAATTCGTTGAAATGTCGAGATTTCTCCATCTTATTGGAACTCAAAAAATTCAAATTTCTATTCTCCTTAATCGTCGCCCGATAATGAGTACAATTGTTAAAACCAATCGACATGCATTGGAATGGATCGATACGCTAGTAGGGAAAGTTCAAGATGCATCTGTTGATATTGAGCTGCCCTATGAAATGTTTGGGGTCAATTCCGTTTTTTCAAGTTTAAGATTTGTTGCCAATTTTTTATTGAAACCGTTAATAAGTGTCCATTTCAAGAAGCAACTCAACCGCCTCCGATTCTTTTTTGCCATTTTCATTGAGTTGATTCTACGAATCGGTTCACGGATTTTAAATATTTAGAAAATTAAGCAAATTTAGAATACGAAAGTATAGTGGGGATGAGAGTCATAGAAAAGTCGTTCCCCACTAATTGGCGATTAAGTTCAAGTCGGTTTAAAATTGACTCTCAGGTAGTAATATTCGTGTAACCTATATAAAAATCCAAATAGGGCAGTTCTCGGTAATCATTACAAATTTTTGTGATTCTTTTAAAACGAGTATTAGTTGAATGGGCATCGATTCTTCTCACATTTGGTGTTCTTAGTGGAAAAAGAGCATTTTTGGGGCTTAAATTCTAATTTCGGTTCAATGGGAAAATGTTCATTGAGAAAATCGAGGGCTTCGCAATTTACAGTATCAATCAAGCAGGTGGATACGAATGTTACTCTTCAAATTCCATTAATAATTGGACCATCTTCTTTCCTTTTTCGGTAATTCGATAATATTTCCATTTCCCCTGAGAAAAGTTTGATACAACATTCGCGTTTTCTAAAATATTAAGATGATGTGAGATAGTAGATTAAGAAAGACCTAGAGCGACAATTATTTCACAGGCACATAACTTTTCAAAATTAAGAAGTAATAAAAGGATTTTTATTCGATTAAACTTTCCCAGTGCTTTAAAAACATTTAGATTTTCCTTAAATTTTTTAAGTGGGTATTTTTCAAAAATTTTTCTTAATTTTTGGATATGTCCTTCTAATCCTTCCTCTGCACAAGTTTTACATTCCCTTATATATCTTTTTAATCGTTCGATATCTTATCCACTTGATTCAAGCATTTAGAACCCAATCCTTGTTTTTATAGTCTTAGTTACATAATACGGGTTAACAATTAATTATTATTTTTATTATCTGAATAACTAATAATTGAATGATCAAATTTAAATATTTAAGGATCTAGATATGTATCGAGAAGTTTCGATATGGAAAATTATGAATTATATTAAATAAAGTTACTAAAAGAGAGGATATAAGAGAATGAGTCAAACAAATAAAAAAGTAGGAGTAACGGCTTGCACGGGAATAAATATAATTAATGGTACTATTACAAGAATGGCAATTTACAAGGTTTTAGAAGAATTAAAGCCGAACCAAACCGTATTAATTTGCTTACCCGCTTTAGCTGCAGAAGTTGAAGAAGATGTCGAATTTGTTAGGGATTATCCTTCGATCATTTTAGATGGATGCGAAAAAAAATGCGCTGAAAAGGTATTTAAAAAATTCAAAAGTAAAATCAAAGGCATTTTTAATGTTTCAGATTATCGCGCAAAATATCCCCATTTAGAACCAAAATCAATTATTGATATTGGCACTGATGGTGAAAAATTAGCACAAATCATAGCTAACGACATTGCTAAAAAAGTTGATGAGGTGTTATCTAATGCATAATAAAATTGCAGTCGTTGCCTGTACCGGCATGGGCAAAGCCCTCGCGTCTATTGGAAGATATGCATCTATTTATTTAACAACTACTCTTCTTCCAGAAAAAACAATCAATGTATGTTTCCCTTGCGTCGTTTCAGAGGATGATGCTTCTGTAGAATTATTAAAAAAATATCCAGTTATTTTAATTGATGGCTGCTCAGAAACCTGTGGAAAAAAGATTTTAACGAAATTAAATTCCAATATCATTGGTCACTTAAAGGTATGGCAGATTTTAGGTAAAAATAAAGAATTAATACCCGATTCAAGGGTTAATATCGGAGAAAAGGGAATAAAATTGGCAAAAATAGTTGCGCAAGAAGCATCAAAGATTATTAATCAATATTTGGAGAAGTGATTGCAATGACTGAAGAGAAAGAGATTGGAGTTATTATGTGTGTGTGCACTGGAAAATGTCCAGGATTTGCCAAGATGGACATTTGGGATTTTATCAATCGAGTTCGTGTGGAGCTTCCCGTAGAGTACGCATTTATTCATCCTCAATTATGTGAGGAGGATGGAGATCGATTCCTCGAGGATTTTTTACGACCTGGGCGAAAATATTTGGTAGCCGGGTGCGCCGCAAATATGCAGTATAAATTGTTTCGGGATGCCTTTAAAAATGCAGGTCTAGATGTAAAGAATGACCTGATTCCCCTCGATATACGAGAAATGACAACAGATGAAGCTGTTTCATTAGTAGAAAAGACGTTAGAGGACAATAAACAGAAAAAGGCGGGAAAAAAATGAGTGAGGAGTTTAATGCAGAAACTGAAACATTCATGGGGGTTCCCCGAAAAAAAATACCATGGTATCCAATAATCAATTACTCCAAATGCAATTATTGCATGGAATGTGATAAATTTTGTCCGCATAAGGTTTATGAGCGGCGAGAAAATGAGGAGAAAAAATTAATAATAAAAAATCCTTATAATTGTGTTGTATTTTGCCGAGCTTGCGCGAAAACCTGTGCGCCAGATGCATTATTATTTCCGGATAAACGTGAAATTACTAAATTAATCAAACAAATAAGAGCAGAAAGCGAATAAATGGTGATATCATGGGCGAAAAAATATGTATTTTACCATGTAATGGGTTAGATAAATCCCTCGGTGTTATTGCACGCCAATTAGCCCTTGAGATAATCAAAAAGAATCCAACCATTGAACTAATTTGTCCAGTATTATTAAATACCGGAGACCAAATTTATGAAAATCTCCTGAAAGAATCTAAAATTTATGTTATAGACGGCTGTATGACACGTTGTGCGACTAAATTAATTGATAAAAAAGGGCTTCAAATTAAAAATAGAATCTTTGTCCCCGATATAACTAAAAAATACAATATAAAACCCGGCAAAGAGCTGCAATTAGAGGATGAGACATTTAAACGAATAGAGGGAATTGCTTCTGACATCATAGAATCTAGTAAAGAGTCTGAAGGTCTCGAAATTCCACAGGCACTAAAATCTGAAGAAATCGAGTATTTTAAGGTGAAAATGGATAAATTTAAGTTCCGAGTACCTAAGCAAGGTTATTTCTTTAACGAGAATGACTGTTGGATCAAGCTTCAAGGAAATAAAGGGCTTTTAGGAATAACAGATTACTTACAAACAAAAGCTGGTGACATAATGCTCGTAGAATTCCCTGAGCTTGGGCTGGAACTTGAACAATTCGATGAAGCGGGAACATTTGAATCCACAAAAACTGTGTTACCATTAATTTCACCTTGTTCAGGTAAAATAACCGCATTAAATAAAGTTTTAGAGAATGCACCCGAATTGATTAATCAAGATCCTTATGGTAAAGGGTGGTTTGTAGAATTAGAATTAAAAAATTTTGAAGAAGAGAAAGAGCTCCTGTTAAATGGATCTGCGTATTTCGAGTTAATGAAGAAAAAACTTGAAAAGGATCAAAAAGAAAGAGAAAGGGGAGATGAAAAATGACTGTTAAAAAGGTGTATATTCTTCCCTGTAGTGGTATTGGAAAAGTATTTGGAAGCATTGGTAGAGAGGCTGCGTATATTGTAGTCAATGAGTTAGCGAAGGATAAAGCGGCACTCGAATGTCTCCCATTAGTCGTGAAAGGGAAAAAGGAAGTTATTCAAGCCCTGAAATCCAATAAGGTAATTGTCATCGATGGTTGTCCGATGCGTTGTTCGTATAATGATGTAACCGAAGCTATCGGTAAAGTAGATGCTCAATTTTTGTCAACTGATATCGTGAAGGAACACCGAGACCTAAAGCCGGAGCAAGATATCATCCCGCTGGGAGACAATACTAAAAAATTATCACAGAAACTCGCTGAAAAAATCGTGCAAAAAGTCGATGAACTACTAGAAGAAGACCAAGGAGACGAATAGAGATGTCAGTAAAACCTAAAATTGGAATTATCGCATGTAGTGGCGAAAATTTAATTGGTGGTACCTTATCAAGGGCTGCTGCGCGAATTGTGGTAGAAAAGTTACGCCCCAACAACACAGTGATCTTATGTCAGCCGCTCTTTATGGCGGGCGGCTTAGAGCGGCACGGTGGACAGGAAGAACGGGATTTTGCAAAGACTCATCCCACTATTACGATTGAAGGCTGTGCGGAAGAATGTGCTAAGATCGCCGTTACTAATTATAGTGGCCCTCCTGCAGCTGTAATTTATGTGGAAGAGATAATGAAAAGATACCCTGAATTAAAGTCACAATCCAAGGAGGACTTGGATGAAGCGGGGATAAAATTGGCGGAAAAGATTGCGGAAGAAATCGCTCGAAAAGTAGATGCATTATATAATAAACAATGAGATAACGCAATTAGATATTTAATTTTCTATATTTGAATAAATAAAAGGAGTTGAGAAATATAATAAATATTGAATCAAAAGAAAATCAGGGGAAAGATAAATTAAAATTGAGTATTTTTGTGCCATTAAATGCGTGTGCTTGTGTTTATGAGCATTTTATTAACCGCGTCTTCTCAGTGATAATGGAATATATGCAGTTTATTGATTTCACTACTAAATCATTGGATTCTGAGGAAGCTCGTGAATTGAATCTTCACGAGAATTGCGTGGTTTTAGAGAATAACAAAATTATTATCGAGACATATAAGGTCAAAAATGAGATCGCAAATCTACTAAGAAAACGAGGCATATTAAAAAAATGAGTGAATCCACAACCGCCAAAAAAATTATTTTTATCCCCTGTTCTGGAGCTGGATATAATGGAGAATTGGCGCGTCAAGCTGCTATCCAATTAACCGAGAATAGTCCTATTGCAGATAGGAGTTTAATGCTTTGTTTCACTATTTTTCTCAGATATGGCCTTTTAAAAGAGGATCAATCTTTTAAAAATATGAGTGATTATCTAAAATCTAGCTTCATTGTTATCATTGATGGATGTAGCGGAGGATGTGCTTTAAAAATCCTAAAAAAATTCGATATTAAGCCTGATCTGGTTATAAATCTTAACAAATTAATTCCGAAAAAAATCTTAGATATCAATGCAATACAAAACCAATGTGATATTCCCCGTTTAAGCAATATTAAAAAAGAGGACCTCGAAAAAGTCTCCAATTTTATTATCGACCAATTAAAAGAAAAAAAATTATTAAAACCGATTGAAAAATCAATGAAAAAATGATTAATTCTCGAGATTGAAAGAAAGATGATGAAAAATGAAAATTGGGATTGTGACGGATGGAAAATATGGCGACCGCGCTTATGAAAACATAAAAAGCGTGTTCCCATGTGAGTGGATCCAGCTTGAGGAAATATCTGCTACGGTAATCCTAGACGATTACCAATTGAATATTCCTCCATGTGATCTGTATATTTCTTATTTAAGACACCCTGATCAAGCCACCGCGCTCATAGAATTAGGGAAACCGACCATTTTAGGAATAAGTTTCGGTCCAGGCTTTCTAAGACAGGTGCAGAGAACCAATCCAAAAGTCATCGCGGCTCCCACGATGTGCTCCCTAGAACCGAATACCAATATCCCTGAAATAGATGAGTTCGCGCGCCACTTTGGGCGTCCAATATTCGAACTTGAAGTCAAAGATAATACACTTCATAATTTGAAAGTTCAGAGGAGTTCTCCCTGCGGCTCTAGCTTGGTGGGACCAAAATTTGCGGAGGGCCAAACTATTTCCATCCCATTCCTTCAAGATTTCGCAATCCATGTTTGTCATGAATGCCGAGCCCCCCGCTTTGGGCACACCTGCGATAAGGAGATCTCCGGGATCATTCACATACGGGCTTTAATTACTGGTATAACTCAAAAAGCGGAAATCACAGATAAAGAGGTCCTGACTTTCATCAATAAAATTGGAGAAGAATATCAGGAGCGGACTAAAAACAAATAGAAATAAGAGAACGGATTTGATGGTTAATCCTAATATCGAGAGAGATGTGATAATTATAGGTTCAGAACGCATTGAAGAAAAAATCAAGCAAATTAAACTCTTAATGAGTGAGCTGGAGAACTCTGAGCCAGATTTATATAAAATCCAGAAATTAGAGACCATCTTAAACGAAATAGGAACGCGGAAAGAGCTCTATACTACATATAAGAATTTATTTAATGCCGCTGCAGAGATTCTTATTAGTGCTTCCATTGAAGCAAGGGCACGCAAATGCGATCCGACGCAAAGACGTCTCCCTGAATAGTGAATACACTCAATAAAATTGAGAAGTAGAGATTAAGATGAAAATTGCGATAGATTTGGAAAGTTGTATAGGATGCGGAAAATGTGTCGAGATATGCCCCGCCAATGCCTTTCAAATGGATGATCATAATCCCATCATTGCAAATGAAGAAGGCTGCACTCTATGTGGGGTATGCGTCGATCAGTGCCCTAAAAAAGCGATTAAAATAGAAGCATTAGGTGATACTAGCAGGTTTATGACCAACTTAAAAGGCAAAGAGAAATATATCGAATATAATAACCTATTTCAGTCGATACTCCAACTCAAAAAGAAGCCAGTTGCCATAAAACTGGTTAGACCCTATGAAACCGTTCCACCAGAAATTCCAGAAATGGACATGCCAATCAGACACTGTGTATCTATCAATCTTGCGTCATACGGTGCGGTCTTCTATTTGCCTAAAGAGAAACATGCATGCGCTGCTGCAAAAGCCTCGTTAGGTATTGCGGAACTTCCCGAAAAGGTGAAGAATGGGCAGGTACCCTATATGCATGGATTAGCAGCAACCCAAGAAGCAGCAGCTCGGATAATGGACGAAATTCCAAAGCTAGAGCCCATGAGCACTATTGGTACACTTGTTGCTCCTCTAGATAAAGCAATCTTCGACCCCGATGTAATTGTACTGACTGTCATCCCCAAACAGGCGATGTGGATTGCAAATGCTGTATTATTTGAAAGGGGGACTCCCCTTTTATAAAAAATGATAATTTGGAAGGTTCAAATAAATGAAACATCAGGAAGATACTGCAAAAAAGATACAAGAACCATTTCTGCCGAAAATCACTGTTTCATGTCAGAATTCTTTACTCAAATTTTTCAAAACTCTTTCCAAGACAGAATCATTTATTTTGATTGATGTTAAAAAAATGCAGGAGAGATGTGTTTTTGCGGCAGAAGTGGAGGTGAAAATCTTGAAAAAAATGCCTAAGGAGGAAATAATTTCGAAGGAAATAAAAGTAGCTGAGATTCCCGATCTATTATTTTTCATTTCAAAGGATTATTTACGCTTTTTTGGTAACTATACCAATTTAAAATTAGAATTGCAGGGACGATTTAATAAAAGAATAGCCTGTACGAATATCCCTCCCTTTCTCACCAAAACGTGTGGGGTGTAACTTCGAATGAGCAAGAATCGGATAAAGCGAAAAAGAATTAGTAAGGTAAATACCAACGGAGAAAAATCTACCCAAGAAGAAACCAGCCAAGAAAGAGAGTCTCCTCAAAAGCGGGTTTCCTTGAAAAAAATTAAACGAAGAAGACAACAATCAAGTTCTTTAAATATTTCAAGATTAATAACAGTAATTGGTGTAATTATTGTAGTAGTAGCTGTTGGGTTCATTTTGATAGGAAATCCTAACCAAGAAAATGGCAATAATGGCCAAGGACAATATGCAATACCTTATTCTGTAACCACTATCCATGGGGAAACGATTAATTTATCCACATACTACGGAAAAACCGTATTTTATTATTTTACGGGCGCCACTTGCATTCCTTGCAAAGCGCAGCTCCCTTATTTGGTTGATGCCTATGATTACTATAAACCTACTGGTAAAATAGAAATTTTTTCTTTTGATATTCAAGGATATTCTATAAATGATCTTCTAACTTGGGAGAGCGACAATCACATTACTTGGAAGGTTTGCCAAGATTCCGGACTAATTCTTTCCACCTACTTTTCGATCGCATATATGCCAACTTTGGTAATATGTGATGAAACTGGTCATGAAATCAATCGTTATATAGGGGCAAATGACAACCAAACAATTTGGGCAATTTTTGAATCTGCGATCAATTAAATTAAATATAAAAAAGGGGATATAACGTGGATCCATCCATTTATTTCATTGCCTTCTCAGGAGGCTTGTTATCTTTTTTAACTCCGTGCAATTTGATCAATCTACTCTCTTTTATTTCATATGCAACCACTGAAGGAAGAAGCATGAAACGGGGGTTTTTTTTAAGCATTGCATTTGGTTTAGGATTTTCTTTAACATTCTCTGCGATCGGAATTGCATTAATTTTTGTACCTGGGTTTATCTTGAAGCAAGTTTGGTTACAAGTCGTTGGGGGTATAATAATTATGTTCATAGGAGTGCTTATAGCCATAGGAGTTTTTAAAAAACGACCAAAAAACCCAGTGAATGCAGAAGAACCATCGAAAGATACCCAAAATAATAACGAAAATTTTGCTACTCCCACAGAGAAATCCTTGCCCACATATTCAAGATCTTTTGTTCTCGGTGTTTCTCTTAGCACTGCGGGCATTTCCTGTGCGCTGCCAATTTTGACCGCCGTTATTACAGCAATTGCCACAAGTGCTGACCAGATTGGCGGATTTCTCGCATTATTCCTTTATTCACTTGGCATGATCTTTCCTTTTATTTTTATTGGTTTAGGATTGGGTAAAATTAATGAATACATGGTTCTGAAATTGGTCAAAATAACCTCTAAACTTCAAATAATTTTCGGGATCATTCTTATCATCCTTGGATTTTATCTTATGTACAATGCGTTGGTCATTTTAGGAATTTGGTAAAACAATTAATAAAAATGGAAAATGTAAATTCAATGCTCTGTTTCACCATTTTTCTACACAACAAATTGTTAAACGAAGCTCCTTCATTTGAATTCATGAAGAAGGATCTCACATCCAACTACATTGTCCTGATTGATATAGTGGGGCGTGTGCTTTCAAGATTTTTAAATTTCTTGGAATTACTCCTGATCTCGTAATAAATCTCAACAAACTAATTCCAAAGCCTCACATCGACCTGAGTGATATCCAAGCATATCAAAATCGACCCAGAATGAGTAATTTGCGCCAAGAGGATGTCGAAATAGTCAAAAACTACATCCTCCGGCAACTAATTGAGAAGAAAATAATTGATTTAAATGAGAACATTCAGCAATTAAAAGACCTGTCAATTAAGTTAAAATAAACCGACCCAGATAAACCAACGAAAATTGGATTACCTTGGATTATATTGGATTACCTTAACATACTAAAGTAGAGATCAAAGAGTTTTCAGATTATTGCAAAAAAGTCGGTCAAATATACGCAGCATTTGGAATCGCGACCCCCTTTCTAGATTCGGATTTTTATGATGATCTTAATGAAAAAAAGCAACTGAATCGACTCCAGTTCATTCTTGCTGTGTTCATCGAAATAGTTTTACGAATTGATTCACGATTCTTAAATAGCTCGTAACTTTTCCTATTAATATCAAATGTTTCTCTTTTTTTTAGCTGTAAAATAAATTGCGCTCAATAACTATCACTGATATAAGAATATGAAGGGAAATATGAAATTTACTGCAAAAAATTGAGATAACAATTAATTTTATACTTATAAGTCTAAAATAATTAGAATGCAATGTAATTATTTTATTGAAGTTAGTTGGTGAATGGGAAAGTGGACTTATCTTGGATTTTAATCATGATCGCAATCGGAGTGCTCCTTGGGGTAGCGTCCGGTTTTACAGGGATAAGTGCCGTCAATCTCATTGTCCCAGTACTTATTCTCATCTTTTCCCTCAATATTCTTGTATCCTTAGGAACAAGCCTGCTAATAGATTGTATCAGTGCAGGGATTGTAACATATTTATATTATCGGCATGACAACGTCGATTTTAGGATGGGAGTGAAAATGGGACTTATATCATTTTCTTTTGCAATATTGGGTGCGTTTATTGCGCACAATATTCCTGAACAGATACTTACAAATTCCTTTGGATTTTTCCAAATAATAATTGGAGCTACCTTTATATATCGTGGAGTAAAACGATCCGAGGAGCCAGAGACTGGGCATTTAGGAAGACCAAAATTAGCGATCATGCTCGATAAAGTACCCGATAAATATAAAGAAGTAATAATAATTATAGCATCGATATTTCTTGGATTAATTGGAGGCATTTTCGGCGCAGGCGGTGGTTTTATGATTACCTTTATTCTAATTTTTCTTTTTTCATTCGAAAGTCACAAGGCGGTCGGAACAGCTTGCTTGGTGATGCTATTTACAGCCTCGGGGGGGTTTATCTATTATTGCATTAGGGGGAATGTGGATTTCAGTATTGGGAGCATTATTGGTATATTTTGTATTGTAGGTGCCGTTTTAGGAACATTAATTGCACATAAGCTCTCTGAAAAATATCTAACCATTGCGCTCGGGATTATTATTGTACTCTTTGGAACCATCTTGGTTTGTTTTGAATTACTATAATATTTTATTAGAAATTAATTACTATAATTTATTATTAGAAATTTATTAAAGATAAAAGGTAAAATGTATTAATTGTCAATTCGATAGGAGTTATAGTATGTCCTCATTTGATATATTGGAACGCTTTAACGATTACTCGACAGAATTAATTGATGCAAATCCGAAAGTACGGACCAAGGCACTATATAAATTAATGAAACTCTATTATGATGCACCTGAATTGCATGTGTCGGTCTTAGCCAAACTGGATCAACTGAGCGGAGACAGTGATGAGGCTGTTGCAAGTGTAGCGAAACGTTTACTTGATCAAGTTAGATCTGGAAGGCAATATTCAGCTTATGATGTTCCTCATCCCACTAGAACCAGTTCTTCTACTACCGGTACTCGTGAAACTACCGCTGCACCTCAGAACATGAAAGCTATCGTAGGAAATATTATTTGTTGCGTTATCATACTCATAATTTATTTTGTATTTATCTATGTCGTCTAGAAGCAGGTAGAATTTGCCCCCAGTTCTTTCAGCCAAGAAGACTTACGAGTAAATAAGTAATTACAAAGAATAATGTTAAAGAAAGCAGCACATACTTCACCAAATTATGAGTTTTGAGGTCCCCATGTCGTTTTTTAGTTCCGAAACTCAAGGCGCCTTTAGGATAGGTGTCAATGCAAAGCCCACAACCAATGCAGGATTGCTTCGGAACTTCCTCTAAATCCTCCTCTAAGACTTTAGGCATCAGAAACATCGTGCAGACTTGCTCACATTTCCGACATTTCATACACTTTTCTTTATCCCGATAGAGCCCAAAGACGGATTTGCGGCCAACTAGTCCCAGTAGAGCGCCTATGGGGCAGATATACGCACACCAGTAGCGCCCACCTGTATAGAGTGAAAGCATTACGACAAGTATAAGAAATGAACCAAACCAGATAATTGAATAAGGCATATTATTCATCACGAACCCAATTGGATTGGAAAAATCAGTGTAAACTACATTAAAAGGACAGAGAGTACAAAAAAGTCCGTAATCACCGCATAAGCGCAAACCTGTGATACTCATGGCTATAGTGCCGAGGAGTGAAACAATCAGAAAAGCGTAGGCAATATCCCGCCACTTTTCAGAGAAGCGATGCGTGATTTTGCGTTTAGGCCACGTAAATGGCCTGACCGCGAGGCTGAGGGGACAGACTTGTTGGCAGAAAGCACGAGAATAAAGAATGGCAGAAAGGATCCAGGAAATGAGCCAAAATAACGCCAGCCCTAAGATAGTGAATCCGATAAAAAACTCAAAATTTCCTAGTAACCAATCTTGGTAGAGCCCGAAAGGGCACATACCCGTTCCGGCATATGCTTCCATAAAAGGGAATAAGAAACCACCCCAAATTCCGAACGCAAGGGAGGCATACAATAAAGCCTCGCTGATATAACGGATTTTTTGGACTTTTGGTAGTTCTATTCCCGGGGGCTCCATATAAATTTAGAGAGAGGATAAGTATTAATAAAGATATTTATCAGGATTATTGGAAAAGGAGGAGAATTTGGAATAAATGGAAGATTGCTAAAATGATTAATATAAATCCACAAATGCGACGGATGCGTTCAATTTTTTCGTGGCGGTGAATATACGCGGCGCCGCCCCCGATTGTGACTCCGGCAATGAAAATGTAGACAGTAGTTCCACACCAGAAGATTAAGAAGAAAAGAAAGCTGAATAGTAGATTTTCAGCACCCAGAAGAACTGCTTGTCCGAAAATATAGAATAAAGGTCCACATGGAACTAATCCAATTAAAATTCCCAGTACAAAGCTTGATCGATATTTAGTTGTAAAGTTACAGACTTTTTTGGAGAGCGAAGGAAAATAGTCCTCACCAATTGCAAGGGAAAGCCCATATATGACGAGGAAGGTAACCATAATTATTGAAAAAATTATAATAAAGAGGGTTGATTCCTGAATAAATTCCTCGATGAGAAGTCCAGTCAAGCCGAAAATAAGAGCATAAAGAAAATATGCAATTAAGCGTCCAGCGCTGAAAGAGATGCTTGATATAACACCACCTTTAAACCCAGGATGATCTGCTGCAATGTGAGCGACCAAGATCGGTAAGCAAGTAATTAAGCAAGAAGTGCCAACGGTCAACCCTACAATTAATCCTTCCAGAAGGATCGTTCCAATATCTACCATTGAAATACTCCAACAAGTCCTATTATTAGTCTTTAATGGGTGAAATTATGTCATTTATTTCCTGATAAATGATTCATTTGTAATTTACATTTTAACATATCTAATAAACTTAAATTAACAAACAATGTTTGTATTACAAATATATTTATTGAGTAAAAAAAAGAGTTGAGCATATGGAGACAAAATCAATAAAAGTGGGAAAAACTACAGTCAGTATTCATCACGGAGACATCAGAAAATTAACAGCGGACGTGATCGTGTCATCCGCGGATACACATCTTTCGGGGATGTTAGAAAAGGCAATTCTGGAAAAAGGCGGACCGGAACTTCAAACAGAGATAGATCTTATATTAGCAAAACAAAGTTTGAAGCTCGGAGATGTTATAATTACAGGTGCGGGTGCATTAAATGCAAAAAAAGTCTTTCATGCAATTACTTTTGATGAAGAAAAACATCAAGTGGTTACACCTTTTGGGGTAGCCTTGACTACTTATACCTGTTTGAAGCATGCAGATAGCTTAGGGCTTGAAAGTATTGTATTTCCAGCTATGGGTACTGGTCCAGGCCAAAATGATATGGAATCAGTAAGTAAAGCAATGATCCAAAAGATTTTTGATTTTTTAGGTTCAGCGTCTACTGGTCTTAAGGAAATTAAGATGTGCCTGTATAACCCTGGTGCTTGGAGTAAGTTTTTTGAGGACTTTACACTTCAGGCGGCTAAACGTGAAATTGAATCAGCGTTACCAGTCCGACTGGCAATTCTAAGACAAGGAGAAATTAATTATATAGATATCACGACGAACGAAACAATTTCAATTATTGAAACCGTCAAAGTCGGAAAGAAACAGATCAAGGGATTCGCAACTGCTTTAGAAGCCTTTATAAAAACAGGAGAGAGCAAAAAATACGCAGATCTGGAAGAACTGGGCATAGATTTATATGAAGAATTATTGGGGCCAGTTGATGATCGACTTAAACGATTGCCCTCGGAGAACTTATTTTTAAAACTTGATGATGATTTATTGAGTATTCCGTGGGAACTTTGCCACGATGGTACGGATTTTATTGGATTGAAATATAATATTGGAAGGCAAGTTGTAGTATCACCTAATTTTTACACACAGACATCTGGCAGCAAACCGCTTTCATACCCGCTGAAAGTTCTGTTGCTCGCGGATCCTACGGAGAGCCTACCGGGAGCTATTAAAGAGTGTAATAAGATAAGGGATTCATTATCGAAAATAGAGGGAATTGAACTCACCTATAAAAAAGGAAAAGAGATTGAGTTGACTTCTTTACTTGAAGATCTTGAAAATTATGACTTAGTTCATTATGCAGGGCATGCTTTTTTCGATAAGGAAAACCCTAGTGAAAGTGGGTGGAAAATTGATCTTGAGACCGATGAGGTTCTGACAGCATCGATGATGGCAGCTATGAATGCGCCTTCCATTGTCTTTGCGAATGCGTGTGAATCTGGCACCCAAAGTCTGGGAAAGGAAAAGAAATATCAAGGACAAATATTTGGCATTGCAAGTGGCTTCCTAATGGGTGGTATCAAGAATTATATTGGTACTTTTACCTATGTAAACGATGTCTCAAGCGTAGATTTCGCAGTGGAATTCTATAAAAATTTAGTTCAGAAAAGAGAAACTGTTGGTAGTTCGCTTCGCCAAGCACGTAAATTCATTATTAAGAAATATGGCAAAGAAGATATCTTATGGGCCAGCTATATGTTATATGGAGATCCCCAGTTCAAATTGAATATTTAATTTCTTTTTTTTTTATTAACTTGAAATTTATCTTATTTCTTTCGATAAGAACATTTACTTATAAAAAATTTCGAATTTCCTGCAAATTATAGATAGTATGATCCGGTTCGAGGTAGGAATCCTACTTTTTATAAGAGTGATGTCTCTTAATATGAATAGCCATTAATAAACCAGCCGCTTTCGCGCCTTGGATATCAGAAACTAGATCATCACCAATGAAAATCATCTCATTTTTCTTTATGCCCAATTTATTTAAGGCGTGTTCAAAAATGATTGGGGAAGGCTTTCGAATTCCCAAATCGGAAGATGTAAGTACAAAATCGAAAAGAAGGTAAATATCTAATAATTTCATATCTTCCCGGGCTAAATAACCTTCAGATATATTTGAAATACAGACAATTTTATATTTCTTTTTGAGATTTAACAATAATTCTTTGACTTCAGGGTATAAAGAAATCTGTGTTTGCCATATTTGATGGCTAGTGTTGATAATTTTCTCTATATCGTTTGTGGTGAATTGTATATTTAATTTTTCAAGTATTTCTTCCCACCAAATATTTGACTTCATTTCAATATGTTTGGTATCGCGATATTCTCTCCATTTTGAATAGATGGAGTTCCAAAGATTGAAATATTTAGTAAAAGAGCCGGTGTAGCCAAGCTTTTGGATGATCGGAACGGTAGATTTTATTCTTTTGATCCAATTGTGGTTATCCGTGTTGATCAATGTAGAATATAGG
>Ga0307375_10002190_pt1 | contig 20330 bp, 7 predicted proteins | sample TR1MG_FD_202531 | JGI IMG/M metagenome (GOLD analysis project Ga0307375, IMG submission 202531) | Soil microbial communities from Risofladan, Vaasa, Finland - TR-1 | ecosystem: Environmental > Terrestrial > Soil > Coastal area > Acid sulfate soil | place: Finland: Risofladan, Vaasa | collected...
TGCTCTACCACCAACGCCGCCACTACAACCGGGAATTCGGCTTCTGCCTATTTACGGCGGAATGCATTTTCTCTCTGGCTGCCCTGTGCAAAGGTAAAAAGGTGCTCGAAGCCGGTAGTGGTTCCGGCTGGCTTGCCGACCAGCTTGCGCAGCAGGGGATAGCAATCACTGCCGCCGACTGGACGGACTATCGGCAACCTCGCGACAAGAAGCGCGGTTATCCCATGCGATCCGTGTATCGCCTCGATCACCACGGCGATGCTGTTGCGCTGCTGCCAGGCAGTTTCGACATGGTGCTGCTGGTCTGGCCAAACCTCGACACGCCTTTCGGCGAACAGGTCGCTCACGCGATGCGCTCCGGACAGGTTATGATTCTCGAAGGCGAAGAGAAAGGCGGCAACACGGCGACCGAGGAATTTTTCGATGTGCTCAGCGCCGACTTTGAACGCCTTGATGCCGAGACGCTCTCGCTCAACGAACATCACCGCACGTTCCCCGGTTTGCATGACCGGTGGCAAGTATTGAGGAAAAAATGATTGAGGCACCCATTAGCACTCCACCGCAAGCCTACATGGACATCATCAGTCCGCTAATCGATAAAGCGCGGGAACTTCTGGAGTCCGGTGAAAAACTTCAGGCGTTCGCCTTCGTTGGCAACCTTACCACCAAGCAGGTCATTCCAGTGATGATTCAGCCTGGAAGCGTCGAGGACAAAGATCAGTCTGCGCGGACGATTCAGTCAGCGGCGTTGGCATTGGAGGCTGATTTTGTGTTCGCGATCATGGAAGCATGGACGCTTCGGCCAGACAAAATACGCCAAATGAATGCGATCCTCGACAAGTTCGGAAGCATTGGCGCCTCGCCCTACGCGATAGATACGTGCTCGTTTTTGCTGGAAACGAGGCATGGGGTGTGGGCCGCACAACCGCAGATCAAGCCCAAGGGAATTTCCAAGAAGAAACGGACAATTGGGGTGGTCGAGTTCCGCTATTTCAAGGAAGTTGAAGGCCGATTTATGCACCTGCTGCCCAAGAAGGAAGACGACGAGCCACCGACGATATTACATTGATGGATGGGTATGCAGGTAGCCTAAGCTTTCGATGCAGAGATTTTTGTCTCACGACTCGCGTCTATTAGAACAACATCTTCTCGCCCATTCAGCTTAAGTTCACGGAGTATCTTGCTGACATTCTCAAACTCAGAATCCGAAAAGTACAAAATCACTTTGATAGATTTCTGTGTGTTGTTTGCTTGCTGATAAACTTTTACTTGGTTTTCAAGATTCCTGCGCAGCCCCGTGTTTGTGGCCAACTTGAATTCCACCAAACTTTTATCTCGCTTCCCCTTTGATACCTTGTAGTCAACGGGGCCACGTCCGTTGTTGACCTCGCTGTTTACATCGTAAGACGTTGCATACCAAGTCAGGCGAAACATCGTCTGCAGGTCACTTTCTCTCTTAATTGGTTTTCCGTCGATGTAGAAAACACGGTATCCATCGTTGTCTTCAATGACATGTTTCAGGTAAGAAACTCGCTTGAGAGATTCTAGGTATGAATCACCATGCTCATAAAAATCGCTGTTTGCAAGATATTCACTGACCAAGACCTTCACGTTCTCAACGAACTGGTGGTGAGTCGCTCGAACTTTTTCATGGCTCACTGTATGAGCCAGCGGCGCATCAAGCTCCTTCTTCTGGATGTAGTAATCGAGAATCTCATGGAACCGCTCGATTGTGGATAGTGCTGCCGCACGGCGTTCCTTGGTAGTTGATTTTTCATTGAGCCGAGAAAGAAAATAGTCATTAACCTGCGCACGAAGCGCATCATCCGGCAGCGCGGTGCGAATTTGCGTGAACTGGTCAAGCAGGTCGCCTTGGTTAATCCACGAATCATCTCTGGTCAAAATTTCTTTGGGCGTGAGAATAATGTAATCACCATCACAACACGGCAAATCGAAATACGCGCTCTTCCAGCGTCGCAGTTGATAATCGAATTTCACTTTTTCAATGTGAAAACGTCTGCGCTGACTATCAATTAAATGCAGCTTCGCAAAGGTCTGAGTGTATTCAAGCAAAAATTCTTTAATGAGGTTAGTCGTAAAATCACTGAGGTGATCGCGGCCTACCCCACCATTCAGCAGGCCCAGCTTTTCCAGATGGCTTCCTCTTGTCAGCGTTTCGTTGCCAAAATCTTTGAAAACGGATTTCAAGCTCTTGCTTAAGGAGAGCGCAAAATCTAGCCCCAAGCCTGTGCCACTGTTTCCAGTTTTACTAAGCCCTAGCCAGTTCTGCTTAACTTCACGGAATAGAAACCAGTGCGAAATATTCCCCTCGGTTAATTCATCCGCTATTGCACAGTCTCGCAAGAACTTGAGGTAGTGAATAATTTCCTCATGCAAGGCGGCATACTTCGCATCTTCACTATCAAACAGCAGAAATGGGTCAATGAACAGCGGCAAATCGTTGATGAGCGAAATGTTAAATGCGCCATATTCATCAATGACCTCAGGCTTCAAGCCAAAAAAATCTGAGAAATAGATTCGCGGCTCTACCACTTGGACTCGATTCATATCAATTCACCTATGAGGAAACCGGTCGTTATTCATAGGTCTCGCCCCAGAAGGCGTGCTTCCGCAGGTGATCCTCCCAATCTATCCCGTAACCACGGTTCATCCGATAACTCATCCGGCGGGCGTGTAGTGGTGGTCACGATGTATTGAAACAGCGGCTGACCTTTCCCTTGTTCGAGATTGCGCACCAAATGGAACAGCCGATGGTAAACGCTGAGTCCAAGATCAGCTTCACGCGGACTGTCGTGGATCAGAAAGGCTGGCAGGCGCGTGCCACCTTCAATGCTCATGCACATCACGGCCAGGTCGAAGGCGATGACTTTCAGAGAATCGATGGCGGCTGTGGAGCGGTCGCCACCCAGTTCGACCCAGAGTTTTAGTCCGTTTCCGTCGAGAGTGATCTTGCCGCCTGCATTGTGCCCGACCATTTCGCGGATGATGGCGTCGAAGAAGCGGGACAAGCGGCTGAATACATCTGCCTGCGCATCGCGAAAGGCGGTGGTCAGTGCGCGCTTCTTCTCGATTTCACTGGCCAGTGTTTCAGCGCTGGTATGCCTTTCCTCCTGCGCCAGCAGATACTCATCCAGGCTGCTTGCATCGTCTATCAATTGTTTGGTCTTGCCCCATGCATCGGAGCGCGCATCGCGGCTGCGCTCTATTTCACGCACTTGCTGACGCAATGCTTCTGCGTGGGATTGCGCCGGGTTCAATTCCTGCGTGATCTGAATTTTCCGTGCTTGATTGGCCTGAAGGCGGGAGCTTTCCTCTTCCAGTTCTTGATTGAGTTTTTCCAGACGTTGCTTTGCCGCTTCCAAGTCCGGCAGTTTGTGCGACAACTTGCAGCCCTCGGCAAGCGCCCTGCTGACCGGCACATCACAGACCGGACAGAGCGGCGTTTCATGCTGGTCTATCTCAGCCGAGATGCCGGGGCGCTCCCCTCTGATGCGCCGCATCAATCCTTCGATTCCCGGAATGCGTGCCTCGATTACGGCCAGTTCTCGTTTCAGGGATTCGGCCTGCTCCCTCGCTTCATCGGCTTGAGTCCGCAGGGCATCAAGGTTCGAGACATCCACCCCTGGCGCAACCGTCGCCAATCGCGCCAGTTTTGCTTTGGCTGCTTGCCGTAGCGGCTCTACCGCCAAACGCCCCGGTAAAAGCTCGTCTGGATTCAGGCCGAGTTCGGCAATAAGCCGCGCACGAAGTTGATCCGCCTCCCATACCTTGCGGGCGGCTTCTTGCGAGGTTGCGTTCTGCTGATCCACCATCGCGCTGATTTCGGCACGCAGCTTGTACTCCTCCGGAACGATGGCGCCGATCAACGCCCGCAATGCATCCAAAAGTTTAGGCGACGATAAGCCGCGCGCTGGGGAATCGGAATCAGAGTCTGAAGAACGCCAATCCAGCACCTTGTCGAAACGACATTCCTGATCCCGCGACAACCAGGCAAGCGCCACCAGCCAAGCTTGCAGCGGATGCTCAACGGGAATCAGCGCCACCACATCGGGGGTAAGAATCTGGCCCTCTACCGCTTTCAGGAACGGTTCGATTCCGGTGGCGGCATAATCACCCGCAAGCACCTGCTCCAGCCCTGCATCGGGCACGGCGTAGTGCAGGCGAGCACCGCCGATAGGCCGCAACACCGCCCATTGAATGTCGCCGACCATCACCTCTGCACCGACTATTCCTTCCGGGAAGGCCAGCCCAATGCGGAAGCGCTGATCGTCAGGGGAAAAACGATCCTCGCCCAACACATAGCGCAGCAGGCGACAGAATAAGGTTTTGCCGCTGCCATGCCCCAGAACGCTTTCGGATTCTTGGGTTGTCCCCCGGTCGGCAGGATCGGGCGACCAGATGATATTGAGACCCGGACGCAGCTCAATTTCACGCAGCAATGTTCCCGGCTTTTCCCATATCACCAGACGGCGAACCCAGAATCGCGGCTCCGTGCGACCCGGCTCGGGTTTGATCTCCACCCCGGAGCGCGGCAACAGATCAAGCTGCCCGGACATTTACCCACTCCCGCAATGCTTCAGGCACGGACTCGGCGACCTCATCAGTGCCTCGCTCGCTCAAAACGCGCAACACCATGCCGACCCGCCCTTCAGGCCAGCCATCCGTGATAATGGAATCCAGCCCCTGCCCCCTCGCCCAGGTTTGCGCAGCGAAATCCTCTACCAATCGCCCCCGTCCCAGAAGGCCGCGAACGGCATTGCCCCAGGCATGATCCGCCGGAGGCTGTAAAGCGGTGATGCCCGCAGCCAGCGGCTCGGCTTCGGCACCAATCAAACGCTTCCATTGCGCGGCCTCATCAGCAGACAGCGACGGTGTTAGCAATTTGGGCCGCATGGCGAGCAAGGCTGCTAGCCGGATATCGCGTATAGGCATGGGGCCGCCAATGGCTTTGAGAATCGCTGCCAGCACCACGGTTTCCTCGTTGGCCTGATCCGTTCCCGGCCTCTCCCATGCAAGATCGGCCAAGCGGGATAGCTCGATCAAGTCGGGCTTGGCTGCAATGGCTGGTGGCGCTGAAACTACATTGTCGAAGTCGAATGAATCGCTAACCGGGCCAAGCGCTTTAATCTTCTTGGCACGAGCCTTTTTCTCGGGTGCCTGCGCCGCAGCCGCAATCACTTCCAGAGCGGCGCGGCGGTGGTTTTCGGCGAGGAGACGTTTCAAAACTTCCTTGCGGGCGGCGGGGCTGATGGTGTAGCGGACGCGGTCATTTTCGGGAAGGGTTTCAACTTCGATGAAGTCGTGACCGAGGTTGAGATCGGTCCAGCCGTAGGCATCGCGGATGGCGAGGTCGAGTTCGCGGTGCAGGCGGCGCAGTTCGAGGATGACTTGGTAACCGGCTTCGGCTTCTTCAACGGATTTCTTGCTGACCTTGGCGACTTGGGCGGGGGTGAGGTCGCGGGTGTGGAACAGGTTGTAGATGTCGGTGAGACCCACCCAGAGTTGGCGCATGAGAGCGCGGCGGTGTTCGTGGTAACGCTCACCGAGGTCGGCCAGCGCGGGGTTGGCGGATTGCCAAAGACCTTTGGGGAACGGGAAGGTGGCGAAGCAATCTGATTGTGAGTAACTCAATCGTGTTTCCAATGCACCGCTGTATTTGCGCGCCCAGACTTCGTGTAGAGTGGACTGGACGACGGCGTAGAGATCCCAGCGGTCAGTCGTATATACGAACAGCCGTTGCGAGAAAACAATGTTGGTTGGAACTGCCGAGAAGTTGAGGTATTTAGTTATCGCAGTTGTCACAAAGCAGTGTTTGATAGAACGAAGATTGGCATAACACTCTTGGTTGTAGCGGTAGTAGCGCCACCACAATCTCTTTGCATCTTCATTCTTTTGCTCCAAACGAGTTGGTCTAACTCTCTCGGACACAATTGCATATGGCAAAGAGTAAATTGATGCTTCTTCCTCAGTACGATTTAGAAAATTGATAACGCTACGTCGAGGTTCTTGTGTTGGCAGGGAATTTATCTCTTCTCCGTTTATGGTATCAAAAATCACTTCTCTATTACGCGCATCGCTTCGAATTAGTGATTCTGTCTCCTCGTGAGATATCAGAAAGCCCTCACCCAAAAAAATAGTACCTTGATATACATAGCTTGCATTTTCTGAAAGCACCTTCGGTTCGCCTGAATCCTTGCTATCCTCAAAGTACGGGCTGATGAACGGCACTTCCTTGCCATCCAGCACCCGCTTGCCCTGCCATTCGCCACGGTGAAGCGCTACTAGTGACACGACGAGATTGGCTCGTCCCGGCCACTTGATCCCACGAACGGCCATATTGATAACGCCACCTTTGGCCAACACCTGATCCAAACTGTCCTTGCGGATATCGCCATCCTTGATGGAGTTGGTGGTGATAAAAGCGGTGAAGCCCCCGGGGCGCAGCAAGCTGTAGATGCGGCGGACAAAATAGACCACCAGATCGCTCAAACCAGCGGGAGCGAATTCCCATCTGACGTAATTGCAGAATGGATTGCCATAAGCGCCGCTGAGCTTCTGTCCGCCGAGATACGGTGGGTTGCCAAGAATGCAATCAAATCCACCTCTCCCGATGATCTCCGGGAATTCCAGAAACCAGTGAAAAAAGCGTTTACGCTCAGCCATCACCCACGCCTCGGCGGTGGCCTGACCTTGCGGGCTCATTTCGCCTTGCCAGTAGCGCCGGTAGGTGGCATCGGTGACGAACTTTTGCAGGTTGTCCGCCGCCTTGGGCAGGTAAAACTGGGCGATGGGGATGGCGGCGATCTGGTTCAGGAACCATGCCTCATCGCTCTGGCTGAAGGCGAGGTAGCGGGCCTTCTTGGCTTCGATTTCGTCAGGGGTATGTTCCGGCAGCGTGGCGAGATCACGCCAGCCGCGCAGAATGTCGTCGAGCTGCTTTTGCAGGCTGGGCGAGAGCGGCAACTGACCAGCTTCATGATCCTTGCGTTCCTGCTTGTTGCGTTTTCTGAGCAAGGCGGCAGTCTCCTTGTCGTCGCCGGGCATCGTCGCGAAGGCTTCATCGGGTACGCCGCGTTCGGCTTCCTCTCGCCTTGCAAAACCGACGATGGCGTTGCCGCATTTGATGTGGTGGTCGAGAAAGTTGAGCGGTTCACCGGGGCTGTGGGCTTCGAGCCAGAGGGCGACCTTGCAGAGTTCGACGGCGAGCGGGTTCAAGTCCACGCCGTAGATGCAGTTGCGGATCACATCGCGGATGGCGCTGCGGAAGGCCGATGGCGAGGGCTGCTCCTCGCCGGTGCGGACAATGGCAAGCTCGGTGGCGATACGACGGGCGGCGGCTAGCAGGATGTGGCCGGAACCGCAGGAGATATCAGCGACGCGCAGGTCGAGCAGCGCTTTTGCCGGATCGGTTTTTTTCAGCGCGTCGGCGATCAGGTAGTCGAGCGAGTGCTTGATGAGCGGCTGGACGAGATCGTCTGGGGTGTAGTGAGAACCGGTGGCAGCACGCTGGTCGCCTTGGGCGAATGCGAATTCGATGGTGCCTACCCTCTCCCCCTCTCCCGCCTGCTGGCGAGGGGAGAAATTCAGGAACACAGGTTCGTATTCGAGCAGACCTTCATAGACCGAACCGAATTCCTCGACGTTGAGGGCGGCGTAGTTGACGCGGATGGTCTGACCATTTTCGGGGTGTTGGTAGAGGCCGAGGGCGCGCAGGCAACCGAGCAGAACATCATTACCCAGCATGGCACTCGTCAGCGGGCCGATGGCTGCGGGACTAAATAAATCACCGGCCAGCGGGGCAACGCCGAGCTTGTAGCCGGGGCCGTGGGCTTCGAACAGGCGGAAGGTGGCGAGCATAGCCAGCCAGAGATCGTGGTGGCGTTTGTCGGCGAGATGGCGTTTTTCGGACAACAGACGCAGACGTTCGAGACTGTAGTAGCGGCGATAAATATCGCGCTGCTGGCTGCTTGCTGAGGGCGGGTAGACCAGATCGCGCTCTTCGATGACAAGCAGGAAGAGCAGCCGGTATATCAGGCGCAGCAGGTGTTGGTAGTAGGTTTCCGGTTTCAGCTTGCCATCGGCAATCGAGTGACGCAATTCATCGTTGGCAGGATGCGCAAGAAAGCCGTTGGCAAAATCACGGATAGCTTGTTCTACAGCTTTGCTCAAACCCTCGCGAATACGAGCGCCGGAGTCGAGAGAATCCTGGTGGTAACGCTCGATCAGGCTTTCCTCCGCTGCTTCACTATTGGCCGGAAGACGCGAGACGTGCAGCAGGCGATAGAGGATGGCGAAGTCGGCAAACAGGCCGTCGTTGAAAATGCGGTCGAGGTCGAACTCCAGATAGCTGAGCTTGATAAGCCGGGAGCTGTCGCGCAGCAGGCGCAACACGCGGCCATTGGTGACGATGCCATAAAGCTCGTCGTGAAGATTGAGGTATTCCTGTACCAGGGCGTGGGCGGACATGCGTGGGGCGCCGATGTGCGTGCGCTCAGGTTTGCGGTCCAGCCCGGCGGTTTCGCGCGCGCCGATGATGTGGATGGGGGTGTTGCCGCGATTGGTGACACGGTGGGAGATGGCGTAGGTCTTGCCATTGAGTTCAACCCCCTTGGCCTGATATTCGAGCTGGTAGCCGAGCAGGCCCAGCAGCGGCGTGATCCATTGCTGGCGCGTTTCGGTGGTCGCCGGGGATTCTGGCCGGAGCGTTTCCAGCTTGCGCTGAAAGATACGCCAATAGTCTTGCGCGTCGGCCCAGGCGCGGGCGATTTCATCTTTTACCTTGTTACCGGTGTCGAGACCAAAATCGGCAGGCCGTTGGCCGGGAGCATCGTCGAGACGGTCGAGGATGTCCGGCGAGAGGATGGCACCTTCGATGCGGATGCTGGGGTAATTCATGCCGCAATCCTGTCTGGCGAGAATGCCTTGGCGGTCGGCCATGAGGGTGCCGAGCCGTTTGATGCAGGCAATCGCTTAAATAAGCAACGCATTGTTTTTATGTTGTTTGTCTCTTTGCTCATGGCTAGGCTAGGGGTAGCGCTTAAATAAGATCACGCCCAGAAAGGCAGATAGCGGGCGAACTTGCGCGATGCGCCTACCCGTTCATCAAGCTTAATCTGCCCCGTCTCCATGGCGGCTGCGATCACTTGGGAGACGATTGCGCTCTTGCTTTCGGGCAAACCGAAGCGCTCGCGCAACGATTGGTTTGTCATGCGTTCGGAGATGACCCATTTCAGGGCGCAGTGCTGATAGCAGGCGCGGATACGGTCATCCCGATCCATGCCTTCGAATTGCCGAGGGCCATAGAGGATGACGAACGTCCTGCGGTGTCCCGCACGGAAATCTGGGGCGGGCAACTGAAACATTTCGACGGCGTGAATTACCTTGTCGATTCCGCTGCTTTTCTCTTCGCAGATGTTCATCCGGCGCATCAGGTCGGCGAGCCGCTCATTGCGGGACTGGTAGCCATCGATAAAGCGCTCGACCGGCACCACCGGTTCGCCAGGGTTCGAAATCTCCACGCGATTGCTGTAGAGCTCGATCATCACGGATGCCCCAGTCACGGAGAGGTCCTGATGGATCAGGGCATTGGCAACCAACTCACGGATGACGATCTCCGGCACCAGTTTCACTTCTCTGCGCAAGGCATTTTCGACCACTTCGTTCTGGGGCAACTGGTTCATGACGAAGCCGATCAAATCCTGAAATCCAACGGCATAGCCCTTGACAGCTGTATGATCGAGCCGGGTTTCAAGTTTTGAAATTCCACTATAGACAACGACCCGTGGGGCCTTGCGCGCCAAGTCAGGAAAGTCTTCCAGACGTTTTGCCATCAGTAGCGCACCGAGGCGCCGGATGGCGTAGCCATTGTTTTTTACGTCTATCAGTCGTTCTTGCACCAAGCGATCAATGACGCCAGATTGGTCCGTAGGGTACGGCAATTTGAACAACTCGAAGAGTGCCTGAGTGTCCAATAGCGCGACCACATCACTTCCGTCCAGCCCTGTCCTGCTATGTTCTTCCAACCAGTCGGGTTCGCCTTCCGAAAATATCCGACGCAACTGATCCTCGCTCATGGGGACGAGTCCCTCGCCGGAACGCATCAAGTAGCTTCCGTCCAGATGATAGGCGGTGCCACGCGGGCGGGGCGGTATGTGAAATACGAGCACTCGGCCATCGGGGTGATGCACTTCCTCGATATCGACCCGGAAACCCAAAGCCTGGAATAATTTCTCTGCCAAAGAAATAAGGTCGGGGAACGCCTGGGTGCCAACCACCACGCGCGGCGGTTTGTCAGCAATGCCAAGCAGCAGATGTCCGCCGCCCTCGTTGGCGAGCGCTACGCAGTATTTGTGGAGTTTGCGGGTGTCATACTGGGTCTTGGCTTCCTTGAATTCCAGTCGTTGGGTTTCGGAAGGCAGTTGTCGCCAGAGGTCGATTTGCGCGGTGGTGATGGTCATGGCTTTACCCTTACTCCGGCAACAGTATATAGATGCCGAGAAGATCCATCGGCAAAACGGGATAGACTACCTGAAAACGCTGTTTGTCCATAAGGGCGCTGAAGCGTTCGTGTGCCTCGACGAGGCGCTTGGACTGCTGCTCGGCAATCACCCGGAATTCATCGTCCAGATTATTGAGAAGCTTGAGTTCGTTCTCCAGAAAACCGGCGCGAGCCTGGGGCGAGAGATCGGATGAGGCACGCGCCTCTGTCAGAATCGCTTTAGCTTCTGCGTGGTCGAGAAACTCTTTTTGCTGTGGGGTGCCGCGCCAACCCCAGAGCAACATTTCCTCTGCGACGATCTGGTGGTTGAGCTTGGCTTGTTCGATGACGTTGCGGCAGCGGAAGAGCAGCAGCGTGGTTTTGGTGCTGACATGCCGGGAGCGAACGACGGCTGCGCGGGCGGCTCGCTTGTCTACCCTAGCCAAGGTGTTGGCCATGACGAGCTGACATAGCTGTTCGACGAAACGATGGTTGCGCCCCAGGTAGTGATAGCCCTCCGGCGTTGGAGAGTGGAAGCTGACCTTGATTGCGTCGCGCTGGCTAAGGTCGGGCAGCAACTCGCGCAGTTGGGGGGGCAGGTTGCCCAGGACGACACGGTAGCCCTTGTTGTCCTTGCTGACTTGCACACCGAGCAGGTTGTTCAACGCGGAGGTGACGAAATTTTCGACCGCGCGTGGATCGCCAATGGCTTCGTCTACATCGCGCAGATCGGCCTCGATTTCCTGCGCCTTGATGGCGTTCTGGGCAAAGATGCCGCGCGAGACTTTTTCCCGCTCGGCGGCTTCTTCCAACTTGCGGGTGACGTTGGCACGGGCAGTATTTGCTTCGTCAAACTGGCCGAAGTCGAATTCGATCTGGTTCTTGGCGACGCGCTTTTTCTCAATGTGGTGGTCAGGGTTGAGGAGCAGCGCCTGGGTGATGGTATCGATGATGCTCTGCGAATCTTCGGGGAACGGGACGTTGATACCCGTGGCGCGTTTGATTTCGCGCACCTTGCGCAGGAGGACATCGAGGACGATGCCATCGATGGGATTGTCCTCGCCGTAAAGCAGGCAGGCTTTGACGGTGGGCGCCATTTGCCCGAAGCGATCGACACGGCCCTCGCGTTGTTCCAACCGGTTGGGGTTCCATGGAAGGTCGTAGTGCAGCACGCCGGTAAAGTGCTCTTGCAGGTTGATACCTTCGGAGAGACAGTCGGTGGCCACCAGCACCCGTAGCGGCGACTTGCCCATTTCTTCAATACGCTGCTTGCGTAACTCGTCCGGCAATTCACTGGTGATGACTTGCAGATCAAGCTTGGGAAATTTCTTCTTGAGCACGGGCGCAAGTTGTTCGCCGATGTATTTTGCAGTGGCGATGTAACGGCAGAATACGACAGGATTGAAGCCGCTATTCAGCCAGTCGTCGAGGATCAATTCGGCTGAAGCCAATTTATGGTCTTGCTTGATGTTGCCTAGCTGTTCGAGCTGCTTGGCAAATTCGCGCAGTTCCTGTCGCTGGCGCTGTGTCCAGGCGTTACGTTCAAGAATTTGAGTGGGGGCGTTGTCGCCTTCAAAACCAAACTCGGTGTCGCGAACAGGGTTGTCTTCAGGCTCGGACTCCGTTGCCATTGGAGTTTCGGCATCATCAACTGCTACGGAGCTTAAACCTGTCAGCCGAGTGTTGAGCATCTCGATGCCCGCAGCAGGGCTGGACATGACACCCCGCAACAGAGCAAGTGCAGTCCAGTAATGCACGCGCTTGGTCTCGCCACGCGCTGGATCAGGCGCAATCAGCCGACGGGCGAAGTCGATAATCTCTTCGAAAAAAATCTGGTAAGCGGGCGAAAGCTCGTAGGGCCACTCAAAGGCATCACGTTTGGGAAACGGCGTGTCTTCGCCCAACCATTTTTCGACATCGCCGCGCTTGCGTTGCACAAAGTATTTTGCGAGTTCGCGCCGTTGCTGTTGAGATGATTCCGGAATATCTAATCCCTCAAAGTCTTTGCGTAACAATCCAAGTAGCGACTGAAATTCCTCGGGCTTTCCGCTGTGCGGGGTGGCCGTGAGGAGTATAAGTTGCTGCCCAGACTTCTCCGCGATGCGGCTGATCAAGTGGTAGCGCTGCTGCTGACTCGCCGAGGCCCCTGCCGGACGAGCGTTTGTATGAGCCTCATCAACGATCACCAGTTCCGGACATTGTTCGACGAAGACATCGCGCCGGGTATCGGATTTAATGAAGTCGATGCTGATGACCTGATACGGGTAGTAGTCATAGACGCTGGTGTCGCCCTGAATCTGGCGATCCAGCCGCGCCTGGGTATTGGAGCGGATGATGACGGCTTCTATGTCAACCTTGGCGCGAATCTCGGCCTGCCATTGCTCGCACAAATGCGGCAGGCAGATGACGGCGAAGCGCTTGATCTTGCGGCGCTCCAGCAATTCCTTGACGATCAGCAGTGCTTCAACCGTTTTGCCGACACCGACATCATCGGCAATCAGCAGTCGTACCGACTCCTGACGCAGGGCCATGATGAGCGGCACCATCTGGTAGGAGCGCGGACGGAAGGAAAGCTTGGCCAGCGCACGGAACGGCCCCGCGCCATTGCGAAAAGCGAGTCGAGCCGAGTCATAGAGCAGGCGTGCGGAGCTGATATCACCGAGGTCATCGGCAGCGGGTTCTGCAAAGCGCGCATCGGCGGGCCGATCACTTTCAATAGCGAGCGGCAGATAGATGCCTGCGATCTCGTCGTCTGCGCCGCCGAGCGGCTTGACGATCAGAAGATCACGATCTTCCGAGGGCAGCACGATCCAGTCGCGTCCCCGCAGGGTGACGAGCTTGCCAGGTTGCAGCGATGATTGTGAAAATGCAGTCATCGCACCTTCCTGAAAATATCTGGACGGGCCGCAACGATACCAGCAAGGTCGTCCTGATAGTAGTAAACCCAGACTTCGTCACCGCGCGCCATTATGGCCTGACGCTTTGATTCATCGCTTTCCTTCACGGCAGGTTGGTCGTGTGGAGTCCCGTCGCAGAAGACCCAGATACGGGGCTCGTAGTAGAAATCCGGCTGAACGTAGAGGCCATCAACTCGCTTCTGAGCAGCGTCGGGCAGTCGAAGGCCGTTTTGGTAGAGATGGTTTATGAACTTGAGTTCGGTCGATGAATTGGGGTCGAGACCGCGCAGCAACGCCTGGTATTGTTCTTCGTAGCTGCCGAAGCCGGTGTTGGTTTGAATCTCAATCGAACAGATGCGCAGCTTGTCCAGCGCATCCTTGATGAGATGACGGTCAATGATCTTGTGGTCGCGCTGGTTGTAGTAGCTGAGCAGATCATCGTAACTCGCCGGGCCTTTGTAAGTAACGTCGTCGAAACGACATAGGGCGATGGCTTGATTGATGACGTTGTGGAAGACATTCACGTCTTCGACGAATTGGGACAGGATGCCGAGACTGCCTTCTGCAGCTTCATACAGCAGGATGTTTGGAGCCTCCGGATCACCGATGGCGACCACACCTATTTCGTTCGGCTCGACCTGAAAGACACGCTCGATGGCACGCTTGAGCGCATGTTGCAACGTGATGACGCCGTCTGGATTCAAGCCGAGTGGCTGGATCGGTTCGATATAAAGGGCATCAGCAAGATTGGATGTCCATAATTTGACGAGGCGGAATTCCTCCTTGAGGTTGGCATTCGCTTCTGCGCTTGTATCCGGCATGGAGCTGCGCCAATCACCAGAAACAAGGCCAATGGGAAAACCTTCAGTTTTCTGTGAACGCCATTTTGTATTGACGTGAATCAGACGCGCTGCCGGAACATAACGCAAATTCAACAGAGAGTTTTCGGTCGACGTGGCGATGGCTTTGCGAACACGATCAATGTGCCCGCCATCGACCGAAAAATAGGTGCGAATTTCGTAGCCACGGGAAACGCGCTCTTCCTCTTCGCAGGATATACGGTCGATCTCTTCTGCACGGGATTCGGCCATCTCCATCAAATCATGGAGGTGTTCCTTGAAGGCATTGTCGGAAAGATCGATCCCGGAGAATGGGCAGGTGCTGTCCTTGGCAGCATCGCCGGACATGAAGTAGCCCGTCTTGCTGCTGACCTTGGCTTCGGTCAACGCCGATTCGGCGTCCTGGATGACCAGTTGGCGGATTTGGTATTTGCGGCCATTGTGGTAGATGATGTTCATCGGCCCGAACTCCCGCAAAGCAATTGAGCGCGGACGTGAGACGAACTCTCCGGTAGAGTCGCCGGTAGGTAGAAATACCCGCAGTGGTAGCCGAGTAAAATTGTAACCAGGCAAAAAACCTTCTGATGCCAGATAGCGATACGGATAGAACTCGGACAGTTCGCTGGAACGTCCCGCGAGATCGTTACGCAGCAGATCGAGTTGGCGCGTCGCCTGATCCTGATTGCGCTTGTGCTTGCGATATTCGTCGCTGCCGAGGCTGAGTGTCCCGCTGTCAATCTTCTGTGTGGCGCGGCTGAGGATCGTTCGGGCCGAACGATAGAGCCTGCGCCAGCGTACCAACGCATTGTCGAGATTATCGGCAACCTTCGAGAGATTCTGCTCGATCCATTGGTCGGAATACCAGGTCGAACCATTGGTTTCGAGATCGTTTTCGAAGTCGCGAATGGTGCGCTTGAAGGTCGACTTGATGTCGTTAAATGTGGCTGCCGTCATATTAAGGCCGGAGCGAACCTCTTTCGACAAGAGCATCTTGTCGTTGTCATCGACAATTAGACGCATGATCGATGGCTTGCCAGTTCCCACGTCGTCGAGGCCGGGCATACCAATTTCCGAGGCCACCAACGCATTCAGGTGCGAGGCCAACAGTTCGCGATTGCAAAGATCCAGCCTGGGAGCCATGACCGCACCCGCGACAAGATCGACTTGCTCCTTGAAGTAGTGGCGGTCATGCGGAGAGTAACTGGAACAATAGGTGAAGACGAGCGCCGCCTGACCGCTTCGCCCGGCGCGCCCGGATCGCTGCGCATAGTTGGCTGGGTTGGGCGGCGCGTTGCGCATATGCACAACACTGAGGTTGCGAATGTCGATACCTAGTTCCATTGTTGGCGAACAGAACAGCGCACTGATTTTTCCTTCGCGGAACAGGTCTTCCCGCTCGATGCGGACGTCCGCACTCAATTGTCCGGTGTGGTCTTCACCGCGCAAACGCTTTACCTTGGAAAAATCGCGGGAATAAAGGCTACGGAAGAAAAGGTTTGGCCGAGGCGCTTGATCCTTGTAGGATCGCTGCTTGATGACGTCAGCCTTCACCGTCTCGCCGTCGCCGAGTTTCCACAATATTTTTTCCAGACGCAGGCGATAGACGAGCACTTCTTCATTTTTTGCGTTACGTGCGATCTGCGATTTGAGAAAGTCGGCTTGTTCGAGCATGGCCATCAGCCGCTCGATGAAGGTACGATAGTTCGAGCCTTTCAGGTCAATGTCGATGTTGTTCTGACGGACATAGAGCTTGATGAATTTTCCCAAGGCACTGGCCGGCCCCATGCTCTTCGAGGAAAACCTTGCCGATTTGTGTAGCGGATCGTAACGGATGAAAAACGGCTCACGAAGCTCTTCGTTCCGGTCCAGCGTCCAGGGCGCCCGCAGCATTTCCCGGAAGTGCTTTTCGTATTCCTTGATTTTGGACTGCGTCAGGTAGTTTTCACTGTGAATGGCGTATTCGAGGCGGAAAAAGTCGAGGATGGTCTCGATAAACTCTGTGCGGTCTTCGAGCTTCAGACCACCGACCAGAGGAAAGCTGTTCCAGGCGGCATCGGCCGCACGGCGTTCAATGTCGGCATAGGTGACTGTGAGCAGACCGCACTGTTCAAGATTGGGCAGGACAATCCGCCAGCTTCTGCGCAAGTCTGCGATGGCGCGGTAAAGCAGGTAATCCTGAAAGCAGCGTTCGTAATCATCCCGGACAGATGTGAACTGGGGCTCTTCGTTGCGGTTTCCGAATTCCTTGAATGGCACGCCAATCGCCTTGAAAATGGCTTCGCCGAGCGTTGCATAGGTCAGGGTTTGGTCAGGTGCCAGTTCAAGCGCTTTGCGGATGCCGGCACGCAGGCGAACCACCTGAACAAAGTCATTGAAGTGCCCGGCCTGTAATGCGGCATCCTGGCGGTTATCTGTAAAACTGAGGAGCTTTTGGTCCTCTTGGCGGTAGCCAGCATCACTGAGCCTGTTGAGCATGGAGAAGGCTGTGATGGTGGTGGATGTACTGCGGCCTTCGCTGCCCAGCTTCGTTAGCTTGGTTCCCTCATTGGTTTTGGTGTCGTAAAAAACACCTGACGTTGGATCGAATAGAAGCGGCGCCTTCATGAACCAGCCCCACCATTTCAGGGGCTTCGATTCCGAGCACTCGCCGAATTCGTTGAAGAATAGTTTTGTCGGGAAGGATGCTTTCTTCTTTGAATCTGGCACTGGCCCAGCCTTGGTTTGGCGCACCCACGCTTCAGGAAGCAGTTCACTGTCATCCAAGGGATCCCAAATGTCATCTCCAACGATCAGATAGCCATCCGCCGCTTCAGACTCCTCGTCCGAGCTTTCCCGAAATTCACGGGGTTCAAGGCGATTTCCCATTCTGGAAACACAAATAAACGCATGTCCGCTGGCCCGGCTGAAGACGTTTGGAAAGATCGGTTTTTTGTCTTCCTCATCGGCTTTGAATACACCGGGTTCAAGCGTGATGAAACGGTTTTCGTCCTGATCGAGCGTTGTATAGACGGAGCCAGTTTGCGAGATGAATTGGTGAAGCTTGAATGGCAACTGTGTGTAGCGCTGTCCTACCTCTTGCATTCGTTGATTGACGGCGCTGATCCATTGCAATAGTTTCTTTAGAAAAACCTCGCAATCGTCGGGTGTTTTCCCCGAAGCGATGGAAAGCGACGCGGCAATGGTCGTCAAACGCTGCGGTTTGCCACGTACCAGACGGTTTTCTCGTTCTTCAAGTGCCACGGCATTTTCAAGCCACACGGCAATTGGATGGAATTTCAGAATATCGGCATCGGCGTTGTGATCTATTCCGGCTTCAATTGCCTGAGCCAACGCGTCGGACGATGGCAATAATCCCTTGTAGTCGAGTGAGCGGGCTAGTGTTTCATTGATGATTTGCTCTGGAACGAACGGCTTGCCAAACAGTTTGGTCGCGACTTTTGCGACCTCCGCGCGTTGCTTTGCAAGCGAACCCACGGAAACCATGGTCGCCGATGTGCCGATGCAAACCACTGGCTTCACGCAACGGGCCCGGATGCGCCGGATCAGCATCGCCACATCAGCTCCCTGCCGACCGCGATAAGTATGCAACTCATCAAAGACCAGGAAACTGAGATTCTCGTATATCCCATCGCGAATTGACCGTTCGCGAAGGCGCGTCAGCAACAACTCCAGCATCATGTAGTTGGTGAGCAAAATCTGCGGCGGGTTCTCGCGCATCTCGGAGCGCTTTTCTTCCTTTTCCTGCCCGGTATATTGGCCGAAGCTGATCGGGAAAGTCTTACCAGTGGTCTGTTCGTAGTTGTCCTTGTAGCGGGTAAATTCCTCAAACTGCGAGTTGATCAGAGCGTTCATCGGATAAACGACGATTGCTGTAACGCCCTTTGCATATGGATTGGAAAGCAGGTGATGAAAAATCGACCCAATGTAGGTCAATGACTTCCCGGAGCCAGTTCCGGAGGTGACGATGAAATCCTTCCCAGACGTGCCAAGTCTGATTGCCTCGACCTGATGTTTGTAGAGTGAGTAGCCCTTGAAGATGTCACGAATATCGGGGTGAATGTCCCCTGTCTGTGCCAGTTTTTCGAGGCTGCCATACATCTCGAATGATGGGTTGAATTGGAGCAAGGGCTCCGGCCAGAGCTTCCCTTGGTTGAGCGCTTCCTCGACGGTATGGCGAATCGCCGGATCGTCGATCTTCAGAAAACTTCGAATATAGGTTGCGTAGTCATCGACTATTTCTGCATGTGTTTGGAAAACATTCATAGTCAGTTTTTATCGTACGCATAGATCGAGAAACAGGATGCCACGATCTTGATCTTGGCACCCGGCTTGATCGTCTGCTTCAGGCTGGCATCGGGCAGGTGATTTATGTTATCGAATACTTTCATATTAAGCTGAAGGCTAGAGCACTCCGATCCAGAGATGACTTTCAGCTACAACGGTGTCGATTGTCATTGTTATTTGTTGTTAAGGACGTGCGTTTCAGTTCGACGCGCATAATAGCCCGTGCGCTTGAGATGGGCAATCAGAGAAGAGCGGCGCACTTCTTTATGCAACCAAGCTGTTTGCACACGGACAACCGACAGGTGCTAACGCAGTAAAACTTATAGCAGCTGGCTATGCGTGGGATGTCTTATCGCGAATGACTTGCCGGTACTGAATGGGGTCTGATATGGTTAGGCGATGTTGGTAGCGCCGTCTTGTTGGTAGCGCCGTCTAAGGACAAGCGCTCAATGCCAACGGTATTTTCGTGCGCTAGGTCCCAAGTGCATCAAATAATCATCAGCTTTGCTCTATGAGCATCGCTGACCAACAATCCACGTCTCTCTGAGCGCGGGTTGTTTTCTTTTATCACCCCAATTCTTCTCGATGGTGAATTAATCAATTGCCCGCCTTATCCCAATTTTTTGAACGGCAGCACAGCAGCACCAGTGCGCAGCCCATCCAGATAATCCGCCCAGTTCTGCATCATCTTTTTTCGTTCATCGAGTCGCAGCATGTGCGTTTCCCGTTTATAAGCAGCGCGCACCTGATCCTGATCCGCATGCGCTAGTTGCAGCTCAATCAACCGCACGTCATAGCCAAGCTGTTCCAAGTTCGTGGACGCCATGGCACGGAAGCCGTGCCCTGTCATCTCTTCACTTGTATAACCCATTCGACGAATTGCTGTCAGAATCGCATTGTCAGATAAGCACCGCGATTTTGATTGAGGGGAGGGAAATAGATATTGCCCATCACCTGTGATTTTTTTGAGTTCCGCTATGATTGCGGTTGCTTGGCGCGTGAGAGGCACAACGTGTTTGCGTTTCGCTTTCATTTTTCCTTCTGGAATTGTCCAATCATCCTTCTCAAAATCAAATTCTGACCATTCCGCATGCCGCAGCTCACCAGGGCGAACGAACACCAGCGGCGCGAGTTTCAGAGCCAGCCGCACCACCTCGCTGCCCTTGTATTCGTCGATATTGCGCAGCAATGCACCTATCGCTAAAGGCTCTGTGATCGCACCAAGGTGAGTTTCCTTGGCAGGCGGCAAAGCCCCCTTCAAGTCGCTCGTTATATCGTGCTCTGCGCGGCCTGTGGCCACGGCATATCGCCATATCTGGCCGCAGTTCTGGTGTAGACGGTGTGCAGTGTCCAGCGCGCCGCGAGCTTCCACCTTGCGCAGCGCGGCAAGCAACTCAATGGGCTTCACTGTATTTATCCCTATACCCTTGAAGTGAGGGAACAGGTCACGCTCAAACCTGCGTATGATTTTGGACGCATGGCTATCTACCCACTGACCGCTAAACTTATTGAACCATTCGCACGCAATCGCCTCGACCGTTTCCGCCACCTCGACCTGTGCGGCAGCAGATGCGATTGCGGCGCTTTGAGCCTCTTTCTTTACCTCCATAGGGTCAAGCCCCGCCGCAAGCATCTTGCGTGCTTCCAGTGCCCATTCGCGGGCGTTCTTGAGACTGACTGCCGGATATTGGCCGAAGCTCAGCAGCTTCTCTTTGCCAGCTATCCTGTACTTCAACCGCCAGAGCTTACTTCCGTTGGTTTTGACCAGCAAATGCAAGCCATCACCATCCGCCAGCTTGTAATCTTTCTCGC
>Ga0307375_10002192_pt1 | contig 20329 bp, 20 predicted proteins | sample TR1MG_FD_202531 | JGI IMG/M metagenome (GOLD analysis project Ga0307375, IMG submission 202531) | Soil microbial communities from Risofladan, Vaasa, Finland - TR-1 | ecosystem: Environmental > Terrestrial > Soil > Coastal area > Acid sulfate soil | place: Finland: Risofladan, Vaasa | collected...
AGCGGATAAAACGTCGGCGCGCCGTCGGGCGAGGTGGCCACCAGGAGACGCCGCCCCTCGGCCTCCACCAGCGCCAGTGATTGCCGGGGCGCGAGCGCAATGCGCTCGAGAAGTGCTAACCGGGGTTCGGTTCGGCGCCCGCGGGAGAACCGGCCGAACAGCCAGCCGGCAAGCCCTCCGATGGGGCGGCCGGTTGACCGGCTTGCGCCATGTCTCGACGCTTCCTGCGCTGTGGTTTCCATGTGTGCAATGTCCATTCGATTCCCTACTGTCATGCCAGTCGCGTCACCCGCACTGCCAGTTCCGTTTCCAATACGTCAAACTCGCTCCAGGCCAGTTGAACGTCACCGGCGCAAAGCGGCATGTCCTCTTCGCCGCTCCACTGGGTTTCAATCAGAGTGCCCGGTTCGAGCACAAGGAGATTGCGCACCCGAAATCCACGCACGGGAATGGACACATCCAGTTCCACCGGCAGTGTGGCCACCGCAGGCCTCAGGTCCATGCGCGCGGGTGGTTCCGCGCGTGCAGGGGCAACCAACGCGGCCTCCGGGTTGCCTTGCGGTTCAGCCGCCTCGGTACCCCGCAGCAGTTCGGAGGATGTCACCGGCAGTGGATGTGAGCTCGCCATCTGCAGTCGGCAAGTGCAGCAGATGGTCCAGAACCAGACAGGAAAGGTTGGAATGGTTTAACAATTGCGTCGGGTCAACGTCCGCAGCTTGGCCAGTATCTTCTCCACTTGCTTCGCTGCTACACTGATAGCTGTCGCCGAATCGACAAACATGGCGCCATATGCGCCTCGGATTTGGCTCGGAATTGAGGTCGGACCCTATGACGGAAGCAATTGGAAACAAGAGTTTTAGCAGTACCGGCCTGCGCCTGAAGGTGGGCTTGGCGGAAATGCTCAAAGGTGGCGTCATTATGGACGTCATGAATGTGGAGCAGGCACGGATTGCCGAAGAGTCAGGAGCTGTCTCGGTGATGGCGCTGGAACGCGTGCCGGCGATGATTCGCGCCGAGGGCGGCGTGGCTCGCATGGCCAAGCCCAGCCTCATCAAGCAGATCATTCAGGCCGTCTCGATTCCCGTAATGGCCAAGGCTCGCATCGGCCACTTTGCGGAGGCGCAGATTCTGCAGGAACTTGGAGTCGACTTCATTGACGAGAGCGAAGTATTGACTCCCGCAGACGAGGCCCACCATATCGACAAGCATGCCTTCACCACGCCCTTCGTTTGCGGCGCGCGGAACCTCGGTGAGGCGCTGCGGCGCATTGCGGAAGGCGCGGCCATGATCCGCACCAAGGGCGAGGCCGGCACCGGAGACGTGGTGCATGCCGTGCAACACATGCGCCAGATTGTGAAGGAAATGAAGGGGCTCACCGTGCTCTCCGAACAGGAAATGTACGCAGCGGCCAAGGATCTGCAGGCGCCCTACGAACTGGTGCGCATGGTGGCCCAGGCAGGCAGGTTGCCGGTGCCCAACTTCTCGGCAGGCGGCATTGCCACGCCGGCCGATGCGGCCCTGATGATGCAGCTTGGGGCAGAGGCCGTCTTCGTGGGATCGGGGATCTTCATGAAGGAACGTGCCACTCCGCTGGACGTGGAAAACGATCCCAAGGAGCGTGAAGAAGCGGTTTCGCGCGCCAAGGCCATCGTGATGGCGACGACCCACTTCAACGACCCCAAGATCCTTGCCGAAGTCTCCGAGCAGGTAACCGGTACCATGAAGGGTCTGGCCGCTGCCGCCATCGAGGAGTCGCAACTGCTGCAGACGCGGGGCTGGTAAGCGCCTGCGTCAGGAGATCCCGGGTTGACTCGAAAACACGCGCCGCCGCGCATCGGCGTGCTGGCCATTCAAGGCGACTATGCGGCCCACGCGGCCGCGTTGGCCGGCGCGGGCGCACTGCCCTCGGAGATTCGAAAGCCGGAAGAACTGGAAGCGCTGGACGGCCTGGTTCTGCCGGGCGGCGAGTCCACCACGATGCTCAAATTTCTGGAGAAGCGAGACTTCTTTGAAGTTCTCAAGGAATTCTGCGCCCGTCGCCCGGTTTTCGGCACCTGTGCAGGCGCGATTCTGCTGGCCCGCGAGGTCCGGAACCCCGCGCAACGCAGTCTGGGCGTGCTGGATGCTGTGGTGGAACGCAACGCCTACGGTCGCCAGATCGATTCCGCCATCGTGACGGCGGAGACCTTGCTCCCGGGAGGACCGTTGGAGATGGTCTTCATCCGGGCCCCCCGCATTGTCAGCACAGGGCCGGGCGTGGAAGTCTTGGCCCTGCGTGATGGCTTCCCCACCCTGGTCCGGGAGGGACATATCATGGCGGCCACTTTCCATCCGGAACTTTCCGGGGATCGGCGCGTACACCAGGAATTTGTCGCGACCGTTCTCTCAAATCAAAGCTGAATTCCGCCTTCCGCATGATCAAAAGCTGATTTCATCGCGGCAGGTACCCAGTGCGATTCAGGATGCGTCCAAAGCAAAGTGAGAGTAATCTCTTTTCCAAAGGGGCCCCATATGCCTGCGAGCTTTACGCACGTGCCTGCGGAAATCGAGCGGAAAGAGCCCGGAATTGGCGGCAAGCCGCCGGTGGACCGGCGCCCGACGGGAGGCGGCGGAGGCGGCGGAGACGACGATTTTGGAAGAGCACGGAGAGGGCCGCGCGAACTGCTGCATCGAATGCGGTTCTTTGTTTTCTTTGGCCTGGCTGGGGACATGATGTTCTTTGCCATGCTGGTCCTGCTGTTTTTTGCGCGCCGGGCCGGCACCCATCTGGACCCCATCACGCATGATCCGGTGGGCGATTGGCACCCCATCCTGCTGCCTCCGATTCTCTACCTCAATACGGCGATCCTGATCCTGAGCAGTCTCACCATGGAGATCGCAAGGCACAATATTTTTCGGGAGATTGACGTCCTGGAAGAGTGGCTCGGCATGGGGCGTCCGGCTCTGCACCGCACCTTGCCCTGGATCGCCGCCACTTTGCTGCTGGGCGTAGCTTTTCTCAGCGGCCAATGGATAGCCTGGCAACAGCTGACCGCGCAGGGATTTGCCTTTGACCAGTGGTCCACGCCGGCAAGCTACTTTTTTTACATTATTACGGGCTTGCACGCGGCGCATCTGGTACTGGGATTGCTGGCTCTGGCCGTCTGCCTGTCCGCCGCTGGATGGCTCAAGCGGGTGGAACTGCGGCAGGTTGCGGTGGACCTCACAGCCTGGTACTGGCACGCCATGGGATTGGCCTGGCTCATTCTGCTGGCGGTGCTTGCGCTCGGGCAATAAGGCTAAGAAAGAAGTCCTAGAATCTCAATGTTTTCGCTGGAATGGAGCGTCCGTTCCCGTCTTGTCTATTCGCGCGGAGGCTGACAGAAAGAACTGGTCTTTGGCAACGACGCGGAGCTTCGTTGCATCAGGATCCTGAATCTTCCACATCACCGCATGCAGTTTTCCGTCGTCCACGTCGATGGTGAGAAAGTGATACACGGGAAATGCCATGTCCCGGTAGAGATCACCGCTGCCTCGGAGGAGCAAGGGATAGGGTTCCGCGCCCCCGCCACCAGTGACCACGTACTCCGCCCCATTGCGCACAAACCGCTCATAGTTGTGAATGTGGCCGATGAAGACCACAACTCTGGCGTGCAGGATGGCCATGTGCGCATCCAGGATTCCACGCAGGTCCAATGCCGACTTGGACGGCAATCCTGCGATCCATTGCGATTGCTCGTCGGCCACCCAGGGAATGTGGTACAGCAGGAAAAGAAACCGCACTTGCGAGGGCAGATGGCTCAATTGCGCCGCAAACCAAGCCGCCTGGTCGCTGCCGGGCTCAGAGCCTAAGGTGCAGTCCAGGGAAATGACCTCGAGCGGGCCGAGAAGAGCGGAGTAATACCGATGCCCCCGGATCTGTGGGAAATTGCGAAGATAATTCGCGATTCCTGCCGACTCTCCACCGCGGACTTCGTGATTGCCAGTGGTGGGCAATACCAGGATGTGCCGAGCCCGCCACGGCGCAGTCTCCCGCTGAAAGTCGAGCCAATCCCCCGCCCTGGCACCTATGAAGGGTGTATCTCCCGTCAAAAGCATCACTTCAGGCTTTTCCTTTGCAACCCGGCCGGCCAGCCACCGGCGGATTCTCGGGTTGGTTCCCACGGTGATTGATGGATCTGCGAAGCGCATGTCTCCGTAGACCACCACGCGCAGGGGCTGGTTGCGAGAAAACTGGCTGAAAATCAGGGTCGGGCGGGGGTTCTGCGAGTCTTGCGGAGATGCAGAAGGTGAAACGGCCCATGAGGCAATGGCGCAACAAGCCAACGAGGCCAGCATTGCTTGTTGCAGCAGCACACTCAGCTTACGCAGGAGCGAAGGATCCACTCGCTCAGAGTAACATTCCACTTTGTAAGCTGGAGAAATGGAGGCGGGTCCGCCGCATTATGCAGGTTCTCGGTTAGCGGCGTTGGCCTTGAAACCATCCCCGGCAGCGATCCCGAAAGGAAGGAACCTCGGGACAGGCAAAGTAGATTTCGCGATTCAGGGCCATCAACAACTGGATCGCCTGCAGTTCGCCGTCCTGCCCGGAAAATGTCTTCCCCGCATGGATATATTCATCCGCAAGATACTCGATCACGTGCCCAAGAATCTCCAACGCGCGCCCTGCTTCCGGGCTGACGCGGCGGCGACGGCTTTGGCCAGCGATTGCAATGTGGGAATCTGAAGTTGCAGCAGCCCCGGGGAGACTGGTGGTAGAAGCAGCCATAAAGTCCATCCTTTTGCGCGTTCTAGGTTCACACTTCGCTTATCGGCACTTCCATGCCTTTCTGCTGGTTACACAAAGAACAGGCACCGAATCGGAACAAAGAAATAGGTCGATTCGTTTCGGGAATCAAGGTGACGGAGCTCACAGCCCGCCCCAAGTACACTCCGATAGATATCTGTCTAGGGGTATCGGCGAATTTTTCGGAGGACTTTAGTGACTTTTTAGAAAAGAGCGAAGAAACCGTCCATTCTCATCATCCTGTACAAGAGGCGCAACGGATTCCCAGGCCCACCTTGACGGGATGAGGTTGAAAACCTAAGCTCAAGCTAGCGGTCTGCGGCACTTGGGTGGGTGTGCCCGGTGTGCAGAGCACAAATTCTTGCGGAGTCTTTCCGGACAGGGCTGCGATGATTCCCTATCACTGGCAATATCTTCCACTGCTGATGCAAATTGTTGTTGTGTTTGCTCTTGCATCCGGCATGGTGGTCGCTTCCTGGTTTGTCGGGCGGCATCGCAACACTGCCGTCAAGCTGGCTGCTTACGAATGCGGAATTGAAGCCGTCGGCGATGCGCGGGCCCGCTTCAGCGTTCGCTTTTATATGGTGGCGATGCTTTTCATCCTGTTCGATGTGGAAGCGGTCTTCATGATGCCGTGGGCAGTCATCTATAGAGACCTGCCACGCATCACCGGGCAAAGGCTTTTTGGCTTCTGGGAGATGGTGGTGTATCTGGGATTCGTGTCCGTAGGGCTGTACTACATTGTGCGCAAAGGCATCCTGAACTGGAGCCAGGACAAGGCGGATCTTTGATGATGGCAGGAGGCAATTCCCCTTCTCTTCCCGATAAGGCGGCGGTGCTGGATGGATTGCCCGAGCATCCGGCGCTGCAGGCTATTCTGACTTGGAACGCCAAGGCGTTGCAGGATGCGAAGTTTGACCGCGGCGAGCTGACACTGACCGTTGCGCCAGAAACGATTCGGCAAGCAGCGGCCACGGTGCAGGCAGCCGGGTATAACTTTTTTGAGGATGCGACGGCAGTGGACTGGTTCCCCTCGGCACCGCGCTTCCAGGTCAGCTATCACATTCTTTCTCACGCAAGGCTGGAACGCATCCGGCTCTGCGTGCGGCTCGAGGACGAGAGTCCGGCGGTCGAATCGATTACGACCGTCTGGCCTGCTGCCAACTACTTCGAGCGCGAGATTTTTGACCTGTTCGGCATTCGATTTGAGGGGCACCCCAATCTTCGCCGCATCCTGATGCCCGATGACTGGAAGGGCCATCCGCTGCGCAAGGACTACCCTGTGGAGGGGTACCGCTAATGGTAGAGACCGCCGGCACGCCCATTCTGGAAGCTCCCGTCGCCGAAGGCTCAGGGGAGCAGCACATGGTCCTCAACATGGGACCACAGCATCCCTCCACTCACGGCGTGTTGCGGTTGGTGCTTGAGATTGACGGCGAAATCGTCGTTCGCCTCTATCCCGAAATCGGCTACCTGCACACCGGGATCGAAAAAACCTGCGAGGCTAAGTTTTATCAGCAGGTGGTTCCGCTGACGGACCGCATCGACTACCTGAGTCCGATGGCCAACAACCTGTGCTACTGCCTGGCCGTAGAGCGGTTGCTGGCGCTGGAGATTCCGGAAAAGGCACAGTGGATGCGGGTGCTGCTGTCTGAGCTGACCCGCCTGAATTCGCATCTGGTGTGGCTGGGCACGCATGCCATGGACATTGGCGCGCTCACGGTGTTTCTGTACACCTTCCGCGAGCGAGAAGACATTCTGCGCATCTTTGAAGCCGTGGCCGGGCAGCGCATGATGACGAGTTACTTTCGCATTGGCGGGCTCGCCATGGAGCCGCCCATCGACTTTTTTGATCGCGTGCAGAGCTTCATCCGGACCTTCCCCGAGAAGATTGACGAGTACTCGAATCTGCTTACGGGCAATCCAATCTTTGCCAATCGCCTGAAGGGCGTGGGGTATCTCTCCGCTGCGGATGCGATTGCGCTGGGCGTGACCGGGCCGCCATTGCGGGCTTCCGGCGTGGACATTGACCTGCGCCGCGACATGCCGTACTCCAGCTATGAGAAGTTCCAGTTTCAGGTACCGGTGTCCAACGAGGGAGACACGTGGGCGCGCTACCTGGTGCGGCTAGTCGAGATGCGCGAGAGCGTCAAGATTATCCAGCAGGCGCTGGATGGCATGCCGGAAGGACCCATTAAGGCGGATGCGCCGAAGATTGTGTTACCTGACCGGGAGAAAATGAAGACGCAGATGGAGGCATTAATCCATCACTTCAAGATTGTGACCGAGGGTTTTGCTGTTCCCGCGGGCGAGGTGTACCAGGGGATTGAAAGCCCGCGCGGACAAATGGGTTACTACGTGGTGTCGGACGGGACAGCCAAGCCGTATCGCGTACACATGCGCAATCCGTCGTTTGCCACGCTGCAGGCGTTGGAGACCATGTGCAAGGGCCGCATGCTTGCGGATGTGGTGGCGGTCATCGGCTCCATCGATATCGTGCTGGGGGAGATTGACCGCTAGTGGCAGGAAGCTTTTTCCCCAATTCGTACGCAAGAGCCATTGCTGACGCCACCGCGCGGCGAGAAGCGCTGCTAGCGCTGGATCTGGCCCTGCGGGCGCAGGCAGACGGTTGTATTCAGTTTTTTAAAAGCCTGGGAATTAGCGCCGGCCAGGAGATGAGAAAAGCGAATGAGATGCTCGGGGCGGCGGGATTCAAGCATTTATTCGAAGGCTTGTACATTTCCAACCCGCCGGAGTATCGGATTGTGATGAGTTTTGGAGGCGTTCCGCAGGCGCGCGAAGTTCTGCTTTTTATGGAGGACCAGAGTTCTCCGATGATTTCCGTAACCGATGAGAAGAAGAGCCCCACAGGTACCATGCAATTTATGCTGAAGGACGTGGGGGCAGGACTCAGCGCTTACATTACGGAAGGTGGAGGCACGGCGAATTGGAGCATATCCCTTACAGCGGAGGATGTCTCCATCCGAATCGTTGAGAATGTGATTGATGGACTCTACCGGTGAGATCCGTTTTGCAGTGTTCGGCGAGCTTTGGGTTTCGCTCGCTTCCCTGCTCCGCAGCTATACCGCGGCGCATGGATTGAATGGCAATCGCCAGGCCACGGTGGAACTGGGTGAGGAGCGAATTACGGTGCGCCACGGCGACAAGTGGCTCGAACTGATACGGAGCGATGCGCAGGTGAACTGGCTGCGCGAAGACGGGCAACATGGGATGCTGGAATTGATGAACGATGGAAGACTGCGGTCGAGCGCCGGTGAGGCCGAAATGGATATGGCTGCAGAAGCATGGGCACGGGAGTTGATGCAATGAGTCGCCAGGAAATGGGCAAGGAAACCATGACCGTCTTTTCTCCGCAGCTTGCGGCGCGCTTTGACGCGCTGGTGGAGAAGTACCCGGTGCGCCGTTCCGCATTGGTCCCCATGCTGCTGTATGCGCAAGATGAGGTGGGTTATGTCTCGGATGCAGTGATTGCCGAAGTGGCGGAGCGCATCGGCATTACAGAGCTGGAAGTGCGCAACGTGGCCACCTATTACTCCATGCTGCGCTTCAAGCCAGGGGGCAAATTTAACGTGCAGGTGTGCACCAACATCAGCTGCATGCTGCGCGGAGCCTATGAGCTTTTTGAGCGCTTTCAGGAGGAACTGGGAGTGGGTCATAAAGGCGTAACCGCGGATGGCGTGTTCTCACTGGAAGAAGTGGAATGCATTGGGGCCTGCTGCTGGGCGCCGGCCATCCAGGTGAATTACGACTTCCACGACGAACTTGCGCCGGACAGCGTGCCGAGCATTCTGGCTGAGTATCGCGGCAAGGCGGCTGGGCAAGGGGTGACACCGCATGCCTAGACTGGTTTCGCATCCCGACGAAGTGAAAATTGTGACCAGCCGCTTTGGAAAGGGCGCCGCAGACATCGACCGCTATGTGGAAATGGGCGGCTATGCGGCTGCTCGCAAGTGCCTGGAACAGGGACCCGACTGGATCATCAATGAGATGAAGGCCTCCAACCTTCGCGGTCGCGGAGGAGCAGGCTTTCCTACGGGCATGAAGTGGTCCTTTGTTCCCAAGCAAAGCGCCAAGCCGAAATATGTGCTGGTGAATGGAGACGAAAGCGAGCCGGGGACCTGCAAGGACCATCTGATTTTTCTGCATGACCCGCACGCCGTGATTGAAGGTGCAATGATTGCAGGCATTGCCATCGGCGCCAAGGTTGGCTTCATCTATCTGCGGGGCGAATACCGCTACCTCCTTGAGATCATGGAGAAGGCTGTGGCCGATGCCTACGCAAAGGGCTTTTTAGGCAAGAATATTTTCGGCTCGGACACGGAATTTCAGGTGATTACGCAGAGCGGCGCGGGAGCTTACGAAGTTGGCGAGGAATCCGCACTGATGGAGTCGCTCGAGGGCAAGCGCGGCGTGCCTCGCATCAAGCCGCCCTTCCCGGCCGTGGTGGGACTGTACGGCGGACCCACGGTAATCAACAATGCCGAGACGATCGCCACAGTTCCTCACGTCATCACCATGGGTGGACCCGCTTATGCGGCGGTGGGCACGGAGCGGAATGGCGGCACGCGCCTGTTTGGGTTGAGCGGTCACGTGGAGCGGCCCGGCGTGTATGAGCTGCCGATGGGCTACAACCTGAAGAAGATGATTTATGAGGTGGGTGGCGGAGTGCGCGGCGGAAGAAAGCTGAAGGCCGTGGTCCCGGGAGGCTCTTCCACGCCGGTTCTGCTTCCGGAGGAAATTGAAACGCTCGGCATGGACTTTGACCAGGTGGGCAAAGCGGGATCGATGCTCGGCTCCGGCGGCGTCGTTGTCCTTGACGATCAGACCTGCATCGTCGAGTTCGCACTGCGCACCATTAGTTTTTATCAGCATGAAAGCTGCGGCTGGTGCATTCCCTGCCGCGAAGGGACCGACTGGCTGAAGAAGTCGCTCACGCGGTTCCACGCGGGCTTTGGCGTGGAAAAGGACATCGACAACATTCAATATCTGGCGCAAAACATGCTCGGACGTACCTTCTGCCCGCTGGGCGATGCGGCGGCTATGCCCACGCTGGGATTTGTGAAGAAGTTCCGCAAGGAATTTGAGGATCACCTGAACGGAAAGCCCTGCCCGTTTGCCAAGCACGTGGACTTGGCTGTGGTGTAAGGGCGCTGGAGACGCATGGCAGACGTAACGTTCACAGTCGACGGAAAGAAGCTGGCCGCCCCCGCGGGCACGCTGCTGATTGATGCGTGCCGCAAGGCGGGCATTGAGATTCCGGCCTTTTGTTACTATCCCGGGCTGAGCCTGCAGGCTGCCTGCCGCATGTGCGTGGTGCGCCAGGAGAAGGTGGGCAAGCTGCAAACAGCCTGTACCACGGCGGTGGCCGAGGGACAGGTGTTCATTACCGAGTCCGACGAGATTGCGCAGGCGCGCAAGGCCACGCTGCAGCTGCTGCTTGGCAATCATCCTCTGGACTGCCCCGTGTGCGATGCCGGCGGGGAGTGTGAACTGCAGGACATGACCTTCAAGTATGGCGCGGGAGAGAGCCTCTACACCGAGGCGAAGCACCATCGCGACGAACAGCAGTGGTCTCCTGCAGTTTTCTATGACCGGCCGCGCTGCATTCTGTGCTACCGCTGCGTCCGCATGTGCGGAGAAGGCATGGACGTTTGGGCGCTGGGGATTCAGAATCGCGGTTCCAGTTCTGTGATCGCGCCCAACAATGGCAACCAGCTGGATTGCGAGCAGTGCGGCATGTGCATTGATGTGTGCCCAGTGGGCGCACTGACCAGTGGCAGTTATCGCTACAAGACCCGCCCGTGGGAGATGAAGCATGTCTCGACCGTGTGCACGCATTGCGCGGACGGCTGCAAGGTCACGCTCGGCATTCGACAGTCGAATGACGGCAGTGAAATTGTGCGCGCCGACAACCGCGACAAGAGCGGCATCAATAACGACTTTCTCTGCGCCAAGGGCCGCTTTGGGTTTGACTTTGTGGAGAACCCCGAGCGCCTTAACCGCCCGCTGGTGCGCAATGCCCAGGGCGAGCTGGAGCCCGCCACATGGGATCATGCGCTACGCTTTGCCGCAGCAAAGTTGAGGGAGATTCGCGACGCGCGCGGTGGAAGCTCGATTGGCGTCATCGGCTCCAATACGACGACCAACGAAGAGAATTACCTGCTGCAGAAGTTTGCGCGCGTTGTGCTTCAGACCAACAATATTGATCACACGCGCACCGCGGATTACGCAGCGTTTGCAGCGGCCCTAGAAGGCCAGACCGAAAAGACGGCCAGCCTGCGCGATACGGAATCGGCACCGGCAATACTGCTGGTCGGCGGAAATCCCACCGAGGAGCATCCGCTGCTGGCCTGGAACTTGCGCACCAATGTCCGCCTCAATAAGGCCCGGCTCTATGTGGCGAATAATCGACCAATCAAGCTGGAACGCCAGGCGCGCGCGGCGCTTCGGCTGAACGCTGAGGACTACGCGAAGCTGCCGGCCCTGCTGGAGAGCGGCGCATCGGACTTGGCAAAGGCGGTGCTCGGTGAGGAGTCGATACTTCTCATCTTTGGACAGGAATACCGAGGCAAAGATTTGGCATCCCTTGTGGCCTGGGGCCTTCGCCGTGGCAATGTGCGCTTTGCCTGCCTGGGCGACCATGCCAATTCGCGCGGTGCGGCCGATATGGGCCTGCTTCCGGACCGGCTGCCGGGATTTGTGTCTTGCAGGGACGCGGGTCCATTTGCGACCGAGTATGCGGGAATGCCGACGGATTCGGGCATGGCCCAGCCAGAGATGTTTGCCGCAGCTGCCAAAGGAGAACTTGGCGCGCTGCTGGTAGTTGGCGCCAATCCAGCAGCCGAGTTTGGGCTGGACCGGACGAAACTTGGCAGCACATTCACGATCGTGCAGGACATCTTCCAGACTGAGACGGCCGCTCTGGCGGATGTGGTATTTCCCGCGGCGAGCCTCTATGAGAAGACCGGCACCGTGACCAACACGTACGGTGACGTGCAGTTGGTCCTCAAGGGCGCGGATCGCGCAGGCGTGAAATCCGACTTCGAGATTCTGGTGCGACTGGCAGGCGCAATGGGTGTTGATGTGAAGACGCTGGTGCCTTTTGGCAAGCGTGCCGTGACTGCGGATCTGGGTCAGTCCCGCGGAGCCCAAGCGGGCGAGGCAGATCGCCACGCGGTTTGGCTTGCGGCGAATGATCTGGAACCGAAGCTGAGCCCATTTGACCCGCTGGCTGTCCTTGATGAGATCGAACGCCTTGTACCGGGCTATCGGCTTGACCGGCTGAGCCTGTTTGGCGGGAATGATGTCCCCACGGAGCCGGGCTTCGTTGCGGTCACTGCACTCACCGGGCAGGACCTTGTTGCACCGGCGCACGACGGACTTTTTACTTCCGGAACCCTCAGCCGTTACAGCCCTGCGCTGCAGGATTTGAAACGGCATCAGACCCCTGCCCCGGCAGAGGCCGCAGCGGACTGACTCTGCAGATTGGCAAGAGAGGCTGAAGACGCGTGACGATTTTGGAATTCTTTTTTTGGAGCTTGCTCAAGGTCATCGTGGTGACGGTGGTGCTGCTGCTCGGCGTCGCATACACGGTGTTGCTTGAGCGAAAACTCGTGGGCCGCATCCAGAATCGCTGGGGGCCCAGCCGCGTTGGCCCATTCGGACTGCTGCAACCGCTCGTCGACGGCGCCAAGTCTTTTTTGAAGGAAGATATCATTCCCAGCGGCGTCTACCGGCCGCTGTATCTGCTGGCCCCCATCCTTGCGCTTAGCTGCGCGCTCATCTCCATCGCCGTGGTGCCCTTTGGCTCACCGAGTATTACCGGCCCTGGCGGCTTCCACTTTTTCGAGATTGCAGACGTCAACATCGGACTGCTGGTAATTCTGGGCATTACTTCGATTGGCGTCTATGGCATTGCGCTCGCCGGCTGGTCGTCGAACAACAAGTACTCACTGCTGGGGTCGCTGCGATCCTCAGCACAGCTGATCAGCTATGAGCTCGCGCTGGGTCTTTCGCTGGTGGGCGTGGTGCTTCGCGCCGGCTCGCTCAACCTGCGGGTCATTGTGGAGAGCCAGGCAAGCAGAGGCATGCTTTCCTGGAACATCTTCGGCGGCCTACAGATTGTGGCTTTTTTCGTCTACCTGATGGCGGCCTACGCGGAAACCAACCGCTCCCCCTTTGACCTGCCGGAAGCGGAAAGCGAACTCACTGCCGGCTACCACACCGAGTACAGCTCGATGAAGTTCGCCATGTTCTTCATGGCCGAATACGCCAACATGATCACCGTGGGCTGCGTGGCGACGCTTCTGTTTCTGGGTGGATGGACTAGCCCCTTCGGTGACCTGATTCCCATGCCGCATAGCGTGGCGCTTCAAGCTATCCTGCCCATCTGCTGGTTTGTCCTGAAGGTCTTCAGTTTTCTGTTTCTGTATGTGTGGGTGCGCGGAACACTTCCGCGCTTCCGCTATGACCAACTCATGAATTTTGGATGGTGCTACCTGATGCCGATCGCCATCCTCAACATTGTGGCGACAAGCCTCTGGCTTGCGTACCGTTAGGAGCGCAACAGTGCCGCTGACAGCGCGATGCAATGAAGATGCGCTGCACAGAGACTGACAAGGCGCTCAGTTACAATCGTGAGGGGCTCCGGAGCTTTGCTGCGGACACAAACAACCCTCCACCAACCTGTCGAAACAGTTCTTCGACCCTCGCCAGTTAGTGACGGAACAATGCACCTGATTCTGTTTCTCCTTTTTGCCGGATTTTGCCTTGCTGGAGCGATCAATCTCCTGCTGCAGACTCATCCTATTTCCAGCGCCCTTTCGCTCATCGTGGTCATGACCTCTCTGGCTGTCCTCTACCTCCTTCTTGGAGCGGAGTTCCTGGCGGCAGCGCAGGTGATCGTTTACGCCGGCGCCATCATGGTGTTGTTCACGTTCGTGGTGATGCTACTGAATGCCGGCCGAGAAGAGAAAACACTTGGCAGCCGCGCGGCGCGCATGATCGGTTTTCCTTCCGTGGTGGCCATCCTTAGCCTGCTCGCGATGGTCGTGCTTCATATCAAGGGTACCGGTTCAGCGGCGCTTCGCGACGGTATCACGTCCACACACGAACTGAGCACCGTACTCTTTACCAAACTCCTGCTGCCATTTGAAGTCACCTCGATTCTCATTCTCATTGCCATTCTTGGCGCAGTGGCCCTAGCCGATCGCGGCGAGGGAGAAAGGAGATCCGGCAAATGACATCCCTCCTTACGCAAGAAGTCCCTTTGACCTGGTACCTGCTGTTGAGCGCGGTACTTTTTTCGCTCGGGGTACTTGGATTTCTCATCAAGCGCAACCTCATCACCATTTTCATGTCCATTGAGTTGATGCTCAACGCCGTGAACCTCTCGTTTGTGACCTTTGCTCACCAGTGGCATGCGGTGAAGGGACAGATTTTTGTCTTCTTTGTGATGATGGTGGCCGCAGCAGAAGCTGCCGTTGGATTCGCTATTATCATTGCTGTCTTTCGCGCCCGCGCCACCTTGGCAGTTGACCGCATTGACCTGATGAAACTATGAACGAGTCTCTCTATCTCTGGCTGATTCCGCTGCTTCCGTTTGCCGGCTTCGTGTTGAACGGCACACTCGGACGCCGCATGCCCAAGGCAGTGGTTTCCACCATCGCCCTTGCCGCGCCGGCAGGTTCCCTTCTGCTGGTCCTTAAAGCCCTGCTTGCCAGCAGAGGAGGCCTTGCGCTTCCTTTCGTGGAGACTTGCCCTTTCCCATGGATACAGGCGGGCTCGCTTCATATTGACTTCAGCTTTGTATTGGACCACCTTTCGATTGTGATGCTGCTGGTGGTCACTGGAGTGGGCTTTCTTATTCATCTTTACTCGGTCGGCTACATGGAGCACGAAGATGGATACTGGCGCTACTTCAGCTATCTGAACCTGTTCCTGTTCTTCATGACCGTGCTGGTACTGGCCGGCAACGTGCTGCTGATGTTCGTGGGCTGGGAGGGCGTGGGACTTGCATCTTATCTGCTGATTGGCTTTTACTACGAGCGCCAGTCCGCGGCGGACGCCGGCAAGAAAGCTTTCATCGTCAACCGCATTGGCGACTTCGGTTTTCTTATCGGAATCTTCCTGCTGCTCGGCAACTTTGGCACGCTGACCTTCAGCGAGATCGCCGCAAAACTGAGCGCATCGCCTGCCTGGCAGGGCGGAGTGCTCACCGCAATCGCGCTCTGCCTGCTGGTGGGCGCGACGGGCAAGAGCGCGCAGCTGCCGCTTTACATCTGGCTGCCTGACGCGATGGAAGGTCCTACGCCGGTCTCGGCCCTGATCCACGCAGCCACCATGGTCACTGCTGGCGTGTACATGATCGCCCGCACTCACTTCCTGTTCGACCGCTCCCCGCTCACACTCGGCGTGGTGGCCGCGGTGGGCGCAGGTACAGCGCTCTTTGCGGCCACCATCGCGCTGGTGCAGAACGACATCAAGCGGGTGCTGGCCTACTCCACCATTTCGCAGCTCGGGTACATGTTCCTCGGCTGCGGCGTTGCCGCTTACTCTGCCGCTGTGTTTCATTTGATGACGCACGCTTTTTTCAAGGCCCTGCTATTCCTTGCCGCAGGTTCCGTTATCCACGCCCTGAGCGGCGAGCAGGACATGCGCAAGATGGGCGGCCTTTGGAAGAAGCTTCCCATCACTTTCTGGACGATGACTGCCGCCGTCTTTGCCATCTCCGGAGCGCCGCCTTTTTCCGGATTCTTCTCGAAGGACGCCATCCTGTATTCGGCATTTCTGCAGGGACCCAGCGGCAAGTTGCTGTGGTTCGTCGGCGTCGTCACTGCCCTTCTTACGGCGTTCTACATGTTCCGCCTCTGGTACATGACGTTCTTTGGCGAATCACGAAGCCCGGACGCGCACCCGCATGAGAGCCCGTGGACAATGCTGGTGCCTCTGGTCCTCCTTGCGCTCTTGTCTGTGGGTGGTGGCTGGGTTGGCATCGGGCGCTTCTCGGAATATCTCGCGCCTTCGACAGGGTCCCGCCTGGCGGAAGGCGGAAGCCCCGGACTCGAGATTGGCCTAACCGCACTGGCCGTCTTGGTCGCGCTGCTGGGATGGTTCCTGGCGGACCGGATGTATCGGCAGCGTCCGGAGGCTCCCGCGAAGCTGGCAGCGGAGTATCCAGCCGGATACAAGCTGCTGCTCCACAAATATTTCGTCGATGAAATCTACAGCTATCTGATTGTCAAGCCTCTGTTGTTCTTTTCCAGATTCTTCCTTGAGTGGGTAGTGGACTTTGCCATTTTGGGTGGCGCCGTGTGGCTGATGGGCGGCACGGCCACACTGGGCGGCGCGGTGCTGCAGCGCTGGCAATCGGGCAATCTGCGCTCCTATGCCGCATGGTTGGCTCTGGGCGCGGCCGGCCTGCTTCTGTTTGTCCTGGTTCCCTGGACCACGTTGCTGACAGGATTCGGACTTCACCTCGGCGTGGGGGCGCACTAAGCCATGACCTATTTGAACGAAAACATCCTCACGCTGATTCTTCTGGTGCCGCTGGCCGGAGCCATCCTGATCGCTCTCTTGCCGGATCGCGGCAAGGCTCCGGCATGGACGGCACTGCTCACCACGCTCGTCAGTTTCGTACTCACGCTTCATTTGCCGACTCACTTTCTTCCGGAAGGGCACGGCTTTCAATTTGAAATCAATCGCCCCTGGATTGAGAGCCCGCCTATCTTTTACCACGTAGGCATTGATGGCCTGAGCCTCTGGCTTGTGGTGCTGGTGGGCCTTCTGGCTCCGGTTGGAGTTCTAGCCAGCTGGAACGTGATCAAGGAACGTCGCAAGATTTTCTATGCGCTTTTCCTTGTGCAACAGACCGCGATGTTCGGCGTTTTTGTGTCGCTGGATCTGATGCTCTACTACGGCTTCTGGGAACTGTCGCTCGTACCGATGGCTATTCTCATTGCGATGTTCGGCCGCAAAGAAGGGCCCAAGACCGCCATCAAGTTCTTCCTCTACACCTTCATCCCATCAGCTCCGCTGCTGGTGGCCATCCTGTGGCTCTACACACACACCGGAACCTTCAGCTTTTCTGAGTTGCAGATGTTGATTGCCTCTGGTGGACTGCCGGCGGGCGCGTTGTTCTGGGTTGCCCTTGCTTTTCTATTTGCCTTCGCGGTCAAGGTGCCGGTATTCCCACTGCACGGCTGGATATCCGACACGTTCAGCGAGGCGCCCGTGGCCCTTGCCATGGTGGTTGCCGGAAAGCTGGGGCTCTATTCCATGCTCCGCTTTCACGTGGAGCTGTTTCCGCAGCAAGCCAAAGCCATTGCCCCGGTGCTGGTTGCCTTGGCGGTGATCGGCATTCTGTATGGAGCTTGCCTTGCCCTGGTGCAGCGCGACTTCTGGCGGCTGATGGCGTACGCAGCCATCAGTCATCTGAGCCTTGTGACGCTGGGCATTTATGGGCTCACCTTCACCGGCTGGGACGGCGCGGTGTATCAGATCCTGAATCACGGCGTGGTGGACGCGGCGCTCTTCCTATTGCTTGGGATCCTTGAGCTGCGCTATGGTACAAGCGAGATTGCCGCATTCGGCGGACTGGCCAAGAGAGTGCCTCAGACTGCGACGCTCTTTGTGATTGCGTCTCTGGCAATGATCGGCCTGCCACTGCTGAACGGATTTGTGGGCGAGTTCCTCATTCTCTCCAGCACCTTCACGGGGGTCAGCCACGGCTGGGGCATTGCGGCCACGGTTGGAGTCATCCTAGGCGCGACGTATATGCTCTGGCTGGTGCAACGGTTGTTTTACGGCCAGCAGAGCCAGTTGGCGGCTGCGCGACCCGCCATCGACCTGCACTTCTCTGAGCAGTTGATGCTGTGGCCCATCGCGGTGCTCATGCTGGCGATGGGGATTGCACCGTCCCTCTGGTTCCCGTCCATTGAGAACCGCATCGCGAGCCCGGTTGTGAAAGGATCCGTCCCGTTGCCGCAAGTCAATTTGAGCAGCGCCGTGCAGAGGGAGGGCCAGCGATGAACCCTGTACTGCTCTTCTTCCTGCATCACTTACTGCGCCACGAAGATTTCTTCCGCATCCTACCCGAGGTTGTCCTCACTTTGACCGGCGTTCTCATCATGCTGGTGGACGCATCGGTACCAGCCGACACACCGCGCCGCTTCCTCGGCAGAATTGCGGCCCTCGGCGCAACACTCGCGATCTGGGCCAGCCTCTTGCAGCTTTCAATGCCCACAGGAACCGGCTTTTCCGCCACGGTGGAGACCAGCCCGTTCACCGTCTTTTTCCATACGCTCATCTGCGGAATTGTGCTGGTGGCCATTCTGCTGGCCATGGACACCCTTCCCGAATCCACGCATCATCAGGGAGAGTACTACGCGCTGATCGTATTCGGCGCGGTGGGCATGTGCCTGCTGACCAGCGCGGTGGAGCTGCTGGTTGTCTTCATTGCGCTGGAAATCTCGTCCATCGCCACGTATGTTCTGGCGGGATTTCGCAAGGAGACGGCTCGCGGACCGGAAGCGGCAATCAAGTATTTTCTTCTCGGATCGTTCGCCACTGCCTTTCTGCTGTACGGCATCGCGCTCATCTTTGGTGCTACGGGCACCACGCAGATTTATGAGATTGCAGACCGCGTAGCCGCGGCGCAGAATCACTTTCTCGTATTGGCCGCGCTGGCATTCCTGCTGGTTGGCATTCTGTTCAAGGTCTCCGCGGCACCTTTCCACGTGTGGACGCCGGATGTGTACGAGGGTGCACCCTCCCCAGTGGTTGCGCTGATGTCCACCGCGCCCAAGGCGGCTGCCTTTGCACTTCTGCTGCGCGTGGTTTATGAGATGTTCCCCACATTGCATGCGGTCTGGGCTCCCATCCTTTGGGCAGTAGCCATTCTCTCCATGACTGTGGGCAATCTGGCGGCCCTGCGCCAACAGAACGTGAAGCGCATGCTGGCTTACTCGTCCATCGCTCACGCCGGCTATCTGCTGGCGGCGTTTGCGGGGCTTGGCGCCGCAGGTATTGCCGCGGCAGCTTTCTACACTGCCGCCTACGCCGCCATGAACGTGGGCATCTTCGCCGTGGTCACCCTGGTGAGCGGATACAACGAAGATCTTCCGCTGGTTCAGGATTTCCGCGGCCTCATCTATCGCTCGCCGCTGCTGGGCAGCCTGATGATTTTCTTCCTTGTCTCGCTGGTCGGCATTCCCTTCACCGGAGGCTTCTTCGGCAAGTTCTATGCGTTTACCGCAGCAGTTGGCGGAGGCGCTATCTGGCTTGCGATCATTGGCCTGCTCAACTCCGGACTGGCTGCCGCTTATTATCTGCGGCTCGCGTTTGCGTCTGTGCAGCGCCATCCGGATGAAGCGACCATCGAGGCGGCTCGTCCACAGCAGGTCGGAATCGCCGTGGGTGCAGCCCTGCTGTTTGCTGTGGCGGCTACCCTTGTCCTGGGAATCGTGCCCGGCGACGTGCTTCAGGCTGCACAGTCCGGCGCGCACACCTTGCAGGCGCCACCGGAAGCTGGCAGCGTGCCCGCATCCTCCACGGAGACTTCGCCCGTCCACGTGCAGTGGATCAAGTAACCGCACACCGGAAGAAGGCGGATTAAGCTTTGACGCCAGCAGTTCGGTACCACTCCACCGTGCGGCGCAACCCCTCGCGAAAATCCACCAGCGGCTTGTAGCCCAGCAATTCCTCGGCCAGACGAATGTCGGCAAGTGAGTCCCGAATGTCTCCGGCGCGCGGCGGTCCGTAGGCAGCTTCGCCCGGAAAGCCGGTCAAGTCCTTGAGGATACGGAAGGTCTCATTCAAGGTGATGCGGGTTCCCGTGGCTGTATTCATGACCCGGCCAGCGACCTTCTCTGCGGGCGCTGCAGCGGCCAGCAAGTTTGCGTGCACCACGTTTTCAATGTAGGTGAAGTCGCGGCTCTGCTCCCCGTCGCCGTGCATCGTGGGCTGCTGCCCGGCCAGCATGCGCCGGCAGAAGATGGCCAGCACGCCGGAATAGTGCGAGGCCGGATCCTGGTACGGCCCGAAGACATTGAAGTAGCGCAGGGTGACCGTCTCCATTCCGTAAACACGGGTAAATGCGCCCATGTAATGCTCGCCTGCGAGCTTTGCCACCGCATAAGGAGAGATGGGAATCGGCAGCATCTCCTCATGCTTCGGCATGGTTGGAGTATCTCCGTAGGCGGAAGACGAGCCGGCATAGACGACGCGCCGGACACCCGCATCTTTGGCGGCGATGAGCAGGTTGAGGGTGGCGGTCACGCAATTCCGATTGGTGCCTGCGGGATCCTCAACGGAACGCGGCACGCTTGCAAGAGCCGCCTCATGAAAGACGACTTCGACCCCCTGACAAGCCTTTGCACAGGCCGCCGGGTCCGCCAGGTCGCCTTCGATGAATTCCATCCGTTCCAGTCCCACCAGGTTTGCGCGCTTGCCGGTAAGGAAGTTGTCAATGCCTCTCACCTGTTCACCCCGCGCCAGCAGTGCGGCGGCAATGGAACGGCCAATGAAACCTGCGACACCTGTAAC
>Ga0307375_10002195_pt1 | contig 20311 bp, 27 predicted proteins | sample TR1MG_FD_202531 | JGI IMG/M metagenome (GOLD analysis project Ga0307375, IMG submission 202531) | Soil microbial communities from Risofladan, Vaasa, Finland - TR-1 | ecosystem: Environmental > Terrestrial > Soil > Coastal area > Acid sulfate soil | place: Finland: Risofladan, Vaasa | collected...
TATTTCTGCGTCGGCTCAATATAGATCAATTTGGCACCGAGCTGGGCGCTCCACCACTTCGCATCCGCTTCGGGAAAAGTGGCACTCATTAGACAGAATTGAGGATCGTATTCCTCGTGCAACTTCCGCACTAAGGTTTGAAGGCGCATCCCGCGAGTTCGATCATCAAGCATGTGCGTCTCATCAATCACCACCGTGCCGAAAATCTTCTGTTCCCGGAAATACGCACGGTTCTGCACTTCGAAGCAAAATGCCCGAAATGCCTCGTAGGTAGCAAGAATGATCAGCCCCTTACGGTATTTCGTTAGTTGTTCTTTCGTGGGCTTGGACTCTCCTGAGAGAATAAGGACCTGAGCCAGCTGATGCCAATTATCGTCCTCGCCACGGATATTGAAGAAGGATTGCATCTCTTCCCACTTTTGCTGAAGAAGGCGTTTCGTAGGCACTAAATAGACCGCAATGCGCCCCTGCGCGAGGCACCACGAAATGCAGCAGAACGCAATATAGGTCTTCCCATGCCCGGTATCCTCCCGTATCACTAAGCTGTTGCCTGCTAACGCCTCCGGGAATGCTCGTTCCTGCCCGGGGTATAACCGTCGAACTATTCGATTATAGCGCTTAAAATCCTGGTAAAACAAGTCAAAAAATTGCGATAAATACACCTTTTTAGGGAGCGGTCCCGATCCTGAGAGAATGGGCGTGATCCTGCTGGTAGAGATGGGCTCGGTCAATTCGTCTCATCTATCATTTTTCAAGAAGTTCGCGCGCGAAAGACATTTCTTTCCTTGTCCAATAGAATAAGTATGCCATTTCCTCCCTAAAATCCTTTTGACTTAAAATTGGTAATAGCACTTTTTTCGCAACTTGAATATTTTGGTGCGTAAAATTGTTTTCGATAATCTATCAATATTTTGAGCGAGAGTAGGGGATCAATTTAATGAATCATTGCTTGAATCTTCCGAGACTTCTGGTGGGGCTCGTGGAAGCCCGGGTTTCAGTGGGGTTTATATACCTTTTTCTCCAATAAAAATTTGATGAAAATGATCGGTAGCAAGGAAGAGAAAATTGGAAGAAAGAGACAGCAGAGGCAATTAACGTTGCTAGAAACCGTTCAGGACGAATCAGGTGAAAATGCGGAAGTATTGGATAAGGTTGAGGAACAAGAAGGCGATGATCAGAAAATGAAGTTGGTCGAGCGGATTCAAGTCAAAAAAACCCCGGAGTTGAGCGCGTTATGCCATCACGCCAAGAACTTGTATAATCGGGCGAACTATCTGATCAAGGAGCAGTTGAAGGGGTCGTCGCATTGGGTAAGGTATAATGAGTTATACGGGTTGCTCAAAGGGGAGCAGTGTTACAAGGACCTTCCAGCGCAGACCTCGCAGCAAGTGCTAAAGTTGATCGATAAGAATTGGAAAAGTTACTTTGAGGCGCATAAGGACTGGAAGGTAAACCCCGAAAAGTATCAGGAAGAGCCGCAACCCCCGAAGTACAAGCCGAAAAGTGGGGAGAGCATTGCGATATTCACCAATCAGCAGTGCCGCCTACAGAACGGGTACCTGTTGTTTCCGAAGCGGTCCAACCTTGCCCCGATCAAAGTCAATAGCGCCCGCGTCCCGACCTTTCAGCAGGTGCGGATCCTCCCGAGGGGAATCTACTATATCGTGGAACTCGTGTATGAGACCGAATGTACGGTGGTCCCGACGGATGAGGGGCGGATCGTGGCGATCGACCTCGGTCTGCGGAACCTTGTCTGCGTGGTTAACAACTTCGGGGTGCGCCCGTGGATCGTGAAGGGGGGCGCAGTGAAGTCGATCAATCAGTTCTATAACAAGATGCTGGCAAAATACTCGTCTATCAAGGATCGCCAGGGGATCAAAGGCATAACCACCCGGTTACATCGTTTTACCCGCACGCGAAACAATAAAATAAACGATTTCTTCCACCAATTGTCCCGTGCGATTCTCAACTATTGCGTGAATTATCAAGCGGGGACGATTGTCTTGGGGTACAATCCGCTGTGGAAGCACAAGTGCAACATGGGGAAGAAGAATAACCAGAACTTTGTCAATATCCCCTTTCAACGGTTGGTCAATCAGATCAAGTACAAGGCGGATCTGGTAGGAATCCGCGTGGTGCTGGTAGAGGAGAGCCATACCAGCAAGTGCAGTTTCGTGGATGCGGAGCCGATCGAGCACCACGAAACCTATGTAGGGCGCCGCGTCCAGCGGGGGCTGTTCAAGTCGGCAACTGGGCGGATCATCAACGCGGACGTGAATGGCGCCTATAATATCTTGCGCAAAGCATTCCCGAAAGCCATCGCGGCGGACGGGATCGTGGGACTCGGGTTCGTCCCGTATTCCGTACCCTATACGGAATTAAATAACTGTGCGAACCTAAACCCCGCGCAAACGAACGCAGTCCTGAAAGCCCTTCCGGCGGACGGGATAGCCCTCAGTCGCCAGACTGAGACCACTGGGTCCGATGACGAAATCATATAATAAAGTTATTAACTTTTTTATAACTTTTATATGATTAGAGGACCTAGGTAAAAATTACTTTAAAATTTAAAAACTGCATTACGGAATTTTCTTTATGGCAACATTTAAAATCATTACAAATAAGAAATGCGAATTTTGTAAGAAATTAAAAAAGTGGCTCGGGGATAACAAGGTAAAATACACGGAAATCGATTATCACGATGAGGCACTTAATGAAGTAATAGAGAATGATGAAAGCTTTGCAGCACGTTATTGCGATATGAGTGCATGTGTCGATTCTACACCGATTATCATTAAAAATAATAAAGAATATTATTATGGAGAAATTTGGGACTTCCAGACGGGCACAATTAGAGAGGATAAGGCAAAAAGGATTTTTGAAATTTAATTTTTAACCTAGAATTCCTCTAATAAATTCAATTTTTTTTAATTATTTTTTAGCTTTTTTCTTCTTCCCTTTAGCTGAGGCAGCTTCTTTAGTAGGGGGTGCTTTTACGGTAGAAATTTCTTCTGCACTTTCGTCTTCTACATCCTTTTTTTTCTTAGGTGCATGTTTATTGAAGACCGTGTATCCGCATTTCCCGCAGGTCTCCCGATCATAATTTTTTGCCATAAAATACCCCGGACCGCAACGCGCGCAGTAAGATTTCAATCGAATTAATTTTCCATCATCGGTTATTTGGTAATATTTATGCATACCCATGTTTATTCATCTCTTTTTAATCAGATTTCTCTTTTTCTTCGAGTTTATGACGTTTTATAACATATTTCTTCTCATTTTGCTGTGCTTTTTCGGGAGTTGAATAAATTTTTGCTAATCCTACGGTATATGGTTGGCCATACTTAGTTTCCAATTTTTCAATGAAGATTGTCTCGAGATCTACATTATATTGAGCTGCAATTGTTTTTCGCACTTCAATTCTTGAAGGGGTTGGCATCTTCTGATGTAAGATTTTAAAATTAACTCGCTTTCGATTTAATAGTGGATTCTCGAATTCCTTTGTGATGATTATTTTTAAGGACATAGTACTATCACGTAATTATTCTTCTTTTCCAATAATGAATTGTGCTTTTTTAAATTTTCTGAACAATTTCCATTGCGTTGAGATAGTCCAGAAATTCAGCCTTTTTTTCTTCGGTAACAGTGATCATAACTAAGCCTGCGTTCATATTATATGCCGGCAGGGGGGGGTTCCCATAGAACACGATGCTTTTCAAGGGAGCAAGTAAAACGGCAGGAAGGGTTAGAAGATCTTCTTCACCTCTAATGAATAATTCGGTGCGTCCAGCAGATTTTATAGCAGTCTCTATAAGATCCCAAGCTTTTGGAACAAGATAACCTTGGGGATTCTCGAGTTCTAAGGATAAATCAGCAGGAACGTCCACAATTTCATCGGAGGTTCTTAAGGTCTTCCCATCAATTATTGAAATATTCAGTTTTAAACCTCTTTGAAGAAGGCTTCGCACGCAAATATCACCTACCCCAATTAATAGGGGGGGGTGTTTTCCTTCCAGAAGTTTTAAAGCTTTTTTGGTAGTTTCTTTTTCGGATCCTTCAATTAGCAATCCCAGAGGTTTTTTTAAAATAATCCGCAATTCCTCGGTTAAGCGTAGAGGGAATTTACGTTTCTCCATTTATCTAACCTTGAGGGCATATTTTCCAGATTCATGGATATTTAATTTATCCGCAATTTTAGAGCCTTCTGGATTAATAATTATGACAAGGCCTGAATGGTCAGGAGAAAGGGTGTAAGTTTTACAGGAAGAGCAAGATTGGCTGTCGGATTCTAACCGATGACAAGTTCTACAAGCTTTATCGCGAATATAAATACCTCATTTCAATTAATTAAACTTATTTTTTTCCTTTTCTCATTTTTTTCTTCTTTTGTTTGGATTTATCATCTGCAGTTGCTTCAGATGCTTCTTCTTTTTTCTTTTCATACTTTTCAGGATGAAGTTTTTTATCAATTTCTTCGTTGATCCATTCAATTTTTCCGAGAAAGGGCTGGCGCATAGTAAGTCCAAGTTTTCCGGACCGACTTCCGCCCGTTCCGATAGAAACTGCGACTATTCTCGCCCGAACCCGATCATTTGCTTCCAATGTCTTACCACTTTCCTTTCCAAGCAGAGACGCATTTTTGGCATTATAGGTAATGAAATCATCGGTAACTTGAGAAACATGGCATAATCCGTCCAAAGGACCAAGACGGATGAATACACCAAAATCAACAACTTCTACAACCTCGCCTTCGACTACTTCGTGTAAGTCAGGCTTAAATACGAGAATTTTAAAAGTGATATTGTGAAATGCAGCGCCATCTCCAGGTATCAGTTTGCCAGTGCCGATATCAATTACTTCAATTACCGTAATTATATATCCTAGATCGCCTGTAATTTTATCTTCGTATTCTTTCCTAACGATGTCTAAGGCAACGTCCCTTAGATTTTCCCTCGGCGCGAATCGTGATGGAGGGATTCGTACGATGTCGCGAACAGTGATAATTTTAAACAATCTAAAACCTGCCTATATTCAATCAGAAAAAATCTGGTTAATTTTATTTCTTAGATATCTTGCAGAGAATGTAGGAATAAAAGACATTATCAGATTTATATTTTTATTTTTCGTATGTGTTAAATTAAAAACTTTTATCAAGAGGGAATTTCACCATCGATAAATAGATAGGATTTCTTTCGAAGAATGATTACAGGAATTTGATGCGCACGTAATTTTTTTCGTAAATTACGATCATTAGTGGCAACTATCCATCTATTTTTTACTGCAGACCGGATAATATGGTCATCCACAGTTTGGAAAGCATGATTCGTAGAATTTAATTCGATCAATTTACATCGTTTCGATAATTCTAATGCGATATTTGTTTCTTTTTGTCTCTTTATAGACCCCTTAGATATTTTTTTCAATTCCTCAATAATATCTGGAATTATAATTAATTCAAACTGCTTAGAAATAATGCGATCAAGCTCTTGGAAAATATCAATCCCGAATTGAGCAGGGATTAATAAGAAGTTAGTATCGAGTAAAATTTTTAAGCTTATTAAAATCAACCTCTGAATTGAAATAACTTTCAGTATTTAAATTAAGTTACAATACCAAATCCAATCAGTCGCCACCTTCCGGTGATTTGGCGACTTATTGCTACTCTTTGACCGACGGAGGTACAAACAGGTCTTTTTAAAGTAACGTGAATACTATCTTTACTAGTTGAAGTTACTACTCCGACAGTCATTGATATACCAACATTTAGCATTAACGGTTCTTTTACATTAATCTGTTCAATTTTCAATAATTCTTCATATTTCTTCTTGATTCCAACAGCGCGCTCTAAAAGTGTAACTTCTAATTCTAATTCTTCAAGAATTTCTGGTAAAGTGCCGGGTTTTCCAACAATATGTCCAATTAAACCATCCGCTTTTGTGACGGAGGGATCCAAAAGCGTTCCCACCCCAATTAATCCGCCAGGGCGTGCCGTTTCTAGAGGAACATTTCCACCCGCATGCAAACTTATGACTTCTGTTGTTACTGGCTCAAATCCTTTCTCGGTCTTAATCCCCGGGCGAATTTCGATTTCATCACCGATCTTCACGACGCCTTGGCTGACGGTTACGCCTATTACCCCACCCACAAGTTCGTCAATAGAAGCACCGGGTTTATTAACGTCAAATGATCTGGCGACGAACATTTGTACGGGTTTTGAGGTATCACGTTTGGGAGTTGGAATAAATTTTTCGAAAGCCTGAACTAATGCATCCAGGTTGGCTCGGTGAATTGCAGAAATGGGAATAACTGGAGCATGTTCCGCAAAACTTCCCATTGTAAAATTCCGAATATCTTGATATTGTGTCTTTACTTCATCAAATGAAACTAGTTCTATCTTATTTTGAGCAATTACTAAGTTCTTTTTTTCCGAAATTTTGAGCACTTCAAAATGCTCGCGTGTTTGTGGTTGAGGACACAGTTCATTAGCCGCAATGACAAGGCAAGCGCCATCCATGATGAAAGACCCCGATATCATCGTCGCCATAAGGATTTCGTGACCTGGGGCATCTACAAAACTTACCCGTCTTAATAATTCCAGATCGGAGTCACAATGGGGACATTTATCATTCTTCTTACATAAAGCGGCAGTAGTGTAGCATTGAGGAGCTTCACAAGATGGACATTTCAGAAATGTTGCATCCGCATATCCTAATTTTATAGAAATTCCACGTTTCATTTCTTCAGAATGCCGATCCGTCCATTCACCACTAATAGCTTGGACGATCGTTGTTTTGCCATGATCCACGTGTCCTACTGTGCCGATATTGACCTCACATTGACCTTTCTCTATTTCTAGCAAAAATTAATATCCTCCAGCTTTATAACTCAATCTATTTTAATCGGGAATAGAACTTTCTTTTCTTCCGTTTCCTCTTTTTCCTCTGTTTCATCAAAGATAGGCTTTTTACCCCATGTTACGGTTTTTATATTTATTTGCACTATTTCATCAGTAATCATATTGCCCCTAACCATTTTCCTTTGGCGTAAACCCCTCCGCTTTGGATGATAACAAGGAGGTTTGCTCATTAAGATTTTTTTTCGGACGCTCCCATGAACATCAAACCGCATAGGAACGCCATCGGAATCACTTCCACCTGTGATTTGAAATTCATAGCCCGGAAAGCCAAAAGGGTTTCCCGATATAACATCACCCATTTTAGTGCCCATAAGGGCGCGTACTTTTGCATCATCGATTTCAATTTGCTTTGTTTTTCCTATTTTAGGATCTGAGATGATTAGTCTCACGCCTGCTTCTTCTTTAGACAACTATGATTCACCTTTTTTTTACACAATCTTTTTTCCCGTGGATTAATTATTTTATTTTCTATACATAATCTTTTGATAAATTAAAATATTTTCGGTTATCAAAAAATTATTGCTCTCCCAAACAAGGACTTGGCTCTCCTACACGCCCCAGAATTTCTTTTCCATTCGTTTTATCTTGGCGAACTCCTCAAGGATATCAATATCATCAGAAGTGAGTTCTTTTTTGTATTTTAATTTAAGCAATTTAAAATCCTTTTCGGGGACATCTACATAGAAAGTCTCCTCTTCAGTTTCTTTGATAGTGCGTCCAACGATCGCATTTTTAATGCTTATCGCAATTTCTTGATTTTTTATGGCACGAGAAAGAGATTCGCCTTTATCCTGTAATTGATGTATGGTACCAATTAATTTACCCTCCTTGTTAATAAGTTTGGTTTTCGGGATGATACTGCCACCGAGAATGCGCACCCCGATAACTGCAGGATTGGAACGGTGAAATATATATTGTGACATAAATAGAATTTTGCCGGGTTTGATGAGTTTATCATATTCGCCGTGTTTAAGGGCTTCTTCTTTTTCTTTTACCCAGCCAAGATATTCTTCAATCAAGCGGTAAATCACTTCATTTTCAAAAATCCTAATATCTTGTCTAATCGCTTCTTCTTTTGCATCTGGCAGAACTTTGGTATTAAAAGCCAGAACCACAGCCGAGATGGGGTCAGATTCCTTTACAATAGCCGCATCAATTATATCTCTTTTTGAAATGAAGCCAACATCTGCTTTTCTTATATGAATCTTTTCCTTTCGGAGAAAATCGACCAAAGCTTCCAAGCTTCCGAGTGTATCTGCCTTGAGAATTATGCCAAAGGATTCAGTATCGATGCGGATGCTTTTTAATTCCGCTTCGATGGCTTGAATCGCTTTTTCTTGTTCGTCGGGGGTATTTGCTACAATCACGGGACCACCCGCGATGGCATCCTCGAGATCCGGCGCAACTATTTTAACGCCAGCTGCCGCAGCGACTTTCTCAAGGGATGTAAATTTTTCGCGCGGATCGCGAATCTCATCAAGAGGTTTTGGTAGGAGGAGGATCCGGATCTTTGTTTTAATTGTATGAGTTAATCCTCCTACTATTATAGTATCGCCTTTTTTAATAACACCGTCCCAGAGGATTGTATCAATGGTAATTCCAAGACCAGCTTCTTCTTTTACTTCTAATACAACCCCCTTACCAGGACCTTTTGTTATTTTAAGGCGTTGTTGTAAATACTGCATTGTTAATCCTGCGAGAACCATAAGTAATTCTGGAATTCCTTCACCAGTTTTGGCACTGGTAGGAACAATTGCAATGTTTTGAGTGAAATCTGATACACGATCAAATCGTTCGGAGATGAAACCTTCTTCTGATAAAGTGCCCATAATTTCATAAATGCGATTATCTAATTCTTTTTGAACATAGGTAGTTTGTTGGTTGAATGATGTAATAAAAGAAGGATCGTGAAATTTCCAGCCTGGCACACGATCAATTTTATTAGCGGCTATTAAAAAGGGAGTTTTTCTTTCTCGTAAAATACGTAAGGATTCAAAAGTCTGTTCTAGTAGCCCTTCATTGACATCTATAACAAGAATTGCGATATCGGAAACGGCACCTCCTCTTCGCCGTAAATTAATAAAAGCAGAATGTCCGGGCGTATCAATTACAAGAAGTCCTTTTATATTTTGAAGTTTAATACCAGTTTTCTGAATAAGCGGTCCACATATCTCAATAATAGTCTCAATAGGTAAGAAACTTGCACCTATATGTTGGGTTATTCCTGCAGCTTCGCGTTTTTGGACACTACTCCCACGTATTTTATCTAATATGCTTGTTTTGCCGTGATCAATATGCCCAAGAACACTGACAATCGGCTGACGAATCGACATTTTTACTCCACTGTTATTTTTTTTTAAGTAAAATAAAAAAGGATGATTTATAAATTAAAAAGAGAAAAACGAATGCTATTTAAAAAAGACTTTGAAGATATCTTTCGTCTGATCCGCGAATTTGGGGAAATATTCATTAAATAATTCAAGAGTTCGTGAAACTTTTGAGTAAGAAATAATGAAGAAATGTTCATCTGTGATAGTTACTTCACAAAAAACGATACTACCATCCTTTAAATCGACAGTTATTTTTTCGGGGGTAATATTTTTCTCTTTCATCAGTAAATACATGTATAGGGATTGGGTGGAGATACTCTGGCAGAGAAATGCGCTTAGTTCGTCGATCGCATATTCTGCAAGGAGGTAGCCGTTCTGATTCATTAATATCATAGCATTTGCCATTATTTTCTTTGCCAAATCAGCCAGACTGTTAGAGAGGATCTCTGTTTTATTACTTAGCTTTCTTAAACCAGTCGAAAAGGCATTAACCAAGGACCATTCATCAAAAATGGAGGTTTCAAAAAATTCAAAATTAAATCCTTCAGAGTTTGAAGCTGAAAACATATCCAGCAAAAGTTTAATATTCTTACGGATTTGGGGTTTATTCTTGATATCAGGATCTATTTTATTCAAAAAGATGAGGATTTGGGGGGTTTGTTTTATTTCAGAGAAAATTTTAAGGATTTTCTGAAAATAATCCAAGGAAATATCGTAATTTTTATCATCAATCACATCAATGACATATATTAGTAAATCCGCTTCTTCAAAAAAGATATTTTTTTGTAAATATCCCTTCCGGTAGCTTTCCTGCCCTCCAAGATCCCAGGCACTCACTTGATATCCAAAAATACTGAAGGATGTCCGATCTATGCCCTTCGTCGGCGATAGAGTCCCCAATAAACTATACTTCTTCTCTAATGAATAAAGTATAGAGGTTTTACCGACATTTTCTATCCCAGTTACTAAAATCTTCAGTGTCTGACTGTCCATTGATACCATCGCTCTTATATTTCAATTAAACAAAAGAATCAATGTATAAAAGAATTTGGGTATAATTAAATATTCGATTTCTCAATCAATTTCTAAAATAATTGTCTGATAAATTCTACTATTATCCGAGATAAGAATCAGAAGATGTCTTATAATAGTATTTAATTCATTGATCTAATAAAATTTTTCAAGGTAATTAAAGAAGTATAAAATAAAATTTTTAATGAAAGTGGTGTATGAGTTATGGAAAGGAGTCTAGTCTTTTTAAAGCCCGATGCAGTCCTAAGAAGAAGTGTGGGGGCAGCTATTTTACAAGAATTCCTTAGGAATAGTGAGACATTTTCAATTCATTCATTTCAAGAAATCGAAGTCAGCGAGGAATTAGCGAAGAAACATTATCAGGAGCATGCAGAAAAACCGTTTTTTCCGTGGCTGGTTAAGTCCCTACGTGCCTCACCGGTTATAGCATTGATTATGGAGGGGGAAATCCAGAAAGTTCGAGCATTTCTTGGAGCAACTTTTGTACAAAAAGCAGAATTGAATTCGATTCGTGGGAAATATGGTGTTTGGGGGGGTGTAAATTCGGTACATGCGTCGGATGGGGTAGAGACAGGCCGCCGGGAATTGGAACTGTGGAAGAAGTTAGCTAATTTACAACCAGATCCAGAAGCAATTGTGAAGGTTCAGGCTTATATAAAACAATGGATTGGCTCGTTGAATCATGGAAATATTCAGCAATTACGTGAAGTATGTAGAACTCTTGCAGAAAATCCCAATTTAAAAAAGCAGATATATCGGCAATTAATTGCGATCTTAACGGAAGAATGCCCAACTGCGAGTATTAAAACAATTCAGAATTTTGCAAATGTTATATTAGAAAACGTGCTGCTCTGAAATTTTATTTCTGAGTCAATGATTTCTCTACAATAGTTATTATTGGGGAGAACCCGAGTCTATCGGAATAGTAACTTAGGTATGGCAAATTTTCGTTATGCAGATAAATCCGGACTTGATCTACTGGTATCTTTTTGAAATACTCAATAGCATTATTAATGAGAGCCGTCATTAGTCCTTGATGGCGATATTCTTCCTCAACGTAAATTAATTTAATATAGCCGGATACCTGTTGCGTCTCTTCCGTAACTACTTCGGTAAAAGCTAAACCAACAACTTTTTGGGTAGTTGAATCAAAGGCACAGGGTGTATAATATTGCTCAAAATAACTTCGCACAGAAAAAAACTTCTTAATTTCTTCTACATCGTGAATAGTAATCTTGTAGAACTCGCAGAGGTGTTTATAGACGTTTATCGCAGATTCTAAATCAGAATTTTTGTATTTTCGAATGTAAAGATTCTCTTTCATGCTACATCCAATCCAGTACTGAAAATTCGTGATTGGCGTGTAATGGGGTTCAATTCTATTTTTTTATTTGCCTTTCTGATAAAATTTAGTCCATTTTAATTTTCTTGGATTTCTTTTTAATTTTAATCGCGCTTTATGACAGCGTCCCGTGCAGAAGAACAGTACGGACCCATCTTTTCGAACATACATAGTTCCAGTTCCGGGTTCTATATCGGTTCCACAAAAAGTGCATGTCCTAATTTTAACCATTAGTTTGAACAACTCCCTTAAGGTGCTTTAATTTTGCGGGCTTCACGTTCAGTCTCTCGGAGAGTCACAACATCTTTCAATCGTACTGGTCCTTTAATATTGCGAGTTAATATTCGCCCTTTATCGCGACCGGACAAGATCCTTACCTTAACTTGGGTAATTTCCCCTGTCGTACCAGTTCGCCCAATAAGTTGAATTACTTCGGCTTCTACTATTTCTTCAAGTTCGTACTCACTCATTTTTCAATCATCTGCCTTTTATTTGAACGCTGCTAACTTATCTGCGAGATCCTTTATGAGCTCTTTAGCATCACCCGGATCAAGGATTGCGACCGTACTTGTATTTATATCAATACCTGCAGATTTCCCCAATTTTTTCTTATTACCAGGAAAAACATAGGGAACTTTTTTTTCTTCGCATAGTAAGGGAATATGTGCTACGATTTCGGGGGGTTCTATATCAGTTGCGATCAGAATTAGTTTCGCAAGTCCGCGTTCAATCGCCTTTGTAGCTTCATTGATACCGCGTTTAATTTTTCCTGTATCACGAGCAATTTCTAAAGTTTCTAATGCTTTTTTATTCAATTCTTCGGGAATGTCTTTCTTTATATACATTGGTTTTGCCATGTTCATACCTCCAATTCTTTTTCATTGGTATTTCTTTTTCAATACTACACAAATTCTGTAATATCGCTTTTGAAATATCGCCTTAAATTACAAGAACTTTGGAAGACTTATTCACTATTAATCATGATAATTATAAAAGAATTTTTCATCTAAGTTCTTTAAATTCTAGAAAGGAATGGAATGGGGATATATAAAAAATTTGATTTTATTTTGTAGTTTCATGGATTTGAAAACCGAATTCACTTATTTTTGTATCAAAATATTCGATTTTTCTCGATTTGAGTTGAGAAATGCAGTTATTTTTGGAGGCTATTGAGTCGAAAAGTGCTATAATACAGCCACCACCACCTGCGCCAGTTAATTTTGCCCCAATGGCGCCGGTCAGTTTAATATATTCTATTAAAGAATCAAGCTCTTTGGTTGATACACCTAAAATTCGTAAAAATTCGTGATTATAATTCATTAATTCACCTAAAATCTTAAGGTTTTTCAAGCGGAGAACGTGTTCCACCTTCAAGGAAATGCCATCAATCGCATTAAAAACATGTGTGAAGATCGTAGGATAGGTTTCATATACAGATCTAACATGATTGACTTGCGTTTTCGTTTCACGGGAAATACCACTGTTGACTATTAAGAGCGGAATTTCAAGTGGAATTTCAATCCTCTGAGTTCGCCCCTTTTTAAAGAGAATGGCGCCGCCATAAGATGAAATAGTATTATCGATTCCAGAAGGAGTTCCATGTGTTATTTTTTCGCCCTCAAAGGCAATTGAAGAAATAGCACTGGCGCCTAGATTGAGATCGAATAAATTATTCAGAGCAGCGGTGGTTGCAACTGAAACCGCAGCGGAGGATCCGAGGCCAACGCCACTTGGTATGTCACACCAAATCTCGATGTCAAGTCCGCCAGATAATCGATATTTACTATACAATAATGAGATAATCTGCCAAATAGGCGTTATCTCCTTATGTGTTGGTTGTATTTGATTGAAATTTGGCGAAAGGGGGGAGAGTTCTTCCGTAATATTATATTTTTTAAGTGAGATCTGAAAATGCGAATCTGACCGCACATTAATTTTGGTAAATGCACGTAAATCAATTGCTACAACTATTGCAGCGGCATCATAAACAACTGCGTGTTCCCCTGTAAGGATAGCTTTTCCTGGAGCGGAGGCAATGCTTTCTTGAAAAACAGGCGTTCAAATCCTATCCTAAATATCGGAATTTACTAATATCTGATAAAAGATTGATATATGTAAGCAACATACGCCTACAGCAATAGCGAGTGAGACCGAGATCATCTAGAACGTCTTTTGGGTTTTCACCTTGTTGAGTTCTTTGAGAAAAAGGCTCCCATTTATCAGCAACGACCTTACCGCATGTAAAACAGCGAACAGGAATAATCATTTGTCTTCTTACTCCTCATATTTAATTTTTATAAATTAATAATTAACGATAACTCTTTTGTTTACGAGTTCGTGCAGATGGACCACCGAATTTTTTGGATTCAGCTCTTCGAGAATCGCCTACTAACATAGTACGATCATAGGAAAGATATTTACTACGCAGTTCTGGATTTTGGAAAAATTTATCGAGCGCACGAGCAACCGCGACCCGCGCTGCCTGTGCTTGACCCATGTAACCACCAGACTGCGTTTTAACATTTATATCAATTTTATTTCGGAATTTGTCTCCTGCAAGTATTAATGGTTCCATAATGGTTAAACGTGCTAATTCGGGTTCCCAGAGTTCTATTGGAACACCATTAATCCGGATTTTTCCTTTACCCTCTTGAATAACCGCACGAGCAATAGCCGTTTTCCGTTTTCCTGATGTTAAAATTAATTTTACCATTTTTCAACCCTATTGAATTTATTTCCACCCAATTTCTTTTGCTAAATCATATAATTCCATGTATGTGCCCCTTAACTGAGTTTCAGAAAAGTCAGGAAAAGTTTCGATTTGTAAATCCCCCGAGATTCCGAGTATCTTATTCAAATCCTCAGGAGTACCGAGAACGACTCTGAGATTCTTATATACTTGTTTCCCACGGGGTTTTTTCCAAGGCAACATGCCGCGAACCGTTCTACGGACTATTTGGGTCGGAGACTTGGGCCAAAAAGGACCTCTCATGGGATTAAAGAGTGTATGAATTTCTGTCCGCTCCTTCCATTGATGGATTATGCTTCGCTTTCTCCCTGAAATAATAGCTTTTTCGGCATTGATAATAATTACCTTTTCATTTTGAAGGAGCATTTTTGCGACCTTGGAAGCCAGACGCCCCAATACGATTCCATCAGCGTTAATTATTCGTTGTACCATATTTTCGCCCTCTTATGTAATTAATTTAATCTTGGTTCCGGTCGGATTTTTCTTCATCAGATCTTCTATAGAAATAGATTCGCCCCCAGCTTTCGTGATCTTATTGATAGCTTTTTTAGAATACGAAAATGCAGCTACCGTTATAGGATGCGCTAAATCGCCTGATGAAAGGACTTTTCCTGGCACCAGAATGGTGTCATTTTCCTCAGAAAATACATTAATTTTGCCGATATTCACGGTTACTCGGCTGGAGCGCGCTTTCTGCAGAAATTCACTCACAGCTCTCCAGAATCGCCTTTTTGTTTTGTATAATGTTCGGATTAACCGTTTTCTCCTTGGGTCTGTCGCTCTAATAGATTTTGCCATTTAACTCACTCCGGGAGACTATCTAACACTTCTATAAAGGTTTTAATTTTCGTTTTTAGAATTTCACAAGCTTGCGTTATAATTTTTCCCGTAGGTAAAGCACCACTCGATTCCACTATGAAAATAAATTTTGACGAATCCCATTCGACTTGTATTGCCTTTTTTGGTTCGGTTTCACAAGCTTCTTCACAAGCTTTACAAAAATTACAGTTCATTGCATCTGAAATTTGAATGCGGTCATTTTTAAATGAGAGGATTTGTCGGGGACAAGCATCTACGCATTTTTTACAAACTTCGCAGGTTTCATAATCTATTTTAATTATGGGTAAATATTTATAGGCAGAGGTAGCAACCGGCTGCCACTTAGCATGTTCTTCACCTATTCCAAGTTTAGCATAAGCTTCAAGTACCAGTTTCTGACCTTTTGCCAGTTCGACAATCGGGATTTTTGAGAAAGCAGGAATTGCGTCTGGATCCTCTGATTCAAGATCTTCTGAATACACCGACATGGAACCCTCGTTAGATTCTTTATTCAGCGTAAAAGCAACCTGACATTGTGCACAGCCTTCCCCTTCACAGCCACATTTACTCGGGAGAACATAATGATCTAAATCTGTTTTCAGGGGAATAAGGCCCAATCTGTGCGCAATCATTTCATCATATAAAGGGGTATTATTTTCAACGATCCAGACATCTTCAATTGCCAAGCATGGAACTTCGGCAATCATAACCCTTCGTAAAGAATTGGCTAGTGAAGGATCCATATCTTCTATAATCATCTTTAGAAAATTTTCCTTTTGCTCAAGAATCGTGATTTTCATACTTTTTAATCATCTCATTCTCCAATCATCTTTTTAGACACGCCGTCCTCTTCTTCCACCTGGGCGGCGGGTGCCATCATGGGGCACAGGGGTTACTTCCTCAATACGTCCAATCCGTAATCCCGCGCGGGCTAATGCACGAATAGCCGCTTGGGCCCCCGGACCGGGTGTCTTCGGACCATGCCCACCGGGTGCGCGAACTTTAATATGGATAGAGTTAATTCCTTTCTCTCGAGCTTCCCGTGCGGCGCGGAATGCTGCTTGCATAGCCGCATAAGGGGTAGCTTCATCACGGTCAGCTCGCACTATCATCCCACCTGAGTAGCGCGCTACCGTTTCCGCACCGGACATGTCCGTAATATGAACAATAGTATCATTATAGGATGAAAATATGTATGCGATACCCCATCGCTTCTTTTCTTCTTTATCTCGTTTCTCAGTTGACATTTTTATTCATCTATTAGTCTCTTTTTTCGCTCTTTCAGGCTTTATCTGCTTGAGCTGCATGAATTTTATGTTCAGGATTCGCAAGAGGGGAGGTGGGTGAAAAGGTGACTTCGTCCTCTTCTTTACGAAGAACAATATGACTTGGAGAAGTAACTTGAATTCCTGAAAGAGTGATATGTCCGTGAACTATGAATTGACGGCTTTGATCCATCGTTGTTGCGAGACCTTTATGTACCACTATTGTCTGCAATCTTCGTTCTAAGAGATCTTCGATCGTTAAACTTAAAATATCATCAAGTGTTGCAGTTGCGGGAAGGATTCCTAAGCGGTTCAGCTTTGATAGTAATTCATTCCGTTGTTTTAAGGATTCTTCAGCGGAAAGAGCGAGAAGTCGTTTTGCTATAGTTCGGAATTTTTCGACTTTTGTTTTAAATTTCCAGATCGACCGTTTGTTTCGTAATCCATATTTTCCAAGGATCCGTAATTCGCTTTCTATTCGATCTTTTTGCCACGGATGTCTTGGAGTTTTATATTTTTTCCGTTGTTTTTTAGGATCGCCCATTTTATCAACTCGCTATTTTACTTCTTTTTCTGTGCTAGTAGTTTCTTGCGATGAACGCCGACGATATTGCCCCTTCGACCTGTGGATTTTGTTCGCTGACCTCGTACTTTCAAGCCTAATTGATGGCGAATTCCCTTCAAACTCTTCGTTCGCCGCATGCGATCGATATCACTTTTAGTCACAAGGGCTAGCTGGGAAGCAATTATATGGTCATTTGTTCCCGATTTCATATCTTTTCGCCGATTAACGAAGTGGGCAGGAACGCCCGTTGGCTCATGTATAAGATCTTCGATCTTTTTGACATCTCGATCATTAATATACCCCAATCGCTGGTTTGGGTCTATATTAGCAATTCTCATTAAAATTTCAGCGAACCTAATGTTGATGCCCTGTATTTTAGTAAGGGCAAACGGCACCATTAGGTTTCCATCCAAGTCGGTATGAGCTATTCTCACAATGTGTCGAAATGACATTCTCCATCACATATTCTTTTCTAATCTTGCTTATTTTCTTATAAATTGAAATTTCGGTATCGATACTTCAAAGTGAATGAATATTATAAAGATTTTGTCATCGTAAAGAAGGAATGAAATAATAAAATCTTATCTCTTCCAATTCAAGAAATTATAAAAATGTATCCCTTTATTAAAAATTGAATTATTATCGTTGTGAATGGAATCCATATCGATACCACATAACAGCACTTTTTGTGTTTATAGATAGAAAAAATTTTGTAAGATATTTATATATTATCGAGATATAGACTGGAGAGCTTCTCGGAGGTATCCTTGACTTTTTGGCATCCTTCGTAGATGTTTCAAAGTACGGTTTATTCATTTCTCCTGCTTTCTTTAGATTTCGCACCCTTTACAGATTATGATATGATTAATTTATGTAAAAAAAATTACGCCACAAGTTCTGAACTGATTATTTGAGAAGTTAGGACACCATTAAAGGTGCCAAGTCCAAAAAAGATAATAACAAACCACCACGGTACTTGCCCGTAAGTTAGAACCTCAAGGAATCCGATGAGGAATCCAAAAATCGATATAATGCTTGAGCCAATTGCAATACTCAAAAAGCATAACATAAAATAACTCATATTTTCAAAAAACTTTGACTCATTTTCAGGGTTCTTAATATGTGGAATGAATTTTACATATAACAGATAAGAAGCCCCAATACTAATGAGACCGAACAAAAGATATATGAAATTTATCGAAAAAGGAAGATTAGGATCCCAAGTAGTAAATTCCCCAATTGAATATAGATACTGAAACAGAATTAAAAGAATTAAATATAATAAGGGTGCAATGATTAGGCATAGGAGCATAATTTTGTCTAATCTCTTCAAACTTTTTTTTTCTTCAGGCATGAGTTAATTTCCCTTGTCGATAATGAATGTAAAATTTAAATTGGGTAAAAATATGCAGGTGCTTCACAATATGGGTCGCCCCTTGCCTGAGATTTAGTGTCTTCGACCTCAATTCGGTAGGAATTTCCAACATAATCTTGGATCATCTGAATTGCAGTTCCAAAAACGCCGGAAACAAGCCAACCTAAATGATGAATTTTTACAATTTCTGGATCTAAAATATGTTGAGCGTCAGTGCATATTATACAATTGTCCCAGTTCCAAATGATTTTTGCCACCCCCTCCTCATCAGGGGGAATATATTTTATAGAGATTGGTTTCTGGTTCAAAAAAATATACCAAGCAAAGTCTATTATAAAAGTTACATCTTCAATGGATTTAGAAGCCATCATCACAATTAAATTAAACATTTCATTTACTAGCGCCCTTCCTGCTCTTTGTGACATTAATAACCATTCTTCTGCGGCTTTTTCATGACTCTGGGTCAATTTGACAAATGAATCATACAGATAAACAATAGAACCGTTTAAAAGTATAGCACTTGCCTTGGGAGCTCTCCACCACATTAATTTTCTCCCAATTCTACCTAAAGATTTCCTAAAGAGGCCTAACCTTTCCCTTTTAAATTCACTCAGGTATATCTCCTCCTTTAGTTGATATTAGTAAATACCGTGCAAGAAAATTAGTAAATACCGTCATTGTAATTTCCCTCTTACATTTTCATAATCATTTTTCGTTTAATAATTTTTTTCTTCTCTAAATTTTTTAGAATTTGAATGGACTTTAATTCTGGAATCTTTAGTTTAATCGCGATATTAATAGAGGGAGTTTTTCCATCACATAATGAAAGAACTTGAAATTCTTCATCAGTAAGTTTCACTGACTTCTTTTGAGGAAATCTAATTGGAATTTCGACAAAATCTACATGCCTCATTTTCTCCATAATTTGATTTAAGTTTCGATTAAATGGTTCAAAAATCCCTATGTTTCCATCCCAATTCTGTAAAAGATCGCTATATTTTTCATGGAAGACTTTGCTTATATCGGAGATCTTTTTTCTAATAATATCCACATCTTCATCTTTTGTAATTGAGAGGATGAAAATCAAATCAGAAACTACGCCGTAAAGGATCCGCACTTCCTTTAATTCTAGTGTTTCTATTCCACCACTTTCTGAAATTTCCTCACTGAATGTATAAATTCCACTCAAAAAGCCAGAGAATAGTTGCGGATCAATTTCTTTTCCCTCAAATACTTTGTGAAATATACAAATTCCTGCATCTTTTTTAATAATCCAAATTCCGTTTATCACTACAATTCTCCCTAACCACATTAAGTTATTAAGTTGGATTAAGTGTTTTTCCTATCAAAGTTATAAATATTTACTTCATATTTTGACGATGAAGGGAAATAAAAAAGAATTTTTTTTAAAAAAGGAAATGGGATCATTGTGGGACGAAATGGGAGTAGAACTTAATTTAATTTTTGTATTAATTATCCTTGGTAAGAACCGGTGCCTCCACCAATATAAAATATTGGTAAATTTCATATCCTTTTTTCTAGAAAGGCTCAGGAGCTTATGCTTTATCGAGAATCATGCGGGAGAGTTTATCAAAGGCGTCATTGACTTGGGTGCCATCTTTTGCGGAGGTTTCGAAGTATACGGAGTTCATTTCTTCGGCTTTTTGTATACCAGCCTCTTTAGTGATTTTGCGGAGGTCCGTCAGATCCACTTTATTCGCAAGGAGGATGCGGGGAATATCACCGCTGAATTGAATCAGATCTTTAAACCACGCAGGAATGGATTCGTACGTGCCAGGGCGCGTTACATCGAAGACGAGGATGCTCCCTTGCGCTCCGCGATAGTATAGATGGCGCACGTCACGCCATTTTGCCTGCCCTGCGATATCCCACAGCAGCAGTTTGACGTTATTGTCGC
>Ga0307375_10002197_pt1 | contig 20295 bp, 21 predicted proteins | sample TR1MG_FD_202531 | JGI IMG/M metagenome (GOLD analysis project Ga0307375, IMG submission 202531) | Soil microbial communities from Risofladan, Vaasa, Finland - TR-1 | ecosystem: Environmental > Terrestrial > Soil > Coastal area > Acid sulfate soil | place: Finland: Risofladan, Vaasa | collected...
TAAGAACGTCTTGCCACTTATCAAGATAGCCCGGCTCAACTTCCGCATTGCGGCACTGATGGAACTGCGCAAAGGCTCGCTGCAGGACATCCTTGAGCAGCGCACCCTGACGTGGAATGAGACACGCGCCATCCTTTTACAGATGTGTGAGGCACTGAGGTACGCCTACGAGAAACACAACTTGGTGCACCTGGACATCAAGCCGGGCAACGTCCTGGTGCAGGCATTTCCGAAGCAGGTGCAAGTGTCCGACTGGGGCATTTCCCGGCTCGCGGATAAAGGCAGGATTGTGGGCGGTGGGTTTACGCCCGGGTACCTTGCACCCGAACGGCTTAGCGGCAAGCCGGTCCCTGGACCGTCTTCCGACATCTTCGCCTTGGGCATGCTCGCCATCTGCGCTTTGACCGGCACCTTGCCTTACGCCTACCTGCCCGACGAGGAGCAGTTTGGTTCCCGGTCCGAGCAACTTTTTCTGCAGTTGCACACCAGCATTTACTTCAAGCGAGCGGGGGATCTTCTCAAGCCGCTGCCCTCGCATATTCAGAGACTCCTCCTTTCGTGCATCCATCCTGACCCCTCTAATAGACAGTCCGACTACGGGCGCTTGCTGCACGCCGTCACGGGAGCGGTCGGATGAACAAACACTGGTTAGAAAGGTTGGTTGGGAAGGCGATGGGACGTGGTGATGCGCCAAAGCAGGAATCGGTCACAAGCGCTACGCCTCCCGACATTGTCGCCTACATTTTGGATGTATGGCTGGAGCAGGCGGCCTCACTGAAACAGTTGCGGATGCATGACCACGCGTTGCAGCTAATGAATATAGCGCGGGCCATTACCTTGGAGAGCATGCGGGCTGATCCCTCGGACCCGATGGCCTGGGTGAACATCGGCCGGGTTCAACTTGCGGACGAGAAATTTGAGTCAGCGAAGGAAGTTCTAGATCACGCCAAGGAGTTAGCGCAACAGAGTTGCAATACCAGCGTTGAAGGCTTTGCGGATGCCGCACTATTTCAGGTACTTCGCCGGCAACCCAGTGTGAGCCAGGCAGTCTTTGATTTAGCTAATCCGCTTACGCAAGATCAATATCGCGCTCACCTGCGCCAAAGCCTGAGTCAGATGTTTTATGTGTGCCAGTCGTGCGGGCATCTCAATCTCATGTTGGGCGAACACTGCGCCCACTGCCGGTTTGCACCGCGAGATCTGAGCGAAGTGCAGCTGTCCTTGACCATGTCGGCATTGAATTTCAATACGCCGACCCTGCTGGGAATAGCCTTGAAAATCCAGCAGGGACGAAAGCCGAACGAATTCATCGATGGCTTCGACGCCATACTCACCGGCTACGACACGGATAAAGGCGTCCTGGAGAAAATCCGGCTAAATGCGGAAGACGACCACTTGGACTTCAAGACCCTCGACCGTTGTGCATCATGTGGCAAGGTGATTTGGGCATCTAGTTCCGATGAGTGCCCTACCTGCCATGCGAAGCTCAACCGACCCACACTACTGAAACTGGCCATCTGCGTGGATAGACTGTTGCAGCAGCTGATTTGGAATCTACGACGAAGTGAAACCGACGAGTTTGAACAGTTCGTCATTCTTTTGGTGAACCTGAAGTATTCACTGGTTCGGACGCAGATGGCCCCGACCGATGCACAACGGCATGCCGCGACCGAACTCCTGCTTAAAATAAGCCCCCTCTACACGCAGAACGGGGGCGGCGTGGTTTGGGTGAAGAGTGCCACTACCGTCATCAGTGAAGTCCTCAATCTTGAGGTACACAAAGACATAGGCCCAACCATCGACTTCATCAGGGATGAGGTGAAGCACTTCCTTCGACTGATGAGCGATGCGGTGAGCCTGTTTTAGGCCGGCCCTAAGGTTTATCTAATCTGCTGCTTTACACGCTGCGCCACTCGTTTGCCACCCATTTGCTGGCCCAGAATATTCGCACGATCCGGTTGCTTCTTGGCCACCGCAGCTTGCAAAAAACGAAGATCTATACCCGCGTCGAGCAACCAGTGCGGCACACGACCTGGCCACTCGACCGGCTGTTGCCGCGATCACGGTGCCGGTCGTCGCCGCGGCCGGAAGCAGCTTGCCATCGAACGCTTCGGCACTCTGCCAGGTACTACCAGAAACGCGAGCTCCAACGGCCGCTATCGGGCGACGCAATCCTGGGGGCGAACGCCCGCAGTTGGCCGGTGAGCGACCATCGGCCGCCGATCGCCGATCGCCGATCCCTCGGGCGACGAGTGCTGCACGAGGGTCGCCACCCATTCCGGCCAGTAGCGACAGCGCGCTTTCGGGAAGTCTCCCAGGAATTGTCAGGTGCGCCGCGCCCGAAGCATGGATAGGGCCGTTTGTATGATCCCTTCTCGCGCTAAAAGGTACGTGGTTGAGTGCGCTCCGCCCGGAACCACGACTAACTGCAGGTTGCCGGGCACGCCGGCTGCCCGTAAATCCACGAGGGGTGTTTCGCGGTCCGCCGTTCCCTCGAATACGACAGCCGGCATACCCAGCGTGCTCGACAGTGCTTCTGCCAGCGAATAGTCATGTGGGAGGAGCTTTGAAATAGGTAACAATGCCAGCGGTGCCAGATACCACCGGGCCTTTAGCCGGAGGCGAACCGCTGATGAGAATGAAGGTGCAGCGCTCTCGAGAATGAGCCCCGTCGGATGAGACGTTGCCGCGGCGTAAGCTGCGACCATGGAACCCAATGAACGGCCGTAAAGCACAACCTGGTGGCCCGGACATGCGGCTTGGGCAGCAGCAGCTACCTGCGCGGCGAGCGGCATAATTTCGGACAGATGAGGATGTGCGCCCGAGGCACCATTTTGTCCCGGGTAGGCGACTGCCAAAACGGCGATACCTTGAGCGGCAAATGCAGGGAACAGATTCTTTTTGTACTTGGCGAGGATGCCATGCTCGCCGGGAAAGAACACGACGCAGCCCACCGTCGGCGTGCCGTAGCGCCGAACTAACATGGCATTACCGTCATCGCCGCTGATCTGTAGGAACAGTGGCGCAGTCGTATGCGCGGAGGGAGCGACGTGTGGCAACACCAGTGGCTCAAGCGCGAACCGCAACAGGCATCCTCCGGCGACGAAGTAGAGGCACACGAATGCTGCAACTGTGAGCAGAAGCGTGCGGATTTTCATGATCTGATGGGCACCGAAATATTGAATATAAGGACCCAAGGGTCCTGTTATACATCTCACGTCGATCCCCACGAACGGTAGCACGACCCGGTATTTTCTAATGAACTTCGAGGACATCTCTCCCGCTAATCGTAAGCGCAATCGCCGGACCCAGCTGAGGCGGAGATCAGGCTTCCGCGCGCTGCCGCAAGCGCCGTCAAGGCAGCTTTCCAACGGCCGCTATTCGGCAGCCTTACGGAGACTGCGACCGGCAGTTGTTGGCCGACAACAGACGCTGGGGCGGGGCGATTAGGGCCGGTTATCGGGGGGTAGGGCAACGCAGATGTCCGCTTCACCCCTCGCATGTCCCGCTTGCCACATAGAAAGCCGCTGGCGCTGCGGGCAGGGCTACACTTACGCCAATGAACATGCGATACCGCACACCAGCGGCAGGCTTCCACACCGACTGCGGCGTGACGTTTCCTCAAAAGACCTTAGCCACGTTCTGGGTGCTGTGGGCAGTGTTCTGGCTGCTCATGATCAGCGTTTCCATCGGAAATGAGCTCCATGATCCGCTCACCCGGTGGTGGGAGCCTGTCTTGTGGGAGGGGAGTTCGGCGCTGGTATCAACCGGATGGATGTTGCTTGCCGTCCACGCTCGAGGGCGCTATGCGCAATACCTGGACAGGCCTCTGGCATGGTTCGGAGGCTATCTACGATGGTTGCCGCTGCTCTTCATTACCTGGATTGCTGTGGTTTACGCGATACGGCTTGGCGTCTACGCCATGGTGGACCGCCCCTATGAGCACCCAGGCTGGGGCTTTGTCGTTGTGTATGAGAGCCTCAAACTGACGTATTTCTCGGGGCTGTGGCTCGGGGTGCTGTTTGGTATCGAGTCCTTTGGGCAGTGGCAACTGCAGTGGCGCCGTTTGTTGCACACGCAGAAGGCGCTGGCGGAGGCACAACTTATTCAGCTGCAAGGGCAACTGCGGCCGCATTTCCTGTTCAATGCACTCAACACCGTTTCAGCCCTGATGCATAGGGACGTGGCACGGGCCGACCGCTTGGTGGCCTCGCTCGGAGATCTGCTGCGGATCAGTCTTCGGTCCAACGAACATGAGATGACATCGCTCGCTGAAGAGCTGCGCACGCTTGAGCTTTACGCGGACATCATGCTCGAACGGTTCCGGGATCGCGTGATGCTGGAGTGGCAGGTCGACAAGGCCCTGATCGATACCCCCGTTCCTTCACTATTGCTGCAACCCTTGCTGGAGAACGTGTTCAAGCACGGCGTTGAGCCTACGGTGGCGCATGTGCGCATCATGGTCGGTGTCCGGCGCGAGGCCGGCTCGATGGAAATCGTCATCAGCAACTCGGGATCCATGCTGGCGCCGGAGCAGCATGAGGGGGTCGGATTGCGCAACATTCGTGATCGTCTCGGCATCATCTACGGCGATGCGGCGTCTCTGCTGGTCCGCAACGATGGCGATGGGGATGGGGTAGCCGCACAAGTTTCTATACCGATGGCGGAGGAAGCCGTTCCATGATCCGCGTGGTGATCGCCGACGACGAAGCCCCGGCCCGCGAGAAGCTCGCGCAATGGCTGTCGGAGCAACCGGATTTGACGGTGGTCGGATCGGCGGAGGACGGATTGTCGGCATCGCAGTGCATCGAACGATTCCACCCGGAAGTAGCCTTTCTGGATGTCCAGATGCCGACACTGTCGGGACTCCAGGTCGCGGCGCAGCTCGAGCCGTCGAGTGCGCCGCTGATCGTGTTCGTGACTGCATTTGACGAGCATGCGGTGAAGGCGTTCGACCTCAACGCGGTCGACTATCTGCTCAAACCCTACGACCGGGATCGTCTCGCGCAGACCGTACAGCGTGTCAGGCAAAGGCTAAACACGCATCAGTCCGGCGCTGCAGCGGTGGCGATCGGACGCGAGCGCTCTCCGTCATGCGAGCGTTTGCTGGTGCCGGATGGCGAGCGGCTACAGCTGATCGACACGGCATCCATCGAATGGATCGAGGCCGACGACAACTACGTCCACGTGCATACGGCGGCGCGTACCTACCTGCTGCGAAGGACGCTGCAGGACCTGTTGTCTCAGATGGGGGCACAGCGTTTCGTGCGTATCCATAAGTCGACAGCAGTGAACCTCAGCTCCATCGGATCGCTTACTCCACTCTTCAAGGGCGACTACGAAATCCACCTGCATAACGGTCGCGTTCTGCGGCTCAGCCGCCGATATCGCGAAGCGCTCTTCGCCCGCATAGGCCAGTAACGCGCGCCTCACCACACCGACGACTCCTCTCACCCCAAATCTGCTGCCTGCTTGCCGGCGGTGGATCAATCTCCCTTTCGAAAAGGTGGAAGGTTAGGAAGGAAGAAACAAATGTTCGGCTACTACCTCGATCTCGCGCTGCACAGCTTCAGGCGCAACCGGGCGCTTACCGTACTAATGGTGCTGGCGATTGCATTGGGCATTGGCGTCAGCATGACCACGCTGACAGTGCTGCACGTTCTGTCGGGCGATCCGTTGCCAGGCGCAAGCAGCAAGCTATACGTGCCGCAGCTCGATCCGCGCGACATGGATGATTACCAACCGCGGGGCGAGCCGCCGGATCAGGTCACCTGGATCGACGGCATGAACCTGTTGCGGGCGAATCGGGCGGACCACCAGGCGCTGATGACAGGCGGGTCGGTGGCCATCCAGCCGGCGCAGTCCGCGCTCGATCCGTTTTACGAGCCCGCGCGCTACACCACGGCCGACTTCTTTTCCATGTTCGGCGTGCCGTTCAAGTACGGCCATGCCTGGGGCGCGTCCGAGGATGCGGCCAGCGCGACCGTAGTAGTGATAAGCAGCAAGCTCAATGACAAGCTGTTCGGTGGCCGCGACAGCCGGGGAAGGATCCTGCGCGTGGAAGGACATGCCCTGCGCATCATCGGCGTGCTGGGGGACTGGCGACCCAACCCGCACTTCTATGACCTCAACGTCAAGAATTACGGTAGACACGAGGGCGTCTACTTGCCGTTGTCTACATCCCAAGATCTGCATCTGGCGCATTTGGGTAGCGCCCAATGCTGGGGCAATGGCGGCGACGACGCCAGCCCCACGGCACCTTGCGTATGGCTGCAGTTCTGGGTGCAGCTGGACACGCCTGTCCAGGCTGCCGCGTACCGGCAGTTCCTTATCCATTACTCGCAAGAGCAGCAGTCGCTGGGCCGCTTTCAGCGTCCGCCCAACGTACGCCTGCGTCATCTGATGCAGTGGCTGGACTACGAGCACGTCGTGCCGGGCGACGTCCAACTGCAAACCTGGCTGGCGCTGGGCTTCCTGCTGGTGTGTCTGGTCAATACGGTGGGCCTGATGCTGGCCAAGTTCCTGCGCCGCTCTGCCGAACTGGGAGTGCGCCGTGCGCTGGGCGCATCACGGCGCGCGTTGTTCATACAGCTGCTGGTGGAGTCTGGGGTGATCGGCCTTGCTGGTGGCGCGGGTGGCCTGTTTCTGGCGTATTTGGGCCTGTGGCTGGTGCGCCGACAGCCGACGGACTACGCGTCACTGGCGCACCTGGATGGCGCGATGCTGCTGCTGACATTCCTGCTGGCGGTAGCGGCCAGCCTGCTGGCTGGGGCGCTGCCTGCCTGGCGTGCCTGTCACGTCTCTCCCGGTTTGCAACTGAAGGGCAACTGACATGGATATCCGGCCAATTCTTTCTACTCTGCACCGGCACAAGATCACTGCATCACTGTTGATCCTGCAGATCGCGCTGACCTGCGCCATCGTGTGCAACGCGGTGTTTCTAATCCACCAACGCCTGCAGCGCATGGACATTCCCAGTGGCATCGCTGAGCACAAGCTCCTGCAGATCCAGTTTGCATACATCGGCGACCGACCGGATGCCTACGCGCAGGCGCAAACCGATTTGGCGACATTGCGGCAGATCGCTGGGGTGCAAGCGGTGGCTTTGGCTAACCAGCTGCCGCTCAGCGGCTACGCCATGTCCAACAGTGGCATCAAGCTACACCCCCATCAACGGCAAAACTCGCTTGAGGTGGCGAGCTACTACGGCCAGAACTTGCTGGCTACGCTGGGTGTGAGGCTTGTTTCAGGGCGTGATTTTCAGCCCGACGAGCTGCTCAATCTGAAAACTGTCATGCCTGCGCTGCACAACAGCGACATGAAGAATCTGCCGCACACCGTGATCGTTTCCCAGGCTGTCGCCGCGTACCTGTGGCCAGGCCAGAACGCGCTGGGCAAGACGATCTACGTTGGTAATGACATACCGTTGCAGGTGGTCGGCGTAAGTGCGCCGCTGGCACGACCCGACGCGATGCAGATGGGGGCCCAGTACAGCATCGTGTATCCGATTCGACTGACTGCGACAGAGGGTGGGAGCTACGTGATCCGCACCACCCCGGGGGATCGCAGCCACGTGCTGAGATCCGCGCTGGCTGCGCTCAAGCGCCTCGACCCCGATCGGATCGTGCTTGAGCAGCGCACCTACGACGAACTGCGCCAAGGATTCTTCCAAAGCGATCGAGCCATGGCAGGCATGCTGGTGGGCGTCATCGTGGCAATGCTCGCCATCACCGCGCTGGGGATCGCAGGACTGGCCAGTTTCTGGGTCGGACAGCGCCGCCGCACGATCGGCGTGCGTCGTGCACTTGGAGCCACCCGAAGGGACATCCTGCAATACTTCCAGACCGAGAACTTCGTGCTGGCGACGATTGGCATCGCGCTGGGCATGGTGCTGGCCTACGGCATGAATCTTCTCCTGATGCAGCACTACGAACTGCCTCGGCTGCCGTTGATCTACCTTCCTGCGGGCGCGGTCGCGCTCTGGTCGATCGGACAGTTCGCCGTACTTGGGCCAGCACTGCGTGCCGCTGCGGTACCACCGGTTGTGGCAACCCGGGGTAGCTGATTTGGGGATGAAGCGGATAGCTGCGAGCTGAGGGCGGTCCAGAGATTGGCTGAGGCCGTCGCGCCGTGGATGCAATGACCGAGCAAGGTGATTAGTCGGTGTTATCGGGGGTAGGCATTCCGCCAGCTAAGAGAAAAACGCTTCATCTTCCAAAATGAGAAGTGAATAGACTTGATCACCGATTCGGACAGAGTCTTCAACTAGATCAAATCGATCTGCATTGTACCGGTCGAACCAGGCGCCAGCTCCGACTTTTCTCGGACCAGCGGTCGCCTTATTTTGATCAAAGCTAAGTTCGAAGGCGTAGGACTCGGGGTCAGGAGAGTCCTTGGGAAACCATGCGTCACTTATGTCTTTGGCGCGTCGGAACCATTTCCGCCGGCCCTGTTCAACGCACACGAAGATTACAGGGGCCACATTGAGGTCAACGATCCTGAGTGCCGTTGCCAGGGGGCTGCACTCAAATTCTTTGGCAAGTTCGCGAACCGCTTTCCATGAGATTTTTTTGTGGGCTAAAAGGGCCGGTTTGAAGAGAAAGGACGGCATCAAGAGAGAGGAGGCGAATCGGTCTGCGACCCCCTCCGTCTCACGGGCTTTGTCGCTATGACTATCGATGTCGCTCTGGGTGCAGTACAGCACGCGGCCCTTGTGGTAGGTCCAGTGACCGAGTTCATGCCCTAAGGAGAAGCGCTGTCGCTCGGGCATCGAGCGGCAGTTGATGGTGGCTATTGCGTTCTGGCCGTGGCCAACGATCAGCGCTTCGCAATCTGCAAGCGGTTCGTACTTAACCTTGACGCCAAGCGTAAGCGCTATCGCATCGAGATCGATATCTTTCGGTCGGGAGATCCCGAGTTCATAGATGATCCGCTCGGCATGGATGTCAGACATTCTCTGGCCCTTCGTCGGGCGAGATGGCGCCGAGCTCAACCAGCGATTGATACATCTTTAAGGCCGTGTCATCTGAGATTCCGGCACCTTTTCGTGCGGCCAGTGTGGTCGGGACCTCAGAAGGATGTTGCTGCCAATACTCGTTTAGAGCCGCTTTGGCTCTCGCGCCGTCAATGGATATGACGGAACTTGTGCGAGATTCGTGCAACTGTCGCTTGGCGCGTGCGAGTTTTTCGGCCCCTAAGGCGCGCCGACAGCTTTCAGTGGCCTTCCTGACCATAGAAATGGCTGCACTTTCATCTAATCCCAACTCTTGTAAACCAGCGCCGACCTCTGTGGGACTCAGGTGCTCGATGTCTTCTACAAGGAAGTCGACGGCCTTCTCGAACTGCTCCTTCGAATTGTTGGAGTGCGTTGTCATATGGCCCTCCCCTCTGAAAGTCTCTTGTTCATGAATCGCCGTATCTTCTTTTCCAATGATTCATAAGCCACGAGATCAAGGTCTAAGAGTTCGCGGATTTCATCCCGACTGAGACCTTCTGCCCGTCCCTCGAAGACGATCATCGGGCGCGTGTCGTCCCCGAAGGCTCGTTGGACTTCCTCGATAGCACGCTTCAAGTCATCCATGCGCTCCGCCCACGCCTCAGGTGAATCATCATCCACTTCTTCGAAATCTGGTTCCTGGTCGCCGACTGGTTCGGTTTGTTTGCTCTTCCGACGCAAGTTGGACAACTCGCTCCTCATGACGTTGCCTAGAAAGGTGATGGGGGCGGTGCCACGCGGACATTGCCGTTCACCCAGCGACGCTTTGAGCAGCGCGTGATGCAACAAATCTCTCGGGTCGGTGCCCGGGAGTGTGTTCGCGAATCTTGCGGCATACAGCGCAAGCCGTTGCATGTCGCTTTTCGACAGGCCGTCGATGATTGCGCACATCTCTTTCAGTGTGTACGCGGCCTCGTCGTCGTTTGTGTCAGTCACTTGACTCCCCCCCTCTCCTAGAAGGCTCACCGAGACGCGCCTTTCGGACGAGCCTCGAGCGAGACGATAGCTCTGGTCGGCCATGAATGCGACGCACGTCACGCAAGTGCCCATGTCCGAAGACGAGTCGCAGACGAGCCTTTCTCGATAGGAAGGCGGACAGCTGCCTCCCGCCATGTCCGACCTTGCCGCTCTGGTGAGCCTTTGCGGGTAATGAGGATTACTTTTTCGGAGCAGAACCAGATGAGCGAACAATTTAAGCCGGGTGAAAAAGTACCACGGTCGGGAGTCTACAAGGTCATGCACGACCGGAATCACGCACAGGAGCACGAGGTGACCTGTGTACTCGGGGAGACGTTCCCCCCGTGCAACGGCTGCGGACCACACCCTCGTTTTTCACTCGTGCGCGCAGCGCATCACGTGTTCAACCATGAACACTTCAAGAAATAACGGCATCAAAGGAGAGCGACGATGGGTTCAAAGCACTTTCCGAAGGGTCTGGATGGGAGGCAGCGTGACCAGGATGGTCAGATCCGGCAGAAGCGGAGCGATACGAAAGTAGCGACTTTGCGGGAAGAGTACGGACAGAACTTCGCAAAAGGGTTTCGCTCGGATGCGCATCTCGGGACTGTCCGCGATGCGACCAGAAAAAGCCTCCACGAGCTCGTCAAGGACATGAAGGACGAGTAGCGAGCTGGGGGCAGGGATGCCCTAACTTGCGAGATTGGATAGGTACGGTCCATGGCCCGTTCTTGGTAGGTGATCGGGGAGGGCTGAGAAAGGCTATTTAGTGCTACCTGCCGGTTGGATCCGCTGTCCATCTTGATGTGGCGGTAGGCGCTTTGGCTTCCCCAGCCCAGCCCCTGTCTGCGCCAATGCGCCAGCCCTTTGATCGATCCAAACACAATAAGTAGGGCGTCAGGATGGGGATGGCACTAAATATTGGGTTTAGGCATTGAAAGTGTGACAGGAGCCGCAACTTAATCCATTGAAGTCTAGCTAGGGACACGTCCACGGCCAGGGACGGGCCGCTAATCGTTATAGGGGTAGTGGTATGGCTGAACCAGCGGCCTGTCAGGCCCAGATTCTTGCGTTGTCCGGTGGTGGTTTCCGGGGGCTGTATAGCGCCAAGCTCCTGGCTTCCTTGGAGGAGGCCGCAGGCAAGCCCCTTGCGCGCCACTTTAATTTGCTGGCCGGAACGTCCATCGGCGGCATCCTCGCGCTAGCCCTAGCGTGCGAAATCCCGACGTCGCGGTTGGTCGGCCTGTTTGAAGAGCACGGTGCGACGATTTTCAAGCGCCGCTCCTGGTCGGGTATTTTCCGGTCGCTGTATTCCCCTGCCGGGTTGGCCAAGCTCCTGGCGAGCGAGGAGATCTTCGGCTCGCGTAAGTTGGGCGACTGCATGCACCGGGTGATCGTGCCCGCCATCAATTACGCCACGGGCAACCCGGTCGTTTTCAAAACCCCTCACCACACCGACTTTCGCACCGATCACAAGCTGCGACTGGTGGATGTCGCCCTGGCTACCAGTGCCGCGCCTCGGTATTTCCCGCGGCACGTCGTCGCGAATGATCAGTATGTGGATGGCGGATTGTTCGCCAACGCGCCAGGGCTACTTGCCCTTCATGAGATGGAGCATTTCCTGAACGTACCCGCTGACGCCGTGCGGCTGCTTTCGATCGGAACGATGTCAGTCAAGGTCACCGCCGGTGCCTCTCAGACCGGAAGCGGCGGCATGCTGGATTGGGGAAAGGGCGATTTGAGAAAGATGCCGGCGCGACTGTTCGGGTTGGCCATCTCAGCCAATGAGGCGATGACAAATTACATGTTGCTTCACCGCCTGGGGCACGACCGCTACGTGCGCATTGACGATCCCGTCGACGGCACGTTGGAACGGGCGGTGGAGCTGGATCGCACGGATGCAACAGCGCGCCTCATCTTGTCCGGGCATGCGGAAAAACGCGCGCGACCCATGTTGAACGACTCTCGCATTCAAAACCTGCTGTCGTTTTCGGCGTTGACACCCACGTTCTATTACGGCGAAAACGCGAAGAAAGGAGAACCTGCTTATGCGTAAGCTCCATGCATTGTTCGCCGGTAGCGGCGGTTTTTACGACGCCATTGTGCCGACGAGCCCCCAAGAAAGCGGCCTGCGGGCAGCGAAGAATAAAATTCGCGATCACTTGCTGCGCGGCATCACCACGGCCTCGACCGAGGAATTCGGGTTACCCGAGAAGGTATCGCCCCGTTTCCGCACCCAAGGTTCATGGGCCTACCGGGCCTGCGTTCAACCTGCGCAGGCCGGTCAGGAGATGGACTGGGACTATGGCGTCTATCTGCCGGTAGAGGCGTGGGAAGAGGCCAGCACCCCTCGCGTCGCTGCGTCGGTCTACTTTGACCTGGTGGAGCACCTGTTGGCCGAGCTCTGCGAACAGGAGGGGTGGCAGCTGGGCGAAAAGAAGAAGGACCACTGTATTCGGGTCCATATCGGGCAGGGCGCGCATATCGATGTCGCACTTTATGCTGCGCCAAAGGATAAGTTCTTGGACGTCAACGATCGCCGCGTCGAATTCGCTGATGCGCAGAAGGCCCTGAATGTAGCGTGGGATAGTAGGGGCCTTCTGGCAGAGGCGTATGAAATCGAACCCGAACAGGATTGGGACGATTTTGACGACATGATGGTTGCCACGCGGAACGGACAGTGGGAGCGCTCCGACGCCGAAGCGATCGCGCATTGGTTCCGCGACCAGGCCGATGCATACGGTGATCAGCTCCGCCACACCTGGCGTTACTTGAAAGCCTGGCGCGATCTTCAATGGGCGACAGGAGGGCCGAGCTCTGTACTGCTCATGCTAGCGGCCACGCGTCATTTCCAAAAATGGCCGGCCCGGGACGATCGCGCTCTGGCCGAGGTGGCCCAAGCCATCGCCAGCGTGGTCCTACAGGACTACATCGAGGACGGCATCGATCCGGACCACAATTTTAATCGTATGGACCCGGAGGCAAGGTTGACAGCGCATCACCGTCTGACGCAGCTGGCGACGACATTGCGCGAGGCCATGACCCAGCCTGGCGTGGATAAGGCCACCGTGCTGGCAAACTTGCGTCGCCAGTTCGGCACGCGTTTGCCACGCCGCGAAGCCGACATCGTGGAAGACCACCCGGCCGATCGCGTTCGCTCGACGCCAGCACGCGAAGTGGTAGCTCCCCAAATCAACTCGACCTATGCCGGGTGAGTGATGATGACGCCCGCGCAAATCGAGGTATCCCAATACCTGATAGGTAGAGGTTTTGCCTACGTCAACCGGCGTAAAGACCGGTTGCGGTTTCGCGGACAGCTCACCTGCAAGCTGGGAAACGTCCCTGTGGAGATCGCCATCCGCGACTGGGATTTCATTCACTACCCGTATATCCGGGTCATCGAGCGTCCGGCCTGCCTGGATGGAGTCCAGGCCCACCTGAGTGCATTGAACGGGCTTTGCTACTTCACTCCGGGGTCGGTGCTCCTCAACCGCCATGACCCGGTTGAGGCGTTGGGGCTGTGCCTTGCCCAGGCCACCTTGGTGCTGGACGAGCTCGCAAACAATCCGTCCTATCGCCAGGCGGAGTTTATCCGGGAATATCTCGCCAACTGGATTGCGGGTCAGGATCCGGACCCGCTACCCGTGGTGAAGGGGACGATCGCCGACACGACCACGCACATGCACGTCGCCCTGGTTAAGGGTAACGATGGTGTCTTTGCGATCTTTGGCGATGACGTGACTGAGCTTCGCTCGATCGTGGCCGCGACAGGCCGCACATTGAATGATCGTGGCGACAACTCCGGCTGGGTGTTCCATACCGACCGTTGGCCGCCCCTCAGCGAATCGTTTCCCAAGACCATGCACGATGTGCTTACTTGGACGAAGGCGTGGGATCCTCGCCTGTATCAATCCCTGCAAGACCAGCTGGGTCACGATCGCAGGTATCTCGCCATGCCGCATCTGTTTCTGATGATCCAGAGTCCGGTAGGTTGGTTGGGCCTGACCTTCGAATTAGGCAACGTTTTGCAAAGGGAGATTGGCAGTCGCAAGTCGACTAACTATCGACAGTGGCTGCATCGCCACAGCCGTGAGATCGGCGTGACGCGTCTCTCGGTCGTGGATTGGAGTCCAGAGTTCGTGTATGCCCGCAACCTTGGCCTGGATGAAAAGAACCTGTTCGGCAAGCGCGTCACCGTCATTGGCGCGGGCTCGATTGGTAGTCATCTCGCCAAAGCTCTCGTGCAGATGGGCGCGGGCCAAGGAAAGCACGGACGGTTGCGCATCGTTGACTTTGATGAGATGGAGGGCGGCAACGTCAGCCGGCATACACTGGGCTATCCGTCCCTGTTGAAGAGCAAGGCGCCCGAATTGGCAGATGAGCTGCGGCGTTTGCACCCCACTGCCAAGGTCGAAGGCGAGGTGATCGACGCATTGAAGGTCGACGCCTTGTTTCGCGACCACCTAGTGATCGATGCAACTGGGGAGGAGGCGTTGAGTGAAGCGATCAACGTGCGTCACCTCGCAGCGGGGGCAGCGGCTAGTCCGGTGCTATATGTGCGTATCTACGGCCAGGGCGATGCCGCTCAAGCGTTGTGGGTCGACGCCGGTCGCACGGGGGCCTGCTTCGCCTGCCTGCGCAGGAACGATCCGCAAAGTCAGCGCGCTCCCCGCTTTCGCATCGGCAAAACGGACGAGCCGCAATGGGTCATGCGTGGCTGCCAGGCCGTTACCCCTTATTCCGTGTCAGCGCCGATGCATGCGGCGGCGATGGCCAGCGACATGGTCGCGGATTGGTTACACGGCAACGTGTCGCCGCGCCTTCGCTTCCTTGAGCGTCCCAATGCCGGCGTGGTCCACAACAAGAACCAAGATCCGAAAGCTCTGCCACATTGCCCAGCTTGTAGGATATCTACCCAAGCGGTGGAGGTTGGGTAAGTGATGGTCTTGACGGCAATGGACCAAGACACGGTATTGGTAAACCCCCTTAATACAGGTGGTCTGATCCTATTTGAAGGCGAACTGTTGGCGGGCATTGCGCGGTACCGACAGCAAAGCGCAGCCGCTTCCGAACAGGGCGGGGTTTTGCTTGGTTATCGACGTGACCCTCATTTGCACGTCGTGACCGCGACCTTTCCTGCTCATGGCGACCAGGCCACCCGAATCTCCTTTAAACGCAATGATCCCTCGCATGCAGCGACGGCACTTCGCATGTGGAAAGGTACTGAACACACAATGGATTACCTGGGCGAATGGCACACGCATCCTGAGTTGCACCCGAGCCCTTCTTCGATTGACACGCGCGCATGGGCCACCATTCGCACTGCAACTCCCGAGATGATGCTGTTCGTCATTGCAGGGACGGCAGAGGATTGGTGGATCGGATGTGGTAATCGCAGGAGACTCCTGCCAGCTTCGAAGAAAGCTGAGAGACCATGTGAAGCGTCCTCGTCCAATCGAGCCAGTCAGAAGTAGAGTTCCCCAGCATCTAGATGTCCTCAAGCAGGCGCGCGGCCGGATTATCTGCTGCGCCGCCTGCTTGGAAGTACCCCATCACGCTGGCCACCGCGCGGTGCTCCGTCATCGCCATGATCGCCGGCAACGACACGCCTTGGCGGCTGGCCTCGGTCACGAATCCGGACCGCAGGCTGTGCCCACCAAAGTCTCCCTCGAGCCCGGCTAACCGGGTACGCCGCTGCACGATCTCGGCGACGGCCGCCGGCGATAGCGCCGGACCAACGGTGTGTTTCCACAACCGCCGAAATATCGCCCCCTCGGTGATCTCCGCCGCCGTCAACCAGGCCTCCAGCGCCTGGGCCGCCCGATCCAGAATCGGCTTGTCGGGCGTGGAGGACGCGGTGACACCGGCTTGCTGGGTCTTGCTGTGCTCCAGCCGGTAGATGTAGCCCTGCGGGCCGATCCGGCGCAGGTCGTGCAGATCCGCGGCGGCGATCTCGCTGCGCCGGCGACCGCCGCTGGCAAAGCCGAAGCAGAGCAGGGCGCGGTCGCGTAGACCTTCCAGACTGTCATCGCAGGTGGCCAGCATCGCTTCGAGCTCGGTCAAGGTAATGGCCGTCTTCTTGCGCGGCCGTACGCCACGTTTCACAGCCGCGCGGGCGGCACGGCTGAGCACCGTGCGGATCGCCGGCTGCTCGCACGGGTTCGGCACTTGCTTGAGCCGGTGCGCGGTCGACAGCACCGCGACCCGATGGCGGACCGTCGCCAACGTCCAGGGGCCGAGCTTGGCCTTCAGCCCGGCGGCCACCAGCGTCCGGTCCACGGCGGGCGGCAGCTCCCACGCCAGTTCACCGTCGGCCGAGCGACGTACGACGTGATCGACCACGAACTGCAGCACGGTGGCTTCCGGCACCGGCAGGGAGAATGCGACGCCGTAGCGCGCCGCGTGCCAACCGGCCCAGTAGCGCAGGGCGCTGGCGTAGCTGCGCGTGGTGTTGGCGGCGGCGGCTTCCGCGAGCAGTTCGCGCACGGCGTCGGCGGCCCGCTGCGCCAGCTGGATGGGCAGCGTCAGGCTGGAGGCCGGCTGGGCGAGGGTCGGAATCTGGGAATTATCTTTCATACTATGTAATGTATACTACGAAGTATGGCGTCTAGCCACGATAATCATCACTTATCACCAGTATGTAAACAACCGGGCAGGGCGCCGATCAGGGAGACATCCGCGATGGCCAGAGGCATCACCCAAGACCAGGTCAGCGCCGCTGCCGATGCGCTGGTGACTGCCGGCGAGCGGCCGACGGTCGAGAAGATTCGGGCGCGGCTCGGGACGGGTTCGCCCAATACCGTGACCCGCATGTTGGATACCTGGCGCGGCGCGCTGGCCACGCGACTGAGCCAGGTGCTCGCGTTGCCTGACGTACCGGCAGATGTGGGGCAGGCGTTTACCGAGGTCTGGCGCCTCGCCATGGAACAAGCGGGGTCGCTGGCGCAGGCCGCCCTCGCGCACGAGCAAAACGCCCTGCTGGCCGCCCAAACGTCACTCGTGCAAGAACGCAAGCTCTGGGAAATCGCGCTCGCCGACGCCCAGGAAATCGCCCATAACGCGGGTCAGACCCGTGACGTGGCTGAAACACGACTCGCGGACGTGCAGCGTCTCGTGGAGCAACAGGCGGGCCAACTGGTAGAACTCACCCAGCAACGAGATGCCTCGCAACGGCGTGCTGAGCAACTGGACGAAGCGTTCGAGGCGCATAAAGGCAGCGTGGCGGCCGAGCGCGAGGCCCAGGCGGCGCATGTTCGCGCTGTTGAGGATCGTGCACACGCCGAAATTGATCGGGCCCGGGAAGAAACCAAGACTCTCCAGGCGACGCTGCGCCGGCAGGAGCGGGAAGCATTGACCGTCGCCACCCGACTGGAAAAAGCATTGGATTCTACTCGCGCGGCCGAGCACCGAGCCGCCGAACAAGGGACTCGCGCCAAAACGCTGGAGCAGCAGCTGGCTCGGATGGATGGCGTTCCTGCAGCATTGCTGGCGGCTCAGCAGTCCCTGCACGCGGCTCTGGAGCGCGAAACGATGCAACAAGCCAAACTGGATCATCTGACCAAAGGCACGAGGACCCAGACCGCCGTCAGGAAAAGAAAGCCTCGGAGTGTGTCAGGGGCGAGCTAGGATTTGGGCCCATGGGTACCGCGACATAATATTAGCGGGCCTCAGCTCGATCGGGCGTGGGGAGTGTCATCGGTATCCAGCAGGCGCAAAATCACACTACTCGGATCGTTTGGGTCAGGGAGAAATGCATGCATGCATCAACTGATGTCGGGCCAAACGCGGATGACGTGGCGGCCATCTGGAGCCTTCGCGAGACGCTCCTCGCGCAGAACTGGCCGGACTCCGAAACGATTGGAAGGATCCTCAGCCGCACCGCCGATACCGGCGCAGAGTCCAAAGCCAGCTGTTATCGGGAAAATGAAGACAACCTGATGTTTGGTGTCTGGGCGGGGCGCGAACGCGGCGGTTACCGCTATCCGTCTTTCCAGATACTGAAAGGCGGCTTGGTACACCCAAAGCTGTCGGAGCTGATGGAAGCGCTGGCGCGTCAGCCTGATCTACATCCGAGCCATGACAAAAGTGGCTGGGAACGCGCCTTCTGGCTCTACCAGCCTCGCGGACGCCTCAGCATGCAGGCACTGGCGCTGCACGCCGCCAAGTTCGAGGAGGTGTTGGAAGACCCCGAACGCTTTGCCGCGCTGCCGAATGGCGCGCGAACTCCTGCAGACGTCTTCCCCGAGGATTGCCAGGCAGTGATCGACTTAGCCAATGGGGATGCAGATCATCTGGCGCCGTGGTTTGACCACAAAGCCCCGGGAAACGCCGTGGACTCTGGCGACTTTTGAGCGCGGCCGTTGCAACCTGGGTGCGATTATCCGCGCCAATTGAGGATAGGTTGCCGCCATGGCCACTCTGACGGCGGCGGCTTGCGCCGAATTCCTCGGGCGTCTCTGCCGTGAGCGCTGAGGTTTCTCCGCCGAGAACAGCACGAAATGGTCGATACCGGCTCTGGAAGTTCGGACCGGCGAATTAGCGGCGGTTTGTCAGCGAGGACGGCAACAATGAGGCAGTTCATTGGTCGATCAGCGATTTTGTGGCAGCTTGTTGGCTGCTAGGAGGCAGTTTCTTAGTTGCTGCGGGGGCAGTTCTTCGTGGTTAGACAAAGATCTCGACTGCCGGTTCCACGCAACGAAGTAAGTTAGAAAAGCCGGGAAGAAGGCTCTTAGCGCAAGAAGCAAACTGGGAAACCTGATCGATTCGTGGTTGCGACGCGGGCATGCTGCGCAAATGCGACCCGAATTGCTTCGGAGGGCTCCAACGAAGCTCTTACGGGCAAAAATCATGACCTTCTGCAGCTCAATCGCGACAACGGGCGCCTGACGGAGCACAACGCCCGACTGGACAAGGAATTGCAGCAATATCGAAGCGCGGTGCGCGCGGCGCAGGACGAGGTGGCCACCCTCAAGCCCGTAGTTGCAGAACTAGCCGGCCTCCGCACGACATGGAGCCGGGATGTGCAAGCGCTGGAACGCGCGCGCCTCGATCTGGAAGCCGCGGCGCAGGCGCTCGACCAGGAAAGGGCGGTACGGCAGGATGCCCAGAACCGCGCTGCCTCCACGCAGGCCCGGTTGGACGCGTTGGAGGAGGTTCTGTCCAGGCTGCAACCTGCATCCACGTCAGCGCCCACCGCCGCAACATAGTCACATCGGTTGGCGGACCGCACGCTTGGCGGTTACGACCTGCGGCCACGATTAGCAGCGATTCGCCGATCTTGCTAATTTTAGCTGAGTCCAGCTAATCGCGTAGACCCAATGATTTAGGCGCGATGTGAGCGTTTTCGCAGAAATCTCGGCCATCCCTCGATATCGAGATGGGCGGCTCTTAAGGTGGGAAGCCACTAACTCCTACTTTTCTATTATCAACAGATACTTAGCAGACGAATTGCCGGTTTTTGTACGAATCCCTGCCGACCCTCAAATAGACGCGAAACACGTGGGGTCGCCGACGGTCTGGCGCGTGCTTTTCTGTATGGGCCGCGGCTGCCTCATCAGCGTAGACACTCCAATTGCGTATTGCCATCCAACTGACCACGCATTGCCACCACAACTGACCAACGCCGGCAGGTGAACTGACCAGCGGCGGCAGACAGATGACCATCTGATTGAAGGGCTCTTCCCGACCCAGAACTGCCGGTCGCGAACGGCTGCTTTCAGGAGGGCTGCTCACCAGCACTGGAGTTCAGCCTCGGCATGGGAAGAGCGAAGCGACGAGCACGAGGTCGGCTCCACCCATGCGCTACCGCATGATCAGGGCGCCGCTCAGTCCAAGAATTTCCAGGTATTGGCACCATCTATTCGCCGAATACGAGTTGACTCAATCACGGACGGGTCAAAGTTGCGGAAATTCACGCCCATTCTGCTGCTAGTGCCACCGATGGGTTGCCAGTGCGTTACGCAACCGCAGCCAGCACATCTGCAGAGCGTAAGGCACTTGTCACCCCAGACGTAACGATCGAGCGTACCTCGGCGGGCCACAATCTTCACTTTGCTCTTGTCGTAGTAGCCCCACAACCCGGCGTGGCGACGGCAGATTGAACAATTGCAGCTTGTGAGGCGCCGTGGCTTGCGTTCGACCTGGATCTTCACTGCGCCGCAATGGCATGAACCTGTGAGCATGGTGCTACCTTTTTTGTGTGGCCTGAACGCTGGAGTCAAGCGGCGCCGGAGGCGCCCGCCTTGAACGTTAGCCTACAACCGAGGCGCCCTGGCAGCTTCAGCAAGGCAAGCCTCCAACGACCGCTATCGGGCAATTCGACTGAGCGCATGTCGGGCAGATCC
>Ga0307375_10002201_pt1 | contig 20278 bp, 21 predicted proteins | sample TR1MG_FD_202531 | JGI IMG/M metagenome (GOLD analysis project Ga0307375, IMG submission 202531) | Soil microbial communities from Risofladan, Vaasa, Finland - TR-1 | ecosystem: Environmental > Terrestrial > Soil > Coastal area > Acid sulfate soil | place: Finland: Risofladan, Vaasa | collected...
GCGGTTTAGCGGTGGGAGAGTTCATGACTATCCAGAACTGGAACACGAAGATATTCTAGCCTGCTTGGCCTATGCCGCTGATCGGGAACGCCGCAGTATTCGCATTGCGGTGTGAAACTCATGCTAGATGAGAACCTCTCCCGCCGGATAGTGCCGATGCTGGAGAGGGATTTTCCGGGAAGCACCCATGTGGTTCTGGTCGGATTGGGGCAGGCCAGCGACCACGAAATCTGGTCCTACGCTAAGCGCGAGAACTTTGTCATCGTCACTCGGGATAGTGACTTCAGCGATGGATCGCCCTCTACGGCCCTCCCCCAAAGGTTGTACGGCTCTGCAGAGGCAACTACCGCCGGGAGGAGATGGTGGAGGCATTGCTAGGTCATAGTGAAGGTCTACTGCTCGCCCTCTCTCATGACGAGAGCGGTTTGGTAGAAATCTTCTAAGCGTAATTTTTGTCTCACCAAGCAATTACTCCACCACTCATGGCGTCAGTGGAATCCGGCCATCCAAACTCCAAGCCCGAACCCCACAAGACACTTCGGCGCAACCAGTAATGATGGATATTGTTATCCTTGCACCGTTTGCTGCTTTTTAAAAAAACACACGCCCAGGGACTCCTGCGCCGCCAGCATGAAGCGGGACCTTTGCTACCCGCATGCCATGGGCTTCGCGATTGCCCGATCGCTTTTCTTTCCGCCCCTCTCAGTCTTGGGGTTATCAAAAAAACGATAGGGTACAGGGTAAGATGAGCCGCAAAAAGAACGCACTACGAATCGCCCTGCTCGGATAGACGGCTCCTGCAGGAACCCACCTCTGTTATGAACGCACGGCAATTGCCAAAGCTCACATTGAGAATTGCCGCGATCCTGGGCTCTAGCCTCCACCCTTACGCACAGAGGCGGCCGCCAAGACCGTCGATAGCCATTGGTTACTGAGTCGCTCTGATAGGCGATTCTGGCTTTGGCGCGCGGCCAAATTGTCGAGATCGACCCACGCCAAGGGTTGATCTTGCTCGGCGCACGAGAACACCGCACGCGTACGTAGACCCGTTGTGGGGTCGATCTGCCACTGCAGACACTGTGCGCATACGCCCTTCATCATACATTGCATCGGGCTCCCCACGGTCGCGATAGCCTTTACATCCTCCTTAAAGATCGGTTGCAATACACCCTTCAAGGCCCCCTGGAAGGCCTTCAGAAGGCCGGTCGAACCCATGACGAGTATCCGATCAACGGTTGACAGTGGAATCGAATCCTTTGGCAAACCCAAGGTGCCATCCGCGTAGTGTTCCAACAGGGCCACCATGTCGGTGGCCTCAACCGCCGTATCTTGCGGGCGGCGCGCCGTGATGCGAGGCCCGCCCTCAGCCGTACACCAGATGATCTGATCCGCCGCCTCCTCAAGCCCCTCCTGATTATCGAGTTCCGAGGCCTTGGCAAAGGCCGCCACATAAATCACGCGATTACCCGCAGCCCGCAATGCCGGGCCAATATCCAACATCACAGCCGCCCCCCAACGCCCGGCTACGATCAAAATCGTCTGTCCTGAGGGGATATCGGTAGGCGCCCCGGTGGGACCCATGAGAACCAAGGGGTCCCCCACATTAAGCCCCCCCGCAACACGCGCGCCAGCGCCCCATTGCAAAACCATAAGACGTACACGGTCTTTGTCTACGCCCGTGCCGCTTACCGTGATAACGGGCACCTGGAGCCGCGTATTTTCAACTACGGGGCTGCGCGACTCAAAGGTCTGCAGGCGAAAAAACTGACCTGGCCGGAAGTTCTTAGCGGCCATGGGCGCCTCTATCCAAATCTCCGTCACCGCCGGGTTCGCCTTATTGATCGCCGCGACGCGCGGCTCGAAAAGATGACGCATCCGACCCAGAAACTCCGCACTCGCCTCGTCTTTGAGGGGCTTCGACATGGCCGCCAAGAGTGCCATGATCTGAGGAAAGGCCACTTTGCTTGAGGCCACGGCCTTCACCACACTGCCGTGAAAGGCCGCATGGGTATCGCCTAAAAAACTCACCCGATAACCGCCCTGGCTATAGGAGGTGAAAGGTCCGGTCTCCGGGGCCTTGCAGTTGGCCGCCACCTGTACGGCCTGCAAGCTATCGCCATGCGCCACATGGCCCTCGAAGTGATTGCCATCCAAGACAAAGGTCCCGGGGTATTCGCGCTCATAAATCGTATTGGGGACCGTACCTGCGGCTATTAACACCGTCCGTGCCGGGAGTCGAACCTCATGATCGCTCGCGATCCAACGCCCCTCCACCTCCCGCATACGCCGTAGTACCAAGGTCTGGACATGGCCATACTGGTCCAGATCGGCAGTCAGGGGGTCCAGGCCTTCCGCGTAGTAGAGGCCTTCTTGCAGCGCCTTCGTCAACTCCTCGTGATTGCGGGTATAGGCGGGTGAATTGTTCATACCCTTGCGATAAGCTAAGGTCACGCCGCCCCAGGATCGCAGAAGCGGAATGAAATTCGGGGCCTCATGCGCGCCCTCGGCCCGCTCCCGCTCGGTCCGCACGGCCCGGCCGTGGGCGAGAAACTCCTCCAAAATCCCTAGGTCCTCGGGCGGCAGACCGGCACGGACGGCATCAAGCCCGAGACGCTCGACCATGGCCTCAAAACGCGCCAAGATCTTACTGACTTGCTTTATGTAATAGGTTTGCACCTCGGTTGCGGTATCAACTGCCGTCAGCCCACCACCAATCACCACCGCCGGTAGGCGCACTTGAAGATTGGCAAGGCTCGTATCCTTGCCGGCACCGGTCAGTTGAAGCGCCATCAAAAAATCGCTTGCTTGGCGCATTCCGCGCGCCAAGCTATTGCCCATAGGCACAACACGCGGCAATCCGGCACCGGTCGCGATGCAGACATGGTGAAAACCCTGCTCCCAGGCATCGTCCAATGTCACCGTACCGCCAAAACGCACGCCCCCTATAATGCGCAGATTGCGCCGCCTGGCAAGACTTAAGTAAATGAGTTTTAAGAAGTTCTTATCCCAGCGGACGGTAATACCGTACTCTGCGACCCCCCCAAAGCCCAAGAGAATGCGCTCATCGAGGTCCTCAGCCAGCGTCGTCCAAGAGAAGACCGGACCCGCTAACACCGTTTCCGGCAAGGGCTCGATCTTCAAACCATCAATTCCCAACACCGTACAACCTTCATGGGTCAAATAATGGGCCATGGTAAAACCTGCAGGCCCCATCCCCACCACCAGCACCTTACGACCATTGTCGGGCTTTGGTAGATGCTCATGCTGAGATAAAGGGTTCCAGCGCAGCAGCAGGTCGTAAATCTCCACACCCCAAGGCAAACCCAAAACATCCGTCAATATCCGGGTCTCGATCTCGGGAATATTGACCGGGTCCTGCTTCTGGTAGATACAGGCCTTCATGCAGTCGTTACAAATCCGGTGGCCGGTCACGGGCAACAAGGGGTTGTCGATCATGATCATGGCGAGTGCTGCGATATTGAAGCCATCCCGACGCAGAAGATTCATCTCCGAGATCTTCTCTTCAAGCGGACAGCCCGTGAGCGTCACGCCCAAAGGATCGATCTTCAGACCAAGCTCGGGCACACCCTTCTTTTCCGGGAAACCCTTGGAGCAAAAATCCCCGTCATGATCGTGGCAATACAGGCAATAATGGGCCTCGCTTTGCACGTGGCGCGCATCCATGCGCAGATCCGTCAAATGAAATCCGTCACGCCGCCGAAAACCTGCGGGAAGGCCTTCGGCCATCTCCACGCCGTAGCGTTCAACACGCTGCAAAGGCACCAGATGAGCGTGGTCTACGCGCTCTGGAAGTTTGAAGCTCGACCAGCCAGCAAACTCAACCCGAATACTCGCGTCGTTTAAAACCATCGCACACCACTGCGTCAAGCGCCCGATCTCGCTCTCGTAGCGTGGCTCGTCGGTCAGGAATTCCTCACCCAAACGGGCAATGGCCCATTCCCGGTCATTCCATGGCAGGCCGCGGCGCTCGGCCTCGCCCTTAAGCCAACCGCTCAAATCGGCAAAGCTTTGCGGAAAATCTCCCCGATACCGCCTGGCCCGACGTTGCACAAACTGCTTCTTAAACTGCATGACCCCGTCATGGCTAAAGGTCGCCTGATGGAGGGCTGCGACCGCATCCTGGATCTGGAAAAGATCCGCCACAAAGGCCTCGACGTGGGGCGCTACCGCCAAAAGCAGCGTGCTCTGTTCAAGAGAGGCCTTGGCGTTTTCGCCACCGCGAAACCTACGCACTTGATCTGTCAGACCGGCGTCGCGCGCTTTAAGATAAGCGAGAAACTCCTCGTCTAAGCGAGCCAAGTCCTGGACGCGAAAGAGGTCTTCGTAGCGCCACGACCGGGCGAGATGCAAAGCCGGCCGCTCGTGCGCGGGACGTGGAGTCTTTTTTGTGTGATCGTCAGTTGGCATGATTCGGTCCTGAAATGACTATGCAGTACCCAATAAATTCTTGACCTGACACGAAAACAGCGCAGCTGTCGCCATGAGATCCCCTTTCATTCCATAAACGGCCGAGACGAGCGCCGTGGTCTTATCCCGCCTTTATGATAGCCCCCGTAAGCGGGCACACGGGACTCTAAAGATAACCGAAAACGAGGTCGCGCGTCACAAAAAAGCGTGATGGCGCCCCAAGCGTGAGACGATAAAGTGCAAGGCCCGCTACCCACATAAGGCCTGACCCCTTAAGATACCGGATGTAGGCGGATTCTACCCTAAACGAGAAGCGGGCCGTCTGCGGGTCTGAGAGCCTCGCGCTCACCCCAAGAGGGGCGCAACGAGCCCCGACGCACCGTGAAGCCCTTGGGTCTACCGAGAGGGGACTTAACTTTTTGGACCTGTCTATGCTGCGATTACTGGAAGTTCGGCTCCCCCTGGATCATGTCGATGCGGATCTCGCAGGCGCCATCTGCCACATATTGGGCATAGGACAGACCGACCTTATCGCTTATGTGATCGCCAGACGCGGCTATGATGCCCGCAAGCCAGATCACACCGTCTTGGTCTACACCCTTGATGTCACAGCCAAACACCCCGAGACCCTCCTTAAGCGCCACCACAAGAACCCACGCATCATGAAATGCCCCGATACGCACTACCAATTGGTGATGCCGGCCGCGAGACCCCCAAGACCGCGCCCGGTCGTCATAGGCCTTGGGCCCGCGGGTTTGTTCGCAGGACTCGTGCTTGCCCAAATGGGCTTTTGCCCTATTATCCTAGAGCGCGGCAAAACCGTCCGAGAGCGCACCCAAGATACCTTTGCCCTCTGGCGGCAACGCGTCCTGAACCCCGAGTCGAACGTGCAATTCGGTGAAGGGGGTGCGGGGACCTTTTCTGACGGCAAGCTCCACAGCCAAATTAGCGACCCCCACCACTATGGGCACAAAGTGTTGGAGGAGTTCGTCAAAGCGGGTGCCCCGCCCGAGATCTTATACGTCAGCAAACCCCACGTCGGCACATTCCGCTTGGTCGGTGTCGTAGAAAGAATGCGCGCGACTATCGAGGCCTTGGGTGGCACTATCCATTTTCAAAGCCGAGTCACGGATATCGACCGGGACCAGGGTGCCGTACGCGGTGTGACCCTGGCTGACGGTCGCTCTATTGCGACCGATCACGTGATCTTGGCGATCGGCCACAGTGCCCGCGATACCTTTCAGATGCTCTGGGATCGGGGCGTCTTTCTTGAGGCCAAACCCTTCTCTATTGGCTTTCGGATTGAACACCCGCAATCACTCATTGATCGTTGTCGATTCGGACGCCATGCCGGGCATCCCCGCTTGGGGGCGGCTGACTACAAACTGGCCCATCATGGCCGCAATGGCCGCTCTGTTTATAGCTTCTGCATGTGCCCGGGCGGCACGGTAGTCGCTGCCACATCCGAACCGGGACGGGTCGTCACAAACGGCATGAGCCAATATTCTCGCAACGAGCGCAATGCCAATAGCGCCATCGTAGTCGGCATTACGCCCGCAGATTTTCCGGGCCATCCGCTCGCCGGGATCGCGTTCCAACGTCACTGGGAAGAACGGGCTTATGATCTAGGGGGGGGCACTTATGAAGCGCCGGCCCAGCGGCTCGGGGATTTTTTGCGCGGCCAGCCGAGCACCGGCCCAGGCTCCGTCGCCCCCTCTTATCAACCGGGCGTACGCTGGGGGGACTTAAGCCACGCCCTTCCCGACTACGCCATTATCGCCCTCCGCGAGGCCCTCCCCGCCTTTGCCCACAAGATCGCAGGTTTTACCCTTCCCGATGCCGTACTCACAGGGGTCGAGACACGGACCTCAGCACCTATCCGCATCACGCGCAACGAAGACCACCAAAGTTGCAATACCCGCGGCCTTTATCCCACAGGCGAGGGCGCGGGTTACGCAGGTGGCATCCTTTCTGCGGCCGTCGATGGAATAAAGGCCGCTGAGGCCGTGGCACGATCCCTCACCCATACCGCCTAGAAAGCGACCCATAGGCTCACAGCCGGGACCACCATCTTTTATGGCAACAGATATGACAACAGATCCCCATCGCCCCTCGAGGAAGTGGATCTGCAGCATAGGCCACGCTTGTCTCTCGTGCGTGACACATGGGCAACACTTATCCCACGCGTACATGCTCGACCCACATGGGGTCAAGCCAGAACAATTTTGCCGACAACACAACACCGGCGTCCCGTAGATTAATGCTGGCGTACGCCGAGCATGAATGCCACAAGTGTTCATACCATCCGTTGGGATGATCACCCCACTTAGCAACCGTGTAATGCCGGTGGAGCCGTGGCCTTAGTTCAAGACCAACGCCCTAAGTAGCAAAGGCCGAGAGATGGGCAATCTATCGGGATCAAACCGCTATATTATTTACGACACATGTTGCGTAGTGCATATTCCGATTCATGATGTGGACTATCTTGCTCCATGACACATTTGATGCGGAATTGAATGAGATGCCGGATCCGTGCAGGACGAGGTATTGGCGCTCATGGGCTGCTGAAGCCATTTGCGCCGACATTGGGCCGGCCGTGCGTGAATACATTGAAGGGATCGCGTCACGCTAACGTGAAGGAACCGCGGTTCACTGCGGCGGACAGCGTGTGGCGTACTGCCTTCGCTTTTGACCCGAAGCGACAGGCGATCCTGCTCGTGGGCGGAGATAAGTCCAGTGGCAATGAAAAGAGATTTTACCAGCAATTAATCCGGAAAGCAGACGCGCGCCTTGATGAGCATATCGCGCGGTTCGGGAATAAAGGAGATAGAGTGATGGCTAAGATCTTGGAACAAAAGATGCCGTCCCTCAGCGCCGTGCGCCGCCGGAAGGTAAAGGCACGCACGATCGAACTCGTTGCCGAAGAGCGGTCTCGTCGTGATCTGCGGTGCGCTCTGACACAGACGCAGGAGCAGGTAGCCGAGGACCTCGGAATCGGACAGGAGGGTGTATCGCGCCTTGAGAAACGCAGTGATCTGCTAATTTCCACATCGCGGGGATATGTCGAGGCTCTGGGTGGTAGTCTGCGGCTCGTCGCGGAGTTTCCGAATCAGCCGCGAGTAATCCTGAGCGGTCTGACGGCGGTCGCGGGTCGAATCGCGCAGGAAGGGTAGAGCCTCCGAAGGTAAAATATATCCGGCCTTTGATTACGTGTCGCTACAAAAACCGCCACGTGAATGCGTTTGTATTCCCGGATGCGCGGGCGGGAGCGCCCCTAAGGGCGTGTATGGGCCGCGACCTTGTTGTGGTATATGACCCCCCAAAGGAGAGACCGCCAGCCCTTCCCGTGTTCGACAAACGGATCAGGGCGAACGACTTATGCAGGTGGGGTCCATTGACGCCCCCTGGGACAGCGCCGTACGCTTTATGGATATCTTATCGATAGGGTTTTTGTATGGCGATAGTGACCGTTTCGGCGAAATACCAGATAGTGGTCCCCCGTGAGGTACGTGCGGCACTGGATATCCGGCCCGGACAAAAACTTCAAGTATTGATCTACAACGGGCGCATGGAATTCATCCCCGTGCGTAATATCAAGGAGATGCGGGGGTTTTTGGGCGCTATAGACACCAATGTCCCACGCGATGGGGACCGGATGTGAACGTGGTGGATTCGTGCGGCTGGCTTGAGTATTTTGCCAATGGAGGCCGCGCCGATTTTTTGCCACCGCGATTTGCGATCTGGAACACCTGCACGACCCGACCGTATGCCTTCTTGAGTTTTTAAGCGCGCGCTACAACAGCGCAACGAAAACGATGCCATGCAGGCCACTGCGCTTATGCAGCAAGGCATACTGGTGGAATTGACCGCAGATATAGCTCTCACGGCCGCCAAACTGGGACTAGCACACAAGCTGCCTCTCGCCGATTCGATCATTCTGGCAAGCGCTCAACATTACGGTGCTATGGTATGGACGCAGGACGCGGATTTCGAAGGGCTTGCCGGGGTGCGTTATCTGCGCAAAGAACCGACCTGAATTCTTACGAGCCCTACGACCTTGTTTAACCCTTAACGACTGGGCGGGATGCCCCCTCAAAGAACAATACGATTATGGCTTTATTGTCGACACCCCTCTCAGCCATTCTTCTGGCGGAGCCGGCCGCATTCTTTGATAGTGCCAGTTAGACCATGGCTTCGCAAAGCGGACTTTAGTAAGTTACTACCGTTATCCCGCGAATGTCAGGTCAGGCCGATGGCCGGACGGTCGTACCACTCGCCCTGAACTTCCGCTCTTGCCCGGAAATACGGGTATGGATATCGCACCGCAAACCGCGTCACCACAATCTGGCCACGCAACTTCTCGCCACAGTGTAGGAACGTGCCAGCCTCCAAACCCGCTTCATCTTCAGTCAGTCAATTAACCGCATACCACAATGCTTTGCTGCATCGCGATCAAATGTGCTCGTATAGGCACACCCTGCATTTTGGGCGTCTCGCTCAATCAGGCAGTCTGCAAGGTCCGCCTTGCCATCCCTAAACAGTCGAACGGCCTTCCACATAACATCAGTTTTCGCCACGATGATCTCTTTGGTGCGCAGCAAAGTCTCCAGTAGGTCGCAGATCTCACCTTTGGTGGCCGCGTAGCACGATGTCATAACCCAGTACAGCTCAACGATCGTCACCGGACTCACATAGCCAGGATCATCCAACGTCAGAGACTCGACTAATCGCGTTGCCTTGGGGGACTGCTTTGGATCATCCTGAGCCGCATATCGCACTAGCACATTGGTATCCAGCCCAATCATCGCGCCTTGGCTCCCTGAGTCGCAATGGCCGCATTCATAGCTTCAATGGTCACGGGTTTGGCTGGCTTCCTGATAAGCCCCTTGAGAGCCGTGACGGAATGTGTTGCCGCAACGATTTCGAAACGACCAGGCTGGACTTCTATAAACTCCAGCCGATCGCCAGAATCAACGCCCAGTGCCGCCCGAACTGCAGAGGGAATAGTTATCTGTCCTTTGCTTGTCAAAGTAGCGGTTGTCATTAACTTGCTCCATTTATAAATAATCCTTGCTTTAAGGTAAGGCGACTCGTAACGCAAGCGATCCTTGGGGCCATTTCTCTTCTTCAGGCATTACTTTGAACCTCAACTTTCTGCAAGTCGTTGCTGTCCGGCATAAAGACTCCTCCAGGAAACCTGTCTTCCGTAATGCGCGTACACTTCTCGGACAAGTGGGGTTGCTGGTTTCATGCTTTTTTGACTGCCCCACCTGGGAGTCCAGACTCAGGAGATTTCTCATAATAAGCGCATCACACCGCGCCCGCGCACAATGCGCCCGGCACTATGACACCGTGAATTGCGCCTTGTTTTCAGTCCCTGGCTCGCATACGCGCCCGCGAACTATCGGATATGAGACATCATTGCCAGATTGAGAATCACCGACGCCCAGACTGACTGGCACCGCAGAGAAGGACGAGGCCATCAGGTCATCCCCAGGGCACTGAGCCATAGGCCGATGCCGCCTAGAGCGCTCAGCATGGCCATGCCAAAGAGCCAGCGCCGCCCGGTTAATGCCGTGATGGATGCCAAAGAAATAGCCACCTGCAGAAAGATCATGGCAAGCGCCATATCCCTGTGTGGGCGGTTTAAACGCCAGGACTTGGTATTGGCGGCGGTAGAAAGTGCTTCCAGATGCTCGGCCGTCGCCTTCACAGTTTCCTTTTGAGTCCGGTATTTCTGAATCTTTTTCTGGAATGGCGCCACCCTGGTAGGCGGGGCGAGTTCCACGGCCAACTCCATAAGGTGCGCCTTAGTGCTGATAGATTGATAATAATTCCATTGGTCTGTCGCTTTGGTTTTCTCTAAAACGGCCTGATTTTTCTGCAAGAGCACCTCATTCATGAGAGCGTTACCCTCATAACTGACAACCGCGCCGACAGTAGCCAGCAATGCCGTAAATATGGCTATCCACTGGTTCAGGCTATGTTTCCCCGCCGCGTGGTGAACGGCCTCCTCGTGCGGGGCATGGACGTGCAATTCTTCGCTCATACCGATATCTCCTGATACCGTGGTTCATTCATTTTTGTATTCCGTTTACCACACTTTCCCGCAGTGACCGGGGCTTGCACAACGCATTTTCCAAACCTCCCCCGGTCTTTAGACGCGGGGAGGTTTGGAGTACGCTTTTCTGATCAAACAGACAGAACGCTAAATCGGCATTTGGAAGGTCACAGCACGACCGCCGTGACCATCAGGGGTACCTATATTCTGTACGAGCCCGCCCAGACGCAGGCCACGCCCGAGCACATCACCTACAAACGACAAAACTCCCGTCGCCACAATATACTGACCGCGCCCCGCGACCCTGAGCCGCCCGGTTAAGGTCTGGACCTGATAGTGTACGGCATCCCGATGGAGCACAAACTGCGCCGTATAACTCCCAAGCGGGCTTACCGGCGCACTGACAAACGCGGCCCGCTGCCATGTCAGCTGGCCTTGTCCCTCAAGACGGGAACCCCATACCAAATGGTCTGCCGTCAGTTGCAATACACCCGTGGGGCCGAAGCTCTGTACAGCCGGCATGGAAGCGACAATGGTGGCTACATGCGCTATCAGCTTGAGATCGGATAAATCCACCGATCTCGACCCAAATGCCGTGCGTACATGCCCCTGCAAAGGCCCCGTCAAATGCAAAACGTAGCCCCATTTGCCGTGCAGCAAAGAAAGAATGGAGAAACTGAAATGGATATGGCTTAAGGTTTCGCTATTAGTGGTTGTCTGCAAAAGCAAGTTGAGATGACCAGACCACACGGATCCGCGCATATTATCGATGCGTACCGCAGGCGGCAGATTGCGCTCGAGATAAGGAAGGGCAAGCCGCGCGGGGGCGGTCACCAACAGAAACGTCCCATAAACCAGAAGTGCTAGCAGGACATAGGAAAGCCTGCGTCTCATGCGCTCGCAGCCAACGTGACAGAGCCACTCACAAGCCCGACACCAGCGGGCGTCAACTCCACGCGGGCGGCCGAAATACCGTGCGCACCCAGCCCCGCCAAAAACCGGACCAAGGCGTTGAACGGCACTTTACTAAAGACCGCCTCGGCCTTATGCGACCCACGCGGCGAGAGCTGACTCAGTGAGCTAGCGATAGCGGCGGTCTGCGCGCTTTGCTCGATAAAGCTCAAAAGGGCCGTGCCTGTGGGCGCTTGTCCCATATGCCTACGTAAAGACCGGATCTCGATGGCCTCATGACGCATGGCGATAAGCGCTAGCCGCTCCTTTGGGAGCACACGCTCCCAGTGCGCCACATGCAAAGCCAAAGGGATCCAGACTACACTATAAAAAAAGATCGGCATGAACACGAGCGCAACCACCATAACCACGCGGCGCTCCTTCTCTGTGCGCGTCGCCCACAACGACTGGAGTCTTTCTAAAGCCAAACGCGCGTATGTCATGAAAACCTCCGCATCATCCCAACCTGGGCCCGCACTCCACCGTGATGACTCATGATATGAGTCACGGTCACGGCGAGACCCGCGTGCTTGAGACTCTCTTTTAGCGCCGTAAGCACACTAAAATCAGCGACCCGGACGAGGCAGCGCACCTGACCGTGACGGTAATGTAAACGTGTCAACGAACCTTGCGCGAGACTCGATAAAGCAGGGCTCGCCAAGGTCATAATCGACAAAAAGCTGCCACCGCCCCCACCGGCTTGCGCCGACAATTTCTCGACTCCCTGACGCATTTGGACTGCGGGATCGAGTACCGGCGCCTCCGGGAAGCTCGCCGTGAAAAGTGAGGCCATTTCGGCCTGGACCTGCGACTGCTGATGGGACAGCCTGACCCACTCAAAAAGGGTATGCGCAAACCCGAACGTCAACCAAAGCGCCACAACGATAAGAGTAGGCCGTAAAGCGCGCAGCGCGGCATATCCCGTCGCCCCCACCGTACCGCCGGTCTCGCCTAAGCGAAATACCGGTGCCTCGCCCTCCCCAATAAGACGCAGGTCTTCTATGACGGATAGACCGAGTTGGGCCGCTAACATCGCCCGCAATGCCTCGTCGCCACCAAAAAGCGTAATAGCCTCAGGCTCCGCATTCTGCTTTTTTGCCTCATCCAAGGCCTGCTGGAAGGCCGCCGGAGCATGCCTTTGATGACCGGCCGCGCCAAACCCGCTGTAGAGCCCCGTGCGCACCGCCCATTGCCCATCAGCGAACCGGCAAGACCACGTATGGTCACGCCAAGGGAGCGCCAATGTGACAGGACAGAGACTCGCGCTAAGTCGCGCTTGGTCCAAGGCCTCGCGCCAGGCACTGACTCGATCCTTCGCCGTGACCGCCACGAAAATCCCGGCGTCCGTCTCTTTGTGAGAAAACGTCAGGCGTTCCGGCTCCATGAGCAGCTGATCTTCTAAAAGATAAGGCAGGGCCTGGACTAAGCGCCCACGACCGCGCCCCGGCCACTGGGCGACTGTCAGAAGCGTTTCTATGGCCGGCGTCCACGCCCACACAGGACTCCTTCGTGCCGCCTCCGGCAATTCGGAGAGCAGCCCGCGACCTATTTCGCCCGCCGGGCCCCGCCAATCCACCGTTCCAACTTCCGGAAAGTCCGGGGGTAAGAACACGTGCCACGGGAGAGCCCCTGGCGCCCGTAACCATTCTCGCAAGCGCTCGTTAAGCTTCCCGACCTCGCGGCGTAGATTGAGACGATGCTGTGTGCTTACACGCATAAGGGGTCCTACGAACTGGTCCGTTTTTTGTGATAATGTCGCCATAAAGCCTCCTGCCACAAGATGGTGGTCGTTTGGCCGCGCGCCGGGCGATACAAAAGTGCCCGCCTACGCGCTACCAATCCGCCAAAACGGGCGCTCACATGAACCACAAAATAATTCGTCTGGACATCGATCTGATAGATGGGCACAAGCCCGTGCGGCAAGGCCGCCTGAAAGGCCGCGGTGCTTCCAAACGGCGTCTGCAGGGCCTGCGCCCCCAAAATACCGGCCTGCTTCACAGTCAACCCCGAACACAGCGCGGCCAACACCAGGGCCGGGGCCGTATTGACGTTAATAGGCGTCGCCATGGGTAGCGCCGTGACGTAGGGCCGCAACCCTCGCACAATCTTCGCACTAAACCCAGAGACCAGCCGCAACTCACTAACACCGCTTAAAGGCTGCCGTCCCGCGCGGTACGGCGTCCGACGCCCCAAATACACCGCATCCAAATCCGAGCCAGACGAACCGGGGGGCATCTCCCAAGCGATCACCGCCTGAGCCAATGCCGGGTCAAGCCCTACCAGCTGCAAAAGCCTTGTAAATACGGCCACCGCCGTTGGTACCGACTGTCCAGCCACTACGAGATCATTTAAATTGAAACGCCCTTCGGGATCCACCAATGCCGCGTGAATCACTCCGCCTGCTACCGGAAAACGCGGCAACGGCTGCGCCCAACGCTCCGTCAAACTATCGATCTGGTCATCATGCCCCTCACGGGTCACCTCTGCTGCGGCGAGCTTAAACGCACCATCCATAGCGGCGCGCGCTTGCGACAGGGAGCGAATATTCATGGTCTCTTTAAACCACACTGATTCACCGCGCATAAGGGCTGCGGCGATCAACGCCGTCAAAGCGACGACCAAAAGGGCCACAATGAGCGCAAGGCCGCGTTCGCTTTTCATCGTCCCACCGCAAAAAGCCATCGCAAATGACGGCCATTTTTCAATTTGACCACAACCTTCACGAGTTTCGGCTCCGCCGGAGGCTGCCCTACTATAGGCCATGTCCGGACATACAGACCATTAGCCGTCATCATATCCACGCGAAAACGGCGTACTCCGCGCAACAGCACCTGTCGCGCCCTATGCCCCCCAGGCGCCCGATCGAGCACTGCCCAGCGCCGCCAAATCAGCTTGCCATGCTCCACCGTGTAACTCACGCGCCGCAGATTGCTCCGGGGCCTCGCGCTAAATGGCGCAGCCCCACCGGTCGTAAAATTCAACTGGGTCCTGCGACCTACTCGTCGCACCATGAATGCGGGCACTAGCATCCCCGCACCATCGCGCACGGGTCGACCGCGCACCTGACTCAAATCGTTAGCAAGTCGGTAGTAAGCGAGCCCGCGCGCCTCCCAGCGTGCCTGTATAGTCTTTAGGTGCGTGCGAATCGCCATGGCCCGATCCAAGCCGGTGTACGCAATCGCCCCCACAATGGCGAAAATCGAGATCGCAACCAACATTTCCAGCAATGTGAATCCGCGCGCAGTTGTCATGGCCTGCGCACGAACCCTACGAGGCGCATAAGGACATGGGGATGGCGCGCCCGGCGTACAGTAATCTGCACACGCCGAATTTCCGGCAATGCCGTCGCCAACACACGCGTCATTACCCGAAATCGCCGCCCGTCCTCACGCGCCAATGTGTGCCGACTGCCCAGTCCCGGCCAGCGAACAACGGTCTCTACCCGACTCAAGCGATTCTCGGCCACCCATAGCGCCATCGTGCGGTTCCTGAGTGCCCCGGTTGTTGTGATGGCATCACTCAGATTTCGCATAATTGCGGCGAGCGCAATCGCCAGAATAAAAAGCGCTATTAGTACCTCGAGCAAGGTGAATCCGCGTCCCTTAGCTCTGTACCGAACCCTTGATATGTCCATTACTGTCCCCCGTCAGGAGGAAATGACTGCGTTTGGTCACGACCTCAACCCGAAATGCATGGCTTAACCCGCTTGGAGAAAACATCACGACACGCCGCTTCCCCAGATCTTCGAGGGTTGCCCCCAAAGGTAGCTTACGCGCCCGCAAAATCTGGCTTTTTGCCAATACAAACCGGCCCTGACTATTGAGCGTCAAGAATGCGTAACCGTGAGTATGAAAATCGACGCGATACGGTTTCCCCGCCACAATCGCTTGCATTCTCGCGGCCTTCAATAAAGCGACCAAACGCTGGCCCTCGTGACGGGCGGAAACACCCACGCCCCTACTCAAACGCGGCACCACCACCCCTAGCATGATGCCGATCAGGGCCAAAATGACCAAAATCTCGAATAAAGTAAAACCGCGCGCCCTTACAGATCCCATGATCCGATCACGCCCTTCATGTCATGGCTTTGCCCATGCGTACCATAACTGAAGACGTCGATGCGGCCATGGATGCCAGGATTCAGGTATTGATAGGGCCGGCCCCAGGGGTCTATGGGCACCCGTGGGAGATAGCCGCCGCCACGCCAATCGGGCGCCTGTGGACCGGATGTCGGCTTTTTAACCAAGGCCTTCAAGCCTTGCGCCTGCGTCGGATACTGACCATTATCCAACCGATAGAGCTTTAAGGCGCTCTCGATGGACCGGATATCATTTTTGGCAGCGACTACCCGCGCCTCATCGGGCCTGTTCATGATCTTTGGAACAATGACAGCGGCGAGAATGCCGATGATCACCATAACGACCATGACCTCTATTAAAGTAAAACCGCGTGATCGCTTTTGAATAGGCATAGGACTCACTTAATTAATTGGTTCATATCAAATATCGGCAAAAGAATGGCCAACACAATAAACAACACCATACCCCCCATGACGAGAATCAGCACGGGCTCAATGAGGCTCGTGAGCGCCGTCACAAAACCCTCCAACTCCCGACTCTGCGCCTCGGCCGCACGCGTTAACATCGTGTCCAGAGATCCGCTGGCCTCGCCGCTACCGATCAGATGAACGACAAGAGGCGGAAAAAGCTTGGTCTTGCCGAGAGACCGACTGAGCGAACCCCCTTCCCGCACCTGACGCTTAGCCTCCTCGACGGCGGCCCGCATAGGAAGGTTTGTTACGACCTGCAAGGCGGTCTCAAGGGCGCTCAGAAGCGGGATACCCGAACTCGTGAGAATGCCAAGAGTGCTTGCCAGGCGCGCGGCATTCAGGCTGCGAATCAAACGCCCGAGCAACGGCACCCGGAGGAGCCATCGCTGCCATGCCATGCGTCGCTTGGGATTCCGCAATGCCATACGGCTCGCAACGGCGATCACCAAAATCCCGAGGGGCCAGAAAATGCCCCCCTCCCTCACAATACGACTGATAGCGATCAATGCCCGCGTAGCCCAAGGGAGCGGCGCTCCGCTGTCCACAAAGACCTGCGCGATCTGGGGCACGACATAGGCCAAAAGCCCCCCGACCACCGCCACCGCCACGACAGACACCAGCGCCGGATACAAAAACGCCACCCAAACCTTCTGAGTAAGCGCTTGACGCTGCTCAGTGTAATCGGCCAAGCGCTCGAGGATAACCGGCAATTTACCGGACTGCTCACCGGCCTCGATCAAATGGCGATAGAGCGGCGGAAAGGATCCTGGGTACTCGCCCAGGGCATGGGCCAAGGGCTGGCCCTCACGCACCTTCGTGCGCACGGCCGCCAAGATCTTCCGGGTACGCGCCGACTCGCTCTGTTCTGTCAGGGCCTGTAGACATTCTTCAATGGGAAGGCCTGCCCGTACGAGCGTCGCAAATTGGCGCGTCAGTAGAGACAGTTCCGAGGTCTTAAGGCCGGTGCGCCACGTGAAGGCCCGCCTTTCGGTGGGCTCCTTCTCAATGGCGGAGACCTTGATGGGAATAAAACCCTTCTCCCGCAGAAGGCCGCGCACCTTGCGCTCGGCATCGCCCTCCATGACCCCTTTGACAGTGCGGCCTTCGCTATCCAGTGCCTCATATTCGAATGCCGCCATGATTAGTCGCGGGAAACCCGCAAGACCTCCTCCATACTGGTTCGTCCGGCGGCCACGAGTCGCAATCCGTCTTGGTGGAGCGTGCGCAGACCCTGGCCTACCGCCATATCGCGTAACCGTGCCTCGGCCACGCGATCATGAATCAAGGTCTTCAGTCCCTCATTGACTCGCAAAAGCTCATAGAGTCCGGTGCGCCCCTGATAGCCCGTCGAACCACAGGTAGTACAGGTCTCCCCAATCGCCTGGGCGCGCCCGTGACATGTTCCACAGAGCGTCCGTACCAGCCGCTGAGCCAGGACGCCCAGCAGGGTGGAGGCCACCAAAAAGGGTTCGATGCCCATATCGATTAAGCGGGTCACGGCGCCCACCGCATCGTTCGTATGCAAAGTCGCGAGCACAAGATGCCCCGTTAGACTCGCCTGAACGGCAATACGCGCAGTCTCGAGATCGCGGATCTCGCCTATCATGACAATATCGGGGTCCTGTCGCAGAATCGCACGCAAGGCCCGCGCAAAGCTCAAATCGATCTTGGGGTTAACCTGAATCTGACCTACCCCATCCAACTCGTATTCGACGGGGTCTTCGACTGTCATGATATTAAACGTATTGGTGTTCAACTCACTCAATGCGGAATAAAGGGTCGTAGTCTTTCCCGAGCCCGTAGGACCCGTGACAAGAAAGATCCCATGCGGCTGGGAAATCAAATCGCGCAGCGTTTGCAGCGTATCGTCTGGCATGCCGAGACTCGACAGATTCAGCCGGCCCGCCTGCTTGTCGAGCAAGCGCAACACTACGCGCTCACCATGACCTGTGGGTACCGTCGACACACGAACATCGATTGGGCGACCCGCCAACCTCAAAGTAATACGTCCGTCTTGCGGCATGCGCTTCTCGGCAATATCGAGCCGCGACATAATCTTAATACGCGAGACCAGCACGCCATGCGCCGCCTTTTGTGGCTCGATCACATCCCGCAAGACCCCGTCGACGCGAAAGCGCACCAATGAACGGGTCTCAAAGGCCTCGATATGGATATCAGAGGCCTTCTCGCGAACGGCCTGTGTCAAGAGCGCATTGATCAACCGCACGACCGGGGCATCACCCTCGCTCTCCAGGAGATCCTGGGTCTTTGGCAGGTGCTGGGCCAACTCCGCCAAATCGAGGTTGTCGTCCAAATCGCCCATGATCTGCTGGGCCTGCGACATATCGCGTGCATACCCGGTATTCAATGCCGCCGAGAACAGTTCGTCGCCTACGGTCGTGAGCTTAAGGGGTCTGCGCAACACCCGCTCAAGCTCGGCCAGTACCGACCCTGCGACCTGCGAACGCAACCAGATCTCGACCTCGTCATCAACAAGCCCCACGCTCATCACCCCATAGCGTTTGGCGAAATGATACGGGAGTCGACTGACCCATTGCGGATCTAATGGCCGCTCGACGACCTCACTCATGGGTGGCCCCGGTGACAACTGGTGCCTTCTTGGCCGCCACCTTCCCCGCTTGCGCAGGCGGTTGATGGAGGGGCGGGAGACGCGGTTGATGGTAATTGGGTAAGACGAGCGAGTGCGAGAACCGCAGGGCGCCCTCGGCGGCCTGCATATAGGCGTAACGCGATGCCGTGAACCCTTCGCTTGCCTGACTGTCGCGAACGATGACGGGCTTCAAAAAGATCATCAGATTGGTCTTTTTCTTGATCCGTTGCCGATAACGGAAGAGGTTGCCAATGAACGGAATCGCATCGAGTAAGGGGATACCTTGCCATGTGTTCTCCACGTCGTCGTCGATGAGTCCACCCAATACGATGGTCCTCCCGTTGGCGACAATCACGGTGGTCTTCAATTCGCGCCTATTTGTGATGAGATCGATAGCCCCCGAGATATTGGGTGCGATACTCGACACATCTTCATAAATCTGCATCTTAATGTTGTTGCCGGCGGTAATCTGCGGCTTGATCTTCAGCGTCAGGCCCACGTTTTTGCGCTCGACTGTCTGAAACGGGTTCACGGCCGCACTGCCGAGCGTGCCCCCGGTCGAATAACTCCCTGTGACAAACGGTACGTTCTGACCCACCATGATCTTGGCCTCCGTATTGTCGAGCGTCAGAAGGTCCGGCGTCGACAACACATTGACGCCCGACATGGACTGCAAGGCACGCGCCAACGCCGAAAGACCGATAACTTGCTGACCGTTGGCAAGCGTAATAGAGCCACTGATGTATCCTAACGCCAGACCGGCTGCGTTGGCGAGGGTCGCCGAAGGCGCAACAGCCGTCGATATGATACCCGATCCCGTGACCGGAAAGTTTGTGACGGCGCCGACTGCGCCGGTATTGCCGACAGGCGCAGCTCCTGCCCATTGCACACCGAGCTCGGCCTCATCATTGGTCGTCACCTCGGTAATCAGGGCCTGAACGAACACCTGAGCCCGGCGGATGTCGAGCTTGGCTATCACCGCGCGCAGGTTATCGTAGACGGCATCCGGCGCATTGATAATGAGCGCATTGATGGAGGCATCGGCCTGCACCAGGGAGGCCTTGATGGCCTGGGACGAGACATTCACCGTGGGGCGGGGCATGCCCGGCAGGGCGACAGGGACGATGGGCGTAACAGGCGTAACAGACGAGCTACCGGTGCCTTTGGCCTCGCCTTCCAGGAGTCCGCGCAGGATCTTGGCAAGCTTGTCGGCCCGGGCGTTCCGCAAATAGACGACATGGGTGGTCCCGCCAGCGCTCCCCGGTACATCGAGTTTGGGCACAAGTTCCTCAATAACACGCAGCTTCCGTTGACTCGCGGTACGCACAAGGAGGCTATTACTACGGGTGTCGGCGACGATGAAAACGGGGCTGTAACGGCCACTGGGGGCCCCCGTTACCCCCGGCAGTTGGGCCTCATCTAGACGCACGAGAAGATTCGCGATATCCACAGCCGAGGCGTAACGCAACGGAATGATCGCAATCGGTGCCCGAATTCCGGCCTCGATACGATGGATGATACGCAACAGGCGGCGGACATTGTCCGCGTCATCGGTCACGAGCAGGGTATTGGTGGGCGCATAGACCGACAAAATCCCCGTGCTCGACATCAGCGGACGCAGAAGCGGCATGATCTGCAACGCCTCCCCGTCCTCGATGGGGATGACTTGGGTCACGAG